>Ga0100402_1000495_pt1 | contig 46030 bp, 37 predicted proteins | sample CryGeyme20150102_FD_80419 | JGI IMG/M metagenome (GOLD analysis project Ga0100402, IMG submission 80419) | Groundwater microbial communities from Crystal Geyser aquifers in Utah, USA - Crystal Geyser metaG 2015-0102 | ecosystem: Environmental > Aquatic > Deep subsurface > Groundwater | place... | reverse complement strand
TCAATTTGATAAATACATAAAAGAACTTTCCGAAGATATAATCAAACAACATTCTGTTAATCATCAAATAGAATCGGTTATATCTTCTTCAATTACTAATATTGATGTTCAAAAAATGGTTCCTTTAGGTTTGATATTAAATGAACTTATATCCAACTCATTAAAACATGGAATTACATCAGTTGGAAAAATAACAATTGATTTAACAGAAGAAAATGAGACATTAATTTTTACGTATTCCGATAATGGTATAGGAATAAAAGAATCTCTAAAAAAAGGTTTTGGGATGGAATTGATTGAACTTTTAACAGAACAATTAGATGGTAAATTAAAAATAAGCAACCAACCTAGTGGAGGTGTATTGTTTCAGTTTGTTTTTATTATGAATTAATTTCTTACCAACTCCCTCCTGCTCCACCACCTCCTGAAGAACCTCCTCCAAATCCGCCAAAAGAACCGCCTCCAGAACCAAAATTACCAAAAGAACCTCCATGATTTCTACTAGAAGCATTCATTAGCATTAAAGCAGCCCAAAATCCTAAATTATTAGAGGCTGCATATTTTGATGCCCCTTTAGATTTTAACAGCACAAAGAAAACAATAAACACCAACACAAAAACAAATGGAATCCACCCTGCTGAATTTTTCTTGGCATATTCATCTGCCGAAAATTCGCCTGAAGTAATAGACATTACTGTATTTACGCCTGCTATAATTCCCCAACTGTATTTCTTTTCCTTAAAGTAAGGAATCATTTCGTTTTCTACTATTCGTTTGGCAATAGCATCGGGTAAAACTCCTTCCAATCCATAGCCTACAGCAATATAAGTTTCCCCCTTACCATCAATTTCTTTAGGCTTTATCAAGATTACAATACCATTGTTCTTTCCTTTTTGCCCTATACCCCATTTTTCTAATAATGCATGAGCAAAAACAACTTTATCTTCATTACACAAATCAGTTATGGTAACTACCAAAATTTGGGTAGAAGTGGTATCGTTAAAAGCAATTAAGGTTTTACGTAAATGAGCTTCCGATTCTGCATCTATAATATCAGCATAATCTTGCACCAAATCCTGTTTTGCAGGTTGGTCAAGTAAGCATTTTTTTTCTTGTGCTTTTATAGGAGTAAAAGCAAAAAGTATAATTAGTAGTATAGAGAGTTGTTTCATAGTTTACCTCCAAATGATATTTCATCACTCAATTCATTCACATCATTCTCCTTCTCATGCGGATAATGTTTTTTTAACTGTTCTCCTGCCAAAATAATTCCTTGCGACAAGCCTTCGGTAAATTTACCTTCTTTAAAATTGGTAATCATTACATCTTTAATTTCATCCCAAAATCCTTTTGGCACTTTTAAATTAATACCTGCATCGCCCAAAATAGCAAGTTTTCGGTCTTCTACTGCCAAATAAATGAGTACGCCATTACGAAGTGCTGTTTGTTGCATTTCCAATTCATCAAAAATAAAAGCAGCATGGTCGAGCACATCTTCTTTACAATTCTTTTCTATGTGTACACGAATTTCTCCAGAAGTGTTTTTCTCCGCTTCTTTGATAGCAGCAATAATTTCTTGCTGTTGGGCTATGGTAAATAAATCTTGTGGCATAGTTTAAAGGTTTAAAGTCCCGAAAAATATTTTTGAAAAAAACAAATTTTTCGAGAATGCTTGTAAAAAAAAGAATTAAAAACTCTTTGTTTACGGCATTTGAGGTTAACATCTGACAGGTTTTGGAAACCTGTCAGGTATATTTAAAAAATTAAAACTCTACTTTTGGAGCTACATCAGCACCTTCGGTAGATTCGAAATAGGCTCTTTTTTCAAAACCAAACATACCAGCATATAGGTTCTTTGGAAATTTTCTAATATAAGTATTGAAGTCTTTAGCTGTTTCATTGAACTTCATACGTTCGTTAGAAATTCTATTTTCGGTACCTTCTAACTGAGCTTGTAACTCCAAAAAGTTTTGATTGGCTTTTAAGTCAGGGTATTTTTCCACAACTACCATCAAACGAGATAAAGCAGAGCTTAATCCGTCTTGAGCTGCTTGGAATTTTTGTAAAGCTGCAGCATCTAAATTATTGGCATTAATAGTGGTTGAAGTAGCTTTAGCTCTTGCATTAACAACGCCTTCTAAGGTTTCTTTTTCGTGAGCTGCATATCCCTTAACAGTACTAACTAAGTTAGGAATAAGGTCGGCTCTACGTTGATAAACGTTTTCTACTTGAGCCCATTGACCATCAACAGCTTCATCTTTGGTTACCATACTGTTGTAAGAACCAATTGATGAGAATACTAGCCATAAAATAAGTAATCCTAGGACACCTATTACAATTATTGATTTTTTCATGTTTTTGTTTTTAATTTTTAGTTTTTGTTGCACAAAGGTATTTAATGTGAAGGAGTTGCCATTCGCATTTTACAAAATCTTATTCACAATCTTTTTATTATTAATAAAAAACCTCCAAGGTTTACTTTACGCTAGCATATATAAACCTTGGAGGTTTAGTTTGGTTTGGTTTTAAATCAACTCCAAACTACGTTTAATAAATTTAGTTAACTCCTCACCTTTCAACATGTTTTGCGAAAGCATGGCTAAATCGGCAGTTTGTTTGGTTATCTCTTTTTGTTTTGAGGCATCTTTCTCATTCAAAATTTTAGAAATGATTGGATGATTGGCATTTACTACCAAATTATAAGCATCGGGCATAGCTCCACCAAACATATTCATTCCGCCACCAATTTTACTCATGTCTTTCATTCTTCGCATAAACTCTGGCTGAACAATAGTCATAGGTTGATCGGTTTCATTCATACTTTCAAAAAGTACGGTAAATTTATCTTTAGCGATTACTTCCTCAATGATTGGTTTTAGTTTTTCTTGTTCTTTATCAGATAACTTGGATGGAATTTTTTCATCCTTATTCACCAATTTATCAATGGTATCCGCATCTATACGAGCAAATGTACTGTCTTTTACCGTTTGCTCTAACTTGCCCACTAAATGAGCGGTAAGAGCAGTATCTAACACCATTACTTCGTAGCCTTTGTTTTTTGCTACTTCAATGAATGAATGTTGGGCTTCAGCATCACTTGTATATAAATAAACTACTTTGTTATCCTTATCTGTTTGTAGAGGCTTAATTTTTTCGGTAAGCTCATCCATGGTGTAATACTTACCCTCTGTAGTTTTATATAAAGCGAATTTTTGAGCTCTTTCTGCAAATTTTTCGTCAGACAACATTCCATATTCGATAAACACTTTAATATCGTCCCATTTTTTCTCAAAATCTGCTCTATCGTTTTTAAACAACTCTTCTAACTTATCGGCAACTTTTTTAGAGATGTGGCTAGCAATTTTTTTAACTGCTCCATCGGCTTGTAAATAAGAACGAGAAACATTTAGAGGTATATCTGGAGAATCAATCACACCATGCAACAACATTAAGAAATCAGGAACAATTCCCTCTACCGAATCGGTAATAAATACCTGACGAGAGTACAATTGGATTTTGTCTTTTTGTACTTCCATGTTAGGTTTTATTTTTGGGAAATACAAAATTCCGGTAAGGTTAAACGGATAATCTACATTTAAATGGATGTGAAACAAGGACTCCTCAAAGTTCATTGGGTACAACTCTCTGTAGAAATCAGCATAGTCTTTATCCTCTAATGTGGATGGTGTTTTAGTCCATGCTGGAGTTGGGTTGTTGATAATATTGGGAACTTTAATTTCTTCTTTTTCAACATTACCATCTTTGTCTTTTTTGCCTTTTTTATTGTCCACCCAATCCGATTTTTCACCAAATTGAATAGCAATAGGCATGAACTTACAATATTTACTGAGTAAGGTTTTTATTCGATGTTCTTCCAAAAATTCGGTAGAATCTTCAGCTATATGTAAAATAACATCCGTTCCACGCGTTTCTTTCTTACCTTGTTTGATGCTATATTCTGGACTACCATCACACTCCCAATGAGCAGCAGGTTCATCTTTATAGTTTTTAGAAATAATTTCTACCCGTTCAGCAACCATAAAAGAAGAGTAAAATCCTAAACCGAATTTACCAATAATATTTTGAGTATCAGTTTTATCTTTGAATTTGTTAACGAACTCTTCAGCACCCGAAAAAGCAATCTGATTGATGTATTTTTTAATCTCCTCCTCACTCATACCAATACCTTTATCGCTAATGGTAAGTGTTTTAGCTTTTTTATCTAAGGTGATTTGTATGGTATCATCACCTATTTCGCCTTTAAACTCACCCAATGCACTTAACGAATGTAGTTTTTTAGTCGCATCCGTAGCATTAGCGATGAGTTCTCTTAAAAATATTTCGTGATCGGAGTATAAGAATTTTTTAATAATGGGAAAGATGTTCTCCGTTTGAACTTTAATTTTTCCTTTTGCCATAGTCTTTAAATTTTTAAGTTTAACAGTTTTCTCTCTAGTCAAACCACATGCCATCGCCTTTTTTATGACAGATTGACTAACTAAAACCAACACCGCTATAAAATGACTGACAATTTTGCAATGTAAAAGCCACGAATGCACGAATGGTTTGATAAAACAATCTGCAACGTCATTCCTGCCCTTCGATTCCTCAGGATAAATACTGGCAGGAATCTAGCTCCAAGAATAACCATAAAGATACCAAAGGAAATTAATTATGTTTTTTTTAAAAAGTAATTTTGTTTGATGAAGAAAAGCACACGTTATATTAATTATCTTTGAAAAATTGCGAAATATTTAATTTTGTTTTAGACAAACTATGGCTCTTCCTATTATAATAACAATTTGTGCTTTAATCATTATAGCTTATTTATTCGACCTAACGGCTCCTAAAACTAGAATTCCTTCTGTAATATTGCTATTAACTTCTGGGTGGTTAGCAAAACAAATAGTTGATTTTCTTGGAATTAAAATTCCAGATTTAGATGTATTACTTCCTATTTTTGGAACAATTGGATTAATTTTGATTGTACTAGAGGGCTCTCTTGAATTGGAATTCAAAAAATCGAACTATTCTCTTATAAGAAAATCTGTTATTTCGTCATTAATACAAACCGTTGGACTTAGTTTTTTACTTGGCTATGCGTTTTATTATTTTGGGAATTACTCCTATAAAGATAGCTTGTTAAATGCTATTCCTCTTTCAATAATAAGCAGTGCAATAGCCATTCCTAGTGTTAGAAACATTTCTAAATCAAGTAAAGAATTTATTATTTATGAAAGTAGTTTATCAGATATTTTTGGTGTAGTTTTTTTCGATTTTATTGCGTTAAACGAGACTATTAATGTAGCTGCATTTGGGAATTTCACCCTACAAATTTTAATAATTTTAGTTATTTCATTTATAGCCACTATTGGATTAGCATACTTATTAAGTAAAATAAATAACCATACTAAATTTGTGCCTATTATCATTATCATCATTACTATTTATGCCGTTTCTAAATTATTTCATCTTCCCGCCTTAATTTTTATTTTGTTGTTTGGTATTTTATTAGGCAATTTAGATGAGTTAAAAAAAATAAAATGGGTTGAAAAAGTTAAACCCGACAAGCTTAATCTAGAAATAATAAAATTTAAGGAAATAGTTATGGAGGGTACTTTTTTGATACGAACCATCTTTTTTATGCTTTTCGGTTATCTGATAAGTACTACTGAAATTATTAATCAAGCATCGCTTATATGGTCTGGAAGTATTGTGGTTGCTATTTTCTTTTTTAGGCTCATTGAATTAAAATTATCAAGGTTACCTTTAAGACCCTTATTACTAATTGCCCCTAGGGGTTTAATAACAATTTTGTTGTTTTTGGCCATAGATCCTTCTCAATCCATTGAATTAGTAAATAAATCACTAATAATACAAGTAATAATCTTAACTTCTTTGATAATGATGTTGGGATTAATTACCAACAAAAAAGAAAAAAAAATAATTAAAGATGAAGTTGTGTAGTGCATCAAACTATACTCAAATCACTTAGCTTTTCGGGTAATTTGAGTATATTAAGTGCAACCCTTCGATACATCGGGGTAAATTCTAACAGGAATCTTTATTATTGCAACCAACAAAGATTCCTGATAGTTTTCTTCGTACCTCAAAAATTTCAGGAATGACGTTTATGTTTATGATTGGCTTTGTGGGTTGGCAAGTCCCCCTTTGGGGGATTTAGGGGGCTAAAAAACATTCGTGCATTTGTGGCGAAATAAATCGAAATATTACAAATGTAAACAGTTAATTCATACTAATACAAATAAAGTCCCATACCTATTATTACAATTGTAATCTACATATAATATAACTCACAATTATTAAATAAATACATTTAAAAATCAGTTAATTATATATGATTATATGAAGTAAAAAACCAACCAAAACAAACTACTTTTTAAATAATTTACATTTGTAACACATGTAATTGAAAACTTATGTTTACATTTGTAACATTAAATATAATTTACAATTGTAACACACTAAAACACCATGAATATTACCGAAAGATTGCAATACATTATGAAGCTGAATAATTTATCAGCTTCTGCTTTTGCCGACAAAATTGAAGTGCAACGCTCAAGTATTTCACACATCCTTTCAGGACGAAATAAACCCAGTTTGGAATTTATTCAAAAAGTATTAGTTGCTTTTCCAAAGGTGAGTTCAGAATGGTTGCTAACAGGAAATACTGTTGTTAAGGAAACTATCCCTTCCAATCAAGTAGAAAGTGAACCTAATCCGACTTACCACTCCCCTCCTACACCAACCAATCAACATGAAGGGGATAAAAAAATACAGAAAATAGTGGTTTTTTACTCCGATAACACCTTTGAAGAGTTTCATCGATAGATTTTCTATTGCACAATCGAGTTTCAAGTCCTAACATTTGTTACCTTTGAACAATTCGTTTCGTGCTATGAACAAACACATTATTCTAATTTTTTTATTTACAACTGGACTAATTTGGTCTTGTGTTCAGCCAAATGATTATTTCACTTGGGCATTGGAAGTATTTCCTGCAGTGATTGGATTTATTGTATTGCTAGCTACTTATAAAAAATTTCAATTTACATTTCTTACCTATTGTTTTATTTTGCTCCATGCTTTAATACTATTTATTGGAGGTCATTATACTTATGCAGAAGTACCTTTGTTTGATTGGATTAAAGAGTTTTTTGATTTATCTAGAAATAATTATGATAAGGTAGGGCATTTTGCACAAGGATTTATTCCTGCAATGATAGTGAGAGAACTTTTTATAAGAAAGCAAATTATTTGCTCTAAAAAATGGCTTAATTTTATTGTGGTTTGTGTATGCTTGAGTTTTAGTGCTATTTATGAGTTTTTAGAATGGTTTGTGGCTGTTTTTTCTGGAGAATCGGCAGACGCTTTTTTAGGAACTCAAGGGTATGAGTGGGACACACAATCGGATATGCTATATGCAACTGTTGGTGCAATATGTATGTTGGTATTGTTATCAAAAACACAGGATAATCAAATTAATAAAATTAAAATTTAACTATGGAATTAAATGATATTGTTGAGTTTACAACTTCTTTGAGAATGAGTGAAAAGCTTAAAGAAATTGGAACTTCTAAGATTTTTAAAGAAGGAGATGTTATAATAAATGACCACACTTATATTAAATCAATTCCCATTGTTACTAGTGGAAGTATTAAAATTTTAAGAACAGATGATGATGGTAGAGAAATTTTACTGTATTACATCAAAGCAGGAGAAAGCTGTATTATGTCTTTTCTGGGAGGGCTTCACCAAGACACAAGTAAAGTGAAAGCTATAGCAGAAGAAGAAACGGAGATTTTATTTATCCCTACAGATAAAATCAGTATGCTGATTAGAGAGTATCCTGAATGGTTAGATTACATTTTTAGGCTTTATCACAAACGTTTTGAAGAGCTGTTGGAAGTTGTTAATGCAATTGCTTTTAAAAAAATGGATGAAAGGATGCTCAATTTTATTAAAAAGAAAGCAGAATTAAATAAAACGCATTCTATTTCTATCACTCACGAACAATTGGCAAATGAATTAGGCACAGCAAGAGTTGTAATTTCAAGATTGTTGAAACAATTAGAGGTTGAGGGCATTGTTTTGCTTGGAAGAAATAAAATCACACTTTTGTAACATAAGTAACAGATTACATCTCACAATTAAGCTAATTTTGTTTTCAATTAGAGTTTGTCCATATTGTCCGATTTATTCAAAACTTTTATTGTTTTTTTAAGGTTTTCATGAGATCGCTTCGCTAAGTTCTTTGTTATTCTCAATCTTCAAATCAGTCATCCCATCCCGATAGATCGGGAGTTATCAGGATTTCTGATTTTTAGATTATCGAAACCTCGAACTCGAACATTCTGACTCAAACTCTCGACTTTATAAACAGCTTCCAATTATCAAAAATAAAAATGAATATAGAACAATTAATTACTCAAAAAAAAGGAACTATCATTGATGTTAGAACTCCTGATGAATTTATGGCTGGAAATGCTGCTGATTCTCGAAACATCCCTTTACAAGAAATAGCAAACAGAATAGAAGAAGTAAAATCATTTCAACAACCACTGATTTTATGTTGTGCTTCTGGTGCTAGAAGTGGTATGGTTGAACAGTTTTTAACACAAAATGGCATTGAATGTTGTAATGCGGGTTCATGGCTCGATGTTAATTTTTATCAATCTAAATCAATAAAATAACAATGTTATCTACACTAAAACAATTGTTTGGATTTGGTCCAAAAATAGATTTTACGGAACTACTCAAGCAAAATGCACTTATTCTTGATGTTAGAACCAACAACGAGTTTAAAGCAGGAAATATTAAAAAATCAATAAATATCCCTGTGGATGTGTTACATAAAAATATAAACAAATTAAAAGATAAAAACCGTCCAATTGTAACTTGTTGTGCATCTGGGGCACGAAGTAGGATGGCAAAAAGATATTTAAAATCTCAAGGCTACACACAGGTTTATAATGGAGGTGGTTGGAAAAGTTTACAATCTAAGATTTAAACTCCTAAACTTTTTATCACTTCATTCACTTTTTCCTCTATACTTAAATTGCCGTTTATCCAATTAATGTTGAATCCATTTTTTTCCATTTTTCGATACCATGTAGCTTGGCGTTTTGAAAACTGATGTATGGCAATGTTTAATTTTGTAAACAACTCATTTTTAGTTATTTCATTTAAAAGATAAGCGGTAACTAATTTATATTCCAATCCATAAAATTTAAGTTTTTCGGGGTGAACACCATTTTTCAATAGCATCTTCACCTCTCCTATCATGTCTTCATTTTCTAATCGATGTTTTAATCGTGTTGTTATTCTTTCTTTTATGATAAAACGCTCAAAATGGATTCCAAACAATTGGTAATTAAATTTAGGAAAATCGTTGATTATGTGTTGATTTTCTTTCTGATAAGTTGCAATTTCAATGGCTTTAATTAATCTTTCATGATTTTCTATATCTGTTTTATTATGCAACTGTTTAAGTTTTTTTAGCAATTCTACTAATTCTTGGTTGCTTTTCGTTTCCAATCCTTTTCTGAGTTCGATATTTTCTGGAATTGCTAACATACGATAACCCTTCAGCACTGCTTCGAGGTATAAACCAGTTCCTCCGCACAAAATAGCCTGTTTATTTTTATCGGTTATTGTTTTATAAGCATCCAAAAAATCTTTTTGAAATTCAAATACATTATATTCTTCTCCCGCATTTTTAATGTCAATTAAATGATAAGGAATTTGTTTATTGTTTACCACAAAATCATTCAAATCTTTGCCAGTTCCAATGTCCATACCTTTATAAACCTGACGAGAATCGGCACTAATTACCTCACCATTTATCTTTTCAGCTAAATGCGTAGCTAACTTGGTTTTTCCTGTGGCGGTTACTCCTAAAATTACTATCAAATCTGTTTTAGACATACTTTTTATTCGTGTATTCATGGCTATTTTTTCTTAATTGTTGAAAATCACGATACGCAATTAACATACTTATAGCTTCATTTTGAAGAGCTACTCCAATTTTAGTTGCTAATTTATTCGATGCAATTAGTATGGATTCATTTTCATAAAAATTAGCTTTTGAAAAATGCAAATATTTTAATGTTTTAAAAGCATTAAACCATTTGAATAACAATACTTTAAAATGATTTTTATCTGTTGAATTTGCCCTGATTTTAATCAAGTTTTCATTGAAATTAATTTCGTACAAAAATAACTGGATACTTTCAGGAAGTTCAACATCATCTTCAGTAAAAAACTGTTCACTTTTATCAAAAAACACTTTTAAATCTAAAAATGAAGTAAAATTATAAGTTAAAAGTACTTTCTGATCATTGTTTATCCATTGTTGCATGGCTCTACCAGTACCAAAAGGAACCCTTTCTGAAATTCTCGGTGATGGAAAAACAGTTGCCGAATTAATTTCAGAAAAATTTCCAAGAGGAATTACTTTTTGTAAAAAATAAAAATCTTCTCCAGCTTTTTTCTTGTTCATTCCGCCTTGTTTTTTATAAACACTAGCCCGAACAGCCATGCTCGAACCAACGGTGTGAAAAGCATAAGGCAGCCCAATAAAATGTAGTGCTTCCTTGTAATAACGCAAATACAATTCATACTGAACAATCCCATTATAAATTGCTTGTGGATATTCGTTTCCTTCAACCGGATGTTCAAAATGAATAGAACAACCAGTTGTTTTAGTATGTATTTTAAAATGGTTTTCGATTTCTGCTAAATAATTTGCGGAACAAGTGGCATCGGCATCAAAACAAACAATAACGCCATCAGAATTTTTTATTGCTAAAAATTGGTTGTAGGCTTCGTCCATACCTATTTTTCTTGCCAACCCAACTCCTGCATCTTTTTCAGGTAAGTTAGTTGCTTCAATAAATGAAAAATGGATGTTTTTTCGCCCACTATTTTCTGTCCAATTTAATGCTTCAATCAAGGTTTTATTATTTTGTTGCAACACATCTTGTTTTTCATTTTCTGATGCATTTATAACTGTGATAACTTCAACATGATTTATTGTTGCATCACAGTTCAAAAGGCTTTGGAGTGCATTTATTAGATTTAACTCATTAAAACAAGGAATAACCACTATTAAAGAAGTTGAATTAGGAAAAATTGAAAAATTATGTTTTGAAATGATCAAGGAATTTATATTTAAAAATACAAAAGTACAAAAACAAAAATCCCCAGCCGAAAAAACAAGAAACTCGACTGGGGATTAAATCAATAGCCAAAGCGTATGATTTTTTTGAAAAATGAAAAAATTATTAACAATAATTACATAAATCCTTACGTAAATTTGTTAAGTAAAATTACATTAATGAAAATGTTAAAATTTGTCTAAGAAAAGACATCAAACTACTTTTCTTATTGAACTACTATTTTATTGGATAAAACGGTGTTGTTAGTTCTTAGTTGATAGATATAAATGCCTTGTGTTAAAAAATCAAGATTAACTTTGGTTGTAGCTTGTTTATTTTCATAAATAATTCTACCAGAAACATCTAAAACTGTAACCGAAAATTCTTTTGTATGGTCATCAGAAAAGTGCAACTGCTTGTTGTAGTAAAAAACATTTAATTTATTGGTATTTTTTCTTGCTATTGCAATCACATCAAAATATTCAAATTGTCCATCAAAATCGGTTTGTTTGAGGCGGTAATAATAAGTAGAGACATTTTCTATAGGAAGCATATCTACATATTTATAGTTCAACACTATGGAGGAATTTCCCGCTCCATTGATGGTAGAAATGGCTTCGAAATGAATAGCATCTGTACTTCGTTCTAAGGTAAAAAAATCATTATTTATTTCAGAAGATGTTATCCATTCCAATAAGTTAGATGTAGGTGTAAGTCCTTTTCCAATAAAAGAAACTAATTCAATAGGTGTAGGAATGGGAGTACTCAGTGTAATGTCATCAACAGCAAAAGAAGGGTCGCTAGCAGCACCATCACCATCATTAGCCCATCTAAAAGCTATCTTAACATTAGGATTGTTGTCAGCCGAAGCAGGTAATGAACCAGAAAATGAAGTCCATAAACCTTGACTACTTCCACATGTTGATGTTTTAGATAATGCATTTATATTATTCCAAGCAGCCCCATCAAAATACCATAAAGTAGCATTATCATCAGCTCCTTCACCACTTTCAATGTAGTTAAATTCTATAGTAATATTTGATTTACTCGTACAGTTAATCGTTGGTGATTCACATCTAATATTAGTAGCCTCATCAGGACTAGAGTCATCATAAGCTGCTCCACAATCTCCTGAAGGACAAAAAAGAAATGCTGCAGAAGAAGTTGAAACATTTCCTACATGAAGAGATTGATCGCTTCCACAACCACTACCACAAACACCAGCAGCATTTCCATTCTCTTGACAAGAAACATAGAATTTATTAGCATTAACCCCATTTACTCCAACATTGGTAATTGTCCAGCCAACAAAACTTGGATCACATCCTGATCCAGCCGCACAAACAGAGCCATCAAAAGTTTCTGTATAAAACACTTGAGAGTTTGCTTCAGTTACACAAAAAAGGAAAAATAATACTACTATTATCTTCTTCATAATACAATTATAACGTAAAAAGGATTATCACGTTGCTTGTATTATGGTGAAATTTAATGAATTATTTCAGTTCTAACTTAAAATAGTTGATGAAAAATTATAACTACTGAACTACTAGTTTATCCGATAGAACGGTATTTTGGTAAGCAATTCTGTAGATGTATATGCCTTGTGATAAAAAAGATAAATCAACGGTTTCGTTGTTGCTTTTATTTTCAAACACCATTCTTCCTGTAATGTCCAAAATTTGAAGTTGAACACTTTCTTTGGTAGAAACTTTTAATAGGTTATTATAATAAAATACTGCTATATTTTTTTCTTCATTCTTAATCACAATAATCTCTGAATAACTAAAATCTCCATTAAAATCAGTCTGTTTTAAGCGATAATAGTTGTTTCCTTTTTGTGGCTGATGGTCTATAAAGTCATAAAACAACGTGATGTTACTATTTCCAGCACCTTTAATTGTTGAAATAGGCTCAAAATTAAGGGCATCAACACTTCTTTCAATCGTAAAATAATCATTATTTATTTCTGCTGAGGTGACCCATTTTAGAACATTGGTAGTTTTATTAAAAACTTCTCCAAAAAAAGAAACAAGTGTAATTGGTAAAATTTGACTACAATTACAGGAACCAAGATCCTCAATAGTATAGGTAATAATTTCATCACTTCTGTCTGCAGCTCCTTCAATAATAATAGTTGCTGGTCCGGTAACCGTCATTTGATCAAACAAACTTGCATTAGATCCTCCAATTTGCCAAGGAGGTGTTGCTCCAGCAGTATTTCTAATTCGAAGTCTATCTCCAGTGGTTGAACTTCCATCAGCACCAGAGGCTAAACAACCTGCTCTAATTTTCATTTCAGCTGTAATTCTTACATCACACCCTGCAGGTACTTCAAATGTTGTTGACATGGTTTGATGTCCTACCGGGCAATTTCCAGTTGTTCCTCCGCCACAATTTGGACCTCCTAATGGCGTTAAATCACAGCCACTCACACAGCCACAACCTGATCCACTAACAAACATAGCCCCTGATTCACAAACTTGAGAAAAGCCATTAGATGAGGTAATTAATATTAGCGAAAAAATAAGATAAATTACTATAAAAATTCTCAATAAAATTTTCTGAAAATTTTGAACGGTTTTAATTTTTGGTAACATAAGCAACTTGTGTTAAAAAATTATTTTAATAGGGTAACTGAGCCTGTTAAACTTTTCTTTTCTCTGTTTTCAAAAACAACATCCATAATGTAAAAATAGGTACCATCGGGAACTAACTCACCTTTATATTCGCCATTCCAACCTTCTTCTACATTTTTCCAGTTAAAAAGTTCATTTCCCCAACGGTTAAAAATAGTTCCCTCAAACTCACTTATAAATGTTCCTTTAATCAAAAATAAATCATTCATTCCATCTTCATTTGGAGTAAACACATTAGGAATATAAATAGTTGGCTCCAAACATCGTTCTAAAAATAATTCAAAATTATCTTGAACAATACAACCGTTATTGTTGGAAGTTACTGTTATAATTCCGCTTTGAGTAACAATTATTGTATCAACATTAATTACACCTGTACTCCAACTCAAATTAGTGCCACCAGAAGCATGAAGAACAATTCCGTTATTAAATTCGTTTTCGCAAATGGTCGTATCATTTTCAATAATTATAACAGGAATAGGCAGGTTAATTGAAAGATTTGTGTTTACTATACTGTCGCAACCTGATGATAATGATTGAAGTGTATCTGTATAATTTCCTGTCGTAATATACGTATTATTTCCCACAGTTATTGAAAAACCTTGACATTCATTAAATGTCTGTGAAGTGTTAATTATGGGATTTACGGTTATTGCAATTGTTGTGTCATCGTTTCCATTAGCATCAGTTACTTGTAAGGTAATATTAAAAGTTCCTGGCGTATTAAAAGCTATGGTGTGTGGTCCTTGTGTGTTTGCTGTTGTAGGAATTCCACCTCCAAAAATCCAATTCCAATTAGTGATTGTACCTATGCTATTATCATTAAAAGTAATACTTTCACCTTGACAAATTTGGGTTGCTGAAAGGGTAAAAGACGCTACTAAATTAACACAATTTATTACATTTATAGTAATTGTATCGGCATTAGAACAACCATTATTGTCTGTACCTGTAACTGTATAAAGCAATGTTGTAGTTGGCGTGAAGGCAACAGCATCAGTAACACCATTATCCCAACTATATGTATTTGCTCCACCTCCTGTTAAGGTTAGTTGAGTTCCGTTACAAATAGTAGTTGATGGATTGGCATTTGCAGTTACATTAGGCAACGGATTTACAGTCAAGTTAGTAGTTATAATACTATCGCAACCCGATTGAGCTGCTCCAAAAAGTGTATCAACATAAGTGGCTGCCACACTAACAATTGTTCCTTTCGGTAAGGTAAATGTTTGCCCATCACAAATGAAAGGGTTTTGTGTGAAAGTTGCAGGAGCATTTACTGTAATTAAAATACTATCTTTAACTGTTCCACAAGGAGAAGTTCCTTCTACAAATACATAAAAATTAGTAGTAATTTGTGATGTTGGCGTAAAAATAACCGTATCGCTTGTTGTAGAGTTAAAATTACCATTACTACTTTGCCAATTTACTGCTGTAATTGAATTATTTGCACTCACATAGAGTTGAACCGAATCTCCTACACAAATTGTAGTGGAGAAAAGAGAAAAAATTGTAATATCTCCTGGCACAAAAGGGGCTTGACAACCAAAATTCTCATACGTTACATTACCTTGCCAATCGAAGTTTGCTAATGCTCCATCTCTTATTGCTGATGTACCTCCTATAACTCCATTTTGATTTACCAATAGAGTTCTATCATACGTAACAGTATCCGAGCAATTACTTGGTGAAGAAAAAGAAATAGATAAGGTTCTCAAACCAGGTGTAGTACTCCAATTAGCAAAATGCCCTGAAGTATTTCCTGAACACTGAAAAATTACATACATTGTATCCGCTAAGTTGGCAAAAGAATTGGCATTTACATCAATAGCGGTACTTGTAATAAGTAATACTCTTGTTCCCGCAGGTAAAACCCCATTAGTTGGTTCGATCAAAAAACCACAACCCTGAACAGTAGCATTTAAAGCACTAACAGCATTTGCTGTAGTTGTATTCTGACAAATACCTAACCACGAATTATTTGGCCACATAACATTCATATTAGCTGTATTAAGTGAAGTATTACCTACAACAAAACGAACCATTTCATTTTCACCTTCTGGTGAGCCACAAGCATCAACCAAGATACTTTCAATCTCAAAACATTGACTATAAAAATTTTGAGTTATTAAAAATGATAAAGAAAAAAGAAATATTACTTTTTTACATTTTACAGTAATAGAGTACATATTGATAAAGATTGAATTTAAAATGGTTTAGGAGAATCCTTATAGGTAATCATTTTAAAATCTTCAACAAAGTTAGACGTATTTGTTACTAAATAAGTTGCTTTTAGTTTATGAATTTGTTAACAAATGACTTCCTATGTTAATTTTTACAAGTATAATGAGCTTTAAAAGAGTTTGTGTTGTGAATAAGTTTCTTAATGAACTCCCTCTACAACAATAACTATTTCTCCTTTTAGCGTGTTTGTAGAGTAATAATCTATTAACTCTTGAGCAGTTCCTCGTTTATTTTCTTCATAAATTTTAGTTAATTCCCTTGAAATAGAAATTCTACGGTTTTCTCCAAAATATTCTTTAAACTGCAACAGCGTTTTTAATAAACGATGGGGCGATTCATAAAAAACAATAGTTCTTGTTTCTTCTTGTAACAATTTCAATCTTGTTTGTCTTCCTTTTTTGTGAGGTAAGAATCCTTCAAAAACGAATTTATCGCAAGGGAAACCAGAATTAACGAGTGCTGGAACAAAAGCTGTTGCTCCAGGTAAACATTCTACTTCAATCTTATTTTCTATACAAGCCCTTACTAACAAAAAACCAGGATCCGAAATGGCAGGCGTTCCTGCATCCGATATTAAAGCTATTGTTTGTCCTCCTTGTAATGAGGTAATTATTCTATCGATGGCTTTGTGTTCATTATGCTGATGATGAGCTACCAACTTATTCGTTATTTCATAATGTTTCAGTAATTTAGATGAAGTTCGGGTGTCTTCTGCTAAAATATAATCTACTTCTTTCAGAACCTCAATTGCTCTAAAAGTCATGTCTTTTAAATTACCTATAGGAGTTGGAACGATATATAATTTAGACATAATGAATAAAAAAAACAAAAATAAGTAATTATAACTAGTCAATTTTGTTTAACTTTATTTTTGGTGTATATTATTATACCCATGCAACCTTTTTTAGAAATTAAACATCTATACTAAAAATGAAATGGAGTGATGAGCAATTGGTAAAGAGATGTCTTGAGAAAGATGGACTTGCTCAAAAGCAACTGTTCGATTATTACTCTAAACGAATGATGGGAGTTTGTTTACGTTATTCTAATGATTATGAAGAAGCCCAAGATGTGTTGCAAATGGGATTTATAAAAGTTTTTAATAAACTGGAAACATATAATTTTGAAGGCGTATTAGAAGGATGGATTAGAAAAATAATAGTGAATACAGCTTTAGACAACATTAGAAAAAATAAAAAAAATAACGAGAATATAGAATTAGAAAAGGTTGATTTTCAGTTAAATAATAATGATGAAAATGGATTTGACGCTCTGAATGCTGAAGATTTATTAGCAATAATACAAAAAATGCCTACAGGATTTAGAACTGTTTTTAATTTATATGCCATTGAAGGTTATTCACACAAAGAAATTGCTGAACAATTAAATATAACAATAAGTACATCAAAATCACAATATTCTAGAGCTAGAGTGCATTTACAGAATATCTTACTAAATGAAAAAATAAGTTAACGTGAAAAACGAATTTGACAATATAGACCAACTTTTCAAAAATACTTTTGAAAATTATGAGGCAAATGTTGATGCCTCTGTTTGGAATACCATTCAACAATCTATTAGTGTATCAGTAGGAAATGCTGCTGCTTCTAGCGTTGCATCAAAAAGTGTTTTATTAAAAATTGCTTCTGCAATTATTATTTCTTCAGCTGTTGTTGCTACTTCTATTCTTGTTTATAATAACAACAAAACAGCACCTTCTACTGAAAATTCTATAATCGAAAACGAAAACAACATTATTGAGCCTATAGCTGTTTTAAAAACACAAAATCCAAATTCTGAAATCAATACTGTTTTTGAATCTACTAACATTCAAGAGCCAAATACTGAAATTCAAAAAGAAATAAATAGATTTGAAGAAAATACTAAAAAAATAACTGCTGAAAAAGAAATAGTTGTTGCAGCTAATAATTCTTCCGACAATAAAATTAACTCAGTAAATGAAAATAAAGATGTGATATCAAAATCTTCATCAACTGCTACTAAAAACAATGAAAATACTTCCTCATCTTCAACACCTACCACAAAAACAACAACTCCAGAGCCATTGGCAGTTGAACTTAAAACAAATACAACCAAAGGAGATGCTCCGTTAGATGTTGAATTTTTTGCTGAGGGCAATGCTGTAAAATACCGCTGGAATTTTAATGATGGCACTAAAAATTCTGACCAACAAAATGCTTATCATACTTTTTTAAGACCAGGGATTTACGTAGTATCACTTGAAGTAAAAGATAATAATAATCAAACTAAAACACTTGAAACAACAATAGAAGTTACATCAACAATAAAATCTTCTTTGGCTGAAATACCAACTATTTTCACTCCAAATAATGATGGAAAAAATGATATCTTAAAAATTGAAGGAGAAAATATTGAATCTTTCCAAGTTAGTGTGCTGAATCAAAATGGCAAACCTATTTTTGAATGGAACACCATTGACGGCTTCTGGGATGGAAGAGATATGAATAACAACATTCTTCCTGATGGAACTTACTATATATCAGGAGTTGCTATTGGTGTTGATGGCGTTAAGCATTTAATAAAACAAAGTATCACACTTAGGAAATAAGTTATTATCCACAAGTTTAAGTTTATAAAAAATAGATTTGGAATAAATTTCTAAATGAAAAGCCGTAAATTTGTTTTTTATTTTTTTGAATTCAAATAGATGTCAGTGAATTATCAAACAGGTGAACTTTTAGAACAAATTATTTACCCAAATGATTTAAGAGAAAAAATAACCGAAGACCAACTCCCCCAACTCTGTCAGGAATTAAGAGATTTTATTGTAGATGTTGTTTCCCAAAAAGGCGGTCATTTTGGTGCTAGTTTAGGTGTTGTTGAACTCACCGTTGCCTTGCACTACGTTTTCAACACACCTTACGATAGGTTGGTTTGGGACGTTGGACATCAAGCCTACGGACATAAGATTTTAACTGGAAGGAGAAAAAACTTTCACACAAACAGAACTTATAAAGGCATTAGTGGATTTCCAAAACCTACTGAAAGCGAATACGATACATTTGCAGTTGGACACTCTTCCACTTCTATTTCGGCTGCATTAGGAATGGCTGTTGCCTCTAGACATAAAAATGAAAAACGTCAGCATATAGCTATTATAGGTGATGGTTCAATGACAGCTGGATTAGCTTTTGAAGGATTAAATCATGGTGGTAGCGAAGACACTAATTTATTGGTTATTTTAAACGACAATTGTATGTCAATAGACCCTAATGTTGGGGCGTTGAAAGAATACTTAACAGACATTACTACTTCCCAAACCTATAACAAAGTAAAAGACGAAGTATGGAATTTATTAGGTTTAATTAGCAAATTTGGTCCAAATGCACAAGCCATTGCTCAAAAAATTGAGAATGGAATAAAATCAACCCTGCTTAAACAAAGTAACTTGTTTGAATCCCTAAACTTTAGGTATTTCGGCCCTATTGATGGACACGATGTAAATTATCTGACCAAAGTTTTAAGCGATTTAAAAGATATTCCTGGTCCAAAAATTTTACATTGTATTACAGAAAAAGGGAAAGGCTACGAACCTGCTGAACTAGGAAATACAACACAATGGCATGCTCCAGGCTTATTTAATAAAGAAACTGGAGAAATTATTAAAATTGCTCCAAGCAGTCCGCAACCACCAAGATACCAAGATGTTTTTGGACATACTATAGTTGAATTAGCTGAAAAAAATGATAAAATTGTTGGTGTTACTCCTGCAATGCCTTCAGGTTGCTCATTAAATATTATGATGACCGCAATGCCTGATAGGGCTTTTGATGTTGGTATTGCTGAGCAACATGCAGTTACTTTTTCTGCCGGAATGGCTAGTCAAGGATTGATTCCCTTTTGCAACATTTACTCCTCTTTTATGCAACGTGCTTACGACCAAGTGATACATGATGTTGCGTTGCAAAATTTACAAGTGGTTTTTTGTTTAGACAGAGGTGGTTTGGTTGGAGCTGATGGGGCTACCCATCATGGAGCTTTTGATTATGCTTATTTTAGGTGCATTCCAAATATGATAGTTTCTGCTCCTATTAATGAAGAAGAGTTAAGAAACCTAATGTTTACAGCCCAAGAAAAAAACCATGGACCATTTTCCATTCGCTATCCTCGAGGAAATGGAACGATGGTGAATTGGAAAACGCCTTTTAAAACCATTAAAATTGGTACAGGGCAGCGTTTAAAAAACGGTGAAGACATTGCCATTTTATCCATAGGTGATATTGGAAATCATGCCATTGAAGCTGCTAAAGAATTAGAAAACGAAGGAATTTCTGTAGCTCATTACGACATGCGTTTTGTAAAACCTATAGATGAATTGCTTTTGCATGAAGTTTTTGGAAAATTCACTAAAGTAATTACCTTAGAAAATGGTTCTATTATGGGAGGTATGGGTAGTGCTGTATTGGAATTTATGGCAGATAATAACTATCAGGCAGAAGTGAAACGATTAGGAATTCCCGATAGATTTGTTGACCATGGCTCCCAAACCGAATTATATGCCGAATGTGGCTTTGATAAAGTAGCCATAATAAGTATAGTAAAAAATATGTTATCTAACGAGCAACTTAATAAAGTGTTGGCATAACCGATTTATTTATGAACGGAAGTCTTCATCATATTGAAGTTTATGTTTCTGACTTAAAAAAATCTATTGAATTTTGGGAATGGTTTCTTACTGAAAAATTTCCCTACAAAATTCATCAACAATGGGAAAAAGGAATTAGTTTTAAGTTAGGAGAAACATATATCGTATTTGTTCAGACTGAAAAAGAACATTTAGTTTCCACCTTTCATAGAAAAAATACGGGTTTAAATCATTTAGCATTTCATTGCGATTCAAATCAATTTGTTGACAACCTAACCAACGAATTAAAAGAACGAGATTTCACTGTCCTTTATCCAGAAAAACATCCTTTTGCAGGAGGAGAAAATTATTATGCTGTTTTTTTTGAAGATCCTGATAGGATAAAAGTTGAGGTTGTTGCAAAAAAGATTGATTTCTAAAATTCAATACCAATAACACAAATATCGTCAACCTGATTTAGGTTGCCTTTCCATTCGTGCAAACGCAATTCTATAACTTCTTTTTGCTTTTCTATTGGTGTTTCATAAATACTCAAGAGTAACTCTTTAAATGGCTTATACATAAACTTCTTTCCTTTTGGACCACCAAACTGATCCGCATAACCATCAGTAAACAAATATATTTTGTCACCGATTGTTATTGTTAATTTATGATTCGTGAAAGGAATAGGTTCTTCTGTATAATTGATAGACTGACGATCTGCTTTTATTTCTGTTACTCCATCTTTGTTAATTAACCACAAATTATTATTTGCTCCTGCCCACTCTAATGTTTTATTTTTTAAATTAATTTTAGCTAATGAAATATCCATACCATCTCTTGCTGCAACATTTTGAGAGGTCTGTCCCAATTCATGCGTAATTTTATCTCTCAATTGATTTAAAATTTCAGCAGGAGACAAATCATTATTTTCAACATTAATACTATTTAAATAACTTATACCAAGCATACTCATTAATGCTCCAGGGACACCATGTCCTGTGCAGTCTGCTGCTGCAATATACAAAGTGTTATTATCTTCAAAACTCCAATAAAAATCACCACTAACAATATCTTTTGGTTTAAAAAATATAAAATGTGGCGGCATATGTTCAGAAATATTTCGCTCAGTTTGCAACAAAGCCTCCTGAATTCGTTTCGCATAATTAATACTATCTGTAATGCTAATTAACGATTCTTCGAGTTTAACACTTTTAACTTCAATCTCTTTTTTCTGCTCTAAAATTCTAATGTTAGCCTTTTTTTTGTCATTTAATGATTTAAGAATTACAATAGATAATATTATTAAGGCAAGTAAACCTATTCCAAAGGAATAGGAAATCATTTTTTGTTCCTTTATGGCTATTTCATGTTGATGATTTTTTTGTAACTGTTCTATATCGGCTTTGTGAAGTTTTTTTTCAAATTCATACTGCAATCCTACTTGAATAATTTTCTGAACATTTTCTATATTGTTAATTGAGTCTGACATTTTATGATGTTCAACAATTAAACGATAAGCTTTTTCGAAGAGTTTAATATTTCGATAGTAATTACTCAAAGAAAGGGAGGTATTTTTAATCAATTCAGGAGAACCTATTGTTTTTGCAATGTTATAGGCTTTTTCTAAATAAATCTGAGCTTTTTCATAGTCTCCCTTTATGTTATAAATCACACCTATATTCTGTAAAACATCTACCAAACCTACATTATTATTTATTTCTTCCTGAATATCTTTTGATTGTAATAAATATTCTAACGCTTTGTCATATTGTTTTTGTTCCCTATAAATTCCAGATATATTTATTAAAGATTGAGCAATTCCAGGCTTATCGTTTACTTTTTTTCTTTTGAATAAACTTTTGAAAAAATACTCTTTTGCTTCGTAATATTGTTCTTGAGAAAAATATACTGAACCTATGTTGTTTAGTGATACGGCTATACTTTTTTCATCACCAAGTTCTTCCTTAACCTTTAATCCATTCAAGTAATATTCCAATGCTTTTTCATAGTTTTTTTGATCGTGGTACAACAATCCGATATTATTTAAACAAGCTCCTAAACTAGCCTTATCACCTATTTCTTCTAAAAGTTTAAGGCTTTTGATGTAGTTTTCAATGGCTTTTTCTACTAAACCTTGACTTTGATATATGTAAGCAATATCATTATAAGCAATAGCTTCTTTGTTTTGCTCGCCTAATTTTTTAAAAAGTTCAATGCTTATTTGGTAATGATTCAACGCTTCTTGGAAATTCCCTAAATCGGTTAGCGTATAACCAATATTATTGTTTGAAACGGCTATACCTAATTGATAATTTAATTTCTCGCTTAAAGCTAAGGCTTCTTTAGAGAGTGAAATACTTTTACTGAAATCGGATGAAAAATATGCTTCACTTAGTTTCAGTAATGCATCCACTTTTTCTTCATTTTTATTGTTGTCAATAAATTTAACTAAGCTATCAACCTTTCCATTTGCAAAAAGTGAAATAGTGCTTAAAATTATTAGTATTGAAATTATATTTTTTAACATGAGGGTACTAAAATATAAAAATCTATTCAATATTTAAATATGTTTAAAAAAAAATAATTTTTATTTGTAAATATTCAAGCCTGAGTCAATTATGTTTTGCACTAAAATGATATTACCCAAAAAAGTGTGAAAATGAACGAGGAGCTTACTCCTTCACTACAATTTGTTTTGATATTTGGTTAGGAACTCCGTTTGTTAAGAAAGTAACTTGGCATTTCTTTGAAGATGCACTACTTCTCTTTATTGTTAGATATTGAATTTCAAAAGAAGGAATTTCTTCTCTTGAAAAATCAACTTCAAATCCTTCGCTTGAAAAAGTAGCCTCAAAAATTTTGAGAGGCACTTCACCATTATTGATAAATCGAATTTGTTTTTCCATTTCATTCGATTCAAATTCAAAAATGCTATCTTTAAAAGTAAGTAGTGGCAATTTTTCTAATTCACTTCCATCTAATGCTACATTATTGGTGTCGGAGGTAGCTATGGCAATTATTTCTATTTTACGTTCCAAAGCAGCTCCAGGACTATAAACTGAGTTTCGTTGGTCGGCTAAATCATCACTAATTTCATCCGATTGATATTCGCCAAAAGGAACTTTTATGAAGCTCAATACTGCTCCATTTTCAGCAGTTCCATTTATATAGGGTGAAATTTTACCATCTTCAAATTCATTCAAATAATTAATTAAACTTGAAATTCTTCGCAAAGTTAAATTCACGTTATAATCTGTTTTTGATAATGGACTGGCATAGCCTTTAATGGTAATAGTGATGCTATTTCCTTGTTCTAATTCTTTAAATAATAGAGGTGTGAATAATTCTAAATCTTTTTCTCCTTTATCAATATAGTTACTAAAAAGTTCATCAATTTCGACTTCAGCATCAATTTTTTCTTGATTTTTTAGCCCTTTTGCATATTCTCTGCGATATTGATTATATAACCTTGTGTACTCTTTGTAAGTCTGTAAATAAGTTTGTTGCGTTACAGTATCTCTTGTTCTTGGGTCGGGAAAATCATTATGAAAATATAGTTTTACAGGTAAATATCTGTTCAATTCTTCTAAAGTGGTATATATTGGAGTAATCGTATCAGTTATTTCATAATAATAAATATCGTTGCAACAAGTTTCTCCTTTTTTTGTATAAGAACCTTTTCGGTTAGAGGTTAACAATACCATATTATTGCGTTCGTAATAATAAAAATCGTTTACGCTAGTATTGTTGGGAAAACCTGCGTTGATTGGTTTACCAAAAGTAACTAGGTTGGTAGTACTTTTAAAGATATCAAAACCACCTAACCCTTCATGCCAATTAGAGCTAAAGTATAACGAACTGTCTTTATGATTATAAAAAGGTGTTATTTCATCTTCTATACTATTAATATTTATACCAACATTTACAGGCGAAGAAAATTCAGCACCATTTTTTTGTGCGTACCAAATGTCCATCATTCCAAAACCACCAGGTCGGTTTGAAGAGAAAAATAATACTTCTTTATTGTTAATAGTAGTAACAAAAGGTTGTGTGGAAGTGAAATCATCTATATTTACGTTTTTCACTTCATAAGCAGGAGCTATAAACACACCGTTTTTGTATGCAATTGCAAAAATCTTACATTTGAATTTTCTATCGCATTTAGTAAAATAAAAAACATCTTTTGTTTCATTTAAACAGCCATTGGCAATATGAAAGTTAGGAATATTAATGCTATCTTCTAATTTAGTGCTATTAATCCAATCGTTGTTTGTTTTTACTGCCGAAAACAAACGGGTTAAATAGAGTGAAGTATCTGAAATCTGGTTGTCATCTTTCATTTTTTCATCACGCAACGAAGCGTAAATTAAAATAGAATCTGAAATTAACCTTCCTCCCAACTCACTGTTATAGGTATTTACGTTTACACCCATATTTTTAATATCAATCAGCAAAGTATCTTTTATAATTTCCAATGCTTTTTCGCATGATTTTATTTCCTGAACCACTTTTAGGTAATAAAATCCTTTTCTATCTTTATAAATGTTTTTTATGCGTTTAAATGATTTTTTTGCTTCATTGTAATTTCCATTATATTTCAACATCATTGAATACCAAAAGGGAGCTAATGGATAAATTCTTCCTCTATCTTCACGATAGATAGAAAAATAATGTCCTTCTGCTTTCTCATATTCATTGTACATACGCAACGATTCTGCATATTTGAATCGTAATTCTAAAAAGCTGGAGTCTAAATCCATGGCTTGGCTATACCATAAAGAAGCTGCATAGTAATCTCCCTCAGCATAGAGTTGATCTCCAATCTTTATAAGTTGCGTTTGACTTTGGGCAAACGAAGATGAATAGCCCAAAAAAATAAATAGTAAAAGGCAACTGGTTTTAAGTAATTTTTTTCTCATTTATAATGTAATCTATACTATTTTTCGTAGAATTTCTTTAATTTTCAACCTCAATTCTTAAAAAGAATTAATAATCTGTTCATCGTTACCGTCATTACGAGGGAGGTACGACCGAAGTAATCTGCCCTTCGATTAGACAGATTGCTTCAGCTTCTACACTCATTTCTAACGCTTTGGCTTCGCAATGACCTACCTCCTCTAATTTCCAGTTCTGAATCTATAAAAAATTCGGACAAGCTTTATATCTTTTTATCACTGGTCGATAGCGTTCAAAAATGTAAATAATTGCTAATTCAAAACCACCCCTATTGTTACTAGCTACTTCCAATGTTGAAATATTAATATCATAACTCACTTTTGCATGAAAACTTCTGTAATCTAGTCCAAGAGTTATGTATGCAGCATCACTATTTCTGTAATATAATCCTGCATAAATATTTTTATAATTTCCATTATTTAAGTGGTATTTTGCTGAACCCCCAAAAATAATTTCTTTGTACTTGTGCTGTGAAGCAATTATAAAACGAGGCAAAACATCTACTTTGTTGTGTACTTTTATTAAACCTCCTGCATGAAATGTGTAACGCTGTTTTAAAGGAATATTTTCACTAAAAAAAGTTTGTTGAGGCTGCGTAATGTTATGTACTGCAAATCCAGCATTTACTGATTTTCGTTGGGCAATGTTATAGTTCCAATTTATTCCTGAATGAAAATTAAAATAATTTCTGCCATTATTACCAAAATTTTCTCCGTTGCTAAGCGAAGAATTGTAAAAACTTCCATTGTATTGATTGTCAAATTGTAATTCATTATAGTTGATGCTGCGTTGCACATAAGCAGGTTGAATACCAACTGATAATGTATGCGATGAATCTCCAATGTATTGTGTATATCCTAACGAAAGTCCAACCTGAAGTGTTGAGAAATCGGAATCACCAGCTTTGTCATGATAAACCGAAAGACCAACATTAAATGGTGTTTTGTAAATATGTTTGGCATCAGCAGCTAAACTGTATGTTGAATAAGGAGTAGTTACAGAGCTCCATTGCGTACGTTGATTAGCAACAATTCTAAAATCTCCAATAAAGTTCCCTGCCAATCCAGGATTTAAATTGAGTGGCGAATTAAAAAATTGTGAAAAATGAATGTCCTGAGCAACGCAATTAAAAGTTGAAAGTTGAAAGCTGAAAGTGAGTAACACGATAACGCTAGCTAAAATAATATGTGATTTTTTAGGACTCAATATTTTTTTATAATTAAACTTTTACTAAAAATTTCTTACCTTAATATTCCTAATTTATTCAACAAAAAATTAGTTCCTCCTAAAAACAAAGCCTCTCTGCTATCACTTACTCCCAAAGGATTTAAGTTTGCTTTATCAAAATAAAGTTCTGAGGTTTTATACAAAGGGTTGTTTGTAGATAAATAACTTATTTTATGCCTGTTATAATGATTTGAAGTAAATAATGGCTGGAAATAAATAGATTTATATTGATTTTTATATCTGTTTAAAGAAATACTAAACTCATAATTAAAATTTGGAATCTTTGCAAAATTAGCAGTATTAAATGATGGATTATTACTATGTTGTCCATAAGCAAAATCGCTTGCAGACATTAGTAATATTGAAATAAAAATTAATTTTCTCATTCTTAAAGTATGATTTTTTAGGTTATTTAAGCCACGAATACACGAATTTCCATATTTTCACACTTGTCTCACCTAATTACCGTTACATTTCCTTTCTTAAAATACTCTTGTCCATCAATGCAATAAACTTTTAAATGATATACAAAAACGGCAGGTTGCACCAACTCTCCTTTGTAAGTTCCATCCCACCCTGTTAATTGATTGTTGGATTCAAAAACGAGCTCACCCCAACGATTGTAAATTTTTAGTTCCATTTTCTCAACAATTCTACCTCTTAAAAACAACACATCATTTTCATTGTCGCCATTTGGAGTGAATGCATTAGGCAAAAACACATCAGGTTCTCCACAAATTACTTCATTCACAAAAACAGTAACAGAAGCCGTTCTGGAGCATATTATTCCACTTACTGTTACCGTATAGGTTGTTGTTTGCGATGGTGAAGCTACAGGATGTTGACTCGTTGAATTATTCAACCCTGTGCTTGGCGACCATGAATATGTATATCCATTTGGTGTTGCATGTATGCCAGTGCTTTCGCCTTGATAAAGATTAGGATTATCGGCTGTTGCTCCAACAAAACCTGCTCCAAGTTGTTCTACAAAAACCACAATAGAATCCCAAATTAAACACCCTGCACTACTCTCCGAAACTACATAAAAAGTAGTTGTTGAAGCTGGTGAAACAAGAATTGTATTGGTGCTATCGCCTGAAATAATTTCACTGTTGGGTTGCCAATCATGAAATAACGAATCATTAGGGTTTAAATTAATTATGGTTAGTGCAATAGTATCGCCAACACAGATACCCACATTTTGAACACTGGTTTGAAACGATGCAATACCAACAAAAACACTATCTATCACCATACATCCATTGCTATTCAAGAGTACATAGTAAGTTGTTGGAACTATTGGGTTTACGATAATGCTATCTTCAAGTGAAACATTTAAGGTATCGTTAAAAGTTACTGATGAAGACCAAATAATTGTGCTTCCTGATGTTGTTGTTGAGGCATAAAGAAAAGCCGAATCTCCGACACTACATAAAATGGTATCATTACTAACTGTTAATTGAGGAGATGTTACTGTTACTGTTTGTGTTAGTGTGTCTATACAAATATCGTTTGTTGCAATAATGGTGTAAGTAGTTGTGTTTGATGGCGAAACAGTAATTGAAGTTGTTCCATTTCCAGATAAAATTTGAGTAATTGGACTCCAAGCATAGTTTGTACTGTCTCCAGGATTTGAATTGGAATAAGAAATTGTTACAGTATCGCCTACGCAAATGGAAACTGGCAAACTAATTCCTCCCTGACCTATTGCTTTCACAACAACACTATCCGTAAGCAGACAACCATTATTAGAAATTAAAACATAATAAGTTGTCGATAAATTAGGTGTTGTAATAATAAAATTAGTAGTTAAAGGATTATTTAATGTATCTGAAAAACTACTATTTGACGACCATATATAATTAGAGCTTGTTCCAAAGGAATTAGCTATTAATTGAGTGGTTTCATTATAGCACAGGGTTGTATCGTTAGAAACTTGTAATAGTGGTGCATTTACATTTATAGTTTGTGTAATGGTATCGATGCAAATTCCATTGGAAATATACAATTGATAAGTTGTAGTTGTTGTTGGGGTAGCAAAGGGATTTGAAACAGTTGAATCGCTCAACCCAATTGTTGGAGACCAAGAATAAGTGATAGAAGGGTCTGGGTTTGGTAAAATTCCTATTTGTTCAGTTTGCCCTGGACAAATATTTAAACTTCCTATTACAGAATTGTTATTACCTAAAATAATAATTGATTGTTGAATGGTATCGCCTAAGTTACACGTTAAGGTATCACTCACTATTAAAGTAATGATGTAAGTACCTGGATTTGTGTATGTATGCGTAGGGGAAAATTGCATACTGTTTGGAGTTCCATCTCCAAAAATCCAAATAAAATTAGTGCTAGATTGTGTTAAACTTGTATTGTTAAATGTATAAGTAAAAGGGGCACAACCAATTGGAGGGATATCAAAATCAGCAACAACAACAGGTAAATCAAAATCCATTTTAAATACGCCTAAATTACAACTGTTGTTATTTGAGTTTAATGGATTAGTTGGAGGAGAAATTGGTAAGTCAGAATTTCCTCCGCAACCGGCACAAATTGCTTGATATACTTTTCCTTTCCTATCAAAACGACTTGTACCACCATCAACGTGTTCTGCACTTATTGCACCACCAAAATAAGAACCGTAATTAATATTAGAGGCATCATCTTCCATTACCATAATGTAAAAGTCACTTCCATCAGTGGTGCTTTGAAAAGCATTTGGTGTTATAGGCAATCCTGTTGTGTAACCGGCATTATTAGTAGTTGCTTGATTAACTGCTCCGCCCCAACCTGCTAAATAAATTTTATTACATAAATCAACTAAAAAAGCAGTTGGAGAAATATTTATTCCATTTCCTGATCCAAAAACTGTAGAATAAATAACGGAATCTATTGCTGGAGTTAGTTTACTAATTAACTGACCACTTCCTGGTATATTCCAAAGAGAATTGTTTATAAAAGTATTGTTTTGAACTTCTGTTTGTCCTAAAAGATAGACATTGTTTTGTTTGTCTAACTCAACGAAGTACATTTGATCGTAAGCAATTGAACCATAATAGGATGAATTTAAAATTTGCAATCCATTTTTTGCTATTTGAGTTATGAAACCATCAGACCTACCTCCATTAAAAGAAGTTTGTAACCCATTGGAAGTTATGGGAAAGTTAGGTGAATTAGTTCCACCCGTAACATATAAATCTTCATTATTATCAATGGCTAAGGAATATGCTGCATCATGGTTGTTTCCTCCTAAAAAACTACTCCAAATAATATTCTGAAGGTTATTATCCATTTTTATAACACAAGCATCAATATCTCCACCACCATAAGTTGGTTGGAAAACAGTTCCAACTATAGGAAAATCAGAACTTCTAGTGCAACTAACAATATATACATTGTTATTTTTGTCAATATCTATTTCTCCTCTAACCTCATCTGCATAATTATATTTCAATGTATTTGTTGAAGTAGAATTTAATCCATCATTTTGTGAACCACCCAAATAAGTGGATGCCAAAAGTACATTTCCAGTAGTGTTTAATCTTGACACAACAATATCTGAACCGTTGGTATAATTTACTCCTAGTCCATTCGATAAATTAAGTCCAGTTCCTCCATTAAATGTACTATCGTAAGCATTTGCTGTAGTTGGATAATTGGTTGAGCTTGTTGTTCCTAGAATAAATAATTCGTCAAAGCTATTCACAATTAAACTATGGGGAAGTTCAACATTGTTCCCACCAATGTAAGTAGAATAAATTAAAAATGTTCCTGATGTATCAAATTTTGAAATGGCAATGTCAACTCCTCCGCCATTAAAAGTGGTGTTGTAAGCTCCAACTGTTGTAGGATATGCATTTCCAAAAGCTGAACTACCTGAATATAAAAATCCTTTAGAATCGAATGTTGCAGTGTAACCAAAATTATTTGAAAATGAACCTGAAAGTGCTGAAAACATTAATGTAGGATCAATAATTAATGCATAGGATTTATCGTATCCATTTGGAAATTCAAAACTTAGTTCGTTGTTTTTTAACACATAATTACAAGCAACTTCAACTTGTTTTCCATTAATGATTTGATACGTATAGGGTTTTTCTTCAATGATTGTATTAACGCTTGTTGTAATTATTAATCTGCCATTTTTTACTATAATTTTATCTGCACCACTATATTTTAATCGTATTGATGCTGGATTGGCGTTTGGAGAAACAATAAAATCATATTTTAAATCATCATTAGAATAAATTTTTAAATCAATTCCGTTATAAATATTTTCATAAGTAATTTGTTTAAAACCTCTTACATCTGATGCCCATTTAGATTTGTCATTTCCTAAGAAATAATTAAAATAAGCGAAAGTAGAATCCTTTTTTATTAGCTTACTATTTTTGTTAGACCCAACAAAATCAACATAATATGAGTGCCAATTTAACGTATTACTTAACAGGCTTCTACTGTCGGCATTGTGATTGTGTGAGAGTTGTTCTAACTTTTTGGTATCGTACAAATCAAAAGTGAATCTATTTTGTTCCAGATATAAAAAACCTCCTTTCAACTCGGCTTTATACAACGCATTTTGATGCCACTGTCCTTTGTTTTGAATAAAAGTAATTTCGTTGTTGCTTTTTGCAGATTTTACAAAAAGAACTACTAGGAAGATTAATATAAATCTAAATCCATTCATAAATGTAAATTTAGATAAAAAACATTGGTTGAACAAACAAAGTTTAAAAATCAATTTTTCCTTTCGCTCTAAAACCTAATCCCTTAACACCAAATAAGGTTGGAACACCTGGATTATCGAGATAATTAACACGTTGTACAATATCTATTCTAAAAATTTTAAAGATATTAGATACACCAGCACTTAGTTCTACATAAGGTATTGAATTATTAAAAGCAAAGGTAGAAGGAGAACCATCAATATAGGTTGGGAATTTAAACAATTCTGGATGAATTGCTGGATTATTCAAATCGGTCAATCGTCCATATAACGCTTTAAAGGAAATAATTTCTCTCAATTTTAATCTGCTAAACAAAGGAATTCTATTGAATAAGAATCCGTTTAAGTTATAGGTTGCTTTGAAGCTAATATACTCATCACTCATAAATTCCATAAAATTCATAAGATTAAAAGAAGCTTCTTGCAAAAAGAACGATTGGTTAGCTTGAGGTAAACTCAGTAATGGAAAAGGAACTTGTCCCCATACTTTTCCTGCTTCTGTTTCGGTATCAAGAAATCCAAAAATAGATAAATAAAATCGCTTAAAAATATTAGCAGATGTTCTTCCATAGTTAATTGTACCGTTGGTTAAACCACTAATTCCTTGCCTGTGGTTAAGTTGAAAAATTGGGTATTTATTATATAAAGGTAATCTAAAGTTTTTTCCTTGATAGAATTGTTCGTTTGGAGCATAACGAAGATTTAAACTAATGTTATCAGTTTGTATGGCATCGAAAAAAACTGTTGAATCAATAGAATTTTGAAAAAACATATTTCCAATAGGGCGTTCTTTTCTGTTTTCATAAATAAGATTGTAAGAAAATCCGCTATGGTGTTCTTTAACATAATCTAAGGTATAAGAATCAAAAAACAGCATTTTATCGGCAACCCCTCTTCTAAATGAAAGTAGAAAATTATCATCATTTAAAAACTGTAAGTTTTGACCAGGAAAAACTGTTTCGTGTTGGTATGATGCAATTATTCTGTGCTGAGGATTAGAAAGGAAATTATCATTAAATGAATAAGTTATACCTCCAAAATACTTATATTCTTTATCTTTAAATCCATAAGCGACATACGTATCAAACATTAACTTTTTATGAAAATTGGCTGTAGTTCTAAATCCTCCTCTTAATCTAAATCCCTCCACCTCATTGAAGCTATAGAATGTATTTATTGGACCTATTTCAATTTTCCCAATTGAATGCCAACCAGTCATTAATAGAAAAGCGATGTCCATGGTGCGTTTAAATGCAGGTATTCGTTGCACACTATCTATCATAGTATAAACTCCTTGTTCTTTTGCTGTTAAACTATCTATCCTTGCAACAACCCAAAAGGAATCGGTTCTATTTTTTAAATCATCTTCTTTAATTATTTTTTCTACAGGGCTATAAATATCTTTATCTTGTTCAATATCAAGTAAAAAATTACTGTATTTAATTTCTTTTTTTCCAAAAAATCCTCTTCCTTTTTTTGTTAAATTATAGTCAATAATAATTTTATCTTTAGAAATCATCCAAATACTGTCGTTGTAGAGCGTAAATTCTTGATCAATTTTCATGTCTTTCACAAAATTCAGATTGATTTGATCTGCAATTCCCATTTCCATTTTTATAACAGCAAAGGTGTTATCATTGAGAATATACATACTTCCAACAAAAGCAAAACCTCCTTTGTTTCTAGGTGTGAATGCTAAATTAATGCATTCATACCCATTAATTACCGTTGTGTCTAAAATAAAATACTGATAAATTGTAGGTCCGACTACCGATATTGGGCTTGTAAATTGGTTGGACAAAAGATTGATGTTATTGTCATATATATTAATGTCTTGATACAATTTATCCATGATAAAAGACATGCCATCGTCATCCAAATAACCTTCAAAGCCCGTCATTTTAGTTCCACTCTGATATTCTTTTAATGCTTTAGGGTTTTTTCTATAATACATTTTTGAGGCAGTTTCTCTCAAAAATATAGGTAAAAAAGGTTTTCCATTAATTTCAGATGTATCAATGTGTTCCAATACTATTTGAAACTTATTTTTTAACCAACCTTTGTTTAGGAAGTCTTCAGTGATGTTGTTTAAATCTATTTCAATCTTTTCATATTTATCATATTCATAGTAATTGAGAGACTCTATTCTATTGTCGTTTTTATGTTCAATTACTTTCCGAATGAGTTCAACCGCTGGATTCTCTTTATTTCTATATTTTTTATTATCTGCCTTAACCACAAATTCTTGCATTAAAACTGCTTCGTCCGAAAGGTAAAAATTAATGGTTTGAGATTTACCGATTAATACTTTTTTAATGATTGTTTTATATCCAATAAAAGAAGCTTGCAACTCACCTGTTGCCCATTGGGTTTCTAAATAAAAATTACCACTAAAATCTGTTGTAGTTCCAATGTTAGCTCCTTTAAAAGAAACATTTACAAAAGGAAGTGGTTCTTTAGTGTTAGCATCTAAAACCACTCCTTTAATTTTTGTTAGTTGCTGAGCTGCAACATCAAAAGTAAAAAGAAAAAAAAGAAATGTAATAACTGGTAATAACCACTTTTTAAGCATATTGTTTGCTAATTCTAATTCTATTTATATAAATTTTAAAAAAACAAGATTACAAAAGTAATTAATAATATAATGGTAAAAATTTGTCATTTTTATTTTTTTATTATAAATGTTTCAAATTAGGGTGTATAAAAAAAATACTGAAAAGGGTTGTTTTATTATTTATTTGTTTAATATTGCACCATCATTCTCCAAATGATACAATATCAATCAAGTTATTTATATCAACAATCATAACATTAAGTAATATACAACTATGTTTTCATGCATAAAATTATTATGTAGAAACTTTATATTACACCATTTATACTTTACTGAAATTTATTTAATCATTATTCTAATATATGTACGACATTATTGAACTTAACAAAAAACTAGTAACAGAATTACGTGAAATTGCTACTAAACTTGATGTAAAAAAAGCTGACAAGTTAAAAAAAGAAGAATTAATTTATCAAATTTTAGATCAACAAGCAATTAATCCTAAAGTTGTTGAAACTGTTCCTTTAAAAATTGAAGAACCAAAAAAACGAATTCCAGCAGCATCTTCTTCAGGAATAAAATCAAAACCAAAAAGAAAACGTGTTAGCTCCGAAACACCTGATTTGTTTAAATCATCTCCGACAAAACCAGAAGTATTCCATCAAAATGAACAACAAAAACCTTCGGAATCTACTTTTACAGCTCCATTAATCCCAGAAACTAACTTACCAAAAGAAGAAGCCCCCAGAAAACAACAATTCGAAAAAAATCAACAAAAGCCAAATAACCCTCAAAGACAACAAGAACGAAACAAACCTACAGAAAGCACAATACCTTCCGAACATAAAGAAGCACAACACACAACAAACGAAGAACGTAACAACCCAAATGGAAATAATTCTAATATTAAAGAAAGGACTCCCAAACACGAAGACCATGGTTACAATTTTGATGGAATCATAGTTAGTGAAGGTGTTTTGGAAATTATGCCCGATGGATATGGTTTTTTAAGGTCGTCTGATTACAATTATTTAAATTCTCCTGATGATATTTATGTTTCTCAATCTCAAATTAAATTATTTGGACTAAAAACAGGCGATACTGTAAAAGGTAGTATTCGCCCTCCTAAAGTTGGTGAAAAATATTTTCCGCTTATCAAAGTGGAAGCCATTAACAATAGAGAGCCTTCTGTTATTAGAGATAGAGTTCCTTTTAAATATTTAACCCCTGTTTTTCCTAAAGAAAAATTGAAATTAACTGGTCATTCCAAAGATTCTTTATCCACAAGAGTAATTGATTTATTTGCACCTATAGGAAAAGGACAACGAGGAATGATAGTGGCTCAGCCAAAAACAGGTAAAACTACATTACTGAAAGATGTTGCAAATGCTATTGCAGAAAACCATCCTGAAGTTTATATGATAATTTTGTTGATTGATGAACGACCTGAAGAGGTAACCGATATGGCAAGAAATGTAGATGCTGAAGTTGTTGCTTCAACTTTTGATGAACCTGCCGAAAAACATGTGAAATTAGCTAATTTAGTTTTAGAAAAAGCCAAAAGAATGGTTGAATGTGGGCACGATGTTGTTATTTTATTGGATTCAATAACTCGTTTAGCAAGAGCTTACAATACAGTTTCTCCATCTTCAGGAAAAGTACTTTCTGGGGGTGTGGATGCCAATGCGTTACAAAAACCTAAACGATTTTTTGGTGCAGCCAGAAAAATTGAAAATGGTGGTTCTTTAACAATTATTGCAACAGCACTTACTGAAACAGGTTCTAAAATGGATGAAGTTATCTTTGAAGAATTTAAAGGAACAGGAAATATGGAATTGCAGTTAGATAGAAAAATATCTAACCGAAGAATTTATCCTGCTATTGACATTGTTTCTTCAAGTACACGTCAAGAAGAATTATTGATGGGAGCAGATATAACTAAGCGTATGTGGATATTACGTAATTATATTGCCGATATGAATCCTGTTGAAGCAATGGAATTTTTGAAAGACAGAATGAACAAAACCATGAACAATGAGGAATTTTTAGCCTCTATGAATGGGTAAAAGTAAATAGTAGTTAGGTGTTAGGAATTAGTAGTTAGAAAAACAGTTACTACACCTAACACCTAACTACTAAACCCTAATTACTAGTATATGTTAAAAAACCCTTTTCAAGTTGCTGTAACATTTTCTATTCTTGCACTTTGTGTGAAACTCCTTATTTTTTCTATGGGAATTCAACATGGCGATATGGAAAAATATATCATTTACATTTATACACTGATTTTACTTGTTGCTATTTTTTTTGGAATTAGAAGTAATAAAATTACCATAGAAGGCAATGCTACTTTTGGAGATGATTTTAAGGCAGGAGCTAGAACAGCCTCTTTTTTTGCAATTATTGTAGCCTTAATTACCTATATTTATTATGCTCATATCGACATTGATTTTTTTGAAATTAAAAAACAACCCATTTTAGATAGTATAAAATCAGCTGCTCAAGAAAAACTTCAAACTCAATCTAAAGAGGAAGTAACTGCTTATATCTTAAATCAATTAAAAGGTATTGGCATGTATCTTTCCCCCTATTTCCAAGCTATGTGGACTATGTTTGGATTGGTTTTTATGGGCTTGTTTTATTCAGCTGTGTTTTCCTTTATCATGCGAAAATTACCTGGTTTTAAATAACTCTTTCTTATATTTTTCTAAACTGCTTTTTATCATTGTTAAGGCTCTATCTATAGTTGAAAGTTTGGTTCTAAAAGATAAAATAGCCATTCGTATTACAAACTTCTCATTTATAATTGAAGAACTCAAAAATACACTTCCATCTTTGTGAATAGCATCAATTAATAGTTTGTTTTGCTCATTTTCATTTTCCTTAAAAGGATACCAAAAATAGCTAACGGATAAATCGGGAGTTGGTCCAACATTAAAACCCATTTCAACTAATTTTTTTCTAAAATAAGTTGTCAATAATAATTTTTCTTCCAAACAAGCAACAAAAGGTTCTATTCCGTGCAACTGCAAAGGCAACCACAACCGTAAGCCTCTAAAATGTTTAGTCAGTTCAGGAGAAACATTAGCGGGACTATAACTTAAATCATCATTCTGAGCATCTTGCATATAATTAGCCAAATAATGATTGGAGTGAAAAACAGCTTCTTTGTCTTTAATTAATACAGCTCCTAATCCATAAGGCAAAAACATTCCTTTGTGAGGGTCAATTACCAACGAATCGGCTTTTTCAATTCCTTTAAACAATGCTTTTTTTGACGTTAAAATAAAAAAACCACCATACGCAGCATCAACATGAAACCACAACTTATTTTTTTTAGTAATCGTTGCAATTTCATCTAGTGGATCAATAGCACCAGTATCTGTTGTTCCTGCTGAAGCTACGACTAAAAAAGGGTTTAAATTGTTTGCTTTGTCGTTTTCTACTAATTGTTCCAAAACATCAATTTTCATTTTGTGCTTTTCATCTAGCTCCACATATCTAATAATTACATCTTCCAACCCTATTATCCGAAGTGCTTTTTGAATGCAGTGATGCACTTGAACGCTTAAATAAATAACACTCTTAGTGATTTTTTCGTTTTTAATTTGATGTTTATCTCGAGCTGCTGTTAACGCAATTAAATTTGAAATGGAGCCTCCCGAAGCCAAATTTCCTACGGCACTTTTAGGAAAATCAAAAACTTTCTTCAACCAATCAATCACTTCATTTTCAATGGTAACAGCTCCTGGCGATGCATAAAAAATACCAGCATAAGGATTGGTAACTGCCGCAAGAAAATCGGCTATAGAAGCATTAAAAATTCCACCGCCAGGAATATATCCTAAATGCCCCCCTGAAGCGGCAATTATTCCTTTTTCAACTACTTCTTTTTGATAAATTTCTAACAGTTGATGGAGTGATTTTTTAATATTGTTTATTTCAAGACCACATGAAGGTTTACTTGCTTCATTAAAAGCTTTAACTACAGGTAATTGATTGATAAATTGATTGGTATAGGCTGAAACTTGTTTTAAGGTATTTTCTCGTTCAAATTCAGAAACTTCTAATTGATTACTCAACTCCTCAAGTTGTTTTATTTGTTGTATTAGCTCTTGCATAACTTAACTTTTGTGAGAACAAAAATAAGCATAAGGAAATAGGTTTCTCTAACAACTTCAACAAAAAAAAGCAGTAAATCCAATCGACTTACTGCTATTCATTAAAAATGAAAAAAAATTAATTTAAAACCATTTCAAATACATTCATATATTTTGATTTTCTAATACTTAGAGATTTAGAATAATTCAAAAGTGCTGCAACTGTAGTTTTTTTTGGAGAAAACTCCTTTTGATTTTTTTTACAGAAAAGGAGGCTTTTTAGCTCTTTTTCTTCTTTGTTTAATGCTTGATAATTAAAAATAGTAATTTGATTCATAGGCTAGTTTAGTTTTTTATTTTTTTATCAATATAAACTATAAATCAAATTAAATATTGTTTCTAGGATAAAAAAAAATTAATTATAAATTTTACGTCTGTTGAGTTCTTTTTGAAAATTCCTGGCATTTACCAAATGTTCATTGTAATTAATTGCAAAAGCATGATAACCAGAAAAATCAGCCTTCGCACACATGTAAATATAATTGTGTTTTTCGTAATTCAATACTGCATCTAACGATGAAATTTCTGGTAAATTAATAGGTCCAGGAGGTAATCCTTGATAAATGTATGTATTATAAGGAGTATTTGTTTGTATGTGTTTGGTTAATACTCTGTTAATATTAAAATCACCAATTCCATAAACCACAGTTGGGTCAGATTGCAACAACATTCCTTTTTTTAGTCTGTTGATGTATAAACCTGCAATTTTAGGTCGTTCATCTCTATAAACAGATTGTTCTGCTTGAACAATAGAAGCTAAAATAGAAACTTCCGATTGGGTTAAATTAATCGCTCGTGCTTTTGCTTTTCGTTCTTCTGTCCAAAATTTCTTGTACTCGTCAGCCATACGTTTCACAAATTGTTCTGCAGAAGTGTTCCAATAAAACTCATAGGTATCAGGTAAAAAAAGCGTTAGAATAGTGATGGTGTTAAAACCATAGCTTGATGTAAATGATTTATCGGTTAATAAATTATAAAGCGACAAACTATCACATTCTAAGTTCTTTGATACTACCCCAGATAGTTCTTTAATTGTTTTAACATTGAAAATGGTAAATTTTACGGGTGATTGATTTCCTGAGCGCAACAAATCTATTAATTGGTTGTTGCTCATTCCTTCTTTAAGTTTATATCGCCCTGGTTTTACATTATTGATGAAATTAGATTTTTTTTCTGAAACCCATTTAAAAGAAACTCTATCAATGATATAACCTTGTTCGTATAAACTATTGATTAAATCATCATAAGTAAAATGACTATACACATAAAAATAGTCGGAATTGGTGTTTTTCAAGGTTACGTTTGGTTGATAAACACGTTGATACATATCATAAACATAATAACCTCCCGCAAAAATTACAATTAAAAGTAAGGATATGAATATTTTTTTAAGCATAAATTGGTTTCAAAGTTATTTGTTACATTTAATTTCGTAATACCGCATTATTTTCTCATTTCTAAAGTTATCCTTAACAAATTTAAAATTACACTTTTCAAATAAACAAATACTTGAACTATTATTTTTATCAATTTCCGCAAAAATAGTAACTAAGTTGAATTGATTGAATGAAAGATGAAGTAATAAATTCAAAGCTTGTGTAGCAAATCCTTTATTTCTAAGTTCTTTTTCACCGATTAAAATGCCTACTCCTGCTTTTTTTAATTTTGCATCATACTCAAATAAATCTATGCAACCGATAGGTTTATGATTGCCTTCAAAACAAATCATAAACCGCATTTGACCGTGTGTATAAATATGTTGGTTTGATGCCGCAAAAAACACAATTTCTTCTTTTGAAAAAGGAGCTGTTGTACTGCTTACCTCCCAATTTTCAACATCATTTTCCCAATCTAAAAGAATTGGTACATCGGTTAAAATTACTTCTCTTAAAAATATTTTTTGATTAGCTAACATGTTACTTCTTTACGGTTTAATGCCTCTAAGCAATTTAGTATATCCTCTTTGGTGTAGGTTTTTAATAAAAATTCATTTTGATTTATATTTCTTTCTAAATTTAGATGATATGTATTGATAATTAATTGGTTTTCTATTAACAATGGAATTAAATCAAAAATAAAATTTACTTGAGAAGTATTAAGCTGGTAAGCTTCATTAAAAAACAATTTAAGCGGAGAAATACAACTTGTTGTTTCCGAAATTTTCTGAAACTGCTTAATTGCATTTTTTAAGCTCAAAACAAGATTTTCTTCCTCACTTTCTTTAGGTTGATGTATTTCAAAAAAAATTGTTTTAGTGAATTTTTTAATGATGGAAGTTAAAAATTCAGAAGCATCAACACCTAAATTAGGTTCTTGCAAGGTAATATCATAGCGTTTGCCATTAAAAATAATTCCTAAATGTGGTGGAATTCGAGTTGCTCTATACATAAACACAAAAAGCCCTTTTTCTAGCTTATTTATTGGTAGTTCTGCATTGATTTTTATGGAAAAATGAATATTATTCATAAAATAAAAACACTAAAAATCAACGTGTAACTTTAAGTTTAACTGTCTTGATGTAAGATAATTTGGTACAGCAAAATTTCTCCCTGTAACATCTTCAACCCAAAGATAGGAAATAACATTATTAACCTGCAATAAATTAAAGACCTCCACGCTTAGCCATATATTTTTAAATGTGTTTAGTGGGTTTTTGCCTTTAAACTTTTTTTCTTCTTTTTTAATAACATAAGAAAACCCGATATCTACTCTTCTGTAAGGTGGAATTCTGAATGTTGCCAAATGTCTTTCTCTAGATTGAGGAGGTCCAAAAGGCAACCCTGTTGCATAGTGCAACGAAATGTTCATTTTAAAATCGGGTAATTTTGGAATATAATCTTGAAAAAACAAACTAAATGCAAAACGTTGGTCTGTTGGTCTTGGAATGTAGCCTGGCTCAATTCTTTTTGTTTCCACAACCACATCATTTTCTGTATATCCTGAAATAATTTCAACACCATCACTGTTGAAGTTTTTAAAGTAAAAATCATCTTTTAGGTTTTCTTCGGTTTTCATAAAAGACATACTAAACCAAGATTCAACACCTTTTACAAATTCGCCATTTACTTTCAAATCTAAACCTGTAGCGTAAGCATCAGCATTGTTTGTAGCAAAATAACGCACCCTAACATTATCAACTTGATAGGGAATTATATTTTTCATGTGTTTGTAATATATTTCTGAAGTAAACTTAAAAGGTCTTTCCCAAGCTTTAAAATTATAATCGGAAGATAGAACTACTTGATAGGAAAGCTGAGATTTAATATTTTCATTAAGAACGCCATCAAAATCACGCATTTCTCTATAAAAAGGAGGTTGATAATAAACTCCTCCTGCTAAACGAAACAGAAAATTTCTTTTCCAGTTTGGTTTAATAGAAAATGAAGTTCTAGGACTAAAAATAAATTCATCATTAAAATCCCAATAAGCTCCTCTTCCTCCTAGCGTAAAAGTATATGCAACAGTATCTCTGCTCCATTGCCAAGAACGCTGAAGATATGCACTGTATCTATTGCTTGTTAATGAAATACGAGTTTTCAACACTTCTTTTAGCTCCAATAGTTGATCGGGTTGTGCATTTGGATCAACATAACCTATTGAATCTGCAGGTCGAGGGGTAAAAAAATCGGCTGAATCAATAAAAGACCATTCGCTCAATTTATCTTTAATGAGTTCTCTTTGGTATTTTACACCCCAAAAGGTAGTGTGTTTTTCTTTCACAACTTTCCCTTTATGTTCGGCATTAAAAACAGTTGCATCAAGTGTATTTCTTGAATGATCGAAAAATGTTCCTACTCCCCTATTAAATTTAACATTTCCGAAATTATCACTTCCTAAATCTCTTTCAAGTTCATTGATTTTATAAGCTCCTTCAATATCAAATTTTTCGTCTTCTAATGAAGAAAATGTAGATGTAATAAATTTTAATTCAATGTTCTCACGAGGTTTGAAGGTATTAGAAATAGCACCAAAATAGGTTTGAAATTGATCAACTTCTTGTCCGTCAAAAAAGACAGTAAGTTGAAGGGCTTCATTGATAGTTCCAAATTCTGTTTGACGAGTTTGGGGAATAAATTTATACCTGTTTAATGCCATGTTTCCCAACACACCAATTTCCCATTTTTCACTAATATCGTAGGTTAAATAGGTTTGAAAATCGAAAAATACAGGTTTAAATTCTCCATCTGTATCCAAACTTCTTAATACATATTGATTGCTCTTGAAACGTGCACCTGTAATATAAGTAAACCGATGATTTTTACTTGCTCCTTCAATGTGAGCATCTGCACCTAGTAAACTCATACCTACAGAACCAGCAAATTCTTCAGGTTCTTTATATTTTACATCCAATACAGAAGCCATTTTATCGCCATATTTAGCTTCAAAACCTCCAGCAGAAAAATGGATGTCTGAAACCATTTTAGAATTTATAAAACTCAGCCCTTCTTGTTGCCCAGAACGAATCAAAAAAGGACGATATACTTCTATATCATTCACATACACTAGATTTTCATCAAAATTACCTCCACGAACAGAATATTGAGAACTAAGCTCATTGTTTGAATTTACACCTGGAAATGTTTTAAGTATAGCTTCAATAGAGTTGTTGGGGCCAGCCATTTGAGTAGCCAAATTCGGATTAACTTTAGTTAATGTTGATGAACGATTTCCCTCTTCGGCTAATTCAAATTCTTTCATATCAACAACATCAATTTCCATTTTAATTGAAAATTCTAATTTTTCATTCGGCTCAAGAAAAACAACTTTTTTAATGGTCTTTAATCCAACATAGGAATAAGCGATAACAACATTTTTGTTTGCTTCAACAGTGATACTATATTTACCGTCAGAAGTTGTTTTCACTCCTCCTGCTACTCCTTCAATAGCAATATTCACATTTTCAATAGGAACACCTTTATCGTCATTTATGGTTCCATATACAGAAGCTGTTTCCTGTGAGAAAACCAACTTAGTAATAATTACTATAAATAGTGTGAAATATATGTGTTTTAAACTCAAAAGTTGTAATTGACCGTTGATAAAAAAGAAGACAAAATTACTTAAAAAAGTAGTATCGTTACAAACAGAAAAATGGATAGATTATTGTAGATTATGAATGATTTAAAAATATTAACAAAACGGTGTTTAAAATAGAACATTTTAGGTAACAAGTTTTATATTTCTTCGTATTAATTTAACACTATGAAAATAATTAACACATCAACGCTGTTTTTTCTTATTCTATTAAGTAATTATTTGCTTGGACAGGAAAATAATTATACGTACAACCTTTTTGAGGCTGTGAACTTTAATAAAACAGATAACTATCGTTTTGTTCAAACTCAAGCTCTTTACAATGAAAAATGGGATGAACTACCTCAACCAAATTTTTGGAGAACATTAATGACCATGGAGGAAGATTCTGCATTAATAAATGTTGGATTCAACAGACAAATCATAAAAAAGGTGGCTGTAAATGATTGGAATAAAAAATCAGACCTCGACAAAAATGGCTTTAGAGATAGTGTTAGAACTTTCTTTGGTTATCCTCAAGACACTCGAATTTTTATGACTTCTGGAAAAAAGTCTTTTTATGATTTTGAAAAAGTGATACCTACAATTGAGCAAGGTATTGATGTTTTTCAATATAATAATGTTGATCCATTTTATGCTCAAGCAATTTTATTAATTGAAAGTCCTAATAAATTACAAAAATCGCCTGTTGGAGCTTACGGTTCTTTTCAACTAATGAAAAATGTAGCTACTCAAATGGGGTTAACCGTCAATAATGTTATTGATGACCGTAAAGATTTTGATAAATCGGCTTGGGCTGCAGCAAAATTGATTCGAACAATTTGCATACCTGAAACTAACCGAATTTTAAATGAAAAGTGCATCACTTATGAACCTACCGATTTGTGGTACAGGCTTTTGGTACTACATGTTTATCATGCTGGAGCGGGTAATGTAAAAAAAGTGCTTGATGTTATTAATCCTGAAAAAGGCAATATGGAGTTAATTACAACCATGTGGCAAACAGAAGCAGGTGGTTTCAGAAATGCTTCTCAAAATTATTCTCAACTCGCTTTAGCATCCATTTTAGAGTTAAATGCAATCATTTATAATAAATGTGATTTTATTTATCCTTGTGCTGAGGAAGAGTCTATGATAGAATATTAGAGTCTGAACTGTTAAGCAGGAGTTTGGTTAAGTAAAAAATCACTTCCATTCAAAAGTTTCAAAAAGATGATGAATGTCTTTTTCTATGTATTCCAACACGGGTTGAATAGAATCTTGATTCGGAACATTATTAAAATATAAGGAACCTCTCACAAAATGATTTGTGCTATCTGTTAAGTGAAATTGATAAGCTGATGCAGCATTTCCTTCAATAATATAAACCAATCCATATACTTTTTTTTCTGGAAATGAAATGGTATTCTGCTCAATATCAAACGCTTTCACAGTATGTTTAAATGCCAACGTTCGGGAATCTTCTAAAAATTGATTGATATTATTATCGACAGATTTATAACTAAAATAGATACTCGCATTCATTCCGTTAAAAACGATATCAAACCAACAGGATTTATCTATATTGTTTTTATTGGGTTGAATAGATGCATAAGTTGGAATTTCAAAAGAAAACGGACAATCAGTTTCAATAGTTTTGTATGATTTCTCAGGTAAATCAATTCTAAAATATCCTGTTGGTTTTGGCGTATATATTGGCGATTCGCAAGCCGTGAGTAGAAAAATTATTGTTATTAAAACGATATTTTTTGTTTTCATTTTAAAAATTGTTTTTGTTCGAGATAACTTTGTAGAATTATGGTTGCACTGATTTGATCAACTAAGGCTTTATTTTGACGTGCTTTTTTGTTCAATCCAGCATCTATCATTGTTTGAAAAGCCATTTTTGAAGTAAATCGTTCATCTATTCTCTCAATTTTTATGGTTGGAAATTTCTTTGAAAAATGCTTCACAAAAGGTTCAATAAATCGTGCTGATTCGGCTGGGTTATTTTGCAAATCTTTTGCTTCACCAATTACCACACATTCAACATTATGTTTTAATACGTATTTTTCTAAAAACGGAATAACTTCGGTTACGTGAAGCGTAGTTAATCCAGATGCAATAATCTGCAAATCGTCTGTTTCAGCTATTCCAACTCGTTTCTGACCGTAATCTATAGCTATAATTCGAGGCATATACTCTAGTAGTTAGGGATTAGTAGTTAGGGATTAGTAGTTAGGGATTAGTAGTAACTGTTTTTTAACTACTAACACCTAACACCTAACTACTAACACCTAACACCTATCTACTAACACCTCATTTTCACATTTTCAATTCATGTCCCATTTTATCTTTTTTTGTTTGAAGATAAAGTTTATTAAACTTGTTTGATTGAATTTCTAACGACACATTTTCAACTATTTCTAATCCATAACCCATTAATCCTGTTCTTTTCTTTGGATTGTTGCTTAATAATTTAATTTTGGAAACACCTAACGCTCTTAAAATTTGAGCTCCAATTCCGTAATCACGTTCATCAGCTTTAAAGCCTAATTCTATGTTTGCCTGCACAGTATCTCTTCCTTCCTCTTGTAATTTATAGGCTTTCAACTTATTTATTAATCCAATACCTCTACCCTCTTGATTCATATAAACAATTACTCCTTTTCCTGCTTTTTCTATCAACTCCATAGATTTTTGTAGCTGAGGACCGCAATCG
>Ga0100402_1000492_pt1 | contig 46101 bp, 30 predicted proteins | sample CryGeyme20150102_FD_80419 | JGI IMG/M metagenome (GOLD analysis project Ga0100402, IMG submission 80419) | Groundwater microbial communities from Crystal Geyser aquifers in Utah, USA - Crystal Geyser metaG 2015-0102 | ecosystem: Environmental > Aquatic > Deep subsurface > Groundwater | place... | reverse complement strand
TCGAGCACAAAGTTCGACAAACATTTCTTCTGGAATACTGCCACCTAGATTGGTAGCCTTGACATCGATTTCTTTGATCTTAGTCAAGAGACCTAGTTCCGTTGGTAGTGTTCCCGTGAGTGGATTGCCGCTGAGCGCAAGATGTTCTAAACCACTCATAGTTCCAATTTCTGTGCGCAAAGTTCCACTGAACAAATTATTTGGTATGTACATCCATTCTATTTGTTGGTGTTATTTGGAACCGAGAAGTCGTACAACAACAATACCATTAACAACGGAGAATTGAGAATCACTTTGTTGAAACAAAATAATCAAATCGAAAATCCAAACCGCGCAACCACCAGCACAAAACTTACTCAGACTCTCGAGTTGGAAAAGTTCTATTGGCAGAGAACCACTGAGCTGATTGCTGTACAAAAGTAAGCGTTGAAGAACTGACACACGGCCAATTTCCGAAGGCAGCGAACCCGTAAAACTATTGCCTCCAAGGTTGATGAGGATCAGATCATCCGAATTAAATAATTCGGGGGGAATTGTGCCGGCGAGATAGTTGAAATTCAACTCAAAATCCGTCAGATGCTTTATTCCTAAAATCTCGGTCGGTATTGTACCCACAAAATTGTTATAGCCCAGAGAAAGAGAGCGGAGGTATTCCAATTTCGACAACTCTTTTGGGATGGTCCCACCGATTTCGTGGGCAGCTATAGCCAGACGAAGAAAAAACGCGACATGAGACTTTTGGTGAAAGAGAAAAACACAAATACATAATAGTGGACAAATACATCGTACCAATAACAATATTTGTGACCATGTTAGAATGGCAGGTTACTCCCGCCCAATGACACTCGTGGAGCGACGAGAGCCATCTATGCGAGTATAAATCATTGAAGAGGTACGAGCCATTATCATCGATCCCGGTAAGGACCTGGAAATAGCAAAAGTCTTTCTGGTTTCCAGTAGCAGGGTTACAACTTCTCCAAGGACCGTTTTGCGACGTTTCTAAATAAAAGAAAACAAGCACAAATCGCTGGATCAAATTTTCGGCATCGGGTTGGATTTTGAATTTGTCCTCATCGATGAGCCAATCCAGTGCTTTTGAATGAATAGAACTTGGATCCTGAAAGTAGTGACGTCCAAAAACCTTGGCAAGTTGGTCTTCCAGTTCCAGAGCAGCCTCCCGAGCGGGTGTCGTAGCAGGTCGGTAAACAGTACTCGAGCTGTTGTCGGCAACTTGTGTGATAACCACGGCAGCTACTGCTGCCAGAAGCACAAAGCAAAAGCCAGCGAGTCCATACAAACGACATCGACGATTCTTGTAGAGAGGTGGTTTCGCGTCGGGATCATACTGGACCGCAGCGGGAATGAAAGAGTCGTCTTCATCCTCTTCAATGGCTGTTGCAATCGCCAATTCATTACCTTCCATATATCCGTATTCCATGTCGTCTGCTTCCTGTGTGGGACAGAAACCACCAGAAACGCCTCCTTCGTCCGTAGAGTCAGTCTCACGATCTTTATTGGTTCGATTTTGGGCCATAACGTCGAATTGACCACCATCGTCTTGTTCTTCTTTGTCCCCTGTCTTGGAGAAAGGGTCACCCGACCCTCCACCACTATAGTCAAAATATTCATCGTCGCCATGAGCGACTTCTCTGTGCTGGCCATTGCAGCCATTTTGTGATTGTTGTGGCTGTCCACGTTTCTGTGCGATACGTTCATCGAAGTACGAAATACTGTTCACGATGGATTGGCCCTGGCTGTGTCGAATGTTTGTAAATAGCTGCGACCGTTCTCTTGAATCGTGGTCACCCAGGTAGATCAAATCTTCCGAAACACAACCTTGTGAAGTGCCTCCGGTAGAACTTGCCAGTAGTGGTGTGGGACGGGCACGATTCTTCGTAGCCAAGTCCTGTTCCAGAGAAGAGAGTGCGGAGTGCCCCCTTGGTGATGCACTACACATGCCCTGACCGCCTGTCTGTGCATTTTCTCGGAATTGTATGAATTGTTCTTTGGAGCTTGATGGGTGATAGCCTGATTGCTGGAATGTCTCCGGATCATTGAGCGTAGCTAGTTCCAGAGCATCGAGCTGAGTGTTCTTGGCAGGTGTGGCACCAGGCACAACGGCCACCCCTGTCCTTGAATTCTGTCGTTTTGCAATAATATCTTGTTCCAGAGTATTTAACCCCTTCCCTCCTGCGCAAGCTGGTGCTTGTGCTTGTGCTTGTAATCGGCCTGCACTCTTGGCCACGATATCATTCTCCAGATTGTCTAATTGTGTATTTTGTGAATTGCCAACATTTATCTTTGCGTTAGCACCTGTCACGGCAGCGATACTACCTGTAGATGTAACATTGCTATTTTTGCCTTGGAGATCTCTTTCAAATTGACCGAAGTAAAAAGCTCCTTCTCCTGGATGCGCACCAGGACATGAGGGGAGGGAATTGGCTGTACATCTAGCAGAGCTATTTTTCGCCACCATATCAGTTTCCAATTGCGTGAGCTGCTCATTGGAAGACCGTAAAGGCCTATCCCTGTTCGTAGTTTTCTCTTGCATTTCATAGGTTCTGCCCCTCGTCTTAGCTTCCAGATCTTGTTCAAGCTGACTAATGCTTGTGTTGTGTCCTTTTGAACAGCACGACGGGTCGGAATCAGAATTAGCATAATGTGCCCCTGTAGGAGAAGCTGTAAGAGAAGCTCCTACAGAATAAGAAGTTTTACTTTTTGCCAACAAATCACTCTCCAGAAGTGTCAGACCAGTATTGTTTTTCGTGGGAGTAGATGAGGGGTATGCACCAGGAATAGATGGTCCACTACTAGTAGCAGACGAGATACTGCTGCCGTGATGTTTGGCCGCCAAGTCCTGTTCCAATCGACTTAATTGACGTTGGCCATTTAACTGACTTTGGCCCATTAGTAGCTGCTGCTCTGGAACCGATGGTGAAATAGAAGGTCCTTCTTGCTGCTTGGCAAGCAAATCTTGTTCCAAGCGCGTTAACCGGTTGCTTCCATTCGTGGTAGTTGCAGTGTGGTTGTTGGCCGTGACAGCATGAGCACCAGGACTAGTATTGACAGAAACATCATTACTAGAAATTTTTTTTTGCTTGCCCAAGAGATCTTGTTCCAACCCCGACAACGCTGGATGTCGTAATGTGCTCCCATCTTTCTGCCTGTTACTGCTGTTGTATCCTCTATTATTGGGGAAAGAAATTTCCTTTTGAGTTGCTAGTTTGGCAGCAGCATTATTGATGGATTCCAGCTTTGAATTTCTATGTTGCATTGATGATTCTTTTTGCTCATGAATATGCCCATCAAACATCACTGTTTCTTCTTGGGCGATAGTGGCGGTTCTACGTTGTGCGTCGGAGCTAGAACCAAACTCTTCCTCGTTGTGGTCTTCGCTGCTGCTGCTTCTGCCGCCGTCGCTTCTCTTTTCTGCGTTCGTCGACATGGCCGACACGATACTTGCCTGTTCTAATAGTATAGGCGATGGTGTTAGAGTCTTATCCCGCTTAGCTTTACACGATGGATTAGGACGTCTTGTCGACCTTACTTCAACTGTTGTTCGATGTGTGCGTTAAAAATCCGAGAATCCAAAAATTCGAAGCAGAGATGGAAAAAAAAAAAACTCTCACTAGTACCGTACAGTAAAAATAATAGTACTAGTATTACACATGATCAAAGTAGACTACCACTCACTCGTAGACAACTCGAGTAATATGGATACGAGTCAGCATCGGGTCTTGGCGGGACTGCTTTAGGAGTGCGCGAACACGGGGCGAGGCAAACAACAGTACAACACGAAAACGAGTTGTAAGAATGTTGTAATAATATTATTGAAGTAAGATTTTGTGCTATTTTAGTAGTAGATATTCCGGCTGTCATAAAAGTTTGACTTATGGATAATATGGAAGCATGTATATATCGCAGATCCATAGTGAAGATCTGCAAAGGCATGTATTGGTAAATCATGCAAACGTCAGTATGCTGCCCACGTCGGGTTTTTCTTGGCCTGTCCCTAGATATAGAATGTCCCATTACTTTGCGGGCATACTACTTTTCAAATTGTTGCTATGTTTTCCTCTGTTGTAGTTCTGCTCTTACAATGACGCATCGCAAGTAATAGAGACCGTTCGAGGTTGGCGTACCACCATCACAGTATCGTCATGAGATTCTCCAGATGCTGCTGTAGAATGACGTGGATATAGTGTCGAGCGATGGTCCTCTATTTCCGTATTTGACATGGATTCAGTTTCATCCAGATCTGGAAAACTGTCCTCCTCCATACCACCAATATTATCATCACCGGAAGCGGTAGTAGTATTGTTTCGATCGGATCTAATGGCTTCCGCCTCTCCGGCTTCTTCAATATCTTCGTCACCATCATCTGAATGTGCAATCTCTTCATCGTCACTTTCTTCCGGTCCCTTCTGGACACTTCGAAACATGGATCCTAAACTAAACGCAACTACAGTGCGCTCTCTAACATTCAGCGGCGCAATTGCAACATCAGCCTCTTGATCTTCATTGCCTTCATCAATTTCGTCTTCTTCCTCATCCTCGGCATCCTCCTCCGAAACGATATCAGAGTCATCATCGGCATAGTTACGATCACTAGCTCGCTCCAGAGCTGCTTCCAAACGCATCTGATAACGACGTGCAAGGATTCTGTAGACATCTCGTTCTTCTTCTGCCTGTCGACAGCGAACTTCGGCTCGTTGTCGAGCTTCGTGTGCTCTTGCCGCCGCCTGCTGCTCTTCGGCAAGACGACGTCGCAAACAATCCAATTCCGACTCGGGAGTCTCAAACCCTGGTATAAAGAAGGTTAATGAAAATTTTGAAGTATAAGACAAAAATAAAATACTAACCAAAATTCAAAAGCGTGCCTGTTGTCTACTCACAGTCACGATGTGTGTATGACAACACTTCTAACCACAAACATCGCGGTAGAATCCCCGCCGCATTCACTGCTGGTTTGAGTTGCTCGTCCTGTTTGGGGCGAGGTTGATGTTTGGGAGAGTGCGAACACAAAAGAATCTCGCGGCACGAATTGCGGAAGCTGTCTGGATATTGATGATGGATCGCTGGATTCCAAATAGTAGAGGGTAAAACAGTCATTTCCCCATCAGATCCCGCTTGTAATGTAGCAAAACGAACGGCGCTCAACAGCTGTTGAGTAAACTCAGTGGAAGGTAGGATGGTATCCGCATCATCCGTTTCCATCGAAGATGAACTAATGTTAGGCGCATTCTTTTTGGGGTTCGACCTGCATCCATTCCGGGTGATCTTTACAAGTTCATCCTCAACTATCACATGGACAAACAACGAAGAATAATGTTATAGTAGTCGAGGCAACACATGAAAGATACCCTTTTGAGGACAAGAAGAAAGAAAAAGCGTACCTGGACCAACCAAAATGCCACCGGGACGAAGTAGAAATGCTAATTTGGGCAGGTCTTGTTTATTCACAGAAGATCCAACATAAATCCGGTCAAATCCCACGACAGCTTCGCCCTTATTGTGATCAATTGTGAGCGCATTGCCATGGATCCATTCAATGCTGGGAAATGGTCTGTTGTGCGTACTCTTCCAGCGCTCCGTAGCAGCTTTTGCATGCTCGACAACATCTTCATGAAAATCAACTCCTGTACAAGAATAGAACAGTCCATGGGTGAGACGACAGCAAGACGACCTAGATTCGACGGCAGCGAGTAAAAAAGTACATTCAAGCGCACCATAATTATTTGAGTGAATGCCCAGAATCGAGGCGACAATGCAAGATAGGTAACCAGTCCCACTTCCCAGGTTCAGAAAGCTCAAGGAGGAGTTTGGACGAAGATCGAGTGCCTCCAATACGGTCCCATAAATATGAGGTGCTGAAATATGAAGATTTCCCTCCCTCAAAGGCTGATCCGTGTGGGCCATTGACCTTTGATTCTACGGAAGGAAACGAAAGAACAAATGAGAAGGGCTTACTTCCTTAGAACTTGGTACAGTATGATGTTGATTGGATAATAAACAAGAAATACCAAAACATACCTTCGGGACGAAATGGACTCTATCAACTTGTCGAAAAGCTGCCTCGATGAAGGGGGACGAAATCACTTCAAAGCCTGACAGAAAGCGAATCAGGAGAGAAAGAAAAAAGAATACATAAATCATTAATGAACAACTTGACGTGAGAATCACTTTGCGCGCACAAAAAGGACAGATATGGTTGCTCGACGTCCCTTCTAACATCGCCAGAAGGAATATGACATGTTCTGCTATTTGGAGGATATCTGGAGGGGCGGTTACCGTTGCAGAATCCTACAGAGTAAACACATTCAAAGTTCTTTTAACAATTCTACTTTTAAAAACTCACGCTTCAACTTGTCTACCATCTCGGCATTCGTTGTACCGCTGCTTCTCCAAGCACACATGTTAGCTGTTAGCTATCTCTTTGGTAAATGATTTTATTTGATTATTGGTAGGTTAATGTATGTTCGGAAAGTTTGTTTTAGAATAATCATGCGCATCGAATCTACGTAGTAAATAGTAGTGGCTTCTCATGGAAAAACTTGACAAACTCTCTAGCGTACCGGTAGCAATTGTTCTGAGAAAATGATGATGGCTTGATTCAACTCGTGAAAGCTTTGTACTACTTGTGTCTTGCGAGCAGTGTCATCACACTCTTGTTTTGTTCGGAAATGGAACTTCGGTGCCAGCGAGCTGCAGTGGCGCAGTAGGGCTCGAGATAATAATCTGCTTTTAACTACTCCGTACCAGGTAGTCGGAGTAAGTTTTACTACGTACTACTGTACTACTGTAGAGACCATAAAACAAGGAATCCGAATCTGAAGTATTCGGTCTCTTGAACACAATGCTTGGCTGCTGGTTTGTAACCCCGTTGCTTGCCCAGTTTTCGTATGCGTGTTCTTGCCAGTGGAAAAGGCTGGCACCAACTAATACTAGTTCTACTGAGCAACAACAGACTGCTGCCGAACTATCTCCTCTTTGACCTCCTGCTTCTTGTGCCCTGGCTAATAAGTAAAAAATTAGGAATTTTGTTCCCTTCTGCCTGCCTCCTGCCTGCCTCTTGCCTGCTCCCAGCGCACAAAGAAGAGCAACATAGCGCACAAAGAAGAACAAAATAAAACGTCCCATCTTCCAGCTTTCTCTTGCTGCTCACCTCACCCACCAACAAGAAGCAGGAGCAAATGCAAAAACGATGTAACAGCACCTAATTAACATTCATGGCGCTTGGCAAAGCGTCCAATTAGGTAGCGTGGCCTTCCAGCAAAAAAAGAAATGACCAATGCCGGACTTGAACCGACGACCTTCGGGTCTGGAATCCGACTGCAGAGTAATAGGAGTTTGAGAAGTACTGAGTAAGCAGAAGATCGGACGACACGAGTTGATCACCAGTTAATATTCTGAAACTTACTGCTCTGCCAACTGAGCTAATTAGTCCAATCACGCTATTATCAGAAGAACCACAAATTTTTAATACATAGTCTATACATTTTATTTTTGTCAACATGATTACAAGTATTATTATTATTTTTTCTTTTCCAGCCAAGCAAAGTAGGGTCTACTAGTAGTAGTCTAGTCTGCTTGCTATTGAAGCCATTTTCAAGTTTTTGTAGGTGAAATTCATGCGTCGACAGACCAGCCTTTTCGTGGCATGCCCGCTGAGCCTCGCTGCTTTGAAGCCGCGAACTGCGGTGCTTTTTTGCAAGTCGCTGACTATCACTGTCTTGGGATTGTATGCATGCCATAACTGGACCCTACTTTACTTGGTATTGGTCGACACAGAGCAGTAATCTATTGTCTTTTAAACCTCGATCTCGAGCAAATCCACTTTTGCTACGTACTGTTATTATAGCAATAATACAGCTACAGAAACCAGCTGCGAACAACTGTAGCTGCTACCTGCTGCTGCCTGCATGCTACAATGTGGTAACAGTCTGGCTCTTGAGCAAGCTCGCTGGGTGTACAGCCGACTTAATAGCAAAAATGCTGCCTAATCGTCGAGAAATAGTGCCAAGAAAGAGCACAATTCGGCACTGTAAACCACGAATGCGGTACAGACCCTGGAAGAGTTGCCAACTCACGAAATATCCTCATTGCTTTCCTCACGAATTCGTCAACTGAAGTAGTCCATCTTGGTTCCTTTCACTCTGCCAGAATCCAAGCCCTTCTTAGTCGCATTGTATGCACGGCGGAACACCTCAGACTGGGCTATTTTTAATGGCCGAATTCAATCAAAGGGGGGTTTCGGGGTTTCAGTCGGCAAAGACAGCCTCAGCCCTTTTGGTCGCCACTCTCTCGGATTTGCTGGACAACCTTGTGCTTGCGCCGAAGCCAGTGGTCCAGAACTCGCGAGTATCGTGGGTTGGAGAATTGCAAGTCCCATCCGCTCGCTTGAATCAACTACCCAGCTGCTGCGGCGTCCATGTCCACGTCTGCCTGCCTTTTTTAGAGGACGAAGCAGTGTCATCCAAGCGCGGCACAATTGGAGTTTCAAGTCCAGCATGTCGCGGTAATTTTGGCCAAGACTACCCTTCCTCTATCAGCATTGTTCTTGACACGATCAACAGCAAAACGTGCTTGGGATGATACGCATCACTGAGATCAACCTGCTTTGTTTCTTTTTAATGCTCCTGGGTGGCATTCTTATGCCTATTCAGGATAAATCGAGACTAACTAAAAAGAGCATAAACAGATTTGGGTAGAATTATGCCGTTGAAAGCAAATGAATGCACAATATTAAAAGAACAAATTAAATGCTGCTACTGTATAAGCCGTAAGAATATTGCGAGAAAACTCTTGGGTGGGCACATTGCCAGAATATTTTGGGCACTTTATCTCAGCATCTCTCTCGTTCTTTTGGCTCTTCGTGGTGGACGTTCGCCACTGAAACATCGGTTACAGCAATCGGGGAACTCACATTGCACCTCTGGAATTTCTCCACCACAATCTGTAAAGAGATCATCCAGAACGGCGTCCAGTCGAAGGTTGCAAAAGCTTTGAGGCACACTGCCTTGAAATAAGTTGTAGTTGAACAAAGCCTCATTTAACTCTTGCAGTCGACCGGGCTGCACTTCCGGAATAGTTCCACTCAAAAAGTTTCCATCGAGATACAAATCGCGAAGCCCGGGCGGGTCTTGGAAATTTGAGGGAATTGGTCCAATGAAGGAGTTGTTGGAAAGGTAGACAAACTTGACCGCTGGAAGTGCAAAGATGGATGTCGGAATGGCACCCGTCAAGAAATTCATTGAGACGTCCAGGTGCTCCATTTGGCTGTAGCTACCGAAGATGTTAGGAATGGTAGAGTTCAAATAATTTTGAAAAAGAATCAGGTTCTTCAAATTGCTGACTTCGGCAAGCTGATTGGGAATATTACCCGTGAATAAATTCTCACTCAGCCTGAGGTCGCCCAAGCCGGTGAGGCGTCCAATGTGTGTAGAAATTGTTCCTGACAGAAAGTTTCCATCTAGGCGGAGATCTTCAAGATTTGTCATTTGAAAGAATTCCTCGGGAACTCGACCTTCCAATATATTTCCATCAAGACGAAGGATTGACATTTCTGTCAACGCACCCATTTGAGAGGGGATATTGCCTTCGAGACTGTTGTCGTAAAGGAAGGACGTCTTCAATTTTTTCAAGTTTCCAATCTCAGTAGGGATGGTTCCGACTACCCTGTTGTTACTTATCCAGAATTGTTCCAAGTCTACCCATTTTCCAATAATTGTTGGTATACTTCCAGTGAACTCATTGCGGGACAATCGCAAGGCCTGAAGCTTTTGCAAAGGCACAAGACTATTGGCAATCAATGGACCCGATAGCAAGTTACGTTCCACGTCCAAAAAGATGAGACGCGTCAATGTACCGAGAGAAGTTGGAAGCCCTCCTGTGATAGAATTGGCAAACACATTTAAGTTCTCCAACAGTGGGAGAGCGACAATTTCTTCAGGAATGGTTCCCACCAGGTTGTTAAAGGCTGTTGCAGTATCAGTATTAGAAATGAAAGAGTGCATCGTTCTTGGTGTGAGTAAAAATCAGGAGAGTGTACGGTGTTTGCTGCGATCAAAGGTAGTCTTTCTCGATTGATTCAGACAGTTGAAGGTACTTACGAAGATTCAATTTGTATACTACTCCAGTCGATTTTTGAAGCTGACGGCGTCTATCATTGGTCTCTCCAGTGCACACAACTCCAGCCCATGTGCATTCGGAGGAATCTCCCAACCATCCCGAACTATTGGTCCATTGAGCTCCATTTGTCGCAAAATAAAGAGTCAAGAGACCGTATCTCTGAGTTGTGGTTGGATATTGGCAAGGATCCGGCTGAAAGACAGGATCCTTATTAACGATCCAATCAAAGGCCTGTCCCTGAGGTGAATTCGTATCAAGGAGAAGATCTTCGTCTGTAATAGGCGACAGTGTGCTCAAAAAGTACTTCTCACGTGTCACTCCTCCCTCTAGACAAAACCCAGGCGGTCCCAAAGTGGGTGGGGGAGTGGACAAACTCATGTACAAGTAATTCTGAAGAATCCGCTCTGCATTGATTTCGGCTTCAGCTGCCTCTTCCTCCCAAAGAACATCTTTTTCGTCGTGTTTGTTGTTCTCATTTTTGTTTTTTCTGTTTTGGGAAAAGAAATCACCTGCAGATTTCACATCTGTCGTGATTCGCTTTCGTCGAAGCAATCCCACTGTATTGTCATCGGCGAAAACAATGGCGGGCGATAGAACTGTAACTACTAAAGCAATGTGCCGCCACCACTGCACCGGAGACAACGATGAGGACGCGTTCACTGTTGTTGTTGCTCTTGTCGTTGATCTCATCTTGATGAATCGATCGTTTATTCGTTTCTTGTAAATCTGTAGTAGTAGTTGTGCGGAAGATTCCGTTTCACTTTGAATCTTGTTGAAATGAAAGCTATGTCTCCATAGTTGGTCCACTCGCTTGTTAGATGGATATCGGCACACGAGAGCCAAATTTGTTCTCTTGCATGGAAATGCATCCAACACGATCACATAAATTTTGTGGCAGAGAGCTTAACAAGTCTCAACGGCTCGAAATATCAAGATTTGGTTTCTTGAAAATATCATACCAAGACTCGTTGTGAGTCCGAATCACGAGTAGTTCTTCATAAAGATTAACCCTAATGAAAGATTCGAATTCTGATGCCCAGTTTGGACGTTAAGTTGTTCGCATGCGCACTGCGGTCAAAACATCACATCTGATTTGCTGATCGAGAGCGCGAACGCCAGACAGAGAATTTGGCAAAAAAGCTCCTTCCATCATCATCTTCTAAATCTCGTTCCAAACGTACTACGGTACTACACTGCTACACTAGACTACTACCTGCTATTTCTTATTTCTTTCCTCATCATTGCTTTTTTCCTGCCATCATACTTTTCTCACTCAACATAACATTAGTTCATAATTTATTCCTTAGACAATGGTCAAACGACGATCGAAACGCAAAGCTGCAGTCATGGAGTCCCTGTTAGAGGGAGGTAAACTTCGTCGATCCAAGCGCAAAGAAAATATTCGGGAAGACGAACACAAAATCTACGGAGAGTAAGTTCCAATTATTTACAGAATAATTTATGGAGTGCCTCTTTGTGCGCCTCGCTCCGCTCGATAATGCTAGCACAAATTTCTGCCGTGTTTTCCGCGGTAGTTTAGATTACGGCTGTTGAGTCACTACCTGTTTTTGACCTGCTCTTTCTTGGATGATTCATTTTTCATCTTACCCAAATTATAATCATTTTGTGCTATTCACTACTCTCCTCTCTCCTCATAGTGACTACGGCATTCTGCCCTCCGACTGATCCATGGTTGCCGCATCCGCTATTCCAAAGAGGTAAGCTTGCATTCATTTCTTTTCGTGTTATATTTTTGCCTGGTTTAAGTAAGATGGGATGGATGATGGATGGACCAGAGGGACAGGGACATCAGAGGTTACTGTTAACTGAGCTCCTTTTTCTCCTATCTTGATTGCCGTTGCTGTCGTGTTTCTTGCGTAGCTTCCACGTAGCTTTCAGTACTAAATGACGTGAAGAAGCGCACATTCGCTTTTTGCTGCCAAAGCTTCGTATTTCATTCGCACGACTGGGACTCAATTTGAGGAGTCTGCTATTGCCATCACCATCACTCTATTTTTTTCTACCCTTCACTCACCGAATCATGTTTTAATGATTGATTCTGTACATTAATTATTTATTATTTTGACTTGACAACCACGGATATACAGGGTACCTTTGGGTTTCGTATGCGGCTATCCACTCAACGGAGGGGAACTCTACGGTGGATCCATGTTCATTCGATCGGCGGCGCATGATACACTCCAAGGCAGAGCTATTCAAGCTGTGAACGAATTCTGGGGCGAAGATTTTCGAAGCTGGGGTGGCCGCGAAACGATTGGCATTCCCGTGTGCAAGAAGAAGTATTCACCCTTTAGCTTTAGCATTGCTCATCAGGAACAAGAAGGCAGAGATGACGATGATGGTAATGATGATTACGAAGATTCCAGCAGTGCTGCACGACAACGACCCAAGATGCAGGTGGTCGTCAATCGAATGTACGGTTGCAAGTGCCACTCCGATATCCGAAAAGCCATCATCGAGAAACATGGAGAACGCAAAGGATGGGAACCCTTTGGTCAGTGGTCTCTCAAGAAAGCACAGGATTTAGCTCGAAAAGAAACCGAACGTTTGAACCAACCCCGAGCGTCTTCGTCGAAGGCATCGTCACATCCAGGCTCAGATGCCGAAAGAAGCTCGACCGATGGAACATCCACCTCGGAAGACATCTGGACGTTGTCGTCGGATGAAGAAAAATCACCTAACAATAATTTACTTCCGTCGATGTGCAACAACGGGAGCTGTACGTGGAAAGTCAAAGCCAAATACGACAACATTTATCACGAGATTCATGGCCGTACAGAGTCTGATGACGAAGATTATTAGAAGAAAATGTTTGCTTTGCGTTGGAATGTGTGAGAGATGATTAAAAATTGTTTCTTCTGACTGTGAGAATTTGTACTGTCTCCCGGCCTTGGTGACGATTCAAGAGTACCCCTTTCTTGGAAGTCGCCGTAGGATTGAGTGATCATTGCTGGAGTTTTTCGCCGCCTGAATGACCCAGATTGGATGGAACTAGCCAAAATGAAGGTTGTTCTTCCTCTCTGGTGAGAATGGCGATGTATTGATTCTCAGCTAGTACGGTAGCAGTGGCTTTCAACACGGAAAAGTCTCGGTCATGGATTGCTTTCTTTCTTTTTCAACAAGACAGCTTGAAAGGACCACCCGCTTATTATTTGATCGGCTATTTTGTCAAGCTTAGTGCTGTTATAGAATTTTGTTTGCATACGGATTCACAGCAAGGTCAAGCTGCTTTGCTGTTAGCTACAAGTACTTAGAACTGTAACTATTACTAGTCGGTGAGCAGGATAGAAGGTAAAAAACAATTCAAAACTGAACACATGCTGAACACGACATGTCTGTTGGTAACTCTAAATTTTGAGATAGCGATAACCCCAATCTTGTCCCAGTCCCTATCATGACGAAAGCGACGATCCTTTGCTTCAACTCTCTTCAATGTCGCTCTCTGCCCAATCAAACCATCATGCTCTTTCGCACGCACAGATAAACCTGCTGTTGGCTGTTGCTACTACTAGACTAGCCACTACCAGGTACTAGAGTGAACCTTCACCATCGTCGCTTTTGTTAATTATTTTCATCTATTTAAACGTCAACTACAACAACAATGAAGATCGCCGCTGTTTTTGTCTTGACCGCAACTACTGTTGCGGCTTTTGCCCCTGCCCCTGCTGGCACCCGATGTACGTAAAAGTATAGAAGTAAACGTGAGCGAAGGTTAATGGATTGAAGAAGGGAGTGGAGCCCGCGCACCACAATCAGCCTGTTACAATGGTACTTTAGTATACAAAGGAGCAGTTTTAGCCACCAAAATGCGGGATGATTATTGATTAGTGCATTGCTTGAAGGCAGGACTCGTGGTGTAGAAGCCAGCGATCTACCATTCTTCCAACTGTTACTTCTTCGTCTGATCTAACCTTTTCCTTTTCGTTGGACACTTCTCTCACTATTTAGCCACTTCTGTCAGCATGGCCGAGTTCGACCTTGACTACGGTATGAAGAATGACTATGTGGCCCAGAGCTACGGCGACGGTGGCCAGGGAACATTTGGAGCCGTCTCTCCAAACGACTGGAGAGTCCCCGGAACTTCCCCTGTTGGCCAGAGCTCATATGCCGGCGCCCCTGATGGTGGTGACGAGCCTTGGTTCTCGGAGGCTGTCTCCACCGTGTCCTTGGATATGAGCAAAGCTGAAGAAACCCTCAAGGCCTTCACAAAGGAAGCTGCTTCTTTCAAGATTGATCAATTCGCCGCAGACAACAACATCAGTGACAAGGCTGGTGCTATGGACAAGTTGATTGGTGCCATGGGATACGATGCTTTCCTTGAGGCTTCCCCTAAGCAACTCGCAAAAGCCTGGGAGACTGCTACTGGAAAAAAGGAGTAAATACCTGAGCTCTGCACAATGATTCACAGTCTTTGGAGCTGTTGACTTTCTTCTCCCTGACACAATAAGTTTTAGAATAAGACTTGCTTTGAGACACGGTTTGCGCATAAATCACATACTATACATCTTTGTTGATCGCATAGAGACTGCGTTTGTATAGCATACTATCTGTGCGAATTCAATCATCAAATTCAACTGAATAATATATGCGCCAGAGTCATATTCAGTATGGACGACTTAGACGAAGCAATGCACAAATGTTTAGTTAGACGCTGAGAGAATAATATTACTTACTACTTATCCCCGGTCGATGTGTTTTCAACCATTTCTGATCATTGTGTTCTCGCTTTTCTTGCGTTTTCAACTGAAGTATTTTCGAGTTAGAAGCCTGTGCAGTCGCGCTTTTATTCTATGCACGTAATGCATGTTGCAAATCCTGCTTTTTTACAAAGAACGGCAGATATCGTGTCTCAGGAAGAATTATGAGCACAAATTCAGCAACGATTCTATAAACATATCCTATACTCTCTCATGAGTCCGCGGACGTTTCAACACAATGTTTTGATATATTTAATAGACAATGCTTGTGGTGCAGCTTCGTCATCCAGAGGAAGACGATGTCCGTTGGTAGCATCATGCCTAGAAAACAGATTCATATCCAACAGAAAAGTCACCACGCATAAGAGTATGGATGTTCGCATTTTATTTGTCGTATGCAAAGCACCAACAACTCAAAGTCAGCCTCGCCAAATAGCTGCTGCCAACGGTGCTAGTCGATTTTGCACAGTATGCAGCTATCAAAAAGGAATCTGGAGTGTCCTCGTCCGAACAATAACAAACAAAACCTGTCAGGCTACTGCAACCGTGATTTCTGCTTTTGTTTGGACGCCCAATTCCGTCTGTGTGTGTGCGTGTGTGTCTTGGCGGGTCAGAATGACCTTTGTGTTTCGCCCTAGAGCAAAATAGAGCTCTGCAATGATAGCGGTCATTGGAGAATCAGCAAGAACAAGTGGGCCCATAGTCTCCGTCCAGAAATTGAGTTTGATCCTTTGCCTGTCCTTCTCACAATAACTGATGCCTTCTTCGTGTGATAATATTGTTGGCTGTTTGTAAGTTTTCTAGTACCGCTGAAAAGCGCTCTATAAGTTGTTATTATGACTGCGCCATGCAAACTGCGCACCGCACGCAACAGTGATTTTCTGAAGGATATATTCTCGATTTGGTAAAAAAGTTTCCAAGGACACAAGCTTGGACGCAGTCTACAGTCTACGGTGTGGTTGGAGAGGACATCGATTAAAGAGCTAGGAATTGGGCTTGCTTCCACTTGTGTCGTTGGATAGGATAGTTTTACAGGAATTTTCATTCTCAATCTCATCATCGTTCTTCCTCGTCTAAATCGTCATCGATGATAAATGATAAATGCGATACCAAACCACCTCTCTGCTCCAAGGAAGAAGATTGACGATCGACCCGAGAAGAAGAGGTGGTAATGGCTTGTACGGCAACAATCGACACTTATCAAAGACATACTGGTAACACACAACAACGGTCTGCCATCTCATTTTTGTCCAGCCAGTCTACTCTCGATCAATCCTTTGTAAGGATTCAACATCCAGTTTCGACACATGACCAACTTGAAAGATCTTTAATATTGAATTAGACTAGACTACAACATTACTGTTGAGTAGATAGACTAGACTACACGGCCCGTACTCGTGTACTCTACTGAATATCTAATGGACTCTTCTCGTTTCCTCATATTTCCAAATAGAGAAGTACGTAGATAGTAGTAGTATTCTTCATCTACTACGTTTGGTATGTTGAGGTCGTTGGTGACCGTTCTCCTCGAGGGTTTGTGTTATAAAGACTGCACTCACATGTTGTATTGTTAACCTTTTACCAACAGATGCAACTTTCGGATAGTACAACATCGTATATTGAATTTTAAAAATAGCATGGCAGGCTTTCCATGAATTGATAAAGTAAGAATCGCCGGGTGATTCAACCTCCCTCCAAAAATCCGAACAAAATCATTCAAATCGAGAAATCGAGGAAGCCATGTTGAAAGTTGAAAGGCAATGTGTGTGTGTGTGTGTTCGAGAAAGAGAGGAAGCGACAAGAGAAATACTACTAGAACGTTCAAAAGATACAATTTAAAATTAAGTTCTGAGAAACGAAAATCCATACCTACCAAACAATGATGTTGTCCTTACATCGCCATCTCTGCCTTGAAGCGTCCTTTGTGTTCTTTCTGGTTTTTGCGACGAACCTGAGTGTTGTCAGTGCCGTGAATTTACGACGCAAGAGAAGTTTTCTCACCATTGTCGACCACGAGGATCCTCCAGTCACCTCTTCCGCTATATCGAAGTCTACTACGAACACGAACTACGTAGCCTCTCTAAAAGACAGCACCGATTCGTGGGGACGTACCATTTCGACTCCCATCCAGACTACTACTGCTGCTGCTGCTGCTGAGCCGCGGCACTATACCAAGCAACACAAACAGCCAAAGCAAATGAAAACACGGTTTTTCGAACCCATGCCTGAATTATTGTTGGATTTGGACGAGGAAGACATGACATCTATCTTATGGAGAGATCTAATGATGGAAGAAGGTGGTAGTATGCCCACAAAGGTAATGAGCTACGGTCATGGTGGTGGTGGGATGCCAATGAGCATGTCCATGTACTATTCTCCAAGCGGCAGCAAAGGAATGATGTCTTCTAAATCCAAAAAAAAATCAAGTAATTTTTACGAGGATGATTCAATCTATAATGATTGGGAAGCCATGAGTCTCTCCATGTCGTATCCAAGTGGCCCCACCCCGGATGCTACACCCTCGGTCAATATGCCATCGACACCTACCGTCCCCTTGACACCTACCGTACCTACAGCCGAAACGGTACCACCAAGTATGGGTAATAATACCAAGACCCCCACCTCGGGCAATGATGATTTCCAGCCCACTGTGGTACCTGTGGAGGCTCCCTCGGTTCCGACCATGGGCAGTGGTGATGGCAACCAGCCTTCTACAGCGCCAGTGGTGGTTCCCTCAAGTCCGACCATGAGTAATGGTGGTGATACTAACCAGCCTTCCATGACACCCGTGATTACTCCTTCAAGTCCGACCATGGGTGAAACTGGTGACACCAACCAGCCCTCCTCGGCACCAGTGGCTCCTCCCTCGAGACCAACCATTGGCGAAAACAATGAAACCAACCAGCCCTCCACGACACCAGAGGCGGTTACCTTGAATCCGACAATGGCCGATGGTGATAATAATATGCCCTCCAACGGCAGCGACGAAACATTATCACCAACCAGTAATCCTACAGTAGTAATGACCAACATGCCCGAAGAAATCACCGATGCACCAACCAGCACAGATTCTGCCGTTCCAGAAACACTGTCTCCCACTACAGTTGATACCGGCACAGGAGAACCTGTCAATGTTCCTACGGTTGGCATCGACGACGGAGACGTTGCAACCACGTCAAGTCCCACTGTCCCCAATACTGTCCCAGAAATTGTCATGCCCACTGCGACTCCTGTTTCAAGCACTAGTGCTCCCACCACCGATGGTGGTGACTCAGTTCCTACTACCAGTCTACCTGGATGCGAAGCACTGGATCGCACGGATGCAATTTTCTTTGTCCTATTCGATTTGACGGACCCGAATGAATTGGACAATCCTACAATCCCCCCTGGCCAAGCCTTTCGATGGATCTGGCTATCCGATCCCTTGCAACTCAATCCATGCGAGACATCCAAGTTTCTTCAACGCTTTTCGCTATCGGTTTTGTTTTATGCCACAGATGGTCCCAATTGGCTAGACAATTCAGGGTGGATATCAGGTGATGACGAGTGCACGTGGTTTGGAATTCAGTGTGACGACACCAACACAGTCTCAAGTGTCATTCTTGGTACGATCGAATGTACCGATTTTGGTGTTTTGTTGCCGACATTAGTTTTCGTATTGTGACGTAACGCTCATTTTTTCTTCCTCTTCTTCACTCACTCACTTACTGAATCTAAAGAAAACAACAATCTTGTCGGAGCTTTGCCAAAAGAAATCAAGGCCCTTACTGGGCTGGAAGTTTTGAACTTCTCGGACAATAGTTTAGAAGAGGTTGTTCCCCCCATTTTTGAAGCGCTTGTCAACTTGAAAGAATTCGACATTGAACGTAATTTGCTGCAAGGACAAGTTTTCAATGATATCGTGAATGGTGCTCTGAGTTTAGAGTCGTTCAAAATTAGCAGCAATTTCTTTTCGGGAACTATTCCCGAGGAAATTGGATTACTTTCCAATCTTGTCAACCTCTGGATGGCAGAGAATCGTTTTGCAGGTGAACTGCCTGCGACAATTGGCACCCTGACAAAACTCGGTACGTGAAATGCAAACTCATGATGGTTTTGCTGCATAATTTTGACTTGAAAGACAACATTCCATCTAATTTGTTCTCTTACCGCATTTCTTTATTATTCAGAAACTTTTTACGCTTATGCCAACGCATTGGCAGGTGTACTTCCATCCGAAATGGGAGCGATGAGTCTGAAGGAGCTACAGCTCTTCCGCAACAATTTTGCTGGATCGATCCCTCCCGAGCTTCTCGAGAACACTGACCTGACTCTTCTTCGATTGGACTTTAATCGTCTTACCGGTACGCGGCATGCCTGCAACGAAAGTCAACAAATTTCATATGATATTGGCAATGTTCTCAACACAATTTTCTTGTTCTTATTGTCAGGCACAATACCCTCCAACATTGGGAATGTGGTACAATTGAAACAATTGTGGCTCCTAAATAATACGATCAGTGGCCCTTTGCCGCCTACAATTTTGCGACTGTCCAATTTGGGTGAGCGCCTTTGTGGATCGCGTTAACGTTCAACTGCTCGACAATATATTTCATTTATTTTTGACTCACACATCATTTATTTATGTTCTCGCCTATACCATACAACACCCTAACATCATCATCACCACAGAGGCACTCCTCTTGAACAACAATGAACTTACGGGCACATTACGAGACGGCTTTGAAACCTTTACTAGACTGAATTTTACGGATCTTAGTAACAACCAATTGAGCGGGACCATCCCCGGTTCGTTTTTTGAAATTCCTACCTTGACCAACCTTTACCTGAACAACAATTCCTTCACAGGCGAAATTCCTAGCAACTACGGCAATGCCTCTTCCCTTCGTGATTTATTTTTGAGTTCAAATTCACTTACCGGTACGATTCCTGACATTAATCCTGGTCAACTGGGTGAGTTGAACGAATTTCTTTTGGACAATACTCGGTTGGAAGGCAATATGCCGAAATCTATTTGCAATTTACGAACATCGGGCAGACTCGAAGATCTTTGGGTAGACTGTCTTGGAAGTTCTCCGGAGGTTGCTTGCAATGTTCCCGAATGTTGCACGGCTTGCTTCTAAGAGGAGGCATTGATTTGATGATACTCTTTCTGGTTTGTTCCTGGTACATCCAAAAGGGAAGCGGATTGATTCTCGACTGGCAGAATGTCCATTTATTTTGTTTCCTGACAGTCCTGTCCTTTGTGGATTATCTCGAAGCAGCGAAAATTGTGATTCACTCGTCGTTATCCTTTTAGTATGTCCCTATCATTTATCGTTGTCATGTTCCGATGAATCGACAAGATAATAATATGGTGGATGTTTTGAGCAGGATGCGTGCATGTCTAGGAGGAAGAGTGCCTGCAACAATAATATGTTTCAACTGCATTTTTTATAACAAAGAAATAATATACGCCAACCATTACTATGACATGGACTTCGGTTGCGCACTCTGAGCAGTTGCATTCCAAGAGTACTGCGGTGCATAATGTACTCGGAGTAGTACAGTAGTCTAGTCATCTACTCCACGGATTTCTCGAAAAAAGCAGCACAATGTGTGACTCACATTTTTTATGACCAGATTTCACTCTCGCCACGCTCTGCAGGGATCCGGCGCAGCGTCAAAATCTCCCGCCGACCTTTACCGTACAGCATGATGTTTTACGTGTGCGCAAAAAGCCTTACTACGCTCGATCATTGCTTTGTCACAAACAACAAGTAGTAATAATTACCATTTCCTTCATTTGCAAATTGCAAACACACAGCACAACAATCTTAGAACTTCACTCACACGACAACAACATTGGTATAGCAATACAACAACAAAGTGAAACTCAACATATCGTACAACAACTACTTAACACTACTATCACAATCTTTAAAAGATGCATATCAAACAGATAACCATCTTTAATTTCCGATCATTTCAACAACAACCGGAGATTCATCCATTTTCTCCTGGTACCAACTGTGTTGTTGGACGGAATGGGAGTGGCAAATCCAACCTCTTTGATGCTATCCAATTTGTCTTGCTGAGTCCGCGTTTTTATAATTTACGGCAGGTAAGAATAGAGAAGAAAGAAAGAAAAAAAGAGAAAAATTATAGTTACGTTTTGTAATTGCTGTGATCTTACAGTACTACGGCACCGTACGGTACCGTACAGTAGTTGCAAGCCGGCGTGAGATGTCTGTGTTTGTGTGAATTTTTTTCAAATGACCTGACCATGATTGTTCTAACCAATTTCTCGTGTAACTAATTTCACCCACCCACTCTCAACTCTCAATCACCACCGCCCACACACCATTTTTTGCAGGAAGAACGACAAGCCTTGCTGCACGAGGGAGCCGGGAGTGCTGCCGTGAATGCCTTTGTCGAAGTCGTTTTCGACAATTCTGACAATCGCTTCTCTCTGGAAAATTCCGATGAAGTAGTTCTCCGACGAACCATTGGTCCCAAGAAGGATGAATTCTTTCTCCAGCGCAAACGGGCCACCAAGGCTGAAATTTCCAGTCTCCTCGAAGGTGCTGGCTTTTCCAAGTCCAATCCCTATTTCATGATTCAGCAGGGGAAAATTCAAGACATTTGTACTATGCGGGACACCGAACGATTGGCGTTGCTCAAGCAAGTAGCAGGAACGACTGTCTACGACGAAAAGAAACAAGAATCTCTCACTAAAATGGAAGAAAATCTGGCATCGATCGAAAAGATCGGTACCATTCTGGATGACATCGAGTCGCGACTGCAAGAGCTGCACGGGGAAAAGGAAGAACTTACCAATTACCAGAAACTGGACCGCAAACGCCGGGCCATGGAGTTTACGTTGTACGACAAAGAATTGCGCCGAGCCCGCAAATATCTCGACGAAATGGAGCACGAACGAGTCGAACACGTAGAAAATGTCAGCAAGCTCCACGAGCAGGCCAAGGAGACGCACGTGGCCATTCGCAACGTCGAGGCGGTCATGAAAACCAAGGTCAATGCTCTCAAGCGCAACAAAAAGGCCCTACAGGAATTGGAAGTCGATAAAACAAACGCGGTCAAACTGCACACCAAGCTCAAGTTGCAGTGCGAAGAATTGCAAGAGTCCATTCGGACCGGGGAACACCAGCAGAAGTCCAACCAAAAGGAACTCAAGACGATTCAAGCAGAAATTGTCAAGGCACGAGCCCAACTTACCGAGAAGATTCAACCGCAATACGAAGAGGTCACTAAATTACTGCAGAAATTGACCCACGATATGGACTTGAACAAGCGTCAGGCCGAAGGTCTTCACGCCAAACAGGGACGGGGCAGTCACTTTAGTACAAAGGAGGAACGTGATGCATACCTTCAAACGAATATCCAGGAATATAAGGATCTCAAGGCGGAAAAAGAATCGGCCTTGACCGACTTGCGACAATCCCTGTCGAATTTGCGTCGTTCCGTATCTCAGGAGACAAAGGAGGTCACCAAACAGGAACGAGAATTGGAAGTAGAAAAGGGACACCTGCAGAACTTTACCAAGATGTTGGACTCCAAGAAACGTGAACGCTTGCAAGTCAATGAAAAACGCACGGAACAGTGGCGGACCACCGAAGAGCTCCAGGAGCAAGTCCGTGAAGCCAAGGAAGCCTACAATCGTGCGCAGGCGGATGCTCGCAAGGTCATGCCGCGCGCGACCGCCTTTGGACTCGATGCACTGCCAGATATTGTCCGTCAGGAAGGTTTCGAGACGGGCAAACATTATTTTGGAATGCTCATGGACAATATCCAACTCAAGGACCCCAAGTACCAGACGGCGGTGGAAGTGGCGGCCCAGAATGCCTTGTTTCATGTCATTGTCGATACGGATGCCACAGCGGCTCGCCTCATGAAACGTTTGGAAGACGGTAAACTAGGCCGTGTGACCTTTCTTCCTTTAAATCGTCTCCGTGTAGAGGACGTGCAGTACCCTCGAAACGTGAACGATGTAAAACCGATGTTGGAGATGTGCTTGGAGTATGACGCCAAAGTTGAGTCTGCAATTCACCATGTCTTCAACAAGAAACTTATCGCAAAAAGCATTGATATTGCAACAGAATGGAGTTCTCGACTCGGAATGGATGTAATTACGTTGGATGGTGATCTCTCTGGACGCAAGGGTGCTTTGACAGGTGGATACGTCGACTCGACCAAGAGCCGCCTCAATGCACATCAAATGCAAAAGAAGGCCCAAGAAACACTCACGGAAGCCGTGAAGGAATATCGCAAAAGCGAACAAGACGCACAGAGAGTGGAGCAAAAGGTTGCCGATTTTCAAGACGAAATGCAACGTCTTGAGGTTAAAAGTAAAGGGTTCCAGCGTAAGATCGAAGAGTTGGAGCGACTACTCGCCAATAAGGGGACGCACATCGAAACGTCTAAGAAGCACTTGGAAAAGGACGAGTCCAAAATTGCTCCTTTGGAGTTAGAGATCGAAAGTATTAGTGCGGATATCAAGCGTTTGGAAGAAGAAATGAAGACGGAACTTACATCCACGTTGTCGGCCGACGAAAAACAGCTTATTGCATCGTTGAAAGAGGCCGAAAAGAAGCTCTCCCGCGACGTTGATGTGCAGACCCAGAAGCTCTCGGCCATCGGAATTGAACGGCAGCGTTTGCAGAGTCTTTTGGAGGATAATTTGTTGAAGCGGCAGCAAGAATTGCAAGGTCTCTTCATTGCCGACGAAGACGAGGAAGTTGACGCCGGAGCTCGTGATACTTTTGCTGCTAAAGTGGCACAGCAGAAGGACGAACTCGAGCAAAAGCTTTTAGAATGCGAGGAAGCTGATCGCTTATTACGTGATGTGGAACAACGCCTTGCCGAAGCCCGCAATAGCGCGGAAGGTTTCCGGGCCGAGTTGATTAAAACCAAAAACGAGCTAGAAAAACTCAAGAGCAACGACTCGAAGAACAAGAAACTATTAGAGGAAGCGCAGGACAATTCGGATCGCCTGCTTACAAAGGTATGTATTGACATGTTTAAGATTGCGCTGGCCAGATTTGTATTTCTTATTTTTGCTTCCGATTCCCCCTCTTTATTATAGCGTCAAATGTGTGCTGCCAAGCGTGAAACTTACGCAAAGAAAATCCAAGAGCTTGGAGCCCTGCCTCCTGTTGCTGAGCGTGAAAGCTTTTCCGGTAAATCTATCTCTGATCTCATGAAATCGTTAGAGGGCATCAATAAGAAATTGAAGAAGTACTCTCACGTGAACAAGAAAGCGTACGATCAGTATGTGAGCTTTAGCGAACAGCGCGACTCTCTTCTCACCCGCAAAGACGAACTTGACTCCGGAGCCAACAAGGTGAAGGAACTCGTCGAGAGTTTGGATCGCCAGAAGGATGAGGCTATCAATCGGACCTTCCGTGGTGTTAGTTCTCACTTTAAGGATGTCTTTAAAGAACTAGTTCCCCTTGGACAAGGTGAACTCGTTCTGCGCACTGCTATTGACGAACCTGAGACCGACGAGGAGCAGGAGAGAGACGACGTGGAAGATCTAGCCAACGCCGACCTCCAAGGGAAAGCGAAGAAAGGATACGATCCCGCGAATCCAGATGTCAGTCTGTACCGCGGAGTAAGCGTCAAGGTCCGATTTTCTTCTGTTGGCGAAAACTTTTTGATGTCGCAACTTTCTGGAGGCCAAAAGGCTCTTGTGGCTCTAGCTCTCATTTTTGCTATTCAGCGCTGTGATCCTGCGCCTTTTTATATTTTTGATGAATTGGTACGAAGCGGTGACAATATTGAACTCCCTATATCGACCCAAATAGTGACTGGATGTCTGACGCAATTCTCTCTCCCCCCCTCTCTTCAGGATCAAGCTTTGGACTCGGCTTACCGAGCTTCCGTCGCCAGTGTCATTCAGAAACAAGCGAACAGTGCCGAGAATCCTACACAATTCATGGTCAGTACCTTCCGTCCAGAATTGGTACAGGTGGCAAACCAGTGCTACGGAATCAGTCACCAGAACAAGGTAAGCCGTTTCCACCACATGAGCAAGAAGGACGCACTGTCGTTCATTGCTAACTTGATGACTGAAGAAGAAAACGTTGGCGACGTGACAAGTTTGTCGACCAACCGTGCTTCCAAACGTTCCAGCGAATCACGCAAGCGGAAAGTAATTGCGAAAGCCGATGACGATGAAAGTGACGACGAAGTGACAGCAACTGCTGATCAGGGCATGGCGATTGCTGCCCCTGGGGTCTAGACGGGGACAAACTAGACCAAATGGGTGTCTAGTACAATGATTTATTTTGTGTATGAAGTAAGAGTGTAAGCCAGGCCTGTTGTACCGGACCATATGTTACCGCGGCTTCCCCCGAGGCAACTTCTTGTAGAATGCAGTCACCAACACGAAATCGCCTACTCGTACTTTTTTTAAGTTTCGTTTTGATTTATGTGTGCGAACCGTAGAAAAGTTGTCCAGATATGTTTCAAACGATCTCAGGCAATGCTTGTCTACCAACAATGAAATGCTGCTGCTTCGACTAAGGAATAATACAGGAGCTACTTGGATAAGAATAAATGCAAAACCAGAGTAAAATTCTGTAAACTAGGTTATTGCCATATCAGAGGTTGTGTAGATTGCTACCGCCAAAAAGTACATTCGTTGTGCCTGCAGGCTTCAGTAAATCCACTAGAGCTCTCTTTTCGTAGAATATTCACTTGCGACACGAACTATTGCGACGAGAACTTCGCTTTCGTGCCATGCCATAACCCGAGCCGGGACGGCCAGCGAACTTGCCGGGGCGTGATGATTTTTGCGAAGCAGCAGGCAGAGAACCTGTTTCTAAATGTGGCGCCATGCGACTCAAAGCGCGCTTGGCGGATTGTGCGGCCCAGCTGTTGGACAAGACTTGGTCGCAATAAATATCATTGTCTTCTTCTTCCTCGCTATCGGGTTTCCCCGTCCGGCTAGCTAGCTCCGGATTCGTGCGTTCCTTACGACGCATCCTGCGTTCGCGTTCTCGTTTCCGGGCATCCTCTCGATCAAGTCTACTCAGTCAAACACAGGGACGAGTGTCAGTTCTACATCCCTACTGGCACCGCAAAAATAAAAGACACAGATATTTCATCATCAAAACTAAACTTACTCGTTCAAATAAGCCTCTGTCATGGCCCCAAAATCTCGTTTGCGACCTGCCAAAAGACGGTTTCGAAGATTCAGGCGGCTGGTCTGGGTCTTAGCTTTATTCTTGTCCTTTTCCACAACCTCTGCTGTTCCGGCAATTAACGTAGGAATGATTGAAGTCGATCGTTCTCCAATGGCTTTGCGAAATACGCTAGTGTCGAAGACACTGCGTGGGCCCTCGCGAAGGATCACATGGATTGCCACTTCTCGCAGACGAGCAAGGAAGTTGCCAGTCGCTTGCTGCTGCTGTGTACACATTGCCAAGGCCTGCGTGACATTGGTTCCCGAACAGCATACCAGCTGAGCAGCAGCCACTTCGCACATCAGAGACATTCGAGGAAGCCTGGCTTCTTCGGCAATGGCAATTCCCGCCAAGGCAACAGAAAAGGAGACCTGTGGCAAGCCACCGTTGGGCCAGCGACGCGAAGAAGAGAAAGGAGGTACAGGACCATTTGGTTTGGTGGGTTTTGTCTTGCATGCCGCGACAAAGGCTTCCTGTCCCAAACAAAGCACACGGTTGGTGTAACAGTACTCGAGAAGTAACTTGACGGCATCCGGAGGATGATTGGGAATAATCACCGTCAACTGGTCACTGTTGCCGTCCATCTTGGTAAAGGTTCCCCGAGCATGCATTGGATCATAACCTACATTACTTGCTTTGAGCGCTGCAAAACGAGTCTTGCGTTGCGACTTGGCACCAAAAGCACTGCCATCACCACCCTGCGTGGACTCATTGTCGCTATCCTCCCCATCTTCCACAATTTCAGTGGCACCGCTTCGACGGACCTCACTAACATGACGTGGTTGGTTCTCTCGTGGTACAGGGAAGGGCAAGACGCCGATATCTTCTTCGTCTTCGTCGTCGACATCCATTCGACGTTGGATTCTTACGGTAGGCCCCGCTGGTTCGTCAGCGGTCTCTTCGTTATCATTGTCTTCGTGCAATGTGGAACTGGCAACAATATTTCCCTCCGGCAAGCCACCTGCACTGTCGTCACTTTGTGGCGTCGTCTCATTGTCTTCGTCGTTTGTATCGTGTGTGTTGTCTGGGTTTGTATTCGTAGTAGTATCTGATGGACCGCTGCTCTTCTTGTTGTTGTTGTTGTCGTTTTGACGAGCGTCTTCTCCTTCCAACAACGACTTGAGCATGGCACGCTTCATGTCATGCTCTTCTCTTGCAGACTGGATCATACTTCCTAGCCAACTGCATCGCTTTTCCAAAATGACCGAGTGGCCTCGCACCTTGGTACTCAACACTTGTTGATTTCGCCCACTGCCATCCGCAATGGTTCCCTGACAATCCAAAATCAAATCACCACTCTTGGTTCCACCACCGCCCCAATCGGGACACAAGCTCCGCATTTGTTTAAAGTATTCCCGGTCCGATTCTCGCTCGAGACGCCGAAGTTCCGCCTGGGTTTCCCGTTCTTGTGAACGTTCCATTCGGACCGAAATGCGGTCGTTCTTCATGAGAGCTGATGCTTCCGCGGTATCGTTGGGATGGAGCAATTGGCAATGGAAGAATTCCAGTTTCTCGCTGCGCACCATTTCCTGTTTGGACACACCGTGAGTGGTGCAAAAGTCGGCGTATCGTTCAAAGACAGCCTTGAGCTTGGTGCTCTTGTCGAGACCAATGGACACAACGGTGCTTTTCTTCAGAATAGGATTCGTTCGGTATTCAGTAGTAAAATCTTCTGCGCATTCAATGTAAAGCACCTATTCGTAGACAGTAGCAGTAGAGTTCCGGTGATCGGGTTGGAGAGATTAGGGTAAATGGTGTTAGAAGGTCGTCTCATAGTCGTCATCAACAACGACAACAAGTCAAGCAAGTCCAAAAACAAAAAGCTGTCAATCCATCTACGTAGAAACAATACCAGAGTCTACGTAGAGCGTCAATCACTGAGCAACACAAAAACGAACGAACTTGAAACTATTAACGTATTCATTTACGTACCAGATCACAATCAGCAGCACGTCGTTTGTTGGGTCGGGCATTCTCAGCAAAGGTTGAACCGGCAACACCACCATCCATGACACCATTTTCATCTCGATCGATACTATCATCGTCATCATCATCGCCATCGTGTTCGCCGCCGCCGCCGCCGCCGCCGCCGGGTTGGTTGTGTCGTTCGTTTTCTTCTTCTTCTTCCTGTACACCAGCGGCAGCCGCTACTTCATTATTATTAACCTCCATTGGAATGTTGTTATGATTATCGTCGTTGTTGTCATCATTCATGTTGTTGTCGTTGTCATCCTCGTCCTCTCCGTGATTGCGATTCATGTTGCTCAATCTGTGAGAAGAGAGTTAGAAGTAGTAAGGATGCTACGTTACTTTTATTGGTCCACTCGACACCTACTACTACTACTACTAGTAGCTCGACTAGCTACTACTGTACTAGCTACTACTACTACTACTAGTACTCTACTAGCTAGTACCTAGTAGTAGTAGTAGCTGTAGAATAGTACTACTACTAGTCCGTAGTAGTAGCTACAGTTACTACACTACGTACTCCTCGTGGCTATCCAAACTACTCTACTGTAGCTAGTAGTAGACCCTACTACCAGTACTACCAGCAGTACTACCAGGTACTACTCCCAGCAGGGAATGTTTCATCGTTATTTTAGGCCTTTTATTTTTTGCTGGTCTGTCGAGTCGTTAGAGTTAAAGTGCAGTAGGGGCAAGGTTCTGTCTATAAAAAAAATTTCTCTGGCCTGATGATCTATCATCCATCCACTCGGTCCAAATCCTGGACGAAAATAGATAGATCTGATCCGTGTGTTATACTACTCTACATATGAAATCTTATCCTTTCACAGCAAACACAACGCTATCAAACACCGATCATATCACCGCTAGCTAAAGTTCTGTTCGGGGCTACTAAAGCCATGTATTTCATTTCGTGTACTCTGTTCGTCGTCCTTCCTTATCTTTGGATGGGATGCATCCATGGTTTTGCTCTCAGACAACAGTTATCATCATTGCTGCCACTCAAGTCCCAGCACAGTCCCGCGCTGGAAAAAGTGCTGCTGTTTTCCGCCTCGTCAGATACGGATTTAACCAACGATGAAATTTCCAGGTACTCGAGACATTTGGTCCTCGCAGATGTCGGCATGAAAGGTCAAAAAGCGCTCAAGAATGCATCTGTGCTGTGCGTGGGAGCTGGCGGGCTGGGATCGCCCTGTCTCTTGTACTTGGCAGCTGCTGGCGTTGGATACATTGGCATTGTCGATGCAGATGTCGTCGATCACTCGAATCTACAGCGACAAATTATTCACGGCACATCTACCGTCGGAATCTCAAAATGCAAATCGGCCAAACAGCGCCTCCTAGATGTCAATCCCCTGGTTCAAGTTCGACTGTACGAAGAAGAATTTACCTCCGATACGGCCATGCGAATATTGGGAGATGGATTCTCATCCGACAAGTCCTACGATATAGTTATTGACGGAAGTGACAATTTTCCTACAAAGTATCTGATATCCGATGCTTGCGAGATTTTAAACAAACCGTGGGTGTACTCCGCTATTCTTGCCTTTGAAGGACAGCTGGCTACCTTCAATCTGGATGGTACAGGGCCCACGTACCGTGATTTACTGCCAACTCCTCCTCCACCAGGCGATGTTCCGAGTTGTGCGGAAGGTGGGGTACTAGGCGTTCTGCCCGGAACCATGGGTTGCCTGCAGGCAACGGAGGCCATCAAGTTTATTTTGGGGAAACGAGAAGGCCTTGTGAGTGGAAGAGTATTAGTGTTTGATGCCATGGCCATGAAGTTCAGCGAAATTGGACTTTCGAGAATGCAGGATCGTGAAGTCATCACAGAATTAATTGACTACCAGGGCTTTTGTGCGGGTCCCAAAGTAGGTCCGAAAACAGCAAGTGAGCAAAACGTCCGCAACAACAAGAAAAATAACGAAAACGGGCGCACCATGGACGAAGCAGAAGGAGACTTGGCATCTACTGGCGGTACAGTTGACGCGTTTCAAAGTCTACAACCTCGGGAATGTCTCGACAAACTTGTAAACCAAGGTTGGTCACCATGGGTTTTGGATGTTCGATTGCAAACGGAGAACGACATTGTTGCTTTGCCATTTACGGATCACGTCAAGCCTCATCGAACTGTTCAGGTCATGGATATTCCCAAAGACGGCGATGTTCTCGTCTATTGCAAGGCTGGTGTTAGGGGTAAAAAAGCCTGTAACCGTTTGATTGAGCTGGGTGTTCCCGCAGACCGACTGTATAATTTGGACGGCGGTATTATGAGATGGCGAAACGACATCGATGACACGATGCCTCGGTACTAAATTGAAAGTACCTCGTTGTTTCTTTACATACCAAACTACCTAGCTGTAGTACAGTATGATTGAGCAGGATCTAAACATGCACACGGCACAAATCATCCTATTGGAACTCTTCGTGCTGCCTACTTTTTCATTACTTAGCGATCCATGTTGCATCCTCATCAGCTGTGGACGCCTTTCTTAGGCGCTCTTCAAGAGGACCGCGTAAGCTTTCGTCATCGTCATCATTATCGCTGCCGTCTCAGGATTTCGCAGTCTAGCTATTGAGTCGACAAAAGACAAAAAATAATTGACCATAGTAGGGTCTAGTACTCTTCACTCTTTACGATACATGGACAGTAGGAATAGGGCTAACGTAGTATCAAAAGCAAAAAAATATCCCAATGACAAGAACCATTGCATGTTGATCCTTGCAGCTTCTTCGATTCAGCTTCATTGCTGTACTATGTACTAGAGTAGTCTTATTAATGCAACAAAGTAAGAAAAAATCTGCTAAAAGGTTTGCAGAAATCCCTATCGTAGCCTCTCACCAAAGTCTTGAAGTTATAGACAAACTACTCTGAACTTGCTCGTGCTAGCTTCCACACCAATCAGCCACAGGTCATAGTCATAGCACACAGCATCCACGAAGCAACACCAACAATAACACTATGAAAGAAAACAGTGGACGTCTGAGAAGGCATCGGCTGATGTTTAAGTTAGGGACTGTCCTCCTGATCTTTGTGGTTTCCATGGGCCTCTTAATATGGGCAAATAATCCACGCACACCTCACAGCAGTGACGACTATAATCCGAATGGGAATAAACTCAAAAGTACCTACGAACGCATTCTATCGGCGGAATGGCATCTGATTGATTTGGCCGTGGGCAGTAAAGGGTCTTTACGAAAAGCACCCACGGATTCGTACGATGGTATTGTTGGAACATTTTGCGTTTTGGATTTTTCTATCCACAAGGCAGATCCATCATCAGGTACGACGTGTCTGTCCCAGAAAGTATTTTGTGTGTGATTTTGTGTGGATTGATTTCTTTCAAATGCAGGCATGCATGTAATAATGTACTGCTTAACTGGTTTACCAACGTTTTCCCCTCTTTGTATTTCCAACTCGAACGCTCACATATCACTGTACTCCTACACCCATCAGTTCCCATGTTTCGAGATCTGGTATCGAAATCCCCCCGGTGTAAAAAGACCACGCAAAAAGTCTTTCTCAAAGATATCGCTACTATGGCAAGACAAATGGATCGAGACAATCAGCGACAACCGACTTCTTTACAAGTTCCCAAACCATTGAACATATCGGGCGTTGTCTTTCACGAAAGTCGATGCGGATCGACATTGGTAGCTAATTCATTGATTGGCATGAATCCAACCCAACATCGGGTCTACAGCGAAAGTCCACCACCAGTAACAGCCATGAGAATTTGTGGAGAAGACTACAGTCTGTGCTCCAAACAACAAGCAGCTGCCATCTTACGGGACACCCTCTACATGATGTCACGTACCAATGATCCCAAAGAACAACGAGTTTTTTTCAAAATCCAATCGGTAGGAAGTCGCCATATTGAGGTCTTTCGAGAAGCCTTTCCAGATACACCGTGGATTTTTGTCTACCGAGAACCCGTCCAAGTTATGATGAGTCATTTAAAGTACGGCATCCGACGTGCCAACTGTCTAAGATCGCATCATAATCCACCGCCGGTTACCCAAAATCTTATCAAACGACACGGTCGTGACAATACTGCGCAGCTGAGCCCGCAAGAATTCTGTGCCGCACATTTGGCCACCATTACCGAATCGGCTATGGAGAATTTACGACAGACCAACTATGGTGTCCCAGTCAACTATGCATCGTTGCCAGCCATTTTGTACGAAACTATACTGCCGCATCATATGGGAATCCCAACCACTGCAACCGAAATTCACAACATTCTTCAAGTGTCATCGCAGTATTCAAAGGGACGAGACGACAAAAAAGCAGAATGGCAAGAAGATTCCACGGAAAAGGAAAAAGCAGCCAGTCGAGAAATACGGCAGGCCGCAAAAGAATTTATGACCGAATCCTTTGCTGCACTGGAAGAGTTTGGAGGGGCCAAACTGAAAACTTTACAGGCATAGTAGAATAAAGGGAAGTAGGAATTGTGACGCAGTTATCACTTTAGGAAGGTTCTTTTGCTAAACATGATCACACGCGGGAATTTTTTACTACTCAGATAGCTTGACAGAATATATTATTTTTTCATGCCGAGGAGCTGAAGCCTTGTAGGGCAAGAACAACAGTATTTGTAATAATAATTGCTATGGAGGGTGTGGTACGGTTGTGATTAACTCTGTCGCCCTTTGAGGTGCCAATGGTTGCCCTCAAGTAACGGTTGGTGCCCTGTGGTCTCCATAGGTGTGATCCCTGTAAATTACTCTTAGACAATCTATTTTTTTAGTGTTTCTGTTGTAATAATAATAATATTATTATTGACAGCTACTGTTATAGCTTTAACCTTAAATCAGGTGAGAAAATTGTGCGCTGTTGCGTTAACCTTAAATCAACAGGCAAAAGTCGTAATATTCGCAATGAAAAATCTAAACACAAACTTCCATCTTCTATCGGCCATCACAAAAAATCAGAATCATCAAGGAAACGAATAGAAAGATGAAACGTTTTAATCTAACTTCCGTGCTCGTATGTTCTCTATTGGCAAAAACTGAGGCTTTTCTTCGCCTGTGTACGACGCACATCTCGAGCGCTCCCACTTTCGTCCACAATGTCGAACTTCAATTATCAGCCGGAGCTGCAAGAGATGAAAACCAGCAAGCCGCCATCTTTGCCAAAGAAAAACAGAGCCAACGTACAGATGGTCAAGAATGGCGAAATGCGGTCATTGTTTCTAGTGTTCAAGCTTGTTCTTCAGGTAAATCCACTGTCGCTGAAATCAAAGTAGACGAACTCACAATGCGGGAATACACAACACCTGGTCAATTTATACAGCTGCGCCCTGACGACGATATGATAACAGATCCCATCTTTCTCGCAATTTCCTCGGCGCCAGTTTGTTGTAAAAGTAGTAGTATCGATACTACAGAACCAAGTAGTACTTTCCAGTTTCTGATCAAAATGTCTCCTCGATTGCCATGGCTGCCAGAAACCTTGGTACCAGGCAAAGTTGTCAAGATTTCTCCCGTAATGGGGAAAGGATTTCCTTTGGAAAAGCTTTCGCACGATACATCATGCGAGAAACCTTCAACAGTACTCCTACTGGCAGCTGGATCTGGAATTGCACCTCTGAAAGCGTGCATTGAAAGTGGTCTGCTGTCATGCACATCCTCTAATGACAGCAGCAGCAACAACAACCCAATACCATCGCAAACGATATTGTATTACGGAGAATGGTCTCCAGATGACTTGTGCTTTACAAATCTGTACGACAACTGGAAAGAAAAGCACAACACGATAATAAAACCGGTGTTCTCTCGTACTCCCGATAGTCGAGGTTATATACAGAACGTCTTGTCGCGGCACAAAAATGATGATGATGGTTTGCTTTCTGCTGATACTGACACTGCAAAATCAACTTGGGTTATTTTATGTGGTATGGACGAAATGGTGGAATCTTGCAAGAAAGTCATGCTGGACAAAGGCGTGGAAGAAGATCATATTCTTTTGAATTTCTAGTGGATAGCCAGAGTACAGTACGTGTGTTGCGTTACTGAAAACTACTAGTAGTAGTGCGATACCACAGTGCCAAGAAAGCAATCAATGTGGACAGGACGGGGTTCGTGGAGGCATCCATGTCTTGATACTGTAAGTGAGCAAAGAAAAAAAGGAGCAAAAGCATTGAATACAACGAGAATTCAAAATTATAAGAAGAAACATTGAAAAAGTGCTACCTGATGCACGGATTGCATGCATGTGTATTTTTGCGAGTCGTACGAGTAGTCAATTTACGATAATTGAAATCAATACTACCGTATCTGCTTACAATAGCTCTAGCTAGAGACTACCCGTACATTGCTTGAGGAAAGTTAAACAACTTCTCTAAGATTTTTATTTTTTATTTATTAGTCTACTACTACCAGCCAGGGTACTACTAGCTACCACTCCTGTACTTCTTAGCTATTGCTTCTCTCTACTCTAGCTACTACTCGTAGTAGAGTAGTAGTCTAGCTAGTGGTGATCTGACAAATATTTCATGCCCGTGTAACCACTTGATTGAGTCACTCTCCTTTATCATTGGGAATGATGTCATCATTTCAGTAGAGTGTGGACTGAAAGAGCAGCAGCTTGAATTCTCATGCTCACTTCATGTCGACTCAGCCAATTTCTGATTTTGGTAAATTCTGCACGATCTTTCTTCCGTCCGCAACCCCAATAAACTGTATTATTTATATTCAATCACACAATTCTTGTGGCAATACTACACTAGACTAGTAGCTAGTACCTAATACACTCCAGTTTTAACTTCAGATTATCGTACAACAATTGATATACCATTGATTGAAGTTCCATCACTACACAATGAAGCCTTCATCTATTGCCCTGGCGTTGTTTTTGACCTATGCCTGTGGATCTACCTTTACGGCTGCATTTACTCCCTTCACTCGTGATTTCCACGTGGCCAATTCGAATATTAATGCTGCTACTGCTACTTCGTCGTCTGGTTTGCATTTTTTGACGGTATCATCTCGTGACTCCGCCTCTACGTCACTTTACGCAGGATTTTTGGGCATGGAAAAGGACGATGATGAGGATGAAGATGATGAAGATGATTTTGACGATGAAGATGAGGATGACGATGACGACGACATGGAACTGGCCGGAAGCTACTCCGGTGTCAAGAGTCCATTCACCGGTATGAGTTTGGATCCATGGGATCCAAACCCTATTATCAAACCACGCCCTTCTCGTTACTTTAAGAAAGAGGATAAATTAGCGGCGCAAGCAAAAGCTGATTCCGAATTAGAACAGACCATGTCCCCGGAGGAACGAAAGGAAAATTTGGTCGTCATGCGTCAAATTCGCAAGAACGATCTTCCCGATCTCCGTATGCGTAAAGACCATGCCGGTTGGGTCGAGGCGAACAACGATATGAAGCGACGGTACGCAAGTGATCCATGGTTCGGAATCAACGAACGCTTACGGGATGCCATTCTACTGGGCGAACCTGATGAAAAAATTGAGGAGCTAAAAAAACTGGCCGAAAAGGTGGGAGGACCTCCTCCAGGTCTCGAGATTGGACCCAAGGGATACGCCGTGCACACGGAAATCTACGATATTGGTATTTCTCCGTCTCGTGCAACCGCCGTCATGGAACGGGAGGTTCGAGCGGAGAGGGCCGCTCGAGGACGTGCCATGATGGCCGAACGCAAGAAAAATATCGAAAAAGAACAACGCCAGTACGAAGAGGATATGCGTAATCCAGGTGTCCGCGAAGACCGGGAAGCCAAGGAACGCCGCGAACGTGTCATGCGTCGTCTCATGGACGAAATTGATGAAGACAACAAGAAAAAACGGGAACGTGCCAAAGAAATTCTGGGAAAATTGCCCGAGGCACCCGAATCGAGAACCAAGGCCATGGAGCAAGCTCTAGAAGCCGCCAGAGAAGAAGTCAAGAAAGCCCGACGCAAGCAACTGGGAAGGTCGTCTTCCTTGTCTCCCATCGACACAGACGATTCCGATGAAGAGGCTAGTGGTAAATCTGGTGAAAAATCCAGTGCCGACAAGGCGAGAGAAGCGGCATCTGTCGAGGCATCCGGAGGACGCCCTCGTCTTCCAGGAGACGAAGATGTCACTCAGGGTGATTTGGGAGACTTGAAGGTCGAATCCTCTTCGACCACAACTACTGGTCCTTTAGTGGTGGAAGTCTCCTCTGTCTACAACAAGGACCAGTCGGACCCTCCCATGCGCAAGCACTGCTTCCAGTACACCATTCGGATCACCAATAATTCTCCTACCGATACAATTCAGCTTTTGGGTCGACGTTTTGAAATTCAAACGGTCGGTTCCAGTATGAAGGATGTCGTCCAAGGAGAAGGTGTCACGGGACGCACTCCTGTGTTGAAACCTGGCGAAGTATTTGAGTACACTTCCACGGCCCCTCTCAGTGTACGACCAATTGGTACAACCATCATTGCGGCCCGCATGAAGGGTGAATACCGTTATGTTACACTGGAGAAAGGACAAGAAACAGCCACAGAAGAGCAAATTTCCTCCGGCGGAGAGGCCACCGCTGAATTGGGAATGTTCCATTTCATTTTCCCCGAAGACCAGCGTGTGCAGCCTTTTAAAAGTGCCGAAGTAGACGATGATGACGACGATGAAGAAGAAGAAGACGATGATGAAGTGGATGCTAAGAGCAGCTTCAAGGGAACCTCCACCAGAAGACAAGCTACATCTACTTCATCTGCTTCGCCAGCCTCTACCTTGCCCGGGGATGACGACATTAAAACGGGTGATATTTCCGTCAAGCTCAACGATCAGTCGGAAGCTGTGACTGAAAAAATTCGTGTACAGGTAACGTCTTCCTACCGTCCGGAGCGATCGGATGCCTCCATGGACAAGCACTGCTTTGCCTACAATATTCGCATCACAAACGAATCGGACAAGTCGATTCAATTGGTATCTCGTCGTTTTGAAATTCAAACCATCGGGTCCAGCAACAAGGATGTCGTACAAGGACCCGGTGTGACAGGCCGTCAACCCGTTTTAAAATCGGGAGAATCGTTTGAATACACCAGTACAGCTCCGTTGAGCGTCAAGCCAAAATTGGACAAAACTCCCGTGGTTGCTCGTATGCAAGGTGAATACAACTTTGTTGTTTTGGGTTCCGATGGATCGACGCCTTTGAGTTCCACCCCTCTTCAGGCCAAGTTGGGAATGTTCCACTTTATTCTTCCTGCACTGGTGTAGATGGGAATGGTGATTTGATTTTGCTGAATCAACAACAACTCTTTTAATTTATTTTCCTTCCATGCAACGAAGAAAAAAGCAACGAACGATGAAAACCTTCGCACTCACTTTAGCTATAGAACCGAAGACGTAGGCATAAAGGATCATTAGTGGCTTTGATGCGTTTTATCTATTATTTCTCTTGCTTGGTATTAACCTAAAATGCTAGCTAGCTAGTAGTAGTGATCAATACTTGCAATCTGTGGTTGTCTACGAACTATTCTGGGAGCATTTTTTTTTAGGCCTGTTCAGTAAAGTAGTGATTCTCCTTATTAAAATAATACTATATTTCAAGCTGTTTTTTTACGGTTCTGTGACGAGATTTTCGACACGGATGCATGACAGACCAATGTATGGGGCATTGGGGGCGTTGGCGAAGCATTGGACTTTTTGCGCTGGGCGGGCAAGAGAAAAAACATAAACACAGCGGAATGCAGTAGGCTGTACTACGAGTAGTAGTAGTCTAGTAGTAGCTAGTACCAGGTACTGTACATAATAATATTATGGTACAGGTCACTCACTAACTGGTAGTCTACTTTTTTGTTGCTTTTGCAAAGTTGTTATCATCCTACATATCTTGCCTTCCTTTGGCAAGTAATAGAGTCCAATCCCTTCGAGTCAAGACAGAAAAGAAGCAACCAGAAGCTAAGCGCATTCAGTAGTCGGTTCACTTCACCAGTGAGAAAAGAGATCAAGAGAAAAAGTTTTTTTGTTTGTTTGAATACAAAACACGCTGCAGTGGTCATCTTCATCAATCATCATCATCATCATGGCAGCATCATCTAAGCCTATTCCGACGTCTACCGATGCCCATAACATAACTTCCACTACGGAAGCGACAACATCCTCTCGAAGCAGCTGGAAATCTCGCTTAATGGGAGGCGGCAGCAGCAGCAACAACGCTACTACAACATCATCACGTCCCCGACGAAGCGCGTCTCCTGGTCTGCGTCGTTTTTCGCACGCTTCCAACTGTACGTCTAGAAGCAACAGTAATGTAGGAGACGAAAAGAAGGACGATCACGGCGACGATGCTGTTCTTGTTGCATCAATTGAAGTCACAGCAGAAGCAGCAGCCGACATCAAAGCAGCAACAATGAATCCCGAAAGGACGTCACGCTCTTTGTCGGCCAGCCGGGAACAACGATCCCAAAAAAAGGGAATGCGTGGACGGTTGCGACAACTACTGCCCAAATCAAACAATAGCAACAAAGACACAAACAATCGTTCTCGTAGTCGTGGTAGCAAACAACGGTCGGCTTCTCCTTCTGTACGAGAACATGGCGAAAAGAAAAAGATGACAGGATTGAGACGATTGAGTTTATCCAACAAATTGCCACCCACGCAGCAACCACCACCAGCAGCAGCACTACCAGTAGCGCCAGTAGCAGGAACTGCAACAATTCCACCATTACAATTACAAAATGAATCGCCTGCAGCATCCAAGAAGATTTCTCCTAAAAGTACGAAGAGTAAAGGACGAAAGGTAAATTGCATTCTGTGAAAAAAAAATGGCTCTCATTCTTGTGTTTTTGTTTTTTGGTTTTGGTACTGACTTTCATCTTCCCCCTTTCCTGTGTCCATGTTCCAATTGTATTTTCTGTTTGTTTCATTATACTGTGTAATCATACTAGTTATTATCGCCCAAAAAAGATTCTGCCTTTTCATGGCAAACTCGTGGTGATGATGACGAAGGGCACGACGACGATGGTGATGATGCAGCAGAATTAAGCGAGAAAGAACGCGAAGAATTAACACAGAAGCAGTTCATCAAGGAGCGAGATGGATTTTGTCGTCGCGTCGACACCTACGATGGTCAAGTCATTGGTGTAGATGGTGCTCCAACGTACGAGTTGGGGAATTATTTGGGTGGTGGTGTAGCCGGAGTCGTCTACGAAGGTCATCGATTGCAACCCATTGAAAAGTATCCCGTACGATCGGGCTTTTATGATGGAATGTTCGGAAGTCAAATGCAGAGTCTCATCGGTGACGATCGGACCGTGGCGATTGTGCGACCAGATGATGATCAGGACAAGGCGGATCCCGCGGGTCCTTTTTCCTTTTTTTGTGCACCTTCATCGATCGATATTATTGAAAAACCGGAACGAAGCATGTCGTCCAAAGGTAGAAGTATCAAGACCGATCGCACTGATTTGACTGGTCATTCCACCACTGGAACAGCTTCCATGGCTTTGAGGAGTGATGAAGAAACGGCCATTGAGGCTCTAAGTCCTTCCGATCAAGAAAGCATTATCATCGACTCAATTGATGCGCCATCACGTTCTAGGCATTATGCCCGAGCTATCGCTAGAGGTAGTGCCTTGATGGAAGAAACTGTGGCTATCAAGATCTTGAATCCGGTTGGTTTTCGTATTATGAGTCCAGAACTGAGCAGGGCCGCAGTCGTGGTACGAAAAGGAGAGGAATTAGAAGACGCCGTGAAAAAGGGACGTCGTCCAATGGAAGAACGACATGTGTGGTGGCTGGTCAACCCCAACAGTCGAAACCTACGAACACTTCAACGGTACAAAGGCGACCGCAACTCGGACACCAGAGGACCTCGGGTGGACCGAGGCTCGGCGGACAAGGGATTGCGCATCAGCCTAGTCGCTGCCATGATGGATCCCAAACTTAATGAACTACGAGAACTGCCTCTGACGAGATGTATTGAAATCTGGGGGCACATTCCTTTCAGTGCTACTGAGCATGGTATGTTCATTTTGCGTTTAATTCTCTTACTTGTTTGTCTCCGCTGTCGACGTCAAGCTCTCATCACTGCTCTTTTAATGCTCAATCTTGCTTTTTGTTATTCTTCTTTAGAATTTCGAGACATGATGGAAGCTATCGATCGAGTCAATGCAGGTCTCCCAGCACCACACCCTGATTTTTTTGCTAATATGCAACGAACATTTCAGCGTTCAACAACAGATGGTTCCAGTGACACAAATTCGCTTTCCATTGAATCCAAGCAAGGAATTCCATTGACTGCTCAGCGAACGTAAGTTTTTTCCGTGTCCCGGGTCTTTACGTCTTTTTAGTTGCTCCTTTCTTGCCTGGAGTCCTCTTACACCGTCAAACTCTACGATTTTTTCCGCGCAGTGGATTGTACAGAGCTGTCGCAACGAATCGAAGGACTGTCTACTGTGAGTCATTGAATGCACACATTGCCTTGCCAGTCGTGCCATCCAAATACATTCGTTGGCTGCGACAACGTCGTGCTGCTACCAAAGAGATTCGAAATATGATGTTAATTGGTCGTCACAGAAATGTTGTGCACTTGTTCGAGGTACTAGAGCACATTCAAGAGACCAAGTCGACGATGTTTCTCATCCTCGAGCTGGTCAAAGGTGGCGAGCTTTTTGATTTGATTAGTAGCAATGCTGCCCGCGTCGTTCACAGCGAAAAGATCCCAGCGGGCTTTGACGAAAACGAAACAATCATGCGCAAATTCTTCCGCGAGCTTGCCAGTGGTGTCAGTTATTGTCACTCCAATGGCATTGCACACCGTGACTTGAAGCCAGAAAATCTCCTGGTGCACAATGGGCCCCAGGGTGCATGCACACTGAAGATTGCAGATTTTGGTTTGTCAGCAGCCTTTGGACCCCAGCTTCAACGCGAGAACGACCAAGCGACTGTGGCTGACTCGCTTCCACCGCCGGGCATGACTGGGCCAGGAATGGCAGGGCTTTCTCTTTATCAAGAAGGCGAGCAAATCGCACACCGTAACAGTTTTACTCAAGGGAATACATACTCAACTGGCGATGATCTCCCGCCGAGTGGTCCCATGGAGCGGCTGTTCTCATCAGGGGCTGGTGCCATATCGTTCTTTACATGTGGAGCGGTAGATGATGTCCTTTGCAGCGGCGGAAACGACATTCCTTCCTACGAAGATCGGCCTGCAACCCCTCTGAAGAGGATGACTTCAGTTGTAGGTTCACCACACTATGTAGCCCCGGAAATTATTTCGCAAACGGATATTTCTAGCTCGAGCAAACGGCAGCAACCAGGGCCTGGAGAAGTTGCCCCTCCGGTGGGATATGACGGCACCAAAGCAGATGTTTGGAGTGCGGGCGTGATTCTCTATGCCATGTTGTTTCGCTCTCTTCCCTTTGGGGAAGATTTATTACGGTGTCCGCGCTATCAGTCGTACAGAAAATGGTATGACGAGGCACGTAAACAAGGAGGAAGGCGTTCGAGTGCAGCCGCAGCGTTGCATCCGAATATTACCGAGTCTGATGAGAGGCATTTATTGGGACCACCCTGGTTCTTTCCGTCCAATTCCTCGATTGAATCACGTGATTTGATTGTTGCCATGTTGAACCCTGACCCCGAAAGCCGGCCCAGTATTCAGTTGGTGATGCAGCACCCGTGGCTTTTGAAGGAACCATAGGTTTTGAAAATTACTACTTTTACTGCATCGATCGGATATACTTAGCGCTCTGCAGCACTGAATGACATAATAACTACCGGTCTACTGTAAGCATACATTCTATCCTAGTTTTTTTTTTGTAGTGCATGGCTTCCGGCAAGCTTTTTTGAAATAAATGTAATGTCATTCATTCAATAGAACTTTGACCTCCTTTGTATTATTTGTGCACACATACTGTAGTTGAACTAGGTTTACAAGGAACTTAATGGGGACACCCTTCAGCTGCGAGTAGTAACGATAATTCGCTCCGTTTATGCTTCGCTGGATACGAAATCAACTAGATCTACTGAGTAGCTAAGTCTCGCTCTTGTTGATTTGGTTTGTATTCTAGAGCAAAACCAAGCAAAATGCTTGACTATTTCGCGCCTAGAAAAACAGTCTTTTCTTTTCTTGCCTGTTATAAAAATAGATAGATAGATACCTACTATAACACAGAGAAACGTAATATGATGTTGGCAATTTGTTTTAAACCTTAAAACATTGGGTTTCCGTCCAGCAGTGGCACAGAACCCGGTACGTTGGCAGCGGCAATAAACGACATGATACTGATCATAGCCAAACGACCGTTGTTGATTTCTCTCTTTTGTTTTCGCTCCAGTTGAGCCGGATCGACGCCAGAAAAGTCAATGGGTGGGAAAATAACAGTTGGTGTTGGTCCACCCTTGGTGTAGTGCGTTCCTTGAGCCTCGCTAATAAACTCGGCCAAAGCAATCGTTCCGATGATTTGCATTTGTCCTGAAAAGTAAAAGACAGGATAGAAACAACAACAATAATAATAATAATAATAATAATACGTAACAAAGATGAGATTTTCAGGATGATTCGTTCAGGCAGCAACGTTTCTGACTCTCACATGTCGTCTTCAATTTTGTGTAGGTTTTTGTCAGCCTGCTCAAGACTCAAGAGTCGACCAAATAAATAATGTCACCACCACAATACCACCATAAAAAGCTCATCATTCTAAATTTACAGAACTTTTTCCAGTACGGTCGTGTAGAGTATTACTTACCAAGAGAGGGTACAGCGCACCAGGCATCCAAGGGTTTCATGGTCGAAAGAGATTCGAACGAAACTTCACTGGATAGCATACCAGGGAAATGGTATCCAGCAGCTTGGACGATATATCCAGTAACGGCAAGCATCGCTACGCGTGCGTGTTTTAATTCAGCAGCTCGGAACCAGGCAGCAGTCGATGCCGATCCTAACTCGGCCAATCCCAGGGGATCCCATTGACCAAGGGGTTTCGTAGCACCCGGCAAGCTGTCGATGTTCAGGTTCAATGCCGTATTGGAAGTAGTAGTAGCTGTAGCATGCTGTGGTTGTTGTTGACGAACTGCTGCAGGAGCAAAAGCAGTAACAGAACCTGCCAAAAGAAGAACAAGACCCGACTTCATCTTTTGTGCTGTACACAAGTGGTTGTTGTATGTAGTTGTTGAAAAATAATGTTGTGTGTTCTTTGTTGTGTAGAGTACTGGTCTATTACTACTAGTAGTACTAGCTAGTAGACTAATAATGACAGACAATAATAACACACATATTATTATCCCTGCTGCCTATCTATCTGTACTCAAGATACCCACAATTAGGTTCAACTCTTGATTTTACCACCCGGGCGCATTAAAATCAACCGAAACCCGTAACCCCAAAAATTTCGATTATCTTATGAAAGGGGGATATCATCACAACTGCTGGAAGTGGAAAACCCGAACGAACGTTTCGTAAAAAAAAAACGCACAGGCAGGATTTCCTGTTGATGGAAATTGGCATTATTATTTTTACTCTATTTAATAAAAAAAGCCTAAGCGGGAGTGTCATCAATGAGAATTATTATTTCAAAGTGACATGAAAACTGCTTGGCATAACCTCTCGAGCAGTCTCTTCCTGATGATCACAAACTCTTTTTAATTGCTATGATGATCCTGTGCGATCCACTACAAGCAGTAGCTACTTTCGTTTGAAACATTAGCGATATTGCCTCTGTAAATTTTGTTATTCTTGGACAAGTAATGATCAGAGCTGGTCTCGAGAGTGTTTTTTTTAATACAAATAATCATTCTTGTTGGCACTCGTTACGGTTACGACAACAAACGACGGGGCATTCATTGTCAAGAAAAGGACACACCAGAGAGAGAGAAAGAAAGAGAGACCTTCCAACCAACTAAAACACCAATCTTTCTTGACAATTCCTAGCAGATTCTTCACAAAACTGCGCTCGCACACACACACACACACAAACAACATGGAATGCACAACCACACCTATGAATTCCCGAATCATTGATCAATTTGGATCTGACACCCAACTGTGGCATCCTTCCACTGCCACCTTGGCACCAGCCTCTGATGTGTTGGCGAATAAAGTCATTGTTTTATATTTTAGTGCCCATTGGTGTCCTGTGAGTAAAACCAAGACCTTTGTCTTTGTTTCTTTTAATGCTGTGAACCGGTGTACCGCTCTCGTCGTCTACGGTCTACAGTAACACTCACACCAGTCCACCCCCTTTCCTTTTCCCTTTTCTGTCCCGAACAAACATGCATGTCAAATACTACTATGCAGCCCTGTAGACGGTTCACTCCTCTTTTGAAAAATATCTATTACAAGCTTCGAGCCAAGCAAGCGACAACTGCTGGACAGGATACTAGTATGGACGACTTTGAATTCGTGTACTGCTCATTGGATCATTATGCGGCTGAGTACAGGACCTACACATCAGAAATGCCCTGGTGGTGTTTGCCTCATCTGTCTCCCGTCGTTGACAAACTTCGGATACACTACAAGGCGGAAGGGGTCCCGTTCATGTGCGTTCTTGATAAGGAAGGCAAGCTGCTGTGTGGAGATGCCGTCAATGAAGCCATGGAAGATACGGAGGGAGCTCGATTTCCTTGGCGATGTGCTCGTCACATCGAAGAAGTTCTACCGGATACCTACGTCAAAAATGATGGAACGTACAATCCAACATCGGAACTGGATTCAAAGTTTCTGATACTATACTTTGGTGCGCGATGGTGTAGCAAAAGTACCATCTTTACCAGAAAGCTCATCCGAGGCTATCGAGCCTTGAAGCGAGCGAGGGATGACTTTGAGGTAAGCTGAGTTGACGATAAATTTCTCGTTGTTGCTTTTGTATTGGTCAGCCGCATTGAATATTCGTCTCACGCCTTTTTGATTTGTGATTTTCGTGGTCTTTTTTTTCTTTACAAACATACCGCGATTACTCGCCCAGATTCTCTTTGTCAGTTCCGATCGCGATCGCAGATCCTTCAAGGAAAACTACAGTCAAATGCCCTTTGGCGCCATACCCTACGGCGATCGCTATGCCAAGAACAAACTGGCCAAGCTTTTAAACATTCGAGGTATCCCTAGTATTCTTATATACGGCCCCAAGCCCAAAGGAGGAGGAGGAGGAGGATACCGTCCATTGATCAACAGTAATATTCGAGAGATTTTTGAACACGGAGATGTCATCCAGTCGTTTCCCTACATACCCCAACCCTACGGCGACATCAATCAAACAACAGAAGATATCAAGACACATCGTTTCATCATTGTATTTCACGAAGCAGGTGACGATCACGAGCAAAACGAGATTAAGGTTGCCATCGAGTCAGCCTCGCGTACTTACCAAGAGAATTTTGATTGCAATGGAAGGCCTATCAAGATGTGTTACGCTTTGAGGACCAGTGGTCTTTGCGAAAGTTTACGCTCTGTCTTGCGGTTAGGACCTCCTAGAGATCATCCTACTCTTGTGTTTCTAGACATTCCTGACAGTGGAGCCTTCTACCTAGCCCCTGCAGGGATTGATGTAACAGCGGAAACGATTTTGAGTTTTATGGAATCACCAGGACAGAGGTTGCAGATTTAGCAATGTGGGATATAGGGGAGGAAGTGGGGAGTGTCGTCTTGCAGCAAAAGCTTTTGGTCGCTGTCGAAGCTGCTGCCTTGTACTGCTATTCTAACATGTAACACATATTGTTATTCGAGTATTAGTAGCAGAAACGTTCTCTGGGCAATACTTCGCTTTTACGTACTTCAGCTTTGGCTTCACAGGAGTATTCCGATTTTCGGTAGTCTAGACGACTCCAATACTAGTAGCTAGTACTTGCTCTGCTACTACTAGCTAGTAGTTGCTACCAGGTAGTACTACAGTAGCTAGTAGTAGTAGCCAGTAGTAGTAGTATCAGTAGTACTAGCACTACTCTAGTAGTACATCAGATGTAGTACTAGACTAGTGAGCTGCACACAAGCATACATCAATCAATTGGATCAACTATGCGTACTCTTCTACGCTGCTGTATGACACGTTGAGTAGACTATTACTACTAGTAGTAGCTAGAGTAGACTATTACTACTACAGTAGCTAGTAGTGCTCTACTAGAGTAGTAGTAGTAGTAGTAGCTAGTGTACTACCAGTAGATA
>Ga0100402_1000481_pt1 | contig 46463 bp, 43 predicted proteins | sample CryGeyme20150102_FD_80419 | JGI IMG/M metagenome (GOLD analysis project Ga0100402, IMG submission 80419) | Groundwater microbial communities from Crystal Geyser aquifers in Utah, USA - Crystal Geyser metaG 2015-0102 | ecosystem: Environmental > Aquatic > Deep subsurface > Groundwater | place... | reverse complement strand
TTACTTTGGTAAAAGCATTTTATTTTGGTAAAAGCATTTTATTTTGGTAAAAGCATTTTATTTTGGTTAAAGAAAAAAAGTACACCTTTTTCACCGTTTAGGGTTAGAATTAGTACACCTTTTCACTGGTACACCAAAAAAGTACACCCAAGTACACCTTTTTCACTGGCCCCCAATAAAACCAACCATCTCCAGATGAACACCCACGATAACCCCAGCCCAGACGGAAACAATGAGATTTAAAAAACAAATAACATATTATCATTATTTCTTTTGTGCTGTAGTGGTACTCAAATATCATACTGATACAGAATAGTGTCAGGAGGTTGGGGTAATGGTATTCTAGCTACTGTATCTACTATCTAGTAGTAGTAGTATTACTGTATTGTAGGAGGACTCGTCCCTAAATAATACTACTGCCGCCTCCTAGCTACTCGAGTGGTGCTCTAGTACTAGTACTACTGCTACTAGCTACTACCAGGTAGCTACTACTAGCTAGCTAGTAGTAGTAGACTAGTAGTAGAAGTACTAGCTCTAGCTACTCTAGCTAGTACCTGGTAGTAGTACGGTAGGCAGAGATATATGTTTGAGAGAATGTGCGTCTCACAGCGCATGGTGTGCGCGCCTTCATAATAAACAAGTGGTGATGAGGAAGCTTTTTTCGCTCGTACCAGCGGGAACTCCAAGCAGTTACTTCTAGTAAACTAGTCTAGTACTAGAGTAATCAGTAGAGACTACCCGGTAGTTGATCGGCAACTACAGTAGTACCAATCAAGACATCATTGCCAAAGGTAATATTCTCCGAGTAGACGGACACTTCTCTATCGTCGAAAACATCCCGTGTTGGTGTGTTCAGTTTGACGGTTTGGATAACAAAAGGAAAGAGGCATTCCCTTTGGTTGCATCTTACCTTTCTGCATTGATTGACTGAGTAGTTCTTCAGCCTTCAGACACTAGCTACTAGTTGAGACATTTTGGCTACTTGAAAATCGGTATTCGTCGCCTTTTTTTTAAAGCTCTGATAAGAGTTAGAGAGAGTAAAAGGAAAATCAAAAACCATGGTGAATCCTGGCAAAGGAGAAAAGTCTGCTTCCAAGGGTGGAAGCAGCGGCAACAGCAACAAATCCGTATCTGGAACTGGGAAGGCATTGTTGTCGGTCAGGTATCCTGTGAACTCCACCTGGGAATTTACACTTCCCAATGATGAAGTCGCCGCTGGAACCGTCTACTGCACGGACGAAGTATCACAGACGGTGGTCCTCCAGAAATCATTAGCGCACACGACTCTGACGTTCGAAGTTCATATGGTTCAAGTAGCCAGTATTCAAAAGGAAAAACTTGTCAGCAGCAGCACGGAGAACAGCAGCAGCAACAACGTCGAAGGTGCACCCCTGTCCAAACCTTTGCCGGTTGTTCAGAAGAAGGTGTTGGAAGAACGAGAAAGGAAAGCCAGCAAGCTAGCAGAGGAACGGTACCGGCATATAAACCAGAATGTAAGTTACAGACTGACACAGTGTTGTGAGGATACAGGATACAGTGTTGAGAAAAATCCTGTTTTTATTTTTGCAATCTCGTTCATCTCAATCCATTATTGTCCTGGCTGGCTGATTGCATCAACGGATAGGCTTCTCCGGAAGGACAAAGGATCTTTGATCGATTGATCAAAGCCTGTGGTGACGACAATGTAAGCTGGGATGGAACATCGATTATTATTTCAAAAGAGATCCGTGTGGATCCATCCTATGGAGAGGACAATTGTTCGATCATTCCCAATACTTCTGGTACGGAAGGAAGCTTGGTGCGGGTCAAAAAGATTGTTGGGCACAGTTGATATCGGTGACGTGTCTGCACGAATCCAATATGGCTCTTTTGAATGATTTATTTTAAAAAAAACTCAACCGACTGTTCACGACAACAACACGCTTGGCGCTTCCTAACAAACACAAGAAAACAGTCTCGGATTGGATTGGATTGGATTGGAATGGAATGGAATATAGTCGATACATTGGCATTTGCGGCATGGCACTGTCGCGTCACGTCTTTCGGGTCTCGAGAAAACGCCAAAGTCTTGGAGCAGGACAAATTCACATTCGATGAGATTGTTTTTCGAGGGTTCATTCGTCCTCAATGTACATTAGAATAGATTTGGAGTCTAGCGTGATTTATCGTACACAAGTCGGTTGAGTGTTTAAAAAAAGTCATCTATAAAAAAATGATCTGTTTTGGCCTTCCTGCGTACAAAGTATCACCACTAAGCATTCCCTCTAGCTGGTTGTCAAAGCTCGCTCTTGTTGGCATGTTCGTGAATGAAATCATAGTGCCCCGTCCAATGAAGTTCGATCAGCTTCACCTCCCACAGTCCTTTGCTTTTGTCAGAAAGTGTTCGATTGAGCAAGCTTTGAATGCTTTCGTGATCCATGCGTGGAACTATGTCTAGTATAGTGAGGGATGTATTTGGCACAACCAGGTGAGTGGGGGAGTCAAAGGTAGCTCCATGCTTCAGCAATACTTCTTTTGGAAACAAATTCGTTAGGATAGATCTAAGAAGTGCAGAATGCGAGACAAGCAACACTGCTTTTTCAGATTGCCGCTGCTCGGGTCTAGAACCATTCCTCCTGTGTTCCAACACGGCGTCTCGTACGACATCAAAAAGCCATTCGTAGAATCTTGAGTATCCATCAATTTCCGATTCAACAAGTGGAAGATCCTCTAGTTTAAAGATTATTCCTTGCGATTCTGCTTCTTTCCGACGTAGAGCTATTGCCTCTTTGTCTGCTAATGATTTTGGATACCCCTGTAGTGCTCCTTTGGCTAGTTCACGGAGTCTGGGATCTAATAGAAACTCATGCTGTGATTCTCCGGTCCCTTCCAAGATCAGTCTTGCAGTTTCTTGTGCTCGCTGCAGATCTGAAGAATACAATCGCCAAAAATCTCCTGGTTTGATTCTGCCACTGGCGCCGAGAGCTATTGCTTGTTGCTTGCCGTGTGTAGTCAGGGGCTGGAAAAGCGAAGGAGAGAAGAGAGGGGATATGAGTCTGGCTTTAATTTATCACGGAAAGTCCAATACCTTTCAGAATTTTACAACGAGGATTCCGGAGATGACATGCATACCGATTCTGCTTGTCCTGCAACTAAACGCTGTATATTGGACCAAGTCTCGCCGTGTCGCACCAGAAAAAGTCGCAAGATCAGATCTGGTTCGTTTTTGTGAGCCATTACTCTTATTCTTGCTTGTAGAATCAACAGTAGAAGAAGCCAAACTGGACAAAAATAGCTCATTGATAGAAGAGCTATGGAGATTTTAGTGGGTTGTCATCTAGATATTTTTCTTTCGGAGCAACCATTATTCAAACTCACATGGATAGGAAAGGCTGTAGTATGTTGTGTGTTAGGTGTTCCAAATAATGCGTAGTCGTACCACCAACTCATAATATTATTGAATCCTGTCATCCATGATCCACCTGGGCATATTTTTCTATCTCAATCTATTATTATTAGTTAGTCAAAAAAAATCTCGAAGATTTTGACCAGCACGTAGAAGACAAATTTTGACCAAAGTAACACGTCTTATTTGTGAACAGGTAGAGTATTATTTATTTTATTAGATTAGACTCGAGTCTTCTACTTACTGATGAATGAATCTAGGAAAAATATCTTCGTCTCTCATTTCTCTCCGTCAAAACTTCCCTCGACAAACCTTGAAGCATCCTAGTCAACAATGTACCAGCATACTGCGTCAAATATTCAGTCATTCGCGTCGATTTATTTGTAATAGTGCTGCTGCTGTTGGTTTTTGTGTTTTACAAGCTTCCAACTGTAGCCGATCGTACCAGGTCGTACCAGCACTGTTGACAGCGATTTGCGAGCCGTTTTTTTGGACGTTTTGGGCGCCAAACCTATCACCGTGCGATTCTTTCTCTGTAAAACAATTGCTATCAAATCAAAAGCGGCGGCTGTCATGAAAGTTGGCGTCGATGACTGCTTCCAGATAAATTGTTTCCAATTTGTTGATTTGCTTTTTGGGGATTTTAGAGAAGGGGGGTGGGACCAGTATATTCGAGTAGCAACTATACCAGAGAAAGAAGAGGTGGAATCGCGAAGAGGGGTTTTTATTCCATTAGCTGACACTTTGACTGAAGTTGCGGCGGCTGTGTTGTTGACATTCTATTCGCAGTGTTATTGTTGTTGTGCCACTCGCGCAAGCCGCCAGCGCTCGGGCACCGTGCCAAACAGGGCGTATTCTTGGCTTCCATCTCGCTTTCTTCGTCGGGTGCTCGTCCAAAAGCAAATTGACATTCGTAAGTATCATAATCGGGTGTCATGGTCAGCGGCAAGCCCATTTCTTGCAAAAAGAAATTCTGCGTTGGAATTTTACAAGCGTTCACACAGTTCGAGGCGCACTGCGACTCTTCTAAAAATCGACATCGTTTGACCAGTAGTCCTTGGCTTTTGCCGATGGTTCCTTCATTGTCAATTTCTACATCGTTGACCTCGCATTCTCCCATCAACCAAGTCCCTGCCATCATGGTTGCCCAAGCATTCATTCGTGCAGAAAATGCGGGAAATGGTTTTGAAAACAGGACGGCGTATGATGGTGGCATCCAATCCGGAAACAGCAGGCCTGCAGTCGCAAGGAATGGAATGGAATGGAATATAGTAGTTATAAAAAAGTGAGTACTTGAACTACTGTACCATGAGTGCGTTGCCTGTTCTCGTGCATGCAATGTACTGTACTTTAGGTGACATAGATCATTGATCTCTGCGCGATGTCAAAAAAAAGGGTGGTGTCAAGTGTCAATACACTTACTGAGAGTCTTTTGGGCCCGCCGTTGGATTTCTTCTCTATCGGAAAAGCGAGCATTCATGGCATGAACCAAGTCCATAATTCCTTGGTAGTCTGTCTGTACGAACGCATGCAATATGCAAATCAATGAACAAAACAAAACAAGGGTGAGTGCTGCGTATTTGTATTGTATGTATTATATTCTGGTATTGGAGGAGGGGGGGGTTAAAATGTAAAATCGAGTATACCACGGGTGCACTGTGCATGTCCGTCTTTTTTTTTACTTCTCTCTATGGTGTTATCAGTTACGACTTAAGTATGTTTGGTCAACATACCTTTGACTTGTCCGAGTCGACGCCAACTTGATCTGCCAATTTTTCACGAAACATACTCAAGAAGATATCATCCACAGCTTTTCCCATGGGACCATGTATATTGTCGTAATCTGGTCGTGTTTTGGGATCCGGTCCAGTGACAAAGTGTGGCTTACTAGGACTGGTTTGAAGTTGGAGTTGGACATGAGAGGTACTTGTTGTTGTTGTTGTTGGGAGCAGCATCATTCTTGTTGGTTGCCGTGCAAGCTTCGATTGTCCGTATGTACAAGTGCTTCCCACCAGTAAAAAGGCAGTCGCAGTTCCAAACAACCATGCAACGAGAAAAAATGCCATTGTTATCAATTTCGACATGGTTACACGACTATGACAGCTCGTTTTGTATAAAAGTGGTTGGAAGTAGTTTAACTCCACACTTTAATGAGAGAGAATGAGATACTACTCTAGGCTAGTAATAAGGTATTACTCTAGTATTGCGATTATGTGAGTGAGAGCGGAAAAGAACGACGATCGATGACGAAAGGTGGAAGATCGTTGTTCGAACGCTAACCTTACAGGGCCATTTATAGAGCAAAGATGCGTCCAAACAACATGAGACCAATAAGAATAATATTATTGACATTACAATTTTCACTTTTCACGCGCACAGTGATCTCTTTTTACATCTCACACGTCACATCTCAAACACTCTCATTTAATACAACGTACAAGTACAACGAGAATGTCAGATCAGCAGCGGAAGCAACCAGATGATGAGGATGAGGATGATGATTGGGATCAGGCCTGGGATGAACTTTGTATCAATCCACAAAAGGAGGCTCTAGATACGGGTCGTGAAGAAGGACGACAAGCTGGATTGGCAGCAGGTTTTCGGGATGGACGATCTTTGGGGATTCTCAAGGGAACCGAATATGGCATGGAACTTGGATTCATCCGTGGTGTTTTACAAGTGGCAGTGGAAATGTTAAAAGAACAACAACAACAACAACAGCAGCAGCAGCAACAACAATGTTTGGATCAATCGTGGATTGATCGAATCCAAAAGACGACAAGTTCCCTGTCGGAACTTCTGGATCAATTTCCAACTCCTGAACAAATATTCCAAGACAATAAAATAACTGTACAGGATATGCAGAATGACAATGAAAACGATGGCAACAATGAAGACGACGACGACGACGGTAACAAAAAGAATGATAGTGAAGAAACACTCGAGATCAATACCAACAACAATGACAACAGTGACAACAACAGTGACAACAACAAATCAGATCTGTCACGACATATGCAAGCAATACGATCGAAATTCAAACTCTTGACGGTTCAATTGAAGTGGAAAAATATGTCATTAAAACAAATCATGGATGATGCTGCTAAGCAAGAAGTGGTGGCAGGGAGTGACACTGGTGGTGCAGTTGGGGAAGGCAATCAACCAGTACCAGTACCAGTACCAGTACCAGTACTACTATCACCACTAGCACAAGACACAGATTGGTAGACACAGTAGTAGTATTCAATATAAGAAAAGGAGAAGATTACTACTGTAGAAATTTAAAAGGAATGGCTCTTACTTTCAAACTCTGATTTACTGCAGTTGAAGCTGTTAGCAATTTGTTGAATGACCACACTAATATTGTCCTCTGAATAGACAAAGTAGTAGTAGACTAGTCTACTAGCTTGAAGAGTAGTAGGTATTGTCTAGTACTAGCTTGTAGTCTAGTATTCCCTTTCTAAAACGTCTACAGCTAGCTACTACTCGAGTAGAGTAGTAGCTAGCTAGTAGCTGGTGCGTTGGTGTTACTACTCTAGCTAGTAGTAGTACTAGTAGCTACTAAGTTGTAGTAGTAGCTACTGGCTGTAGTAGCATCATAGCTACTACTGCTACTACTCCTACTACTGCTCCTACTAGCTACTACTATGATGCTACTTCAAAGAACAGATCAATCGTCGTAGAGTACCGTACCATACACTTGTTGCGAGGAGGACGCACACTTATTTTATCAAACCTGCCAAAACTGTTGTGGTGGTGGCCTTCATCATAAAACACAATGCAACGAACAACCAAACACCACGACAAGTTTATGATTATTTCTTTTTTCATCAAATTTTGTTCACTACTTATTATACACCGATTTTGTCTCGTCTGTTCTGTTCCACTTGGTACCATTCGTACAGTTGACAACAACCGTCAAGAACCAAAAGGATGACAAGATTAAGCCTCTCTCCGGAACCTACAGAATGGCAACAGGGTCGTTATCGACTCAATGATGATTCTGATTCTGATTCTGATAGTACTAGTGATAGTGATGATAATTCTCCCACTTTCAATAGTTATGTTCATGTATCTTCTTTCGATGACGAGTGTAAATACAGTGATTCCGATAACGCAGACACAGACGCAGATGCAATAGAAGAAGAAGAAGAAGAAGAAAGAGATTGGCCACACCCTTTTGGATTTTCACTCCAACCAAATTCATCGTGGGGAAAGACACGCTTTGGATTGGATATCAATGTTGAAGTCGACATGTTTGTGGACTTTGATTCTTCTGTTACTGATAATAACAACAACAATCACAATAAGAACAAGAGTATTCATAATTTTGCAATCGTCCCCGCCGGTATTTTGCAAGCCCGAAGACAAACCATGCAGTCCTTTCCACCCATTGAAAATTACATGGACGCCAAGATTGCACCAACGGCAAGTCTTTTGAACTTTAATGCACATCAAGAACGAGCGATACGATTGAGAGAGGAAAATGATCGAGATATGAGTCAAATTACCGCCTTGTTGGAGGCATCTTCGTTGGTAGACGCATCTAAAACACTGGCCTTAATACCACAACCTCCTCTCCCGACTCACGATCCATTGCTCATGTTGGCCTCTGCCGCGAACGAAATTAAGAAAAAGATGGAACGCGACCGACAGTACATGCAACAAGAGCACACGAAGGCCACGAACGCATTGAAACGACTTTTACAGCAAAACGAAAAAAGGGCCAATGCCATTTTACAACAGGAACAACAAAATCTGGAAGTAGCCAAGCAAGAACAAGAAGCCAAAGAAAAGGCAGCAGAACAACAAAGGATGCAAGGTGAGGCCGATGCCAGAGCACTCCAAGAAGAGACGGAGGCTGCAGCGGTAGCACAACAAAAGGAAGCGGACGATTTGGTCGCTGCCAAAGCAGCAGTAGAAGCCAAGGAAAAGGCCAAGACGGAATATTTGGAAAAGGCCAAGAAACTGGTCGGACAATTGACACAGCTGCGGGCATCCATTGAACCCTTTGAACAATCCAAGGCTGTTTCAAAGAGAAGGCTACAAATGAAAAAGGTGGTCCGTGGTAAGGTGAATACATTGTCGGAAAATGCACAAAAGATTCAACAAGTTGCCCAAGAGGTGTCCAAAGCCATTGCGGATGCTCGCGCCGAAGACGAACAACTCAAACAACAAATGGCCGCGGGAAATGCACAAATTTCACCAGAAATGTCCAAAGGAAAACGATATCTTGTGGATCTGTTGGCCAGCAGTATCATGGTTCGTGTCCAAGCAGAGGGATTTAATGGGTACGTTTGGTACTGTATGATGTGTGCATTTTCCACGCATGGTTCGGTTTTCGCTTGCTCGTTCCGACGATATATAATTTTATTACTCGACGTGTTTCTTGATCATACGTGCCTTGGTTGACTCGCTCATTCATTCATTATTTATCATTTATTTATTCGTTACACAGGTTGCGAGGAGATGGGTTTCCTATTGCCAACATGTTGGCCTTGGTTTCCGTCGACAGCAAAGAATTGATACCTATCTTTGCTGCTCATATTTACACTATTTGCCCTATTGCTATTCCCAAACTACCGACTCCTGCCGAGGATGCCACTGAGGATGCTCTCATGAAAAGCCTGGGAATGGCTCAGGATAAAAATGGAGAATACGAAACCTTTGCCCGGTTTTTATTACGCACAGAAGGTATCATTTCGTTGATAGCGAATATAATGGCGTCAAATCCACCCAATCACATACTGATGGACGGGCACAAGGGAGCCGTTCTGTGGTTACAACGATTTTTGAAGATTCTCCCTGCGACGCCAGCATCGCCACTGCCGTTACTGACAGCACCCGTTTTGTGTGCCTTTCTCACCGGGGCCGGTCATATGCTGGCGAACGTGCATCCAGAGCATCTCAAAAGCATTTTACATGTCATTACTAGCGATATCATAAATCGTCTCGATGAAGGTCCTGTCGGACAACCAAGTGCCATTCGTTTAAAGAAAACAGTGAAGGATGGATTCGAAGGGTTTAAAAACAATCTACCACATAAAGCTCTGCCCGAACTATATTATGGAGCCAATGGAAATGTAGGCGGCACTGGAGCAACTTTCCAACCTAGTCATGAGCCTGGTGGTGCTGGCTTATCACAGTCATCGCCCAATCCCAATTCATTTACTGGAACTGGAAGTAACAGTATGGCAGCTCCTTCTGTTCCCAATCCCTTTGCAGGCGGAGGCCCAATTGCCTCGACTGGATCCTCTTCAGGACCCTTTGGGAAACCTCCCATGCCGAATACGTTCGGTAAGACATCGAGTGGCATGTCAGGTGCAAGTGTTGGTTCAACGGGGCCGCAATCATCTGGTATTTTTGGTGGATCATCTTCCTTTGGAAACACCAATGCCAACACAGCAAATGCGTCTCATTTACCTTCTTCGGGAAATTCAGGATTTGGCAGCAGCGCACCATTCGGGGGCTCATCTATGGAAAGCGGACCCATTAGCGGTAGTTTGACGGGGTTTCGTAATTCCACAAACAACGCGGGTGGCTTTGGTCAGCCAAGCAGTAATCCTACTCCTTTTACCAGCTCAGCCAACAACGCTGGTGGCTTTGGTCAGCCAAGCAGTAATCCTTCTCCTTTTGCCGGCTCAACAACTAATGCTGGTGGCTTTGGTCAGCCAAACAGTAATCCGTCTCCTTTTGGTGCGCCGGCAACTCAAGCGCACCAATCGCCTTTTGCAGCTCCGGCTTCGAAAGGACAAAGTTCCTTCGGCGTGGGCATGACAAGCAACCCCTTCGGTGGGGGCAACCAACAACAACAGCAGAGTCCATTTGGAGGTGGCATTCCATCATCTTCAGGTAATTTTGGAAGTGTACCAACCAATCCGTTCGGCGGGGGCAACCAACAACAACAGCAGAGTCCATTTGGAGGTGGCGGCAACCAGCAAGGCAAGAAGAAAGGACCTTGCAAGTTCTTTGCCCAAGGAAAGTGCCGAAATGGAAGCAATTGCGAGTTTAGCCACGATATGCAAGGTGGCCAAGGTAATGGACAGCAGCAGAGCAGTCCCTTTGGCGGCTTTCGCCAACAACAACAGCAGCAGACGACGCCCTTCGGTGGAGGGGGGATCATCAACCAGGGAGGTCAAAGTGGTAGCAACAGGCCACCCTGCAAATTCTTTGTCCAGGGCACGTGCCGAAACGGGTCTAATTGCAAATTTAGCCATGACACTCAAGGTGGAAATGGCGGGGGACAACAAACCAGTAATCCATTTGGTGGCGGAGGAGGATTTGGAGGAGGCAAAAGCGGATTTGGCGGTAATTGGCAGTGATTCTAAACTTTTTTATCAAAGTTTCTGTTAATAGCTTAATTCATTTTGATTCTACACTTTTTTATCAAAGTTTCTGTTAATAGCTAAATTCGCTATCACCACGGAAACGGTCATCATCTTCCTCTATCCTACGAGGGAGGAAGGCTTGATAAGATGCGGTGCGCGTTTGCTGAGCTCCACAAACTGTCGATGAGCTCCATCCGTGCTCTGAACACCAACGACCGAAACCTTGATCGTTTTATTAACAGCTTTACCCAATAAGCGTTTACTAAGCTCAAATAACACTGGAACTTCCTTTTCCGCCGCAAGATCTAGGATTTCCTGCAACTTTTCATCGATTGCACCAAACTCGTCTAGATTATGGGCCATCACTACCATCTTCACCTTATTGGCTCGGATGCCACGCGCAACCTCTCGAAGACCAGCAACCACACGTCTTCTAGCTTTTGCATTTTTGGCATTCGGGTCGTTGAGCGCACGGAGCTGCAGCCGCATTAGTTCGCTGAGCATTTCAACAAGCAGTGGTTTCACCGCATCGTCGTTGGTCATAATCGCATAATTCCGTGGTATTCCTTTGTTTGGTACTTTTGGTACACGCTTGCACTCCGCAAAACGCTCGGGAATTCGTTTGTCCCCCGAAAACATGGGCTTTGGCGGTTCGCATATACTGGCCGAAGGATTGTCTTCCGTGCTTTTGGGGGCTTCAGCTGCACTAGGAGTAGACTCCACAGACTTCAAATTTGTGGATGCCAAAACCATTTCGCCACCCATGACGAGTCCTTGGAAAGCCTTTGCTGCAGCCTCTGCTTCACTCGACGTGTTGTAGGTTATTCGGACGAGACAATTGCCGATTTGTTGTGATCTTTCAATATCAATGCTGACAACATCTCCATGCTGTCCGGCCAACTCACGAACATCATCTAGACTCTCTTCGAGACAATCTTCGTCATCGATGTCGTCCTGAGTGAGCAGATTGCGAAGAGATACGCAAGGCAGATTACTCGAGACTGAGCCACCGGCGAAACAACTGGCCTTAATTGTTTGTCCTCCCAAGCATACGCCATCCAATTTCCCAGCTACGGTATCGAGCTCTTCTGCTGACATTGCTTCGAATGAAACTGCAATATTCACATCGGTTACATCGAGGCTGGAAACTGTCCCATATTGCTCCAACATGGAACGTACGTCTGCCAAAGATTCCTCCAGACAGTCGTCGTCTTCCAAATCATCCTGCGTCAAAACATTTTCCAATAGTATCCTTGAGACAGCCAGAGAAGTTTGGACTGCTGGGGTTTGGGAAATTACTTCTGCCCTTATTTGCGTTCCTCCTATTGTAAGTTGCCGGAGCCCTTCGGCAGCATGTCGAGCTACTTCTGAATCACCGTTGTAGACTACTGTAACATCTAGATTTCCTTCTTGCTTTCTTGCAAGAATATCCTGCACGGTTCCAAATTTTTCAACGAGAGCCTGGATATCTTGAATGCTCTCCAAGAAGCATTCGTCATCTTCCAAATCGTCTTCTGTCAAAACATCCTTGAGAACAACTCTGCAGTCGGTCGAGTCGACGGCTTTCGAAATCACTCCAATATCTGATTCCCTGGCTGCTTCTAAGCATTGCGATTGCCACTCCTCGTCTGTCATATTATTTTTGATTTCAACACCAGAACTAGCCGGAATAGTTATTGGTATGCAATGCAGCGTTTGACCACCAATGGATATACCTTCCCAGCAACCTCTGGCTGCCATGGCTTCTCCCGGTGCAGAAAATTCTACAAAAGCTGGATACTCGGCGTGGCTACTTTCAGTTTCAAAAAACTGGCGAGGGATGAATACGCGGGTTCTGGTTCCAACCTTGCTAGCCATACCTTGAAGGTTAGCAACAAGCTCTTCGTATTCGTCATCATCCTCCAACTCATCGGGCGACGCAAAGCCGTACACACAAATAGTGCAAGACATATGACCTGCTGCATTATCACCAGTACTATTGCTGTCTTTCGCGTCTTCCGGGTGCATTTCCTTCCAGATCCGCAGTCGTTCTAGCAAAACCTTTCGTTTCAGCGTGGTAAACCGCTTTTTGCGCGGTTTGATCCGTTGTCTGCCCTTGGCAACTTGACCGCCCAGCATTCGAAGCATTAAGGCATCACCTCCTACTACGGCACGTCTCATATCAAACTGCCCTTGCATATGATTGTGATCCAATAACGCCTTTCCGGGAGGCATAAGTAACTGAGCTTGCCGATGAGCATCGTCGACCTTCATTCTATCGCCATCTCCCAGCAGGTTTTTACTGTTGGTTTTACCTTTGGCATTACCTTTCTTGGTATGCTTTTGTTGTGTCGGATTCTTTCGCTTCTTGATTGAGGTATTGTTGTTGTTACCTTTGGTCTGCTCGTCGGAAGTTGAGATCTTTGGAGCTGCTGCAATTTGAGCGTTTGACGTTGTTGCTGGCTTAAATGCCGCTGGTAGCTTGTTGGAAGCCAAACTGGGCCATTGGCTACTGCCCGGAAGTGCCGGAAAGTCGTCGTTGGTAGCATTTTGACGGCTTTGAGTCGCAATTGGCTGTTGGCAGTTTTGTTGCTTCTGACTGAACCCTTGCTTCTTTTTGTCCCTGGGTAGAATCTTTTTCATGTCTGGAATGAGATCACCCATGCTAATACTGTTTAATTTTGGTTTCTTGCCATGGATATTATTTCTCGATTGTGATTTGCTTGTGATGCTTTGATTTTTACTATTGCTGGCATGTTTGCTTTTTGGTTTCTTCGTAGGTGGCCCAGTATCCTTCTTCGGAAGCACTGGTGCAGTGGAAATAGTTGCAACTGGGCTTGCACTACCTGACATCTTAGCCAATTTATTGCCCCAGGCTCCCATAGTTCCATATACATGTGGCTGACCAGACGGGGCTCTTGCTACCTCTATTGGCGCAGATTTAGGAGCTTGCTGCTGCTGCTTCTGTTCAGACATCAGAGAAACTGCTGGCTGAACAGCAGCTGTTGGTGTTCCCCAAACGTTTGGTCTCGGAGGTGGAGGCTTAAAGGGCTGTTGCTGTTGTCTCTGAGCTGGCTGCTGCTGCGACTGTGGATTTTTCCTCTGCTGCTGCTGCTGCTGCTGCTCTTGTTGTTGGGGGCGTCGATCGTTCCCTGAAAGCTGCTGCTGGCGCGGCCACGATTCTTTTGAGGAAGAATCATGATGTTTGGCTCTGTTATTAGTGTGGCCACTTTTCTGATACTTCTCTCCCCGAATTTGTGTATTGCTTCTTCCTCCTTGATTCCATTGTCTGCTATTTCCGCTTACGTTGTCTTGATAGCGACTTGACATGATAGTAGTAGACCGTTCAGTATTAGTACTAGTAATCGTACTCGGCAGCTGGTACTTGTATAAAAAGACAAAAGCTACTTATGAGGATAGGATTCCCTCTTGGAAAGAGAATCACTACAGTTTGTTTTGTTTGTGACGTCGTCCTGCCTGATATGTGTCTCTGCCTTGCTTAATACTGCCTACTGTGTTAGCTACTAATAGTGATGGGTGATAGTTGATAGTAGTCTTCTAACTTCTTAAAAACAACAATAAATCGTCGCAAAATACAAGAATGAATGAATTGTAAAAACTACTAACCAAGGTATCCTGTTCCCGTAGAAAGAGGTGACGAATCTCTCTATTGACCTGTCTTCATGGCACCACCGCTATGGTTGTCCAGTGTCCTGCAATCGTCGTCATCGTCATCATTATTCACAACTAATACTCCACTAATGGTGGGATCAACTACAAAAAAATGGAATTGGTTTGGATATCATCATCCTTTGTCCCCTCTTTTTCAGCATCAGCCATTTCATCGTCATCAGCAGCAGCCAGAGGAGCACCAAGAAGTACAACAATGACGTGGGTAGGAGCATCTGCCAACACGGTCAATTTTGTTGTGTGGGTAGCCAGTCTAACAGTCATATTCAGTGTCTTGGGAGCCATGACCTTGGGATACGAAATATCCAAGATATTGCAATATTATTCTTAAGTATCCAAGATAGTATTATTTCCAGTAGTAATCTCTCATGATGATCGCTGATCACTTGTGATCACAATATGTACAACAACAATAGTATTTGATTGATACAATATTCTACCATTAGTAGTAGGGTAGCTATTTAATAGAGTAAGTACTGCAGTACCATGATAGTATCATTTGTAATTACTGTAAGACTATGATAATTACTACTGTAGTAGTAGCTAGGACTACTATACTAGCTACTAGTAGCTAGTATTTGTTAGTATATCCAGCAGCAAACAAATGAACCCATCAAAAAGGAGAGAGCAAGAGACGAGAGGAGAGATCCACTGCTGGTAAGGGAGGAATAAGTAATAGTAGTTGTCATGTCGTCACATTGTCACAAGTGTTTAGGTCGAACCAAAGATCGACACCTGTCCAGCAAAGATTCCGAAGGCTCCAATCAAGCCAAAGGTGAGAAAATAGAGAGCACAGTCTGCCACAGTGGGAAAAAGGATGAAGAACAGATGAATGCCATGAATGAGTACAACAGCCAACGTAGTAAATTGTGGGTCAGGGAGGAATGGGTCAGGGAGGAGGAGCACAGATGACTTACTGGTGAGGATGGCCTGATCCTCCTCCTCATTCTTAATCATGCACTTTGTTAAGTTTCTTGAGCTTTTCATCCTGCAAGAAAACAATCTGAGTTTTCAAGAGTTCCATTTCCTCTTCCATTTGCTCCTCCTTTTCCTCCTTTTCCTCCGAGAGTGGAGATGGAGAGGAGGGGAGTTCTTGAGAGAGAAGCATACCACTGCCTGCTGTCGTTAGACGACATGAATCTACTGGAATGAAAGACAACAAGCATGCTGCACAAATGATTAGTGTTAGGGTTGACAACATACAAAAGACAAACCTGCTTGGCATCATCACTGGATTTCAAGGCAGCTTCAACTGTCTCCACAAGCAACTCATGATAGTAGTCGTAGTCGTTATTCATCCCCATCATCTTCAGGGGGCATGATGAATACAGACATCACAAGATCCTCAGAAAGATGAATATCAGGATGATCAGACATGTTGTTGGTTAAATTATTAAGTTATCATGAGAAATTTTGTGAAATTATGAAATTATGAAATTGTTAGTATGAGAAATCAAAATCAAAATTATTGTGAAATTACGAAATTATGCGATGTTGAAAGTGCTTTGAATCTTCAGTCATCATTGTTGATGTGGTGGGAATAACAGCACCACTTAATGGAATTTTGCATATCTGTTCTTGATTTCTGAGTGGGAGAGGGATTGTGACCTCTCTGTCTTCCAGCCTGCTCCCCTCACTGGCTCCCTTGGCTGGAACAGCAGTCTCAGTTTATCTGCTGTGAACAAAAAACAACAGGAACAAGAACAAGAACAACGAGAAGACGAAAAGACAGCAAGGAAGCAAGAGATGTTGCCATGGCCATCAAATTCAAATTGGAATGCTTGTATTAACTGAGCCTGGCGACCAAACGACAACTTATTAGTGAATTACTAGTCTACTGCTAGTTTATTATTATTTCAGGTTTCTTGTTGCATCCAAACGCTACTCATTCCATTCATTCCACCCAGGCACCTTAAATTTGTCTAAAGCTTTTTCCAGATTGGTGTGTTTTGCTGATGAAAATAATTGTCTTGTTTGCATGAACTTGAATGAGAGGACAATCATATCAATTATTGTGCTCGATGACTGTAGGTAGTAGCTGCTACTACTATTAGTAAAATTCAAAGGATATAAAATGCCAATGCTCGTGTCTAGAAGAATGGATTTTTCTTCTTCTTGGCCTCACAAAATCGACTTATACACGCCTTCGCTCGGAGAAAACCACACGCAAATACTACTCCTGCCTAATATCGTCCTCTTATAAGTAGCAATGCAGCAATCTATACTTTGTAAAATAACACTGATGACATCGACACACTGCGCATATACCGGCGAAGAAAAATGCACCTCCACGATTGGATAGTCGGGGGCACATGGAAATTCATTGAAGAAGAATATGCTATGTCTACTTACATCACCTATTCGAAATATTACATTGTGGATTGTTTAGATCATTCTAAAAGACAAAGAAAGAAAGCCTTGCGAGCACTTTCTTGCGTGGAATATGGTGAAAGGAGTGAGTGGCGACTCTTTTCCTGATTCCAAAATAGGCATGTCATATGTCATGCGTAACAACGAAGCGGGAAAAGGTACTCATTTGTTTCATTTTCTTCATCCATCCATCACATCAAATTGGTTCGATTTTCGTTCGTATGGCAGCAAGCCAAACTATTCCCCTTCTGCGCCTTTAATGCAGGTAACAAGCCAATCAAACCCTTCGAACAAGCCCTTTCCCTTGAGAGCAGAGGTCTCTTGAATGGACCATTGTCGGTTGCGCACTTCGGGTAAACCTAATTGATCACTGATTTGTTGAGCATTCAAGGCACCCTTTTGATCCTGTTTGTTGGCAAATACTAGTAAAATGGCATCGCGCAAATCTTCTTCCTCCAGCATGGCTGCCAATTCTCCTCGTGCCACCGCCATTCGCTCGGAATCAGCACTGTCGACCACAAAAATAATTGCATCTGTATTGGGATAGTAACAACGCCAGTAAGGACGAATGCTGGTCTGTCCGCCAAGGTCCCAAACTTGAAACTTCAATGTATCAAATATCAAAAGGAGAAGAAGAAGAAGGGAAAAACCAGGCAGATTAAAACAAAAGTGAGACAGTAATTCTAATTTCTAATGTCCTCCAAAGTGGATGAGAATCCAAACAAATAAATGCGCTGTTGTCGTTCGTTATTTTCATGCTTGCTTACCTTGATATTTTTATACTGCAACGTTTCGACATTGAAGCCAATCGTTGGTATAGTTTGAACTGCCTCATCAGACTCGTTCTGGAGTCTGTACAAGATTGTGGTCTTTCCTGCATTATCCAAACCAAGGATCAAGATGCGAACTTCCTTGGACCCGAAAAGGGATTCAAACATTCGGCTCATTATGATACCCATGATTGCGGTTTTCGTTTTTGTTCTATATTATTATTGGAGAGTGGATGATGGGAAGAATATCACAGGAAAATGCTGTGTATGTGTTCGACTTGTAGCGCACTTTTGTAGTCGTCTCGATCTGATCTGCCTTTGCTGCCTGAATTTTTTGCTACGTACGCCTGCACACGCTTATCATACTGTAAAATGTTTGTTTCCGTAAATTTTATACAGGCAGGTCATTGCTACGCTGCAGTGAGAAATTAGTCAAAAAGTCAGTGAAAATTTGAAAACCGGAAGGACGACCAGACGCTTTTACTGGAGGGTCGGTAACCTTTCTACAGTACTAGTAGTCTACTACTACTACTACTACTAGTAGTAGTAGCTAGAGTACTCGTAGTTTTTCCTCGGAAACTGCTGCTACTACTAGCTTTGACGTGCAAGTTTATTGGAGACTAGCGACTACTCGTATTTATCACGTATTGAACTAAATAATTATATACATCAAAGAGTCCTTCATTTTCCTGCGGTAGGTTCTGCGGTATTCGTTTGAGACGACAGAGGTGGGGGCATTGTTTCAAAAATTTACTATTGACACTCAGATATTCAAACGATGAGGTTTTCCTACAAGAATCAGCAAATCACATCATAATAAAAACATCACATTTATGAGCTTGCAGTTTCTATTGACTGAAAATAGAGTACGTCCGCTCTTTATCTTTTTCACCGGTACCGTTCGCCGTGCCGTCCGCTGTGGCGAATCCGTCTACTTTGCAGGCACCATCTTTAAAACCTCCAAACGTCTTGACAAGTGGAGCTACTTTTTCGGGGACACTGGCCTCACCACACTTGCCAGCAATTGGGTAGTCGATTTTGTGCACGGTTGTTGCCTTGGGTGCATCCTCGTCGTCGTCGTCGTCGTTGTCGTCATCCGCCAGTGCCAAACTTGGCGAAACAAACAAGAACGACAAAGCTGCAGCAGCAGCAGCACCACCACCAGCCAAAAAATCTCGTCGCTGCTGTCGGAATGATAAATCTTCCAGCATTGTGTTTTTACTGGCACAAAGAGATCCTTTTTCGTGAAAATGGTTTTGATGGTGGCTCATGGTAATCATCCGAACATAATCAGGGATAAAAGCTGAAGTCTTATCACAGCTGAGAAGACAGAGAAAGCCAAGAAAGCACAAGACCCTCCCAAACATTTTTCGGTAGCATACAAAAATATAAGATGGATCTGAAAAACTAGCTCGTCCACTCTTAACTCTTAAGTATGGATGCGATATGAAATAATACTATCCTGATATCTTAATTGAAAAAATGATAATATCTTGATCCCATGATGGAATTTTTTTCCTGGCACGTTTCACGATAACGTTGTACCTCTGTAGCTTTGCAAAATCAGTCATGAATCGATCCGTGAATCGAACTTAATTTTCACGGGTTTCTTCATGAAATGGAATGAACACCTGAGAAACTCAAAAGCCCAGGGCTTTGTCGAGTACATACAGTGCCTCGTCTTGTCTGTCAAAACCATCAGCAAGCTCTTCCGCTGTGATAATCAGTGGCGGGGCAACATGCAGGTGAGGCGGACGAAGTAATCCAATCAAACCTGCCTCGGCAAATGCCTACGAAAAATGTTACAAAAGCAATGTGAGTCGAGTCGAGTCAAGTCGAGTCAAGTCGATCAGTGATCGGCGTGAACAAAAAAAGCCGAAACATTCCTTGTCGTACCTTTTTGTATTCGGTAAACGCCGTATTCAATGGATCATGTTGCAACTGAGGATTCTGACCATTCGGGGAGTGCGTGTCAAAACACCCAAACATACCAATGGCGCGATATTGCTTGATGGATGGGTGATTTTCGGCGAGTTCCTTCATTCCGCCTTCCAGCACAGGTGCGAGTTGTTGAACGTGACCGACGACATCATGTTTGAGAAGATATTTTACGTTCTCATAGGCACAAGCCATCGCAACGGGATGTGCTTGGTAGGTAGATCCCCACCCGATCGATTTATCTTCAAAGCTCTCCATGATATGTTTTCGGCAAGCTGTCATCGACAACGGCAAAGCAGATGAGGTGATACCTTTGGCAGCTGTCACAATATCAGGAATAACACCTTCAAAGTGCTGAAAGCCAAATAATTCTCCAGAACGACCAAATCCTACCATCACCTCGTCACAATGGAGAAGTATGTCATACTTGTCACAAATGGCTCTGACTCCCTGCATGTAACCTGGGGGCGGCACGATCACGCCACCACTTCCTACAATCGATTCGAATTGAACTAACGCAACAGTGTCCGGTCCTTCATTCAAAATTTGTTCCTCCAACATATTTAGTGCCATTTGTGTTCTCTCCGCTTCGGAATCTCCCTTGAAATCCCAAAACAGTGGATACGGATTAAAGGCTTTGACAAATCCAGACACATTGTCTCCCGTATACCATCTCCGCGAGTCTCCTGTGGCCTGTAGCGAGCTGGTCGTACCACCGTGATAGCTGCGATACCAATTAATGACTTTGAATTTTCCAGTGTGCCGTCTCGCCATCATAATGGCCGCTTCGTTGGCCTCGCTTCCCGAACTTGGAAACACCATGCCTTGCAGATCACCCGGCAAAATTTCCGCCATCAACTTGCTCAATCGAGCCCGTATTTCTGTCAAGGCCATGCCACCATAAACAAAAGGTAAATCGTTCATTTGTTTCATGGAAGCATCAACGACTTCTTTGGGAATGGAATGTCCCAAATTGGCACAAACGGCTTGAGAAGTCCAATCCAAATATTGCTTTCCCGTATCATCGTAAAGGTAAACACCTTCACCACGTGTAATGATGGGAATAGTATGACGAGCCGCACCAGGATTCCAAGTCATCATGGTTGATTCTTTCACGGCTTGACGGATCTGTTCAGTCGACCACGAGCCCAAGGGCAGATCATGATCTGCGGATATTATGGAAGGAGAAGCTTTGTTGTTGACGGGCTTAAAACGATCAAGCAAAGGTAAGGGAACGGGAAATAAATAGAAATATAAGAAACTCGCTAACAGTAATATGTGTATGCATGTATAAAATTCACTCAGAGATTTCGGTGTGGTGGTCGATCGATCGATCGTACCTTGTTGAGAGCTGGAGTTCTGTAGGGCCAACGATTGCAAGCCTTGCTCACACGGCGAATTGCATCCGTAATCTTGTTGGCGGTCGACATGTTTGTTCTATAATCTGTGCCTAGTCTGCTGGCAATTATATTTATTGTGCGACGATTCTACTGGCTAAAAAGGTCCAGTGCTTTATTATTGTTTGTGGAATCTTGTGGCATTTTGGTGCTTCCTCACTGATCCCACCCATTTATTATACAGTGAGAGAATTCTGTTTTTTTTAATTCTTGAAAGATATCAATCACGAATGGGACTCATTGTGATGCCAAACAAACCAGACCAGACGACAAAAAATCAGCCCAACAAGTCCAATCATCACAACTCACATAACTTACATACGCATAACAGTCAATTGCTACTGGCTGCTGTACTAGCTTTCGCTATGACAAAAAAAGAAGAAGAAGAAGAAGAAGAAGAAGTCGAAGAGCCTGAAGATTTCGGTTTGTACACAGAAAAGGCAAGGATTAAACGTGAAAGCAAAAACTCGAACAAGTATCGAAAGTATTATACCAATTTGTTGAAGGAGCATCAAGGCGTTTTGCAAGAAGCGTGGGAGGGTGCCACAACAACAACAGCAACAACAGCAGCAACAAACGCAAGTCACAATGATGATGAAACCTTAAGCAGATCACAGGAATCTAAGCTCATACAGGACATGTGGGAATCGGAACGAAATGCCATTGGAATGGGCGTCCTATGTGGATTGGCCTTTTTTGGTGTCGTTCGTAGACTGCCGCGATTTTTGATACGCCATGTCGGTGGGGAACATAAAATACGCGAGGTTCAAAAAGCGGACGAAGCAGCCAAAGAATCTGGGACTTATGTTTATCAACGAGCCTTTGGTACGTGTGTGTGGTTCTAATAAAGGAAAATGTTGCAAATTGATTGAGAGGAATATCTTGGAATTTGTCCTATTTGCCTTGTCTCGCTCACCCTCCTAGTTTGCACTTTCTGTGTATGATGCACCATAGCCTGGCTTGTGGAGGGCACTTTCTCACTATGGGTTGCAAATCGAGTGTTCCACTACAAATCGCAGAATTCCAACGGCGCCTACAACACCATAGCAAAAATTCCATTGGTCAGCGGTCGGAGTATAATATCGGACAGCATCTGCAATCCATGGATTGACATTACGGCGAATCAGATCCCGCGGTCTTTTTGGAAAAATCTAGATCCCCAAAGCAAAGAAATTGGTGCTGGAATTACCGATGAACGAGCTTGGAGGTCCATACTAGAATTTTCGCAAAATTGTGTCAAACGCCAGGCGTTTGAACGACAACTGAAAAGCGATCATGGATTACAATCTGGTGACCCATCTCCGATCTCTCTGCCAACAAATGTTCCAGACAATGTAACTCTGTCAAAAGCAGAGGCAGAACAATTAGTGAGCGACAGAATTTCTTAGGAAAGCTGCTGTGTGCTGTAGTTGATAGTTTTACAGCATCATAGGCCATTCACTACCTTCTTAAGCTACGAGCAGAAACTCAGTACAAGATTCGTGAGCAGCAATAGCGCATTCTCGGATGTGACCGTTCAGGTGAAGGCCTAACTAGCTTCGTATATCCTGTAGAACTGTTTGGGGTTTGAAAGACAAAAATCATGGAGTACACATGACAAGAACGGCCAAGGTTTTCAGACTCGGCACTCCAGACACGAATTTGACGTGTGCAAGATATCTTTTCAAAAAATCCATTGCGACCACAAAAAAATCCAAACGCATATCCTTGATGAGTTCTTCCGTCAATCATCACTTTCCAAGTAGTCTACCTACTGTAGAAGGGTCTACGGTCTACGGTAGTATTCTAAAAGATATTGTAGAAAATACTTTTACTAGAACATGACAAATAACTGAATTACTAAACTTAATCTACTTCTTTACGAACAATGACTATCGCTAAGAGCCAAATTTCCTGGACTCGTATCAACCCCGAGAAGGATCCCACCCATGGCAGCCCTATTCCTCGCAGTTCTCATGGAGTTTCCATGGTCCAGAAAGGGAGCCGTTTGATTGTGTTGGGTGGTGAGAATGTGGCAAGAACCCCCATCGAGGCGTCCAACAGTCACTGGGCCGCTGATTTAATCGGTCAAGAATGGCAGTGGCGATTGATTACGGCTCAAGGAGGTCCTCCTGATCGCATTGCTCATTCTCAGGCCGTGAGCGAAGATCAATACGTGTACATCTTTGGAGGACGCGCCGGTATTACAATGCAAGAAAAGGCCATGAACGATCTGTGGTTGTTGGATTGCTCGGGTAAGCCCGGAACAGAAACTTGGACTGAGATTACGGCGGCTGCAGGCAGTCCTCCAGAAGCAAGATCTTTTCATCGCATGATCTGCGTCGGCAAAAATCTTTACGTCTTTGGTGGCTGCTCTGCTGCTCACGGTCGCTTGGCAGATTTGCATCGCTTCGACTTGGAGACAAAGACGTGGTATGATCTTGGTGCGTCTAAATTGAAAGGACGAGGAGGGCCTAATTTGCTGCCCCTAGCGTCGGGACAGAAGATTGGAGCCATAGCTGGCTTTGCTGGCGAGGAAACCAACGATGGTCAAGTCTTTGACATTGCTTCAGGAAAATGGGATGAGAGTCCACTCCAATCAGAGCTAGAAGGGATGAGACCACGCAGTGTGTGCGTTTGTGGATCATTTCCCTCTCTCGGAAGTGTCATTTTTGGTGGTGAGGTTGACCCATCGGATCGAGGACACGAAGGAGCTGGCGCCTTTGAAAATGACATCGTGATTTTGGACGAAGTCACGGGCTCTTATGTGACGACGATCAAGTCTGAGTCTGACTGGCCACAGACTCGTGGCTGGTCCGATGCAGCTTCTATCATGTCCGACGATGGATCCGGTCTCTTTTATGTTTTTGGTGGACTCTCAGGAGACGACAAGAACCCTGAGCGGTTGGATGATCTTTGGGTGTTGACAATCCAAAAGTGAACGCATCGTGTGTTTTCGCAACACGTGTACGTGCAAACACAGTATTGCGTGTCTACAGTACTCGTATGAACTCGTACTAGGGTCTCGTTCGGGTAAGATTTTTAACAGATCGAAGGCGGTCCTAATATTCGCCCAACTTCTATGTATTAGACCGAAGCCACAGTGGCATGCAATTTATTAGTCTTCTCTCGTACTATATTTTCCGATGTACAAATCACAAACATCCTGAATCTAAATTCTGGTTGGACCAGTCTGCAGCAGTAGTGAGGATGATTTTCTAAGATGATTATTCGACAGCAAAAAAGTGTTGGTGCTTCGATTCAAACTCCTACTGTTGAAAGATTAGGATAAGAAGGAAGAGTAGACCGACATATATTTATGCATATACACATCAATTTTACTTGCTTAACTTTATTTGTGGAGCAATATTAGTTGTTTGCTGGTTGGTCCGTTCCGTGGCATGCGCAGTATATTGTGGTCTTGCATGACAATTCGTTCATACTTGGATTGTTCTGTGTGCAGTACACTTCGTTTTTAACAAATCAGTAGACCAGCTAAAAAATTATCGAATTTTTGTTCGCTAATACTCTGTTGGCTTTATTCAGCTCGATGGTTTGGGAGCAGCTGCAAAAGCATTTTCTCGCCCGCGAGGTCCCAATCTTCCTTCTTCGTTCTTGTCAAGTTGTTCGTAGGTTTGCCCCATGGCCAGTGCCGCCGAATTTTGTGTTTCACCGGGCAGCAATTGCTGAAGAGTGGTATAGGTTGACAAAATAGCATCCATGGGAGGAAGTCCCTCCTTGTCCGATCGTAGGTTGGCCAGTGCTCCATCTACTGACGCAGCGGGTTGATAGCCAGCAACGGAAATCACTTCGAACGTCTTCCCTGTGGCTTGCGGAGAGGCCAAACAGTCTACCAATAATTTGGCGACATCCTTGCGATTGATACGTCCGACAGCGACATCACCTTGGCTGAAAAGTGGACGAGAACCAGCCGGATGGTTGTCGTTCAAGCCACAAGGTTGAACCACCGCATAATCAACTCCCGTTTGTCGTAACTTTTCTTCGCTTTCTCGTTTAATATCGAGAGCACCAAAGGGATTCAATCTCACGATAGGGATATCGGCGGCACCCGGCATGAGCGCTTTTTTGTTTTCATCCCAAATGGTTCTGGTAACACCCGCCGAACTGAGCATGACGACTTTTGGAAGTACATATCCTTCCGTCTGTTTCTTGCTGCTTTGATTGTTGTTGTTGTCTTTGATTTTCTCGGCAATTTTTGGCAAGACAGTGACGTCAATGGTCTTTTTGAGCGCCAGATCCAAGAATCCCTTCATTTTTTGAAAAGGATTGGCATTTGGTTTGTTAGAGAATCCAGTAGCACACCAAATTACGGCATCAACCCCTTCCAGGGCTTGTGTGAAATAATGTGCAAATAATAATGACAGATTTTAAAAACAAAAGGATTTGAGATTACGCCCCTGGTTGTTGAAAGTTGAAACCCTTCATATTCAAAAACAAAAACAAAAACAAAAACAAAAAGCAAGAAATCTCCAATCTGCTCACCTTTTTGTAGTTGTCGATCATTGGACAGATCACATTGGAGCAATTGCAAATTTTCAGCCGGATCGGGAAAGATTTCGGCTGCATAGGTTTCGTCTCGCGTTAACGCCACAACGTTCTTAATGCCACGTGCCAATAATTCTTGTACCACTACTCGTCCGGTTCGTCCTGTGGCTCCCGCCACGGCAACACAATTGACAACATTCTTGGGTTCTAGTGGAAGAAGTAGAGCTTTCGGATTAGAGGATGCAGCAGCAACAGCAGCAGAAGCAGCAGCAGTGGAGGAGGATGATGAGGCCTTTGAAGGAGAAGCTGCTGCTGTTGTGGTTGTAGCTACTGAAATGATGGGACTACTAAAAGCAGAGGTTGTCTGGACCAGAGCTGCCACCACCATGAACAACACGATTAATCGGAACATGCTGCTGCTTGTCTAGTGATTCTATCGTGTACAGTACTCCAGAGTTTCTATCTTTCCTTGCTTTGTTGTTGGGATTATAGATCGAAATATAAGAAATACTAATGAAATCTTGTTGTCGTCTGTCGTCACAATACTGTCAAAAATAGCAAATCAGCTGATGAGCTGGTATTCATTTTTTCGTTTTCCTTCGTTCTATTTTTAGCGTACTTCTACTACTGTAGCTGCCCGTAGTAGCTAGAGAGTAGACTTAGTAGTAGGCCAGTCCAGCAGCCAGCCAGTCGAAGGCCAGTACTGTAGCTGCCTAGCAGTACTACTAGCTAGCTGGGTACAGTAGCTAGTACAGTAGCTAGTAGAGTAGTACTCCTACTCAAGAACAGTACTTATTTCTGATGACGTCATATGAGACGTGCATCTTGCTGTAGCGATACATTGTTATTTATTTTGAGGCGATAGATAAAACAGATCGATCAAAGCAGGGCAGAGCAGAACCCCAACACCCACCCCACACACCATGTCAACAGCACAAGATAACCAAGATACGACCATTGGCACAGTTTAAAGTTCAATAGAGAAACACAGGGCTGATTCTCGTTAAAAACTAATATTTTGATGAATGACAAGTCTACAAACCTCATCACTCGGCAGATATTACTTTTCTCTTTTCTTCTTCCTACTTCTCATAATCATGAGCTGCTCCTCCTCTAAGGCTCTTTCAATTATCGACCCTTCCACTACCTCTGCTACAACTACTACAACAACTACAGTATCATCATCACCAACACCACCAACACCACCAATCAATCACAGTACTAGTACTAGTACTAATAATCCAATAATTCAGCGCAGAACCTTTTATCGACGTCCTCTGCCCGAGTCTTGTGTGGCTCTGTCATCCCCAGAAGGACAGGCACGATTTGCTTCGGCCATGGCAAATCTGGGAACAAAGTCCTTTTTTCATTTGATAGAACAATTTACGACTCAACCCGAACCAGCCTTTTGTGGTATAAGTACACTGGTAATTATATTAAATGCATTGGCCATTGATCCTCGCAAGGCTTGGAAGGGTCCATGGCGTTGGTACGAAGAAAGCATTCTGAACTGTTGTTTGGATATGGATCAAATCAAGGAAACGGGTATTACCATGAATGATTTTCGGTGCCTGGCAATTTGTCAGGGATTGACAGCCCGTGTCGTACGGGTGGAGGATTTGTTAGCAGCAACAACAATTGAAGGAACAGAAACAGGGGAAGGAGCAGACACCGAGGATGTTATACAGGAATTTCGTGCCGCGGTGAAAGCGGCCTGTATTTCTACAAATAATATTGACAATACTCAAAATTACAGCAACGACAACAACAACGACAACAACAGCATTAATAGGAAAAATGAATATTTAGTAGTCTCTTATTCTCGAAAAGTATTGGGTCAGACTGGAAGTGGTCATTTTTCGCCCATTGCAGCCTACGATGCAGCATCGGATTCGGTGCTCATTTTGGATACGGCTCGGTTCAAGTACGGTGCTCATTGGGTGAGTGTGCCTTTGTTATTTCGGGCCATGATTCCCAAAGATCCTGATACTGGAAAATCACGAGGATTTATTCTATTGAGTGATCATGATGATGATGATGAACAACAACAAGGTCAGAAGACAAGGCACGAGAATAATCATCATGCTACAACAGCCGACAGAGAATCATCTCTTGTTCGTCCCTCGGTGCTATTTCGGTCGCAGCGCAAACAGAATCCCGTCCGACGTGACTACAAAAAATTTCTTCGCGATATCGAGGCCAGGGTAGTAAGCTTTGATCAAGTTGCCTTGTTTTGGACAAAAGCGGGTACCAAATCAAATTATATATGGCAAATGCTGGAACCCCAATTTTCTCCCTTGCAAGAAGATGAGGCTGCCATGGAAATGATTGGTTCGCTTCGGAAACTAATCCATGATCTGATGACACAAACACCACACACGCCTCTGCCAGATGCTTGCTGTCATTGTCGTGTCAACTACAGTCGTACTATTGATATCACCCCGAGGGAGGCTATCTTTTGTGTGTATCTTGCATCACTGAACGAGGACAAACGCAGAAAGCTTGTACTTTCTGTGGGATCAAACCAACATGCTACTTCGGAACAGACCCAACTTTTGGCAGAAGCAGAATTGATACGTTATGCGATTGAAATGAGCGATGAAACTTGTGAGGTGGAGGAAGCAGTGTTGCCGTCCTGTTGCAGTAAATAAATAATAATAATCGAATCGATAGTTTTGATACTCCCTCAATTAACATTCAATGAAGGATAGGGTTAATATTTCTGACATCATCAAAAAGATTCTTAGGATCTTCGACAACAGATCTTCGAAGTGCTTCAGAAATAACAATAATAATTCACTACTAGACCCTACTACTAGTAGACTAGAGAGACTACTCCGTATTAATGTTGTTGTTACTTTAAACTACTCTTTAGCTAGTAGCCTAGTAGGAGTATTTCACAAAGCTTCTTGACTCTTGACTATACAGGCAGCCTTCAATTCATTCTGAATCAATCGCTTTTACTCAAAATTATAAAATTATCATCAAACATCATCATGACCGGTAGCAAACTCATCGTTGACTCTGCACTCAAGGCGGCAGCACATTTGCGCTCCTCGAAGCTTCCCAGTGAGGTCGCTAAGTCGTCTGCTGCTCTCTTTTCTGCCTACGGTGGAGCAACTCATACCCTTCCTGATCTCAAGTACGATTATGGTGCTCTGGAGCGTAAGTACCTTTTCATTGTAGTCGGTTGTTAAACGACTGCCCAATATTGCTCTCGTGATCTCCTTCACGTTTGCTTTACTTTACTGTACATGGCTTGCTGGACTGGTTGATTGTTGATTGATATGCAAATTATTATTTGCTATCATATTATTATTATTATCTGCTAACCTATCTTTTTTCTCTTTCTTGCTGTTTGATCACAGCCGCCATCTCGTCCGAGGTAGGTTCATTTTGCGTGTTACGTTACTGCAGCCAACAAAAAGGAAATTGATTTTGTTGCGCTGGTGTGGATTGGATGCTACACGTAGTATCTTACTTTTTGAGTATTTGTTTTGTGTTGTGCAATAATTATTATTTTTAAACAATTTCACGCAGACCATGACCATCCACCACACCAAGCATCACAACACGTATGTTACCAACTTGAACGCCACTTTGGAAAAACTCGATACTGCCATGACTGGAAGTGATGTTTCGGGTATCATTGCCCTTCAGAATGCTCTCAGGTTTAACGGAGGAGGACATTTGAACCACACTCTTTTCTGGGAGAACTTGTGCCCCGAAAAGAAGACCCCTTCTGGTGCCTTGGAGGCAGCCATTAACGAAAGTTTTGGCAGTTTTGACGCTATGAAGTCAGAATTGGGTGCCAAATCTCTTGGTATGTAGTGTAGAGTGTAGTGTTATTATTGTCTCAAGATTTTTTTATATTTCCAAATGTCCTCCTTTCACTAAAATACTTATATATCCGTTCAACGTTCACAGCCATTCAAGGAAGTGGCTGGGGCTGGCTTGGATACAACACCACAACTGGTCGTCTTGAGGTGGCTACTTGCGCCAATCAAGATCCTCTCCATGCTACCACAGGTCTCATTCCTATTTTTGGATTGGATATGTGGGAACACGCGTAAGTGATTGGGTTTGGAAATGAATAGAGTAATGATAATCCCGAATTGCCGTCTTACCAATAATCAATTGCATTATTTGTTTCCATGTCAAAAAAAACTTTCAACATACATCTTGCTTCTTTTCCACCAAACAGATTTTACGTCGACTACCGTAATGTGAAGTAAGTGGAATTTTGGTTACAGCGGTTCATACTTGTTTTCTCTTTTCCAATACAGTGCATCTAATTCTGAATGATTTTTCGATACGACAATATTTTGATATCTGAAGGCCTGATTATGTCAGTGCCATCTGGAACATCGTCGACTGGGATGTTGCTGAAAAACGCCTGGCTGCGGCCAAATAGATTTGTATACAGAACATATCATTTGGTCAAATTAAAATCCAGCATGTTCATCGGATCCAGCAGGCGACAAATTGCAAGTCAAAAAACATGATTGGAACGAAGTCTTGTGCCACACGTCGAAAGACCGCATTTAGGCTCCAGTAGAAACATAGTACTCTAAATTATACTGAAGTAGACTATAGAAAGAAGAATTACGAATTACTCCCCGGTCCTTGCGCGCTTCTCGCGAGCCCGATCCCGCTTGCCTTCCGATCGGTATTGGCGCTTTTTGTTTGCTTTGCGTGCTTCGTCTCGGGTAGCGTCTCTCTTCGCATTCTGAGCCGCCTTGTCATTGTTTCGATCCACCTTCTTTTGTTTCCTAATAGAAACCTTTTCCTTGCGGATAGAGTTAAGAGCTTGGATAAACGCCTTTTTCTTGCGCTCATCTTTCTCCATCACAACCGCTCTCTTGGCAACATAGGACTTCTTCTTTCGCTTTGTCGCTTCATTCTTTGGTTTGCTAGCGTAAGGAAGGGCCTCTTCCAAACGTTTGGGGATATGCAGCTTGGAAAACTTTTTCTCCGGTCGTTCAACTGGCTTATAGATAGAGTCGGGATTGACTTCAATGGGGGTACCAGTCTCAATTTGCAATTGAGCCTTAGACTTCATTCCTCGCCAGCCTTCAGTCCCCTTCTCGGTCAAATGATTTGTAACCGGATTGTAATAGTTCTTGATTTCTACAGGCATCCAGGTTCTGCAAAACACAATATCAGACAGTAGAATCTTGTCCTCAAAAGTAGCCCGAAATGATCCTGGTTGACCTTCGCGCAATGCTTTCTTAACTTGACCACGAATGCCACTAACCGTCTTGATGCTGGCACCTTCAAAGCGGCTTACCTCTAGATCACCATTGAACATACCAGAGATAAAGGCAGTGTTTTTGTAGATTTTTGTTGGATTTCCAACCAACTTGAGTTTCTTAACGACTGGAAACGATGAATCAAGTTCCAAGACGACACCGGTACCAGAGATACGGAAGCCTGGCATGTTTCCCGTCATTTTTTGGATGGCAAGAACACCTGTATTTGGAGGCACCTGTGGACCATAAAAGGTTGCCAAACAGTGCATGTGCTCAGGCGTATATTTGAGGTAGCGGTATCTACCGTTCTGATCTTCGGTTGAGAACACAGGTATGCTCTGAAAGCGGCGCCAACCGATACTAAATACAAGCGGATCGTTGCATTTCAAAATCCTTCTGTGCCAGCGATGTTTCTTGAAGCGGCAGCGAACGAGGCCCAGGCTGGTCTCTTGTGGAGTCAAACCTCCTATGACGAGAGGCATGTTAGGATCGAAAGCCTTTAGAAAGTCTGGTGGGATACCATTGATTTTGATCCGACAGTACAGCCCTTGTCGAAACCCCTCGTGTCGCAGCCGAGATCGGTTCCCATCTTCTCCAAACTCTTCTTGATTACGTTTCAGTCTGGTTTCCTTTTCTCGTTTCAATGCCTCAAGGTACTCGTTTTCCTGCTCATCGTCCTGCATTGAAGCTCCTGATTCCTTCTTTTCTTTATCGTACTTCTCGTCAAAGGCTGTTTTTTGCTTCAATTTCTTTTCTGCGTAATAGGCTCGAATTTCTTCATCCGTCATACCTTTTGTTGCCTCGGCATCGTCTTTTTCGTTTTCCTCTTCTTCTTCGGTGTCGGAAAGAACTTCACCGTTGGGGCCGAACTTTTCTCCCGTCTCCAAATCTTCAAAGTCGTCAAAGTCATTTTCACCGTCTCTCTCGCCAGCTTTGTTAGTGTCCCATTTTCCAGTCACAAATCTATCCCGAATAGATTCTAAAAGGCAGTCGTCGCCCTCTTCGAGCCAAACGTTCATGTCAAAGCCAGACGAGGCCTGTCCTGGAGCCAAACGAGCGGAGTCGTCTTCGCTCAGTGCAGTTGGCTCCAGGACCTTTCCGGGTTCCCCACGAATCCTTTTCTTGTCTTTTTGCTTTTTCAATTTGAAGAACTCGTCGTCTGAGGAATCACTTTCGTCGCCTTCTCTTTCGGCCTCCTCCTCCTCGTCGTCGGGGACGACTGATGTCCCGTTGGATCCATAGATCAGTTCCTGTAAATTGGCGGAAGCCGATTTTCGCTCCAAGAAGGAGGCAACCGCTCTCTCAGGCATATTTGCTTTCCAGCTAGCGTATTTCTCTTCTGCGTGAGCCTGTGCATTATCCTCTTCATCATCATCACCAGAATCCGTGTCCGAGTCTGAGACGGACTCTGCCGCGTCATCATCGTTGGTGTTGTCGTTGTCTTTGCCGTTATCTTCGTCAGAATCCTCGCTTTCACTGTCACTATCGCGATCGGTGTCATTGTCGCTCACACTCTTGTCGTCATCACTGCCATGGTCGCGCAAGTTGTCAGCTGACCGCCTCGGGATTTGTTGTGCCAACCCTGATGCTTGGTCTTTCAACGATAATCCGCTTTCTTTGTTTTCTTCCTCCTGGTCACTGTCCTCACTATCACTTTCGCTATCAGATTCCATCTGCACAGCTTGGCTTCCTTTGAAGATTCGCAGCGATGACCTGTCCATCTTCTCGTCGACGCCTGAAGATAAATCTTGTAATCCTTTCAAGAGGGTAGCCGGTGCATCTGAGTCGTAGTCTGGCTCGTCAATGTCCTCCTCTTCGCTGTTATCATTCTCGCCGTTGCGTTCGGTGAGCTCCAAATTCTCTTTTTTGGTATAATTTACTCTCCCAACATCAATGTACACGGCATCCTTGTCAAAGGAAACAGCGCCGACATTGGAAAGAGGCGCGAATAAGAGTGAATCCTTTTTGTTCAAGGTTTTGCTTTCACGTTCTTTGTCGGGTACGGGACATGGATCCGACAACACAGTGATTTCTTCCATATTGTAGTCCCCGAGTCCAATCAAGTGGACCCGCATACCAGGTTTCAAATGAGTACCACGGACGTATCCGTAAAAAACGACGCTTCGCTCACAGTCTTCATTTTCGTCAACGAGACTTGGGTGAGTAACATCTTCGTGTCGATCCACCAACACGTAGGGATGGGTGTTGCGCCAAATCAACGGACGATACTATAGCAATCATAAAAGGATAGGGCAAGTGTTAGTGGCTGGGATATAAGAAGGTCAGAGTACAACGGCAGCCATATCAAAAAATGTGATGTATTCTATGGCATTTGACGTCGACCAATATAACACTCGGTACCAGCCCATTTTTGGGTGGTTTTGCTTTTCTCGTACACGGTTTGATTCAGACAGAAGTCACCAAAGCATGTAAAATTCGTCATAGTGTTCTCGAACATGATCATCTTTAAAAAAAAAGGAGGCAAACACGAACATCTCCCACTTCATAATCTTTGTGTCTCACATACCTTGACTCTTGACATGAAAAGTGCTAATTGCTTCGTTTCATTTTTTAAATATTTTCCATTGACAACTCCCGAAAAGTAGAACATTTTGGCTCCATCGTAAATCTCGGTCCAGAATCGGTTCTTCAAGAGTTTCTTGGTCTTGCGCAAATTCTTGGCCGTTCGGAACTGGTCAAGATGCGTAAAGACGGCCATAATTTTGGGAAATCCGTGAGTTTGCAATACGTTTAAAAACTCGAAAGTTTCCATTTCGAAGCCAAACTTGGCATCGACACACAACAAAACGAGATCGGCAATTTTGGCACAGTCCAACATGGCAGCCGTGTCGTTGGACGGGCATTCCATAAAGGTCACTCGTTTGTTCTTTCCCGTGACGACAGTAATCGGTCCTGTGACACTGGTCAAATTGTGATTCGTATATAGCTTAACAAGGGAACGAATGAGCGTGGATTTTCCGACACCCTGGGGTCCCATAACGACCACCAAGGCGGGAGGGGTCTCGTGCACATCGACGGCGCGCCGATCGTTGAGGGGAACGTACTCCTTCTTTTGGGAACGATCGGCATTTCGTTGAATTCTTCGCTGTGTTCGAACAATATTAGCTACCGAAAAAGCACGATGATTGTGCCGTTCGACGCGAGTGTTTTCTTTTTTAGCCTTGGCGTCCTTCTTCTTTTCCTTGGCTCCTCGCCCTTCCTTCTTTGCTTTGTGCCCATGATGGTCTTGAGTGAGAGCACCCAGATCCATCGTCGTGGCTTATTATTGAGTTGTTGGATTCGTGGGCTTTTTATTCGACTATGCTCGTTGTTCGTTGTTACTTTTCAATATGTCAGATAAAAATCAGAAGTACGATACATACGGTGTACCTGGACTACTCGCGATGAATTATTTAATGGCGACTTGATATCATTATTGCTAATAATCTACAGTAATTTTTTTTGGTTTGGTTTTTATTATCGTCAAGTTTGGATTGGTGGCAGAACAGGTTATCAGCCTTTAAATAATAAAAAGCACTAGGATTAGCGTTAACTGCTGCGATGACTATCAGTCGTGTGATATCAAAATTTTCTTTTGCTTTTAACTCTTACATACGGTTCATCAACATGAAATACACTGAAATTCACACACGGCTGCCTACCTGCCTAACCAAGCCTGCCCCCACTCCCCTCGCTGGTCACACTCGACGAAAAGGCATCCAAAATAATAAATCTGAACAGCAACTATGGCCGAAAATCTGACCATGATAAGCTTAATCGGTAGCCATTTATGCCATCTCTTAAAACAAATTTGGAAAAACAAGGGAAAAAAAGATTCGTCAATCAATTCGTTCCAGGTTGGCTGTTTTTCATCATTCTGTTGTACAGAGGAAGGTCCGCCGTCTAAGGAAATAAGGAAATCTATACCAGAAAGAAAACCTCTTGAAGGTGATCCGAAGCGTTCTGTTCAAGGTTGTCTTTTCCTTTTTCTCTTGCTACTACTAGCTAGCCTCAGCCGGCAAGAACAATTCTCGTGACTATGTCAACCTTCAAAAATACTACCATCCTCGTGTTGTGGATGTCACACGTCATAGCACTTGGCTCAGCTCAATCGGTAATGTCACCCGAATATGATGTTAATGCCAGCGAAGAAATCTATTTAGGTAAAACAACACTCGACGAAGAAAGCGATGCTCCTGTTCCCGCACCTCTGCCTCCTCCTTTTGATTACAGTACCTTGAATGGATCCAACCAGAACAATGATACTTCTAGACAACCGGGTCCCACGGCTCTGGAGATTCTGGTCGCCATTTTCTTTTTTGTGGCAGCAGCTTGGTTGCTTATTGCGGTGTTTTATGCCTTACTGGCACTCGTTGTATTGAGATTGCGATCTCGAGGACGATTGGATTTATACGACGAAGAATTTGGACGCATGTATGTTTGGAGAAATCGATACTACATTCCATGTGGATGTTTGCTGAGGAGATATGTGGTAACATTTGGGCACGATCAATCCGGTAATCGAGAGGGACGAAGTCGATCGAGGGATTACAAGCACATTACCCGAAGTGAACGTCGATTGGCCATCGAGAAGATTTTGTTCAATCACGATGGCTCACAGCCACCGAAGAAAAACCCAGCCACCATGGAGGAAGAAGTAAGCCCGGATATCGAGATGTTTTACGAAAAACGTTCTGTGCATGAAAATGGCATTGATACCCCCGAATCAGAACAATCGACAACCAATAATTCGGAAGAGCCTTTGTGTTCCATCTGTTTGGCAGAATATGGTAAGAAGAGAGGCCGAATACGGCTGGGTTGCATTACAATTTCAAGTCCAATACATGTATTTCGCTGACGCGAACAACTATTTACATCGATCTCTTAACCTGCAGATGACGGAGAAAGAATTTTCCAATCGACAGTCTGCAATCATAAATATCATTCCGATTGTATTTGTGATTGGCTGGAGCGGCGAAAGAATACGGAGTGCCCCTGTTGTCGACAACCGTTGGTAGATGAATCTCAAGTTTGGAAAGCCGTAAAAAAGGCCAGAAAAGCCAAACGAAGACAAGCTAAACGTCAGCATTTGGAAGGCAGCTGGTTTCCAATGTCAAAAAAGAGTTCCCTTGGGTCATTTTGGTCTGCACAGCAATTTGACGGCAACAGATCGAATGAAAATGATGGTGATGGCAAGGACAGCTACGAAGACGGCGATACTGACGTAGAAAGAGGGGCTGCCTCTCAGCATCATCGGAGGCAAGGAACCATGATTACGTTTAATTCACTCGATAACGATCAAGAGGCCAACCAGAACAGTGACGGATCAGTCAATCAAGTTCATGCGGAAATTGTCCATACTCTTCCTGCGACCTTTTTGTCTGCGAACGACGAATGTCCCGAATTGAGCACAGAAACGACTCACCCGGAAACAGCTAATTTTACCCTTCGCGATGCTATCGAGGTGCTGGCCGAGGGATCGGAGAGCACCCTTGATGCCCCCTTAGACGAAGAATCAAGTCAAAGACTCGATCCGGCTGGCTTAATTGCCTCTGAATAAAGGAAAGAACTAATAATTATCTTCATTAAACCATATCATTTCAAAAACTGGCAATTCGCCTCGTTTATCCAATCCACCACTTCAAAATACTTTTGTGACAACTAAAGTAATCAATGATAAGAAAACAAACGAAAATGAATTACCGGTACTTAGTAAGAATTTATTCGTCATCTTCAGCCTCAAGTTCAGCGTTCTTGGCATCCTTCTTAGCTTGAATAGTAGCTTTACGCTCGTCATGTGTCTTCTTGGCCTTGCGCTTGAAGGACTTGTCGGGAGTAAAGGGCTTCTTCTCTGCAGGAGAAGGGTCCTCACGAATCTTTTCGTGGACACCCTCGTACATTTCCTCAAGACCATCAGCTGTGACGTCGTTTGCGATGAATTGAGCAAAGTGCTCCTGGTATTTTTGGTTATCTTCCTCCTCTAGGTACTCCATGTATTCACCAACGTGTCCTCCAAAGATACGCTCCTTGTGCATATCGGCATCGTATTCCTTGGAATCACGGTCGTATCCCGGGAATCGCTTGTTGGAATGAGGAATATCAAGTCCACCATCAGCAGCACCCTTCAGGGCACCAAAGACGCGGTGTCCAGTGGTGGTAGGCTTACATCCGACATCCAAAAGGGCACGGAAAGGACGCTTATCTTCATCCACCTCATCGACGTAGTAAGTCTTCTTGTCGAATTCTGTCGTGATGACTTCTCCGTCAACTTCCGCGTTTCCTTCGTAAGTGGAGTCAAGACCAACCTTTTGCAGCAAACGCCGGGCGACCAAAAGACCGGTACAGTAGGCGGCGGCGTAGTTTTTGAGTCCGACCTTGAGTCCATACCGGGCAAGCTCGTCGGAAGTGGCCTGGGTCAGTACACGGTCTCCATCCACCAAGGAATAGATGATTTGGCAGATAACCTTGCGGTTAGTGAAACGAACAACCAGACGGTACTTGGGAGATTGGTACTTGTTCTTGTCTTGAGCACACAGGCGCTTGCGTTGACGGTAATCCGTCTTACCCTCGCGGCGACGTCGGTACTTGACCTGGTACCTAGAAAAGTAGGCCTTGGATTTGACTTGAGCGAATGGCTGTACGAATTGTAGTTAGCAGGGGAAGAGAGAAGAGTTAGCAGCATGTCTCAGAGTGAAGTAAATTACGTTTGCAGCGCCGATCGTACGTACCATTTTGATCTGCTAGTTTTTCGTTTGGTTTCACAAAGGATAAACTGGTATGACGCAAATAACAGATAAAAGGAGATTTACACAAGAGACCTAAGGTAGGGTTGATGCTGAGGAAGGACAAGGCTTGAAGTTTTAGTAAAAGCGGTAAAGTAGCATGACTGGATTTGTTCCCGCTCTATCTAACGAGGGTTAGAGTTGCGAACATTCGATTGAAAGAATTTCTTTTTTGAAAAAATAAATCTTACAGAAGTTATGACTCGAGTACAGCAGTAAAAATACTTTACTCGAGTGGTGGTAGTTCGTTGAGTACAACAATAATTAATACGATTATCTATTTATTGTTCGTTGTCGCAAGTCGAGTGTGTACTACTACTACTAGTAATGCACTAATACAATTCGTGTACTCAGTACTAGTGCTGCACCCACATCATATCCAAATGAGCGAGTTCAAAACCATCAGCAGTAATGACAGCAACAGCAGCAGCTATCCTGTCATGACCAAAGAAATTGTTTTGGAAATTTTGGAGTCTCCGGCTCCTTACAAGAATGACGAAGAACGAAATGTCTGCCAGCGCATGGTCGAGGCGTTGGTCCCTGACGAACAAGACGCTGCCGCCTGTACTTCGTATGCGTACTGGTTTGCCAAGACGTTCTTTTCGGACCAGGAAAAACCATCTGGCGATATTCAACTTCGCATGGCGATGAGAGAAGCACGTCGGCATTTGGTAGGGTCTGCCAATGACGAAAAAGCAGCACTGGAACGGTTTCGGTTGGCTTGTCAATCTCGTCTGGTACGACCATCGATTCGTTACTATTATTTATTACTCTATTTATTATTATTTCACGATGAATAAGTTTCCCAAGAGTTGGTGCTGTTTTCATCTTTGATACTGTGATGTAAAAGTGTGACATTTTTTTGGTATTGTGTATTGTCTCAATTCTCACTTCGCAACTATTTTCTTCTGACACCAAAGGAGCACAACATTGACCTGTTTCGGTCTTGTTATCCGATCACTGTGCCAGCGGACTACCAACAGCCACACTTTACTACAGAAGAGGAAGAAATCAAAGCCATCATTCGGGCTCGCCTGGAGAGCGAGTTATCGACCAAACAACCCTTCTTTGTTCGGGGACACGACAAAGAACACCGAGCCGTGGTTGTGAAAATGGGACGACAATCGCCTGAGACGGACCACGACGCTTTCGTGACGACACATCTCTACGTGGCGGAACGTGTCATTGCGTGTTCGGAATTTCTGTCGCGAGGCAGGCAAGAAAAAGTTGTAGCAGTGATGGACTTTGATGGATATTCTTCTTCCAATGCCCCTCCTATCATGACGCTCAAGAAATCGTTGGAATTGTTGCAAAGCAATTATCCAGAACGATTGAAAACTGCCGTCATCACGGAACCAGCGTTTTGGATGAAAGCCCTGTACAATGTAATCTATCCAATCATGTCGATCGATACGCGAGAAAAGATTCAAATGGCTTACGGAAAGGTACGTATGATTGATTTGAACAATTTCTTGGTTTGCAAGATCTTGTTGCATGACGTTTCTCTTACACTATTATTTTTATTTTTATTATTTTATGCTCTGTGGCAGGCGAAACGCGAGATTATCTGTGCACATCTGGAGCCAAATCAGGCTATGCCGTTTATGATGCCCGACGGCAAACTCGAGTCTTCGTTTGATGCAGAAGTCTTTCTTAAGACAGTGCCCTTCTACACGCCGTATCAATAATAAACTATATCTCCTAATGTTTTCGGGTATGGCACTACTACTAGAGATCAGGTATTTATTAGATAGGAATACAGTACGTACTGTGTATTATTATTTAGCATCATTTTTGAGTCAAAAGATTCTGCCGATTTTAACCAGTCAACACACGCCCATTGACCGAACTAGAAACACAATCTTATTAGTACTACTAGCTAGACTACTAGTCTACTAGTAGTAGTCTACTAATAACTAATACTAATGAAATAAAATACTTGACGAGTACTCTACTAGCTACTAATGAGTAAGAACACTGCTACTACTACTAGTGGTAGTCTACTACTAGCTAGTAGCTAGAGACCCTACTACTAGCTAGTAGTGTGTTAGTTCATTCAAAGTAGATTAGGGCTTGGGTTAGTCTAAGAGTAGTACAGTGCTACTACTACTACTAGTAGCTAGTAGCTAGCTAGCTAGTACTGCTATCTTCTACGGACAACAAGAAGTAGACTACTACTGAGGAGAGTCTACTCGATTAATATTTGAAGAAAACAGTAATAAATGCTGCACACAAACACTTTAGTATTTTCTTACAGCACACAACATGACTACTGGTAGTAGAATACTTGTACTACTTGCTGTTCTTCATACTGTATCGTCTAATAGCGATGCCAGTGCTGATGTTAGTGGTAGTGCTACTGCTGATGTTGACGACGCTAATGACCCATCAAACGATCAGCAAACTTGTTCATCTGCCGACGGTTCTGCAGCAGGTACTAGTACCTGCCGCGCCTCGCAAACTTCTCAGCTCACAGCCAAATCCAATGTAGAAGAATGCGGGATTTGGTTAGCTCCTTCTAGTATACCTGGGGCTGGGTTGGGTATGTATGCAGGAAGAGATTTTGCTCCCCGTGAGCCCCTTCAACCATCCGGTGAAATTGTGTTCCCAATGATAGACATTAACGATCACAATTTTCAACGCGACGAATTCGTTTTGTTGTGGGATGAATACACGTGGAATGGACGGGGATTGTGGATGGATCACGAGGCATACATAGAAGTCAAGGTGGCATCACCTGGATTTGGAAGTGCCGCCAACTCCTTTATTGACTTGATCAATGTAGAAGAACTGAGGCCCGACCAGAGCATACCTAACAACATTCATAGGATGAAAGATCCTGGATCGGGTGCTTTTTCTACGTATCACAATCGACAATCGATTGCCAGATCCTATATTTCCAAGGGAGAAGAATTGTATGTGGATTATGGACAATCTTGGTTTCGCGATCGAGCTTTGTTGGGACCCATTCCGTTGTTGGGTGATTTGGAGAAAGCTACAAATTTATTTCGAAAATGGCAGTCCCTGCGAGATTCACTTGCATACGTTTCCGAAGAAATCATGATAGATCTATGGAAACAGTTCGTGTTTGAAACCGAATTTGACATGTCTCGTGTACTGGGAGCCTTTCGAAAGACACAAAATGAATGGGAGCAATTGCATCAAAATATGACCCTCAAGGAAATACGCATCCAAGAAGGACTGCGAACTGATGAATGGCTTCGGGAGCACGGTACCTGTGGCGACAATATGCAAGAAGGTGTCTCTACGCTGCGACAAGCGGGTCGAGGTGCTTTTGCCACAAGAAAACTGATAAAAGATTCCATAGTTGCACCTCTTCCGCTCATTCATGTCAGCGACAGAAGTATGCTGGATATGTTCGAGTTTCAAAACATCCGAAACAAAACGACAATGCAAGGTATTCTGGGCGAGCAGTTGTTCGTCAATTACTGTATGGGACACGCGTCTTCTACGCTTTTGCTTTGCCCTTACGGGCCGCTTACTAGTCTCATTAATCACAACCAGACGCAAGTCAATGTCAAAGTGCGATGGTCAGATCCCACCAAAGGAAATCATGACCCAACTTTACTGGAGAGACTGATTGAACATTTTGCCAACGATAAGACAGCCAAACTTGCCATGGACTTGGTAGCTCTCCGAGACATTGAACCGGGGGAGGAATTGTTCCTGGACTATGGAGACGCCTGGGAAAAAGCCTGGCAGGAACACGTAGAACGTTGGAGACCACAACCAGACGCCCATAAATATGTGTCGGCCTACCAGCTCAACAATTCCACCGATCGACTGCGGACAGTGTTCGAGCAAATGGCGAATCCTTATCCTGATAACGTTGATTTGCAGTGCAAAGGGATTTTTTTCAAGGTCATCGATTGGCCCCTGTTTCTGAAGACTGGCACCGTCAATGAGACTGACTATCACGGCTCCAAATGGCAACCCTGTGAGGTCCTGAGATCCGAGGAGATCAATGGTACATTGCGGTACACAGCAGCATACACCGTATATGATGATAACGGCAAGGTAGAGAAACATGATAAACTGACGGATGCTCCGCGAGAAGCATTTCGATTCATAGATCGCCCCTATACCTCAGATATGTTTCTCCCGAATGCTTTTCGCCATCCCATATTGGTTCCCGACAATATGTGGCCTGAATATTGGGAAAACTTGTTCTGATTATCTTGCTTCTGCGATTTTGATAGAACACTTTCCTATACTTGGTTGGCTGGCCAGTGCGTTTCTCCGAGTATATCCTATTAAAATAGACACAAAGGAAGCAGGCAATCGAATCCATACACCAGTGTTGAGTATAATGCCGTTCGCAATAACATATGTAGATGCGTTGCATATGAGCATGAAAATAGAGTACTCAGTATCTAGTAGCTATTAGTGGGCGGCTGAGTCTGCTGAAGATAGACGGCAACTATCAGTCTTGGATATTCTTTTCGGAAGGATGCACATTTGTTCTGATTTGAGAAAGATGAGAGTACGCAAGGAATCGCCAATAAAGAAGAGCACAACCGAAAGCAATAAAACACAATACATTCGTCTCTCAAAATACTATCCGACTATCGAGTCAATACGAGTACTCAAACACTACCGTACATAAATAATTACGAACTCTTGACCTCAACTAGTTTGGGCGCCAGGAAGGTTTATGCTGGAGAGAAACGCATGACTCCAGCATGAGCACAAGGCAATATCTCACGTTTGCCACAGACACGAGGCTCCCCGTAACCTCGGAAGATGGCGAGATCCATCCTCTCCTAGCTTCTAGTCACCTTGAATCTTCTTCGACTGGCATGCTTTCTTTTCTAAGTCTGAAAAATAAGCAGGATCATCGGAGAGCGTCATCAACTGTGCTCCTCACTGCAACCAACTGTCCACGAGTTGTCAAGCGTGACCTTCCCCATTTTCAATCAAGCCAAACAGTGTCCATTAAGAACAGGAAGGGAGAAAATGCTGTACGCCTGAGAGCCTACTACGATTGGTTCCACAGCTTCTTACGATGGGACACAAAGCGGTCTGTCTTTTTAATGATTTCCGGTTGGACTCTAGTGAATTTAATGTTCGGAGTTATCTACTGGGCTATTGACGCACAAAATCCCGGTGAAGATTGTGGGCTTGCATCGAAGGAGGGGGAGGTCATATCTTTTAGTGGAGCCTTCGCGTTTTCCTTGGAGACGTGCACTACGGTTGGATATGGCTTGCCGGGTGGCAATAATGCCTTTTTTGAAAACTGTCACGGCCTGCAGGCTGCAATTTACTTTCAGATGGTATTCAGCATGCTCTACAATGCGTTTCTGTTTGCTTTTTTCTTTTCGCGCTTGGCGCGGGCCGAAACCCGGGGAAACCAAGTCATGTTTTCCAACAAGGCCATCATTGAGCATCGAAATGGAAAATGGCTATTTCATTTAAGAATTTACGATCTTGACGCCAGATATCCGGTGGTAGAGGCGCATGTAAGATTGTATGTTGTATCTTGGATGGACTACGAGGATCAAGACAATCAACCACATCTGCTTCACACCATGAGATTGGTCCAACCGAACGATGAGCTGGGAGCAACTCTGTTTTTGAGCGTGCCTGCCAATGTGACACATCATATTGATGCTTACTCGCCGCTTACGCCTGTTGAATTGAGAGACGATGAGAATTTAGTACAACGAAATGGATTGGCCCTGCGAGAGGTGGACCGTATGGTAGAGAATAACGGCGGCATCCCCTGCCCTGTCTGCGGGGAGACCTATGGCACCTTTGAAAATCTGCACCGCCACATTGATTACAACAAAATGACAGAGGCCGCCGACGATATTCCTGTAGAGGGATCTCATCGAGACCCTTACCTTGTAATTCCTCGCGACTCTACAGTCGCTGAATTGACAGAAAACCAGATCAAGGCAAACCTGATAGATAAAGAAATTATGGTCGTCGTTGAAGGAATCGAGCCTCTGATTTCGGGTACCTTTCAGGCTCTCCATTCCTACACTCTCGACGACATTGTATTTGGCTGTAAATTTGCGCCTTGCATGTCTCAAAAGGATGGGCAGATTTTTGTCGATTTGGACAAGTATCACAAGGTCATCCCTTCGACGCCTGGATCTGTTCGGACTCGAAAAAGATATTCTTCTTGATTTTTTTGTGTCAATTTTGCTGAAGAACTCTATCTAGTAGGTCACATTTTTAATATATATTTCTCGACTGCCCAGAAACGTTCAAATCTTCCAGAGGATCTACTCGCTGGTAGTTTTTCACTTTTTTCTTACTCTCTCATGGTTGGCCACTGCATCATGGTCATGGCTTGGTCCCAAAACATGTATTCCAATTTGCAAGCTACCAGAAAATGTCGCTTCATCTCTTCAAATTCAGTGGTGTTGGCAGATCGACAAACTGCATCAACCATTGCTTTGTAGTCACGAACTTTACCCTCGAATTCGCCACCCTCGGCGTACATATCAATCCAGTCGTCATATACGGATGGACGTGTCACTGCTGTGCCCAATTTGTCACGTAATTGCAACATGCGATTCACCACCTGTAGATACAGAACATAGCAAGGCAGCAGGACCGCCAATCCTTGTGCGTGAGATTGCGTGGCAATGACACGTTTGGTATACGATATGTACAAGAGAGTATGTGGCATTTGCTCCACTGTGGTTGTAGGAGATATGTTCCACTTTTCAAAGTAAGATTTGTGCAAATCCAATTCAGCTCCTTTGACGCCTTCAACAAAAGCTTCTAACCGCGCCTTGTCTTTTGAAGAAATCCCAGGATTCCGTGAGAGTCGTTGGAGTCCATCGGCAAAACGGCAAAATCATGAAGATAGAGGGCATCTTGTATTATGTAGTACTCAAAGTTTTCTTCTGGAAGCGTCCCGTCCACCATAGAGACTAGAAATGGGTGCTGCTCGATGACTTTAATGAGAGGCAGGGCAGCATTCCAAAACTCTTGAGCTGACATGATTCAGTTCCTCCAATACAATACAGACATCTAATAATAAGGAGATGCATTCTTTTTTCCTTCAATCTTTCGGGTGCGTATCATTATTATTTTTTGTTACTACTAGACTACTACTAGTCTACTACTACTACTAGCTAGTAGTAGTACTACGACGTAGAGTAGGAAACCTTAACCCTAGGTATAATCTTATTTGGGAAAACTTTTTTGACGCTAGTAGGCAATTAACGCGTGATTGATTTCTGTTTGGCTCGAATACTTCGAGAGAAACACTAGGCTCTATTGTTACTTTTCAACACACGTCACACAACAACAAAGAACACAGAACAAAACACGGAACAAGATGATCCCACCAAAGACGAAACGATTCAAGAGCGGCGAGCGGCAACAACAACAAAGACGGCCAATGGGCCTCCAAGATTTTGTCAGAGTTCGAGAGTCGGAACCCATGGACAGCACTCGGAGCATTGCTGGTGGAGAATCCATTGCTGCCTCGCGACGGTCTGTCGCTTCTCGTCGCTCGCTAATGAGTCATGCCACGAAACGTTCGACCTATTCTACACATATTGTGTGTGCCATTAGCGAGAATTTGGCTAGGGAAACATGCGTCGCTTCGTTGGATGCAAGTGCTCCCACTACCCTGCAAGTCACCAAGCAAGGCAACGGACAAACCTACGCCGAGACGATTGCCTATCTTGAACTTTTAGGACCTCATGAAGTTTTGCTGAACGAAGGCCGTCGAAATTCTCAGTTGGCTCGCAAAATCCAGGAGTTGTTCTGGTACGACAACGCCGACGATGACAACAAAACACACAAACATGACAAAAACAAAAATAGCAACAGTCGCAATGGTGCTGCACCAGTGAATTCTGCCGTCGTTGTCAATTTCATTTCTCGAGCGTGCTTTGATCAAACCAAAGGAGCCGTCCTACTGGAGCGAGTCGCGCGAGAAGAAACGTACGACGCATCCATTCTCGACGAGTACATTCTACTGTCGGCGGCTCAAGCCGTGCTCCATTACACCGAACAGCATTTGGGTGCTACTTTTTCAAAAAAGTGCCTGCATCTGATGGTCAATTCCGGTGGTACCAACAAAATGGTCATCGACCGATCGACCTTACTACAACTGGAGCTGTTGACTAATGCCAAGTCGGGCAAAACCAAAAGTAGCCTCTTTGATACCATCAACTATACTCACACATCGGTCGGCAATCGACTGCTGCGCATCAATCTCATGAGTCCACCCACCCGACGGGATACTATTACAGCTAGATTAGATTTGGTGGATGCTTTTCTTCAAGATTCCGATTTCTTCTACCTTGTGTTGGAGCATTTGCGACGCCTCCCCTGTCTCGATAAGATGTTGACCAGTGTGGCGCTCGCCCCACAGAGTAGATCTAAAATGGAATCAACAGGAGGAGTCGTAGAGGTGACAAAAAAGGCTGCCCGTAAGGGTATTGTAGGCTTGATTAGTATCAAGACGACATTGGCGATGCTTCCAGCCTTTGCCAGAGCCCTGGAAGATCGATTGGAGGAGCTCGAACGAGAACAAGGTCGTCAATATCAACACGGACAGAGTCAAGGGAAAGATGACGTCTCTACTCTGAAATCAAACTTATTGATAGGATTAGGAGGAGGGTCAAGGTCGGAAGCACCAGATCTACAGCATAATCATTTGTTGCGGGCAATCGTCATAATCATGAAGAGTTCCGCACTCACGGAGATTTATGATGCTATTGCCGCTACCATTCGGGGTAGTACCACGTCGGAAAATAGAAACAAGCAACACGAAAAGAATCAAGAAGAATGTTTTGCATTGAATTCGCCAGACAACAGCTTGATGGACGTGGTACGAAAAGCCTATCTCGTCAATGTGGACGAAGTCTACATCCACGCTGATGAGTACTCGAGCAAACACGGATTTCATGTCGCGGTGCGCCACTCGTCCGCTCGCGGCTATTTCTATTCTGTTCCGGATGGTACATCATTGCCCGCGGAATTTATTCAACCAACAAGAAGTGGTCGATGCATCACCTTTACGACCATTGAACTCATGTCACTAAACAATCGCATCAACGACAATGTTCAGGACTTGCTCATTATGACTGACTG
>Ga0100402_1000474_pt1 | contig 46763 bp, 36 predicted proteins | sample CryGeyme20150102_FD_80419 | JGI IMG/M metagenome (GOLD analysis project Ga0100402, IMG submission 80419) | Groundwater microbial communities from Crystal Geyser aquifers in Utah, USA - Crystal Geyser metaG 2015-0102 | ecosystem: Environmental > Aquatic > Deep subsurface > Groundwater | place... | reverse complement strand
GTTTTTTTTAAATAATAAAACAAAAATTCTTTTTGTTTTTTTTTTTTTTGCTTCATATAAAAAAAAAAAAAAAAGGAATGGATCTTCATTTTCATTCTTTTTTTTTTTTTTTTTTCCACGAACGAATATGAGAAATGAATGTTGAAGTATTATTATTATTTTTCAAATCTCTTTCATCTAAAAAAAGAATGACTGATAATAATCAAAATCTTGCATGGTACGTAATGAGATTAAAAATTCAAGGCTTGTTGAAACAAGTGCTACACTAGTAGTACAGTAGTAGACTGCTGTGGTCTGTGGTTGTTTAGTTGTTTTGTTTAAACCTGGCGACCTGGAGTCATCGGAACACAACAGATGAAAGAGGCCAGAACACTCGTCAAAAATGCCACTAGACTAGTCTACTACTAGTATGTAGCTAGAGTGAAGGTTTGTACCTGGTAGTAATATTTGAGAGGGACGAAATAAATAATGAATGTTGGTGCTGCTGAAGATTGATGATCAGCTATGATGTACTAGTACTACTAGTAGGTACTACTAGCTACTAGTAGTACTACTACTAACGTGGTCGTACTCCTGCCTATGGTAGTCTACTACTGATGCATTGGGTCTACTCGAGTAGTACTGTACTGAAGTAAGACATGATGTAGTAGTAGTACTAATCATGTAGCTAGGCAGTCCTACCTACAGGACTACTTGTACTCAAACAAAATAATATGATTAGGTGTGCGTCCAAGTTTTGAAATTACGGAGTTCGGAATTACCGACATCTTTTCATTCTTAAAAATTTGCTTTCAATTAACGATAATTCTTTGGAAGTATTTCTTCCTATGTCCAGCATCACATTATTATTATTTCCTCTGATCTTCTTTGTTCTTCTTTCACAAAGCGAACGTAGCAGCAGTACCTGGTAGTATACTGTACCTGGTACAGTACCTGGTAGCAGGAGCGAGCGTGTGTTTGGCTGGTCCCTTCTATTGGTTTCCTGAAGATAAGAACACTGTAGTCGTACTACTAGACCAATACTACTATTAGCTACCAGGTACCAGGTAGCTACTAGTAGAGTACGGTAGGTCTAGCTACCTGGTAGCTACTAGTAGTAGTAGCTAGTCTAGAGTGGCTGGCAGGAGTTTTTGATGGATGATGGATTGATGGTTTGATGGCAACGACCATCAAGCTCAAGCTCATATCATAAAATTGAAACAATACTATTTTCTACACCTTTGGTCTTGTTTATTATTCTACAAGTAATAGAAGACTAGCTGGTTAGTTCAATAGCAGGTAGCTTTCCACTATAGTAAGCATTTCAGAAATAATAATAGTAATAATCATAATAATAATAATAATAATAGAACACTTCTAGACCAAACAAAGGACAAATAAATAATCAGAAAAACGACAATAACAAGTGACATAAAAAATGGCAACCCAAGTGATCCGGCAACAAAGACAACAGCAGCAGCAGCAGCAGCAAAAGCAAAAGCAAAAGCAAAAGCAACAACAACAACCAATATATTTTGCTTCTGAAAATCGACAACAACGTAACAATCACTTATTAGTTAACAGCAAAGATCAGATTCATCCGATTGACAGAGATCATTATTCCTTTACAACCACCACCACCACCACCACAAACCCAACAACAGAATCATTCGTGTACAAATCCCAACTACCTTTTCCAATCAAGGCAATACAACGAGATAATGCTGGTAGTAGTATCAGTAGTAGTGGTGGTAATGGTGGTAGTGGTAGCACTGGTGGTACCGACCTTTGTTGTACGAAATCCAGCAACAATAACAGCCCTACAGGAGTAGTTCCACCGAATCATGAAAAAAAGAATTGGTCCCCAATGAAACCAACAACAATACGACATGTGCGAAGCCAGTCAACACCATCGTTGGGGACGGACCAACGACGGACCATCTTTCAATCATTTTGGAAAAAGACAAACAATAATAATGACAACAGTTGTTGTAGTCTCAACGAAGGAATTGGAGGAGGAGATAATGACTCTCTGTCATCGTCCAAATCTAGCCAGAGCAGACGCACGTCTTCTTCTTCTCTTTCACAAGACAACAGTTGCATTATGAGATTTGCTCCTCCGAAACAACACAAATCAACGTTACGAAGTCGTTTCGAAGATTTGTACAAACTACCCGATCATGTGCAACAGCAGTTACCACCTCTGCCATCTCCCTTGAGTCGTATTTGTCGCAATGATGGATGCTTAGCCAGTAAAGGCATGTATCCTCTCACGAGTCCCAAGTCTATTTTGAAAAAGAACAAGTATTGGACCAATACGACGAATCCTACTACTACCACCATTACCACCACCACTACCAGCACCAAAACGACAGCAACGACGAAGCATTCACAGTACGGAATGTCCAACACGCCACCCCCATCTCCACTACTACTACCACCACCGCCGCCACCACCGCCGCCTCCCAATAATAATTCTTCTTCTGATTCTTTGCGAACACAAATGATCATGTCAATTCCCTTTAGCATGACTGATAGCATTCATCATTTCAGTCATCCATCACGAGGCGATGATTATTTGGTTGACCAATCATATCAGCAGTTCGTAGCGGAAGAAGATGCTGCTAGCACATCCTCTACCACGAGCAGTTCCACAGTTTCGTCTCCTTCTGCTGCTGCCAATGCCAATGCCAATGTCCGAAAGGTCCACTTTGATCCTCGTGTGACCATTTCAGAATACGATGATCACTACGATCGCAAATGGTATACGGACGCTGAATTGGATAGATTTAAGTTCGAGACGATTGCGTTGGCGCAACGGTATCTGTTACATCATCCCGAGACAGCGGCCGAGTATTGCAAGGGAACAATAGATCCTGTCACCGGATGCATTCGAAAGCGCACGCTCTATTCACTTCCTATCCTTAATGATGTTTCGTATGAGCATACTGGCAGCGACAATGACGACGACGATGATCAGGAGGAGAAGAAGAATACTGTGTCTGGTCTCCACAATCTGATGGGATCGTCATCTCGCACCTGTGCCACTCAATGCAATTACTACTCGGAATTGACAGAGATGCATGTTCAAAGAATTCTCATTGTCGATCCCAACAGTCTCATTTTGGATCTCTTTCGCAAATCACTAAAACATATCTTTCCCAAAGCCGAAATAACTACCGTACAGACAGGAGAGGAAGCGTTGTACCATGCAAAGCGAGCTTGGTCACAGTCGGTAGCCTCCTCAACATCGTCGACTGCTAGTCCGTGCAGCACAAAAGCAAGAGCTTTTGACATTTGCATTGTAGAGGAGCGGCTGCGAGCTTTGTCGCTGAGGTGCGTTGGTCGCTCGCCGCGTCAACAGCAAATGCTAGGAACGAAAACAAGATCGCTGTCTGATATGACAGAGTATAAATCTGCTGCTACAGCTCCAAGTTCTTTCGCCGTTGGAGCTAATGCGGAATACTTTATGCAAAAGTACCTGTCAGGCTCGGATGTTATTGCAAGGCTCCAAGAATTAGAAGCGGAGTTTTGTCGTCCCGATCGTTGCATACCTGAAGAGGATGACGACGACGAATTTATCAACAGTGAACGTGACTGCGACGATGACGATAACGACAACGATGCTGTATCCGACGAGCCATCAGAACAAATTTGTTGGAAATCGTTGATTATCGGTGTATGCGTTGACCAAAAGCATGACGCCGCCAAACTCTGGCAAAGCGGTTGCGATGTTGTTTGGTCAAAACCACCACCACCGTTGGGTGAAAACATGCGAAACCAACTCGTCTGCCTGCTGGCGAAGAAGCGCGGGCTACCCCTGGGCACTGCATAATGTACTACTAGCACTTATACTAATAGTTATATCATGAATTACAGTTGTTGTATGCAGTATTTACTCCAGAAAAAATGAAGGAATAGATTTCAGTCCAAAAATTATTGTTCGCAGGATTTTATGTGCATAAAACTAGTGCGAAACTAACGGTAGGGTCTACCAGCTATTATTCCATCCAAACAAAAATATTAATGGAGATGAAGGGAATCGAACCCTCGACATCCTGCATGCGAAGCAGGCACTCTACCCCTGAGTTACATCCCCGATATTGACCACGAAGTAGGGTAAGGAACAACCATTGTAGAGAAAATGTAATACATATACATTATCGCAAGTTTATTAGACGTGCATACCAACAATAGAACATCTATCTGCCAGGTACCAGGATGCATTCAAAATGGACAACAGGAATTATCAAAATCGTAACGTATTAGATAGATGCCCCAACTACGGCTTGCTTGAACAAAATGAATGATCAAAGTCGTAACGTATTAAATAGATGCCTCAGGAACGGCTTCGCTTCGGAGGATTTGTTCCAATCCCTCAGGTACAACTTCGTTCTGGTATATTTGCTCCAACGATTGTATCTTTCGAATCAGGTGAACTTTGCCATCATGGTCCAAAAGCACCTCGGGGGCCTCTGGAAAACTGTTGTAGTTTTTAGTACTCATTCCAGAGCAGTACGCTCCGCTTCCATCCATGACAACGATGTCACCAATCTCTGCCTTTCTGAAAGCATACTCCGCAAGCTCTTCGGGCGCACCAGCCTTGGGAGTCATCAAATCCCCACTTTCGCAGCAATGTCCCACAACAACAGCTTCTTCAGTATCAGCCCCCACGTCATCTGACTTTCCACTTCCAGGAAACACGGTGATGGGATGGACGGCTCCGTAAAGGGAGGGCCGAAGGACGTCGGTCATTCCAGAGTCTAGTTTCAAGAAGATGTGGCCGTCTTCTCCGGTCGTAAAGACCTTATCCTGAACAGTACTCACAAGAGCGCCGGCCATGGCTACCAAGTACGTTCCCGGTTCAATTTCCATTTGCAATTCACGTCCATTCTCTTTGGCAAATTTTTGAAAGGCCTCTGCAACAGGCTTTCCAATTTCTTGCAAGTCAGTTGTTGGTTCTCCAGGATTGCGTCCCACCTTGTACCCGCCTCCCAAGTTGCAAGCAGTAACAGTAGGAAATTGTTGGCAGAACGACAAGGTTTTCGTGGCCACCGATTGCCAAATCTGAGGATCACTGCCGGATCCAATGTGTGTATGAATGCGCTCGACCTCGAGGCCATACTTTTCGACAATTGCTGGCACTTCCTTTTCCATCAATTCGAACCAAATACCAAAGGATGAAGAGGGTCCACCTACGTTTGTCTTGGAGAAGGATGTTGTTGACTTCGAAAATCCGCCCGAGCCAACACCAGGATTGACACGGATTCCAACCTTTTGTCCCTTTCCTTGGTAGTGTTTTCCAACTCTCTCAAGCTGCGAGATGGAGCTGCCATGACAACAATAACAACAAAAGAAGAAGAAATCCAATTGTGAGGCCCAGAGGATAGGTAAACGCAGTGTCGTAACTAAAATAAAATAAAAGGGAATCAGGCTTACCATGCATTGATCTTGACGCCCATATCAATAAGTTCGGCAAAATCAGCTGGCAGCTCTTGTGTGCTGAGACTGATGTTCTCAGCAGGAATTCCAGCCGACATGGCCCTTCGAGCTTCGTACCCCGATGAAGCATCAATGTGGATGCCTCTGGAATGGAAATACTTGAGAATGGCAGCATTTGGACAGGCCTTCATGGCATATCGGACGGTTAGTCCGTAGGCATTAGGAAACGCCAGGCATGCATTCGCAGATTCTTCCAATTTGGCCAAGGAGTACGCGTAGACGGGACTGTGACCAGCGCTTTCGATGCAAGCCTTGGCAGTTTCAGGTGTTAAAAACACGGATTGGGCTGGGTTTGCCATTTCGAGTGCCGAAGCAGATGATCCAATAGATCTTGGAGCTGCGAATTTCGAGACTGTGAAGGCGTCGCTTGAAGCAGCGATTAGTGCAAGAAGAAAGAAAGCGCTACGAAATTTCATGATGAATAGAATATACTAAGACTTTTTTTTAATGCCTTGATTCTTCACGAAGAAAATAATAATGATGAATTTGTGAGACTATTGCTGTTGGTAGATGGTACCAGTAGAGTCTGGTCTACTGGTAGACTAGACTACTTCCAATTTATGGCTGGAGATGTTGTTTTTTGTACCAGGTAGAGTACTTCTGTGGCTCTGACTGTCTACGGACGAACAAACGAAACACGCACGAAGATCGCGTCTCACCCCATCCCTGTAATAGTAGACTACTAGTGTGTGTGTTTCGTTCTACCAGGTAAGTACTCGGAGTACCTGGTATGCTGCAGGTGTGGTCCTCGCACGTTTTTTCAGTTCCCGCAATTCTGTTGCATACTGTATGCGGTATTATGTATGATGTACTAGTATGATGGAAGCCCTTCCAGAGACATCCTAATCATGCTTTACGGAAAGAAGAGCTTGCCTACAAACTGCAAATAGTAATACTGATAAAAGGGAGGAGTTTAATATCTGCTATTTTCATACTGTATTCATTTGCGGTTGCCGCCCTGCAATATTTTCAGTCGGAACCATCTTACCAATATCTCAACACAAGTCCAAGCCACACATCGCATTACAACATTACAACATTACAACTCCCCATCACGTTTGAAATATATGTATATCCCAGAAAAAAAAGATTTTCGCTTTCATTTTTAGCCGGAAACGCCGCCAGCTTTATTTTGTAATACTCCATCGGATGTAAGTTTCCATCCATCCGAATGGAAAGAGAACCATATTTAGAGGAAAAGGGACCTTGAAACCAATCTGGAATTGGAAGACAAATCCGAGAACCGCAAAAACATACGAAAGTGTCTCGTCAAATGCCGTTTCTTTGTGATCTTTTTTAATGAGTCCACCGAGCTCAATTCCGTGAGCATAACAAAAATTGCAAAAGGAACGCGCAACCATCAACCCTCCAATCAAAGCAGAGGTGAAAGCAGACTGAACAGATTGGATCCACCAGGCAATCGACATGGCAATACTCTTGGTAATCCACTGTGCAATGTTCAGATTATTGATTCGCGTTTGGATCCGGCAAGTTTTGTTAGAATTATTTTAGCTGACCACAAGATGGGATTTTGCATCGAAAAAAAAAAAAGAAAACACAAAAAAAAACCTTACACGTAATACCACAGGAACCCACTTATCGTATTCATTCGGAATGGCAGCTTGCAATGCAGGCGTCAAGAAACGGTCGCAGGGACGATTGAGGAACTCGGCAATCGAAAGGGCCATGTTGATTGTGCGAGCAAATTGCAAGGTAAGGACTGCAGCGACGGCCAACCAAACACGGTAAATGGAATAAATGGCCTTGTCAATCTGACAGAACAATTGTAGTGGTATGGATGGAGGAGTGGATGCATCATTATTTGTTGTTGTTTATTATTGAAGATAGAATAATAGAGAGAGCGCGATGTTGAGTTTTGTGAATACATAAGCCATGGATTTGCAGACAACAGCAAAGCGTTAAAAAAAGACAATCTATGACATCCCATCACGTGCAGAAGAACCTTCCCCGGTACGCACCTTATCGGGATTCATTTTCTTCAATACGAGTAATGTCTTTCGTTGCAAATATTCTTTGGCCGAAGCTTCTGTCACGTCCTTTTTGCCATCCTTGTCTTCATCTTTTTCGTCGTCTTTTTTGGATTCTTCCACGATAATCATGGCCTCATTGGCAAGATCTTTAATGGCCTCGACAACAGTTTTACGACCACCATTTTCGGCAGCTTGGACTGCTGCAAACAGCGTAGGATAAACACCCCCAAAGAAACAGAAAATAAAACCGATGCAAAACTCAATCTGTTTGTTGTAATGTGAGATGAGATGGGGAGTGTTGGCAGGCGAAAAAGAAAATGAAGGACGACTCGTTCGTGTAAGTCATGTGTAAGTACACAACGAAACACGAAACAACAACAATAACAACAAATAAAGGACACCCCCTCATCGTTTCTTCTTAGAAGCATCTAAAAAACAAGACAAGACAAAAAAACTCCCAAATTTCAAAACAAAAAAGTGAAACGTACGAAATTTTGTGGAAGTTTGCCGTAAAGTTCGAATGCCTTGTTTCCATACGTAATCACTATAGGAATCGCAGCTGTCAAGAAGGCTCCCAAAGGCTTGGCAATCTTTTCAATCATTTGAGTAATTCCTTCATTCTTGTTGTCGTTGCTGCCAATGCTACTACTACTGCTGCTGCTGCTTTTTTTCTTATCCGAGTCTACCATGTTCAGTTCGCTTGTTTTATTTCTTTGTTTTGTCTGTTGATTCGTCGATTTTTGTGTTAATTACTTTGGAAAGAATCAAGGGTTCTCTTAAAACCTGCGAAATACCGAGTAAATAAAATAATACTGTAGATAATTGATTTGGCCAGCGAACAAGATCCTTTTGATGATTGTGCTCATAGTTACCAGGTACCAGGTACCAGGTGGGCCTTATAAGATCCCCCCTTTACTCCACCCCCCTCAACTCCACCCCCCCCTTTTACAAGCGCAGCCAACAAGCAACAACAATAACAACAACTTCTGTACTTGCGGGCATCTACTAGTCTACTACTACTCTAGTAGTAGGGCTACTACTAGCTGTCTACTACTAGTAGTAGTAGTAGAGAGTACTGGACTACTGTACTATCGTTGAGAGCCATCGTCAGTGTTTTTAATAAGCTACTCTTTAAAAGTAGCGGCTCCTACAAACTATTTTTTTTCATACAGTAGTAGACTACTTGTTGTTTAAAATCTTCTTCACGAGGAAAATACAATAATCATAGTATAAAATCATGTACTCGACCGTGACAAGAAAATGGGCGTTGCAACAAGTAGTAGTAACGTCCAAATCTGGTAACAATATTATTAGCTGTTGCCGCCGATCTTTGGCTACGATGCGAATAGCCCGTAACAAGACACCTCTGGCACAAAGCATTATTCCAAATCTGCCTCTTGTGGATATTGATGATGATACAACTGCTCCTCCTCCACCCAGAGAAGGTCGTATCCAGCAAAAGATGGATCGCTTTTTGGCAGATCGTAAACCTGTGACGTCGGCTCATGCCGTTGATGCCATTGCGGGCGAAATCTCCACTTTGGATTCGGCCGCTATTGATGCTTCCGGCAATGTATTCCACGGACGTTACGGTGAGTTAGGACCCGTAGCAGATGCTATTCCTTTGGAATATTTGGCCTTGTTACGACCTGCGGCGGAAGGAGCTGCCGGTCTGCGGGCTATCGGTGCTGCTGCTAGTGGTGGTAATGCTGCTGACGGTACCGTCTTGATCTACGGAGCTTCCGAAGCCAATGGATTGGCAGCGGCACAAATGGCATCGGCGAATGGAAAAGCCGTTGTTGGTGTTGTTGGTGGAGAACACTCGGGAAATACTCTCTTCATGGAGTGTGTCAAGGGATTGATTAGCGATCCAGGAACGGCAGTGCCGGATGTGTACGCCTTGTCCAAAAAGAACTTTTTGGATTTGGTTTCCAGCATCTCTTCGGGAGATGAAGGCATCGAAAAGACAACTGCCGAAGAATACTTGGAAGAGTTCAAGGAAAGCTTTTTGCAGTACTGTCTCACCTTTCCTGATAACCTTCCGGCCGCGGTGGATCCAGAAAAACTCAAGTTCTCCGGTATGGACAAGGACCGGGAATTCTTTCAGGAAAACATGGAAGCATTCCTTTCTCAGTATCCTCCAGGTGCTCCTCCGATCGAAAAGGTTTCACTGGACGCTCTCTTTACCAAGGAACAGTACGAAATCTTTCGAAAGCGATTCTGGAGTCAGACCTCCGATGTGATTTCAGGAGACGAGCGCAACTTTTTTTCTCCTCCTCACATTGTCAAGGAACTTGTCGAAAAACCGGAAACACCACCAAAGGTTGATGGAAAGTTTCCGTACAGTTTCTCGATCTTGAACCAGAAGTTTCCCGAAGGATCGGCAGCTCCTGCCGGTGGACCCGTACTGGGTGCGATCATTGCCGTCACTCCAACTCTGGAATCGGCAGCAAAGGCCATTGGTGCAGCCAAGACTCTTCGCGAAAAGGGGGAGGCACTGGCTTTTTTGACGTCGGCAGAAAAATCTGCTTTTGGTGCTGCCAGCTCTGTAGCAGCCGCGGCTCGCAAACATGGAGCTCCTGTCTACGCGATTGGAGGTACGATTCATTCTATATCATTTTTTTATGATGTTGACTGTTTTTCCATTTTTCATCTATTTTTGTTGTTGTTTGGTCAATCATATAAATAATAGTATTACTCACACATTTATGTACACATTTATGTACTGTTTCTTATCGTTTGCTTTCCAGGATCTCTTCCGGGAATTGATACGGTGGAAACCAAGGATGAGGACGTCCAAGCAGCCTTGGCAGCAATGGATATTGCTGAAGATGGTTCTACCAAACTGAACTATTTTGTTCAGAATTACCGTGCCAACGATTTTGCCTTTTATGGTGACTACGCTGTGCACCGGGCCAAGGAACCTTTGGCTGGGCCACGACAAATTATTGTTACCAAGTAAACGAGTTACTAGTAGTAGGCATCATTTTCAAAATACATGTATACACTTTTTTGTTGTGAAATATCCATACAGTAGTTGATATGACTGCCAACTTCGAGGCTTTACTCTCGTGCACTTTGCAAAACTTTTTTCTTGAAAATAAATCATCCCTTTCTGGTCTTGCCAGTCTTCGCTACTTGTGCTTTTGAAGCCTCGTGTTTTCATAGAAGTCGATTCTTGTTGAACGGTAGGTCTTGGGATATCGCCACCTTCTTGATGCTAGGTTTTAATCTCCGGCGGTGTGATAAGCTTCTCCTTACACCTCTCCTGCGCCCCTCTTTCGTTCAAGTGGGCCTACCAGTCCATCATAATATTCATGCTTATTACTACTACTAGCTAGCGTAGGAGTACTAATTTGCAATGTTATCCCCATTCCTAACATTGTGAAAAACCTTACATTTCCATCCTTCGCAAATTAAGGCTTTTTCGAGCAGTGAAATAAATAATAATAATAATGGACGGAGTGAACATCATCCAATCACAAAATCATTTTCAAGTTTCAAGTCCACCAAACTTTTCGAGCTGCGCAAAAGTAAGGGGATTGAAGCCATATCAATACAAGCGCAACCTGTTCAATGGAAGAGTATAAAGGCAAGGACGAAAAATACATGGATGCTCAGGTACCTTGTCAAGTTTGTTACAAGAAATGCAAACCACTACGATGTGCTCGATGTCGTCAAGCTTGGTACTGTTCGAGAGCTTGTCAAAAGAAAGGGTGGAGAGCGGGACATCAAGCTCTCTGTGAAAAATTACAGGCCAATCCTGGCCTTTCGCCCAAACAAGTCATGGCCCAGCATGCCATGCTAGAATTACAGACACTCATGGCCAAGAATTATTCATTGGATACGCTGAGCGCAGAATATCATTTAGCCAAAGATGAATTTGATCGCAAGAACGAAGAAACAGCTGCAAAAGAAGAAGAAGAAGAGAAAAAGGTTGAAAACGAAGCTCGGCTTAAAAATAAAGAGAGGACAGGAGAAAAAAGTTCCAGAGATTCTGAATCGGATCAGCCTTCTGCCGATGAGCCACCCAACAAGCCAATGGCGTCTACGAAAATCGGACCAAAGAAAAAAAAGAAGCTTCCTTGTGAGGATGTCTCGCGAATAGAGGTTTCCAAGAAATTATATTGGGGGTTTTGGATTGAAAATTTAAGGCACATCAACAGTTACCAAATCATGCTTTTTCCTCAAGCTCAGCAGTGGCAAAGCATCGGCTCATTCCAGACGTTGGTCAATCAATTGGAAATGTCCGTGACGGTCAACGAGGACAAACAGTCATCCATTATTTCTCTACGACGAGGTGGAAAACAAGGCAATGGTGGGAATTATCACCCAATACTTTACATTCAACTGCCCGGAAAGGTCAATCCTACTCCAAGTGCCTTCGATATTGAACATGGTCCAAGTGTCATTAGTGATGGCAACGTGAATCAAGGTGACAGCTTGGCTTTGCGATTGCAGTACGAACCATCTTTGGAACAACAGCAGGGATTGGATGATCTAGGAAGCATGTCTTTGTTGGCAACCGAATTAGACGAGACGAGCGCCAATGAGTTACGCTGTAAATTCTGCAAGCTACCCATTCTCAAGGAGGAAGCTACGATCGACCGTGTTGTCCGCATGCCGTCTTCAAACTGGGATGACATTGCCGATTATCTGATTTGCTACAGTGGTGTAAGTACTGGAGGAAGTCTACTTGTGCTACTATTGATTTTGCGTGTTATAATCCCACAAGCAATCATTCCATCCATTTTTCTATCTCACTCACTCTCGCTCGCTCGCTCGCTCGCTCGCTCGTTGACAGCAAGCAACCATAGACTTTTCGTCGGCATCTACCAATGCTGCCCAAACGGGGGCTGTCCTCGTTGATACTAATGCTATTTTGTTGCACCAGGAAGATGCAGGAAGTTCCGTTTGTGTTTTGGCTGTTGAAGGATATGGAGAAAACGATTACGCCAATGGGGTTACGCAAGACTCCTCTAATACTCCAATCAGCCCATTTGCTGCCGCCGCAGCTGAAATGGGAAATGATGCACCGGCCATCGTCCGCGGCCCTCGTCCTTGGCGAGAAACGGTAGGTGGTGGCAGCATCTGTTGCAGTCAGTGCTGTTCTACTTTGGGCTTTGCGTCTTTGTCAACTCCTGATACGTACCGATTCTTGAAGCATCGGCTCGTTACAAAGCAGGAGGATGATACCACAAGTGCCAGTCCAAGATTTGCTCCCGTAATATCTTGCTCGCTATTTGTGGCCCGCGAAATGATTCGGTATGCTGAAACAAAAGCCATTTTTACGTTTGTTGTCGAACGTAACGAACCCGGTGTAAATGGACAACAACTACTTTTGCTCAAACTTCTGAGCTGGGATTCTCAATTTGCAACCAATGATGACGTCTCTTTTTTGGAACACGAAAACAAAAGCAATTTGCTGCAGGCTATCTCTTTTCACAGATCAGCCAAAATTATCTTTGAAGAAACCTGTTTGGCAGACGGAACGCAGGGCAAGAATAGTGAAGAAGATATTTCGAGTTGGGTTTGGGGTGGAGTGGACCTTTGCTGTCTTCCGGACGGGTCTAGTGCGACGAAGTTGCCCATGCGTCATGAAGGAGTGTCCAATACGAAAAACCCTATTGCATCTATTGAAACGACCCAGGAGCAATCTACATCATCTGTCCGTCTTTTATTGGAAACGAACGAGTGGGACGAATTAAGGACATCTTTGCAACTGGGTGGCCAAGTGTTTTCCAAGAAGGTGGTCGAGGCTACCGTAGCAGCCAAGCTTGGACGACGTGACATTCCGGATCGACAAGGCCATGAAGCTTCCATTGGCTTAAGTGTGGTAGCATTGGACTAAGTATGAACTATTTTCAATTTGTACATTGAAAAATCCTTAAAGTAAAATATTTATGCACAAACGATATTTTCTTGAGTCTCCTCTAATCGGCGCACTTGGTCGAAATGCAAAAATTGGGAAAGTCGTGAATTCTCAAATTACTTTTTTCACTCTTTCGTACCAACCATCGGTGCTTGTGTCGTCTTATGGTTTTACTTTTCTTCTGTCACTTCATCCAACACTTCTTTCAATTCTCCACTCTCATGCATGGCAGTAATGATATCACAACCTCCAATAAATTCGCCATTGATATATAATTGCGGAATGGTAGGCCAGTCGCTGTGTACATAAAATAATGCATCAATGAAAGAGAATGTGAGTCACAAAAGCACACACACAACAAAAGTAAAAACATCAAAAACTTACGAAAACTTCTTCACAGCTTCTCGAATGGCAGGATAATCCAGCACGTTAACGCTGCTAAAGTCGGCGCCTTCCCTTTGAAGAATTTTGGCCACAGTAGCGCTAAAGCCGCACAGGGGTATGCTTGGGTTGCCCTTCATGTACAACATGATCTTATTGCCTTCCACGTGACTCTTGACCATGTCGAGGGCTTCATCATCATCTCCCGAAACTTCTTTTTTCTTCGGAGCAAAGTCACTGTGAGAGTCAGACGAAAACAATTGCTTCTTTTGTTGTTGTTGTAGTAGTAGTTGCTGTTGTTGTTGTTGTTGTTGTTTTCGGAGGGATGATTGGTTGGCGGTAGCTACCAAAGGAAAGGTAGTACCGGAGAGGACCGAATACGATCTGACCGCCGTCATAGTGAACAAGGATTTACCAGCCGAAGATCTCAGGGCTACAGATGAAGCGCAAGATAACATAGTGGTTGTTTAGATGGGTCGTATGGAGTTGTATTATTACTACTCGAGTAGTAGATTAAAGATTAAAAAGTATAGCTAAGGGGTAAGAGTAGTAGCAGTAGCTACTACAGTTAGCTAGTGATAATATTATTAGATGCTTTCTTGGTGATTGAAAAGTAAGTTTGATCGATTTTTTGATCTTCTTTGTGATGACGTCATCTTAACCTCAGTCAGTTAAAAAGCGCACACCTACTCTTTCAAAAAGAGCAAAATTATTACTACTAGCTAGTACTACAATCCAATCTCCCAAACTGTGACGACGAAAACACAGGAAACTGGTACGGTAGCGTTCTACTACTAGGACACAAGACACACAACTCTAAACAACCGACTGAAAGCCCAAGCCGCCAGCGAGAGAGAGCACCCATCTATAACCATTAAAGCCGGGAGAAACATCTACGAGTCAGGTTTCGTTGATATATTTAAACAACAGAAACAAAGAGTCAAAAAAGGAACGAGTAGACAAAGAGTTTTATTACAGATTTCAGAGAGATCCTTCTACCACCTTTTAGACACAACCAAATAACACAGACCATGGTGTTTGCACAAGGAAACAACGATAACATTCAAAATGTAGGAGAACCCGCTGGACCTGATGTACGTCAAAAAGTAACTGGAGTGAATGAGTGCCGGTGCAAAGATTGTGCATTACTTATTTTGACTGTACTCAAAATTGTTCTTCCTCGTTTTCAAATAAATACTAATACTAATATACTAATAACCCAACAGCAATGGTTCAAATCACTTCCCATCATTACGCGAGCGTGGTTTGGTGTGACCATGGTCCTTACTCTGACAGGAAATTTTGGGTTCCTCAGTCCTTACTATTATGTTTTTAAGTGGCAAAACATTGTATCGAAATTTGAAGTGTGGCGCGTTGCCACGTGCTTTTGTTATGCGGGAGGGTTCGATTTCAATACCCTCATTGCCATGTACACACTGGTAACATTTTCGAAAAACTATGAAACGGGTGGACCCTTCAATACCGGAGCGGGAGGTACGTACGCAGGGGGGGAAAGAAAGAAAAGGAGGAGTACAATAGACTGGGGAATATTTGGTTCTTTTTTGTTTTTGTTGTTGGTGGTCGTGGAATCATACCAGTACTGGACATGTGACTAACACGATAAGCGATTTTGTTCTTTATTTTGTAACAGGTGGCACAGCAGACTATGCCTTTGCGATGCTGTTTGCCATGGTTGTCATTCTGGCAACGTATCCCCTTCTCATGAGCGTAATTCCACCATTATTTTGTCGCAATTTAGTTTATTTTGTCCTCTATGTCTGGTCCAGACGGCATCCCACAAGTCAGGCCAACATTTGGGGAATACCCATGAAGGCTATGGTACGTGTGATATACTAAAGATTCAGAGAGAGAGAGAAAAAAAACACTTGGAATGACTGTTTTGTAACTATTTTGTTGACACTCCATCTTTTTTGGTTTACCGTACTTTCATGCAGTACCTGCCATTTGCCTATTTAGCGTTGACCGTTTTTATGGGAAATCCATTTTACGACATGTTGCACGGAATTGCTGTGGGACATTTATTTTATTTCATGGCAGATGTCATGCCACAAGTGTACGGAAAAGATTTATTGAGAACGCCACTCTTTTTGATTGATTATTTCGGAGTCGGTGTTTATACTCCTCCGGTGCAGGAGCAAGCTAACAATCCATATCGCGCAGGTGGAGGCGGCGGTAGAGCTGTCGGTGGAAATACACAAGGAAGATCTGGTGGTGGAATTGGAGGTCACAATTGGGGAAGCGGCGGTCAAGTTTTGGGAAGAAATTAGGACTTTGTCTGTAATATTCGTGGATGACCATTTTCAATGCGCAAAAATGAAAAAAGTGATATGATTGATTTCTTACACCTAGCGGAAGCGACAATCTATACAGCAGAAAACCCGGGTGTGGCACAAAACGCAACATAGCCATCACATAGTTCCTTGAGAAGTAATAGGTTGGTAGGCTCCATGAAAAAAAATTTATGATTGCACAATTCTTTTCTTTCCTTACTAATAGAAGCGTTACCTTTTCTTCGCAAACAGTGACATCGCTTGCATCAAGTATACTATCGCCGTGACGAATTGTAGATGCTCTGTATTTTTCGTGAAGTACTAGTAGACAACAACAACATCAAAAATATGCAGCACTCCTCCTGAGGTGATGTACCCACTACTACTGCCTGACCTGAGGTTGTTGTGGTAATAACTTTCTTGCCTTGTAAACCCGCTCCCTAATGCAATTTTGGGCTACACGAGTGAATCACCTGCTGCCTCCTCATGAACGATCTTGTCATCATTCGTTTTCTTTTGCAACTTGCAATTGCCACATGTCATTCTTATTACGAGTATAAGGCTGTCTCCTCCCACTATCTAGCTAGGCCTTCAGTGCACCATAATCTACGCGTAAAAACAAGAACATAAGCGTGAATGATGATGTCTCTTCAAGTAGCTTCGATTGCTCTGACAACATGCCTAGCAATGGCCTTTTCTTCACGCACCCCTTACTACAACAGGATACAAAAAGAAAGCTTTGTCCAGTCGAAACGATCTCGTGTGGTCCTACATTTGGATAACCAAAACGGTGAAGCAAATGCTGATAATCCTCTGGAAGGGATGGAGCTGACCTCGGCTCTATCTCGGATTGATCAAGAATGGCAGATCCAACAGCAAAAGTCGCCTGAAAAATCACGATGGACCAAGTTGGTTTTGCCATCGGAAGAAGACATTGACGACGATACCAAAAATATCAGGGAGGATCCACCCTTGGGCCAGACCAGACAACAATCCGAAGATGACTTTGTCTATCTCCTGGAACCATCCAACGCGTATTCTTCGGCTCCTTCTTGCATGATCGTCTTTGTAGGAGGTGCCGGTCTTGGACAGTTTCCCAACGTGGCCTACTCGGAATTCCTTCTGCGTCTCTCCGACAGGCTGAACGCAGCCATTTTAACGGTTCCCTACACGGTAGGATTGGATCACTTTGAACTCGCCAAGCAAACTGGAGATCGGCTTCGTCGTGCTATTTTGTATTGCCAAGATGATCCCAAGCGACAATATCCCGAATCTTTGCCCACCTTTGCCTTGTCGCATTCACTGGGGTGCAAGCTCCAAACGATTTTCGTAGCCGCCACTTCGCAAGAATATCAGGGCATGGGATTCATCAGTTACAATAACTTTGGATTTGGCCAAACGATTCAAATGGCGCGGTCCTTTGCGGAACAAATCAGAGGCAATTTTGGTGGTGCTTTCGATCGCAACATCATGAGCAGGTCCGAAGAAGCTTTCGACGTGATCTTTGGACTCGCGGAGACTGTTCTCGGTGCTGTTGGATTCGATTTTTCACCCAGTGCACAAGATACCGAACGCCTGATTCGTCTCAAATTTAACGACGATTTGCAAAAGAAAACCAGGCTGTTTGTCTTTGACAATGATGACTTGGACAGTAGCGAACAGTTTGCCCAGAGCTGCGATGGAGTTGGTCCAACCACGAGTGGCTTGCCGGGAACACATCTGACTCCCGTGTATATCAGGCTGGGAATGGATAATTTGCCAGAGGAAACCCAACAATTTAGTGAGTACGCAAAAGAATTCACTGGTGGATACGAGAGTGCTTCGTTCGGAGACGAAGAGACATTGAATAAGCTGGTGGACGAAGTGAGCAATTGGGTGTTAGGAAAAGACCCCTCCAGACCAGCCAGGTGGAAGACAGTGCAGGCGGAAGCTCCAAGGTTGACTGGAATTGATAAAGACTAATTCATTTTTTTGTCACACAAATACACACAAGCCTGTAAACATGAATATAAAAAGCTGAAATCTAACGTATTACCAATCACAACATCCTTTTCCAAATTATAGAGCTAGTTACGCAGAGTCTGCCAATCAATGTTGACTCCATAGTCAACTTTGTGTAAGACTAGACCATGAGCGGGAGCACAAGGAAAAACTCGATTTCCATTGTCGTGACTAGATGGGTCTGACAGCATTCTCTTCAACCTTTCTAGATCAGCTGCACTGTTGTCGCTTAGACCAATGTCGACCAAGGCCCCGACCAAAAATCGAACCATCTTATAGAGGAAGCGATTTCCCGTTATCTTGACTTGATAGTGTGGTGATACAGGCATAAGTCCACGGAAATCGTCTTCTTTTGGCAGTTTTGTAACCGCAATATAGGAGATGGTGCACATACCTTGATCTTTCGAAGCTTGGCGTCGTTTGAGCTTGTCACTTTCTCCCACAGGAGCACCTTGAAAGGCGGAAAAATCGTGAGTCCCTTGAAGGATACTACATGCCTCGTGTACAGCCTCCAGATTGAAATCGTTCTTTGTGTTTGGGGTATTCCACACCCATCTGCGCATGGTAGGATCTGGTACGGTACCAATACCATTGTCGTTAGTGTTCACCGAAAAGGTGTACACGTAGGTTTTTGACACCGCCGACAACGAAGGATGAAATGCAGAATTGGTAAAATTCCCAGCAATCGTTGGAGTGGGAGCAATTCCTACCACACGAATATCGGGTGGTAACATGCGGTTCAACGTGTGAGCCAATTTTGGCAGGTCCATTGGTACGGGCAAGAACACGGATTGATCGGTGGCGTTCCGAGGATGTGGTTTGCGTTTTCCGGGTATTGGGTTTTCCTCCTCCTCTATCGAGCTCGTCATTGCCAACTCCATCAAACCATAAACCAATGTCATCATGGACGTCGCATGGACACCCTTGTCGGTTCTTGAGCATCCTTCGACGACAACACGTTCTGGATCCACATTTCCATAGACCTTGGCAAGGTGATTTCGCAAGACTCCCTCTACAGATCGCACAAAGCCTCTCAGCGTAGGCTCCATTTTGTGTCTCTTTCTGTGATTTTGATTTCTCGGCTTCTTGGAATCCATTTTGAATTCACCAGGTTTGCTATCGTTAGCTGCGCTCCATCCTTTAAAACGACGACCATCGTAGCTTATTTGAAGTAATGCAGAAGTCATTGGTGGACATGATGGCGATGACAATGACAGTTGCTGTGGCTGTGGCTGTGGCGACGATATTTGTCGAGTATTTGTTGATGATCCATCTGACACTTTAAGTGGTGCTGAATATCTCCCATTCCCGTGGAGGCAACTTAAATGGCATCGGCTGGTAAAAAGGCGAAGCTGGGGTAAAAAGCTGGCTGATTTCTTCAACAACAGAGCAATTAGTATTAGATGGACAAACCGACCAGGCTTTTGAAGCTTTGTAAATCTTTTTCTTTGGTCAGATCTTCTCCACAGGTAATCCATGCCTGTTGCAGTCACAAATAATGGTGTTTTGAATAGCATGTATGGGAAAGCCGAGGCCACCATTGCTTTCAATTTTTTTAATTTTTTTCAACTTTTACACGAAATATCATGAAAGAATGAAGGGCATGTAAAATACAGCCCTAACGCTACTGTAGCAGGTAGTAGTGCAGAAGGCTTAAATCCACGTCCACCAAGGCCCCAAATATTATCCCCTGCAGTGTACTGTACCGTACTCCAGTACATATTACTAGCTAGCTACTGTAGTGCCTACTAGTAGACTAGTAGTAGTTCGAAAGAAAAATACTCTAGAAAAATACTCTAGTAACTGTAGCTACTACTAGTAATAGTGGTCATCCAGAGACAAAACAGACAGGCTATCTTTTTCGCTGAACAGCGAATGTTGGCATCCCTACAGCTGGGCATGGACAGACTTCCAGATTTCTCGTAATTTGAGTCCTGTTGTAGGCTTGTTCCAATCATCTGTAGCGGCTGTCAGCCAAAGTGAAATGACACGATACGGATTTTCGTCAGTTTTGACAACCTTGGTCTGCACTGTTCTTGCAAGCATGTTGGGTTGATCCAAGCCCATACCATACGTGTACGTTCCCCCGGTTGGTATATTTGTCGTGGCATACACATTCCACGACGAAGCTCGGTTACTGCTGCTGCTGCTACTGCGTCTACTACTACTACTGCTCCGGCTGTCGATCGTTACGGTGTCCACCGATTCCAAGCGCGTACTCCCTTGCAATGCAGCATTGTCGCGATCGTCGTGCCGAATCAAGAGTTTTGAAATATCTCTGGATAAGGTTTCTGGTGATGAAAACGGCAACGTGGTTTCCTTGCCAATGCCATCTCTACCACCACTACTAATAGTAGCCACCATGTCACATTGCTTCACATTTGCTGCATACTCGACTGGACTGCAAATTTGCTCTTCCACCACAGTCAACACCGCCCCCGTAGAAAAATCAATTGCTGAAAAGAGCTTGCCATCCAATTTCTTCTTTTCGTTGTTCTTGTTGTTTTTGACGATAACATTCCATGATTTGGGTAATGTAAAGACAAATGGTTCAACTGTGTAGGAAATGTCACCGTTGGCAGCAGCAGCAGCAGCAGCAGCAGGAGGGGGAGCAGCAGCAGCAGCAACAGCATTGACTTCCAACGGAAATGAAACGATAGAAATTACTCCTGTTGATAATACTGTTTGCTGACAAAAATCTCGTCGAGTTAACCGAGGTGTCACATAAAGATGAGAACACAAATGACGTAACTCTTTGTTTGCAAGAATAGGTTGTTGTATTTGTAATGATGGCGGTAGCGTGAGCGTCTGAGTTGCAACGAATGAATCGCAAATCTGCAAGATAATGGCAGCACAAAGGAAAAACAAGAGATTTTTCGGGGGAGAAGTCATGCCTTCTTTTCTGTTATCTTCTACTGAAAAGGAAGACTAGAACGAGTACGAGTATGAGTAACAAGATATGATGGATGCTAACAAAAGAGTAGAGGAAGCAATAAGCAATAAGCAAATAAGTGATATTCGTCGTTCGTCGCTCTTCATTAAAGCAGGAGTTAAAAAAAACTACAACAATATGCGGAAAATCGTATGCGGGTCTCATTTGATACGGATGGAATCACTAATAAGTCGTCAACAGATCTTTTCGTATGACAGCAAACCGTGATACCTCCTCGGCCGATGCAAACATTCAGACCTCAGCACTACTACACGCTAGTAGCTGGTAGTAGTACACAATGGTTTCCTTGAGCCGCCTGAAGACCACTTCGTCAAATAGCCACCGCACAAAAGTAAGAACACTTGCAATCTTTGTCCTATTAGCAACCCTTATTGCATTTTATCTTTTATCCCGGCACGAACCTGAGATAGTAATTACTACATCAGAATCATCAGCAAAACACTTGTTGAGAAGCAAAGCCATCATGCCGGTCACAACCTACGAAAAAACGGTCATAAAAGAGGGCAATGGACAAAAGCCCGACAAGGGCCAGTACGTCACAGTTCACTGCACAGGTTATGGAAAGAATCGTGACATGTCGCAAAAGTTTTGGTCAACGAAAGATCCTGGACAAGAACCATTTACGTTTCGCGTTGGAATGGGAGAGGTAATCAAGGCCTGGGACGAATCGGTCATGACTATGAGCATCGGGGAAATCGCCAAAGTTCACGCGAGTCCTGATTATGCCTACGGTGCTAGCGGCTTTCCAGCATGGGGCATCATGCCAAATAGTGAATTATTGTTCGAGATTGAAGTGCTCAAGTACTCCTTCACAGGTTAGGTATCTGTGCATTGCAAAGTGTTGATGAGATCTATGCGACTGAATACAATGAATTCAGTCTGTTGTAATGAGAAATACAGCACAGCACTGAAAAATAGAGAAATTAATATCTGAGTCGTATCTTGTCGCAGAAGTAAAAAGTTAACTCTTCCTTTACTAATAGCTAGTTATTAGTTATACACCTCGAAGAGGATTGCTGTCTGAAATGCGTGCTGCACTCTGGTATGGGCTTCGGGGCAATCGCACAGGATTGGCGACCAAGGAGGTTTCCGAATTGTCGTCTGCTGTCAACCGACATACAACTTGCATCCACTCTTGAAAACGCAAGTGTGATGAAAACTCAAGCGATAGGCGGTCGCGACCACGATGACTGTAGTATTCAAACCAGAACCACAATACCTCGCGAAAGTTTCGCATCACATCCGTGCGATCTCCAATCTGCTGGGAATTGTTAGCTAGAGTATCTCTGCGTGAAATGGAGGCTCTTCTTGCGTACGACGGAGTTTCGCCTTCCAGGTCCAAATATCGCATGGCGTTCATGAAGGCGCGATCAATGTCGCTGTTCGAAGCGTTGTTGGGAGATGGGGCCACGGCTCGACGTTTCGATTCTTTCTCCTCGTCGTTCATTTGGCTAAGCTCGTTGAGTAAAGGAGCCAATTTTCGACGACGATGAGCAAAAATAGTAATTACGACAGCTGTGTTCAGACAGCAAATGTTCTCGTGATTGATGTTGCGCAAGTCCACTACTCCCAATAAATCGCGCAAGAGACGCGCTTGATTGGCGGCCAAGAACCAGGAAAGTCGCTCCATGGTATTTGGCTCAAATGTAGCAGCGGAAAGACTCTCACCCTGTGGCGAAAAGACCCAACCAAAGTGGCCCACGCTATTATTCAAGCCTGGCGAGTGTGTCGGTAGCAACCTCTGGTCCCATGGGAGCACGCCATAAGTCTCTACCAATTCGCTGGTTGGAAACCAATCTGAAGGTCGCTCCAGATCACCACTCTCATCTCCAGCCGTTTTGCTTTCGTCTTCATCGATAGACACGCCCGTAGTGTCCCACCAGGAATGCGTCAAGTAGTAACGTGTCGAAGGACCGTTGTGACTTGACCAATTGGCCTGGCGGTCTCGTACGAGACTCGAATCAAAGTGAAGCGGAATCTGTCGATTGGCAGCAGACAATCGCTCTAGAGTCAACCACAGCGAGCGAATGAAAACATTGGAATCGACTAGATTTGCCGCAGCAACACTCATGAACTTGCGGAAGCCTTCTTCGTCTAGGTTGGATACAAGTAGACCCAATACATCATGGTTGCCCTTGCACAACTCTCCTAAAAGATCAAAAGATGTCTGAAGACTACCGGCACAATGCAAGCGCTCACTTGTGATGTCCTCGACGAGGTGCATCAACAATCCGGATCTTGCGACGAATAGCTGTTCAGCTGGCGATGATCCACGTAGGTATGATTCAATGCAACTGGCAAGCCAAAAGCGATAAGGTGACTCGTCGGACTCACGACCAAATGCCTCCACAATCTTGGACAGAAGTCCTGGTGTCACTGGATAGTAGTCAAACTCGTTGGTACCTTTCATACGGAAAATAAGTGCGCGTTCCGAGTCGCTCAATAATTTGTGCCGACCAGTGTAATTGTCGCAATCCCGATCGCAAAAATTATGAAGCAGTCGAAGGTATTGGACGCAAAGGGCACTTTCAGGTGTACATTCACATCCGGGGCCATGAATGCCGTTGGGTTGCTGCTCTTCGTCGCCACCTTCAGCATTATTATGATCATGTCCGTTATTTGCATGATCGTCCGCGTTGCTACTAGCACTGTTGGCGTTAGTGGCGAGGTCATCGCTGGCATTCGCTGCCGCAGCTTGCTCTCGTTGAGCCGAGTACCAAGGAAGCCTCTGAAACATATCGTCGAGAACTGGAATGACACTTTCTAACATTTCCTGGGCGTCCATCTTTCTTCGGCCTCCCAGAAGTGTACACAATACAAAAAGGACCTCAACTTGGTAAGGACCTAGCAACAGAGCATTGAATTGAAGCGCGTTGGCTGCATCCTTAGGTGTATTGATTGTGGCGCCAGCAGAGAATCGACCTTCGAATCTGCCCTCTCGTCCATCCATGCCAGTTATTCCCAGGCCCATCATTTGGACTCCGCTATCACCACCTCTAGCAACCGTATCAGCAGTGTCGTCTCCACTTCCCGTGAGACGCTGGACAGTCAGCATACCTGCAGCAGTAGCTAATCCTTGAATGTTGGTTCCGTTAACAGAAACGCTCCCTACATTTAAAGGATCGTCGTCGTCATCTTGATCATCGCCACCAAACTCCGCATTGGCATTCCATTCGGTGCCACTCTGTCCTGTAACACCAACTGTTCTTTGTTGGGTGCTACTGCTGTGGCGGTTGTCTCTTCCAGGTCGACCCACCACTACACCAGCCTGTTGAGCAGCACTGATCACGTGAATGATATGGCCCAGCTGATTGGTAACGGGTGCATTGTTGCCGAGTAGAGTGTTAGAGAGATTCTCGAGCATTTCGGCCACCGTGCCCAGTTCACTGATAATACGCTCTGCTTGCGGTCCATCTTGCTCGCCGCTTTCATTCAAAGGAGCGTCTTCCTTTGTCAGCATTTTGCGAGCCAAACTTTCAAGACGATCAATTTCGTCCCAGTTATCAATCTCGTTCAACCCGAGCATCACTAGAGTATCTGCTATGAAAGGAAAGTGTGCCATGACATGATACGGCGAACTTCTTCTCACAGAAGGCGCAAAGTTCATAATACGCAACAGCTTTAGCAAACGAACGGTGAGGTTCGTATCGCCCAAGAGAATGGCTTGGTTCATGTCGACTGTCGAGTCGCGGCCAGCACGGACTGCACGATTGCGTCTCAATTGTAACAATTCTAGTGATTTCAACACGGCAGGACTCTCCAGCAATTGCCGATCCTCGGGCTCAAAAACGAGAAGAGCCAAAATGCGGCAAAAGTGAGCCAGTTGCCGACAGTTAAAACCACCCCACAGTTTGTACAAGTCTGGGACATTTCCTAGGAAAAATGTTGTCACAGGAGCCACCCGCCCGAGTGGAGGAATGTTGGCTGCATTGTCACCCTCTTCCGGTGGAGTTTGTGCTTGTGGTGAATGGGACATGAGACTCAAAATTTCTTCGATTAAGGCGGCAGCACCATCAAAACAAGAATCGTGCGCTAACAGCGTAAAGAGGAACGGCAAAAAATCACCATTCTCCAAGACAATTCCGTTTTCCACCAAGGATGGAATAGCAAAGGTTAATTCTCTCAGGGATGCCAGCACTTCATTCCAGCAGGGTGCCAAGCGCGTCGCTACCAGTCCTTTACTTAAATCTCGAGCATCATATGACGACGCCATTTCCTGTCCGACAAAGGTCTTTTCGTGGAAAATCCGAATCAAGACCTCGACGCCACCAGATTGTACAAAGGCATCGCGCTCCAATCCCACGCGGCCACCGCCAGCATAAAAGGGAGATGTCGAAGGAGGAAGGTTGGGATCATCGATGGTAGCCGGGCGTCCATCAGAACCTGGCATAATCGCTGAGGGGTCTCCAATCAAACGAGGCGCCAATCGGGAAATAATTATTTGCGTTTCTGACCAATCTCCAGCATCAATGGACGCCGACAAAAAGGCAACTTCTGTGGCAATACCTCCGGCTGGCTTGTCCAGTGTTGAAAAGAGCGTCTCGCCTCCAATGGCGCGCAACCTTTGGGAAACAGGAGCCATTGGATAGGGCGTTTTGGAGCGACCGGTGGCCTCTCTCGCCAACAAACTGAGGGCAACATTGGGCCCCGCCTGGGCTCGCTGCTCCTGTTCGGGTTCGATATTGCTCTGAACGCTGCCGAGAATACTGCTACGGCGTCGGTACGAGGGAGCATGAGCATTGGAAGATCTCCGACGATCCACACTTCGATCGACATCCATTGGTCCCCGCCGGCGATTGTAATAATTGGCCATGGTTCCTCCGTGCATTTGCCCTGGTGGTTGGTTGCCGCTCGTTATAAGCGACAGACTTCCGCGTCGGTTACCGGCAGAGCTGCTGGCGCTACTGCGACGCGCATGAGCATGGGTAAAGTCGCCAGCAAAGGTACTGGCCGTGCTACGCCGACGAAATGCCACATCCGAAAAAGCATCTTCACTGGCATCGTCGTCTTCCATTAAACTCAAAATAGGTGCCCTCGACAAGTGTCCCAATACCAAAGCCTCAATGCTCCGTCCCATCCACTCGTGATACTTTGAAGCAGGTGGAAAGAATTCGTACATTTCCTCGTCATCGTAGTCGCTAATACTGGAACCACTGTTCTCGGTACAAGTACTGGATCGACGAAAGGGTGCTGCTGCGTATCCCAGACCACTCCCGTGGTTGTTGCTATTGTTGTTGTTGTTGTTGTTGTTATTGTTGCTGCTGCGTTTGTGCGCGTACCCATGATCATCTTCATCGTCGTAGGCATCTACCATTTCTTCTTCTTCCTCCTCTTCGTCTTCATCATCGTTATTAGCACATCCGTCTTCTCCTTCTTCTTCACACCTGGCATCTGCTTTTAACAAGGGCGGCAGCATTCCATCAGCTGACGCGTCATCATCGTCGTGATCATCGTCGTCGTCGTCGTCGTCATCATCATCATCATATTCCTCGTATTCCTCTTCGTCTTGGGCATCGGCTTCCACAGCTGCAATGACAGGAGGTGGATTGTCGTTGTTGGCAAAGGAGTCGTCAAAGGGAGCGTTCTCGCTGACATCTTCTTCGCCTTCCTCTTCTTGTGCTTCGACGGCTCGAATATCAGCTTCAGTAAAGCTTGTAAGACTCGGATGCTCATCCTGATTACCATTGTTGTTGTTGTTGTTGTTGTTGCCTGTGTTCAAATCGTTGTAAAGTTGGTGGTTGGTAGGCATGGTATTAGTAGTTGTTGTCGTGTTGGTGGTTGCCGTGTATGTGTATTCGTGGTTGTTGTCCTGATCTGTTGTTGTTGTTGTTATTGCTGCAATAATAGAAGTCGAGGTACTACTACTACTACTAGTAGTCGTCGTCGTTGTCGTCGTTGTGGCTGCGGTCTGACGTTGGTTGCTAGTTCTAGTGGTTTCCTGCGATCTCCATGTATCGTCTCTTCGGAAAGCACCCGAATGCGATGAACCCATCCAATCTGACACAGGGAGTTACGTGGATGCCTGTCGGGGAAACGGTTGTGTGTATGTTATGTGTATTCCTTCTTTTTTCCGGTCTTGATCGTTGCTTCCAATAAATACAATTAGCGACTACTCAATCAATTTGATTGACTTTGCTATAACTTGCAACTGCTGCTTGCTTGCAACTCTGCGGTAGCTGTGTGTCTGGTGTCTAGTAGTAGTAGTAGTGATTGCGATCCTACAGAGCAATTCAATCATGCTCTAAATCGAAGTACCGTAAGTGTTCGTGGAGGAAAAAAAGCCTTATTTTTTATGGTCTCTTTTTAAGGGAGTCTTTTCATTGAGAATCGATGCGAGCTCTTTTTTAAAAGCCAGTTGGAATGACTTCACTAAATAAATCTATGGAACTCTATGGACTAGCACTTGCGTTTCTACTACTACAACTACACTATTACTAGCTAGTAGTAGTACTACGACTAGTAGCTACTAGTAGCTACTACTCGTACTAGACTAGCTAGTGCGTAGATACCAGTACTACTACTAGCAAATAGTAGTAGTACCAGGACGTGTTGGAGGTTCTGCGCGAATCTTGATGTAAATAAAAACATGCATTTAATTTATTTTTGCGAACATGACACAACAAAATTCTTCCTTGCACAAACGAATATCCCTTTATTATTATTGTACAGTAACAATCAACCAGCCCAAACATGACAACAATAATACGAATTGCCTCAAAGAGCAAGAGCTTCCAGACTCTCTCTCTAAAAAGAGTGGGAAAGTTACGAACGTATCATCAGCAGCAACAACAACAACAACAAAATTCATTGTTCAAGCCAAACAATTCTTTACTGCACTCCAAAGTTACACCACCAGCACCATCATCGGCATCAGCTGCAGCAACAGCTCTGAGATCGGTCGCGCCCATATTTGGGACTGGTTTGTCCACGTTCACATATACTGCCACTACAAAATGTGAAACGTCTCTCATTGCACTTGCCGATGAAGATCCGTCCGAATCGGAATTTGCTCGCATCTACCAGAGAGCCCTGGCTCCTGCAAAACAGTACGACAAGTCTACCAAACTCCAACGAACCGTCGCCTACTTGAAGAGAGCACTTCGAATGGCATTGAGAGCTCTGAAATTGTTGGTTACGTTGACACCGGTAGTGGCTTTTTATCCTGTAACGTTTCTCTCCAACAAACAACGACAACTAGAATCGGAAGAAGATGCCCACGTTATTGCTTTGTCAGAAAATGATCACACTGTTGATGGACCTATGGGATGGTACCTTAATATGTGTTTGCGCTGTGTCGAACGCAGTGGAGCAGCTGTTATCAAGTTGATGCAGTGGGCGGGATCGCGTCCGGATATGTTTGGTCACTCCTTTTGTTCGGTCTTTTCGCGATTGCAAGATGATACGACACCCCATGCCTGGCGACATACCGAACGTGTCCTACAAGAAGCGTACGGAAAAAATTGGAAGGATCGAATTCAAATTAATAAAGATGAGATTTTGGGTAGTGGATGCATTGGACAGGTATACAAGGGATACGTTAGGCAAGGGAACGATAGAGACAACGAAATGATGCCCGTGGCGGTCAAAGTCATGCACCCAAGCGTAGAAGCCAATATTGATGCCGATCTGGATTTAATGCGCCTTTTTGTGCGAGCAATTCAAAAATTGCCGTGGTCTGTCTTTGGCAATTTAAAATGGCTTAATATGGAAGGGGCAGTAGAAGACTTTGCGGGCATGCTCAAATTGCAGTTGGATTGTCGTGTGGAAGCTGCCCATCTCGAACAATTTAATGAAAACTTTGCAGACTCGAAAAATGTCACATTTCCGAAGGTAAAAGAATTTCTGTTTTCTGCTGGTTCTAGAATTGCTTGTAGTTGACATGTTCCATGCAAGTGGTTGCTTCTCAATCCGAGATAATACTCATTACTTCCATTACTTCCATTCTTACCACAACGCATGTAGTTGGTGGATGGCTTTACGCCCACCAAGGACATTTTAATCGAGACGTTTGGTCAGGGTGTGCCCGTTATCAAATTTGCAAAAGAAAACAAGGAAAACGGAAAGTTGCTCCACGAAATGTGTATCACTGCTATCCAAACCGTATGCAAAATGATCTTTTTGGATAATTTTATGCACGGCGATTTGCACCCTGGAAACGTTCTCATCGATCCAGCTAATCGAAAGTTTGTCTTGTTGGATGTGGGTATTGTTACCACGTACACAGAAGAGGACCATACGCTTCTTGTAGATGTCTTGACCTCCTTTCTTCGAAAACAGGGGCGACAAGCTGGTCGTCTCATGATCGATAGTTCGAATCGTCTGATGAAGGACTCAAATGACCATGCAGTGGATGAGGAACGTTTCATTGACAAGATTGAAGAAATCAACATCAAAGCGTCAACAAAAGGGTATCTGATGGAAAATCTTGGCAGCTACATTACTTTTATTTGCAATGCGGCGGCGAAGCACCACGTGATGCTAAACCAAGCCTTCATTTCGTCAGCACTTGCTGTGAAGATTCAGGAAGGAATTGCTCTGGCTCTTGATCCTTCAGTCAAAGTATACAAAGTGGCTACTCCCATTCTCTATGAAAGCGAACGGCGTCGCGGAGATGTAAAAGATACCGTCATGAAAATGATTGGCCTGGAGAAGTTTTGGCCATTCAAAAAGGAATAGTCCAGCTCATTACTCGAGTACAGAACAACACATAATCTAGCAGCTGTGACAATACCTGTGGACTGCATAGAAGCTACTCAATGCATAATGCTGCCGTAGTTAAAGCAGTCGGAAAAGCTATAGCGGAAATACAAGTATTTAGTAAAAATTAAAGTATTAGCTACTAGTAGTGGATAGGCTCCTGGACTTGGTCCATAAGATTCTCCGTTGAGCCTGGATAATAGTTCTAGTCCAATTTTAATCTCTCCTATTACCCAGCACATTGTCGTCGACAAGAACAAGGCAAACGCACCTACTGTATTATTTATTTAGTATTACTACAGTCTAAATAAATTCGAATAAAAGTTTTTGCGGCGATTTTCCTAGGCTAGTCTAGTTGTGTAGTATCTCCGGAAGCACACAGCTTCTGACTTGAATCCTGTGACCAAAATTGGCGGGAACCAGAAAATAATAATACTACTCCTACTAGACTAGTCTTAGTAGTAATGGTAATAATAATAATATATCGTCTCGTTTTCGTTCTTAATTAACAGTACAGTAGAACAGAACAGCTTGAGCATTTTGTTGTCACAACCTCTGCGTAATACTCATAATGTTTCAAAGATCATTAGCACGACCACAAAGAAAGGTCCATCCTTTGAAACACCAGCTCAAATTGCTTAGTGGGAAAACAAACTACATAGATGACTGGTGAGAGTTCATTGGCAAGTTCGAAGGTCAAATTGACGATATAAAGTTATTTTTCTCACTCCTTATGCCTAATGCCTACCCCGTTCGCTCTCCGCATAATTTCAAGGTTTGCTTCCATTGTAAAATCTGAGCAGTTCTATGACGACCACGCGAATTCAAGTCCAAGGCGATATTTTTACAATGTAGATCTACAAGGCCGACTATTCTTGGAGGAAACATTGCCGAAAAACATTGCAACATCGATAAAAGACAATAGATTTCTTGACTTCTTTTTCAGTAGGGTACGACCGGTGGGACCAAGAGAAGAAGAAATCATGTTAGAGTTTCATATCTCGCGGAATGAATACCCATTTGTATCGCCTTGTGGACAAGAGTTGAACTTTATTCGCCCAGCGGCTACACCTATTGTTTTCCATACCTTCCATAAAGCCAGCAATACATTAGTCTTTGCTGGATCAAAAACACAAGGTTTTCGGATGTCGGATTTAGCTATGTCAGAACAAACTGGACGATTGTACCACAAATGTGATCACCTTGAGAAGACTACCAAGAAGATGCAGCAATTCAATGCATCCGATGATCAATACGCTCTAATCAGGTCGGCTGTGGTGGTAGCGCTTTCGGACCGCATCGGATCACTTTCTGGTGACTGTTTTTCTCAGCAAGATTCTGCGGCGACGAGCAAACTTTCAGGGCTGGCCTACTTTTCAGAAGGTGGCGAGTGTCATCCGATACCGTGGCTTCCCAAAGAACTAGATTTGGGTCCCTGGGCATTACCCTTCTCTGAGGAAGCACCCGATGGCTAGCTGATACGTAGCAATATAACTCGTAATAGACAAATTGAAACTATGTGCTTTCGGGGGGAGCTGACTTTTCTAGATTATATCGCAGCCAGAAAATTAAACATTTCTTTCCTGTAACGCCTCGCCGTCCAAATCATCCTCATCCAAAGCTTCTCCATCCAAGTCCTCGTCGTCAAGCTCTTCGCCATCCAAATCGTCATCGTTAAGTGCTTCACCATCAATGTAATCGTCTGAGTTTTCATTGTTGTCAGCTTTCGAGTCGGCCGCAGCGAAATCGCTCTTTTCCTCTTCATTCAATTTAGGATCCTCCTTGGGGCGGCCGGCCGCTTCTGATGCTGTAACTATTTCTTGTTTTTCCTCATTGTGCTCAATTGTTGTCCAATCCTGCCGCTGCTGCTCCGTAATAACTTTCACCGCATTGGCGTTTACGTCAACTTTCTCAGGCGTGTCTTCCGCTTCCTCGTGAGTATCAATGTCCTCTACTTCCGTCCTGATTTCTCTGCCCTCGAATCGAGCATGAAGTTCATCGAGAAATACTGGATTATACACGGACCAATTCGTCCAAGCAGCAAGGACTGCACTCACTGCAGTTGTGAGCTTATTCCGAGTCATGCGACCTAAAGTACCACTCCCATGCTTTCCTAAGCTGGTAAAGACTTCTGGGGCCATTTCCTCCACAGAATTACGATAGAGAAAGGCATTGCGCACCCCTGGTTGTTGAGAATTGAACAGTACATCAGACAGTACATACAAACGAGCAATGCGAGTCTCGAGAGAGATTTCGGGGTGACTCTTGTCATCTTCCAATAGTGATTCCTTTAGCATTCTAGCGATTTGTTTGGCGGCCCCGCTCTTCTGGTAGCAAAATGCCATTGCTTCGCATATGGCTTCGCGAGAAGCGCACAGCTTCTCTCGAAACAATAGATTGAACTGGGCGATTTCCTCCCGTGTCAATTGAGCTCCACCTTCAGCTGCCCCAGCAAGTCCACCTCGCCGCGCCTGTTCAAGTTGTCGCCCCGTCAAAACTCTACGTCGGCGTTCCTTCTTTTGTTGCTCAATGACGTTTTCACGCATTTTTTGTTCGAGCTCCTCTTGGCGTGCTGCGTGAGCGTCGAGGGCAGGAGGAATCCAAAAATTGCCACCGCGAACCATCATAAAGGGTTCCGTCCTCCACAAATTGAATGAATCCCCTTGACAAAATGCAAATGTTCGCCATCGGTAAAATATGTGCTCTGCGAACATTTTGTCTCGGTCGTCAACTATATTTGGTGGGGAATGGTCAGCAGGTTGGGGAGGCACTGAAAGAAAGGCAAAATCAGGGTTGTTCGCCTCCAACTGCATTAACTTATTCTCCAGGGCTGTTCCGTCCTTGGCTACAAAGGAAGCAACAGTCGAAATAAACTGCGCTCGGGCTGGAGACGATGGGACCTGCACGCGAATGGCACCGCTTTCGTGCTTCTGCTGGTCGTATACCGGAACCGACGAAAAAGGATCGACAAAATTTGTGCCCGCATGAGTCGTTTGCTCTGTCGCACCATCAGTAGATTCAGTTCTTGCTCGCTTCGATTCGTCATTGCGAGCTCCCTCCTCTTGTATGGTAGAGGCGGATCGCTTGCGAATGGGGGCAATGGCAACACCGCCCGTTCCGCGAGTGATAATTTTCTTGACATTCTTACCCCATCTCAACATTATTCGCCGACCAACTCCAAATGGATCACTTTCATCCATCAGCATGGCCTCTTCTGCATCTTCTCGTTTCATAAAGCAGACGAACCCAGTATTCCTGTTACGTCGCCTCTCCTCCTCAGAGCGAGGCCACACTAATGCGTGGAACATGTGTCAGGATGTAAATTGATTTCCGTTGGAATATTTAACCTGCAAGTACCTCTGAGCGATGGTAAACTTACTGATTTTGACAGAAAACAAGTCGCCTGAAAAATGTATCAAGCATAGGGAAAAAGCAAAAGGAAACAACAATACGTAGCGACAGGTTAGAGAATCAGAGCAAATCGTACAACATACAACGCGGCACTGTCGAGCCTGGAGCTGCGCCTCAAGATATTATTTAAAACACCAAAATGCTCACCAAACTGACGAAAGACGTCTGTAACTTCTTCTTCTGTTAAGCTCGGAGAAAGATTGCCTGATTTATAAATGCAGTACGATTCATTCCATGAACAAAAGGTTAGTAGACACTCTAGTAGGAACAATGAATAGAGTACACCATAATAGCATCATTTTACGCTGTCAAAAAAGAAAAAAGAGCTCGGGCATATCCGATCCGATCCGATTGGATTAATTGAAATTCCATCTGAGCGTACCAACAAAAATATTCGTGGTCAAATGTTCTTCCGACGGGTCAACAAAGCTGCCTTTTTTCTCGGGAACAAAGTTGCGATGATTGTCCGGAATCAGGACGGGTCGCTTTGCCTTTTCCTGTTCAAGCTCCAACAATAACGCATCCATTTTGGCCTTGCGTGAGTCACTGCCAGCTACATGGTGGCGTTTATTTGATGATGTCACGGATACTGGTAGCTTGGCGGGCGAGGCTGCTGCTGCTGCTGCCTTTTTGCCAACATCCGTCTCCGTTGGACACGAGGAAGCAGCCGCATTCGCATCTCTCGTGCTATTACTGCTGCTGCTGCTGCTGTCCTTTTTCTTTTTCTTATTCTTTTGGGCGAGCTTAGAAAATGCATCTTCTTCATCGGACGAGGATTCCTCATCGCTTGGGGCTTTTCTCCGCTGTCTTGTCATCTTCTCTGCGCATAATATTTCATATTATTATTATTTTCCCTTAGGTTAATCTCCAATTATTACAGTACAGCTTTGTTTCTTTGCTCGGTTGCAAAGCGGTTTTGCCCATTGCCGAAAGAGGCTACAAACCCGTCCAATTAAATATTTTTTCTAGGACTTTAAAAAGCTCATGATGCAAAAGCAAGGTACTGTACGTAACCTGCGATCAAGCCTACCAGGGGTAGCACTAGACTACTGTAGTAGGGAGACAGCAAAGAGTCGCAATCCCGGAAGAAAATGTAGCAGCCCTTGGGAGCATTGGAGCCTTTGAAACTACTCTGTTCTCGAAAGAAGCCAAATAATATACAGAACAACGGAAGAATACAGTGAGTACTGCTAAAGCCGGCGCGAGCCAGTGCTCCAGCTCTAGCGTCATCACTGAACCAACAACGAGCTTGAAAACTATGCTACACGCGGTATGTGCCTAATAAACGCCTCTGAATAGTGAAAGCAGGAAATAAAGAGCTGGGACTCATAGCTTCTGGCAATCGATGAATGAAAGTTTTCTCATTGAACAATCAAGGTTCGCCATTACAAGAAGTCTCTAATAGCAATGCAGAAGAAGAAAAAGAAGAAGTAAAATATTGGCTGACCTTATTCACCAGCCAGCCGCGCACCTTTACAGAGAGAACGAACCAATAGCTCTGAATAATGAAGCCAACAAAAAGATGTTTACGTACGGATTAAAATTATTCACTTTGATATGGTCTGACAGAAACTGTACTTTCTTGTGGGTGATATGGTGTGTACTTTTATATTTCTAAAAACCAATGAAATACCTCATCTTACAATAGCTAGCTCTTCCATAAATCAATGGTTGTAGAAGATGATGTAAGCTTTTCTTCTTCGTTAATTCTCTCGCAAAAATATTCATTTTCTTCCACAACATTGGGTTTACTGTGAATTGATTGTGATTTTGTGATTTGATATTATTATTTACTCTTCATCGACGACTCACACATTGGCAAGATTCGTTTACCATCCATCGTCGGCTTCCTCTGCAATTCGTTTCAATTCTTCTTCTGACATTTCCCATTCTGTGATGCCGGTGGCTCCGGACTCCTTCAAGGCCGATTCCAATTGACTGGTGAGGGATCCCAAATCGGCAACAGAACTAACTTCGACGTCTTCTAGCAACCCTCCAGCAATTTTGGTGCTCATATCGTCGGACAGACCACCACCACGCTCTTTGGCACGTTCTCCTTGTGATTCCGTGAAAGCAACAAGACCAATTCCAACTGCCAGACCAGCAAAGGCAACTCCGGCTCCCATAATGACATTTTCTGTTATTTTAAAAAATAGAGACAGAGAAAGAGAGAGAGAGATTCACCGTGTGAGATACTACGTTTTCGAAAACTTTGAATCCATTTTCCAGCCTCAACCAGCAACATTTTCTCATTCAATTTAATTTAAGTTTCTTTTTCCACTTATCCATCAATAATAATGCAATAATAGTGCAATACGACCATACTGGATACTGGATTGATTGATTGATTGATTGATCGATCACTTACGGTCTACCATGTTCAGAGATGTTGTTGCTGGTCGAGTAGTGCATCCATAATCCGAGGTTGATGGTTGTACAATGGCAAAACCAGTCGTTCCCGAAATAATGAGTCCGAAAAGAGCAAGGCTACTAAAAAGTAGTGATCTTAGCTGCTGCTGCACCATTCTTTTTCTTTTGAAAACCAGTAGTAGTACTGTGCAGAGAGTAGAGTAATGGTTTTTGCCTTTTTTGTTAGATACTGTAAGTTGTCTTTGTTGACTTTTTATTATGATATTTCGGACAACAACGAACTACCAGGTACACGTACTGAGATCAATCGAGCAAATACTTAACAAAGTAGATTAAGGATGAATCATTGATTATTTTGCACTCGTATTGGCTGGTGTTGCTATGGACACAGGGATGATGACTTACTTGGTATCTTTGGTGGTAATTCGACCATCGCCTGACGTCATAGTGGCACAAGCAAAATACGTCCACCCAAGCATGGTATTTCCTTGATTTTTTTTCGCTGGGTTCCCATTCGCAAAAAAGAGCACACAACACAGCACACACATGCAGACAGCAAGCAAGGTTCGATCCTCACGCACTTCTTCACACCATTCAATCCAATTCCATCCAAAAGCAAAAGGAAACCCAAAATTATTTATTTGGCTTGTACTGTACTTTTCTCGGCATTGGTTTCTTAGTATCTCCTACTTCCCACCCAAAATTTCCAAACAAACAGCGTACTCGACTAGCTAGTAGTAGTAGTGTTAGCTTCATAGCAAACCTAGAAGGGCTCCTACTAAGGAGTAGAGCTCCGGTAGTTCAAGGACTGCAAATCATGCCACGAAAGAAACGGAAACACAACGATGACAATAGCGATGACGATGATGAAGAGTATCGTGAGAGCAATGATAATAATAGTTCCAATGATGATGATGATGATGATGATTACAACGACGGCAACGACGACGACGACGATGATGATGATGATGAGGACTTTGTAGAAGAGCCCAAGCCCAAACGAAAACCAAAATCAGCCAGGAAAGTACCAGCTTCAGTTACTGCACCAGTTGTCGGCTCAGCAATAACAGCAACTACTACGACGAGTACTACTACTACTACTACCGCTAGTAGTACTGCTGCTGCTGTTGTTGCCTCGTGGACACCATCGGATGCTGCATCCAGACGACGACAGCGCAGCCGAAAATCGCAAAGAAAAAGGGAAGATGATAATTTAAGCGATGACGAATATGACAATCCTTCGCAAGAAAGACTTACAATGAATGGAGGCTATGCTCACACCTTGTCCTCGAAGTTACGGATCTCCAGAGCCAATAGGGGAAAAGCACCGTGGAATAAGGTACAGTTGTGAATTTTGTGTGTGTGTGTGTCATGATGATGATGATGATGATGTCCAAACTACTGCATTGCACACTGACACCTTTTTTTTTTAAATGATCATCCATCCATTCACATTAGGGCGGCAATCGAAGTGCAGCAGACAGAGCCAAAATATCAGAAGGAGTTCGTGCTAGGAACCGAGCTATTCTTCTGGAAAAATTAGAAAAGCTAGGAATGACCGAAGAAGAATGGGATGCTAAGAAACGACAAATCAAATACCTTCGGGAACGGCTTCGGAGGGCAAAAATCAAAAACGAAAAAAAACTACAAAGTGAGACACAAAAACTAATAGATGATGTAGTAGCCGAAACCACAGTATCAGATGAAACGGGGGGACCAAAGAAGAAAGCAGCGGCAGCGGCAGCGGCAGCGGCAACTAAACCAGTTGAAAAAGTTAACAAATACGCTCAAAAGTTGGTCATGGCCAAAGTAAAAATCAAAAAACAAGAACCAGAAAACGACGGCGCCACAACAAAGACCACAAACAAACCACAGGATGACAACAAAGCAAAAGGCTCTCGTCGAGCTGTTTCCACCAAACTTGCCTTGCCAAAGGACAATTTACCAGAGATTTTTGCCAGAGATTTCAATTGGAAATATCACACGTTTGACTCGTCAGAATCAGACTCACCGTATGACTCGACTTGCCCGAACGGTGGTCCTGGAGGACTCATTTGTTGCGAGATCTGTACCAAGAATTATTCCAGCTTTATGAGCATCACGTCCAAAGAATTGGAAGAACAAAAGATACGAAAGCTTAACAACGAAGTCGAAGAGCTCCTAACGATTCTAACGAGCGCCAGAACCAAACTGAACACTGCTGTTCGTGCGGCCAGAGGACAACCAACAAGAGGACAACCAATAATGAGAAAGTATGCCAACGAAAAATCTTCAAACACTGCACAAAATGGCACGACTGTGAATCAGGAAAAACCAGCTACCAAAAAGAAGCCGCCAAATACGGAACCAAAGGCAACACAACCATCGGAGACGGAGCTCTTTCCTTCTCTTCCAGAGTTGAAATTTGAGGCACTTGGGGATGGTCAATCCTCTTTTCCGTCGATCACTGTCGATGTCGCTCAACTACCACCCATGGAGACCTTTGACATTGGAAAAGATGCCATGTCATCTACTACGAAATCAGTAGCTGTGTAGTCATTCAGGCCAACCCGATGATGTAATACGAAAGGCTTCGTTTCTTTGTTGAGTAGGAAGTAATGAAATACTTCCTCCTTCTTGTGAAGGCTGAAAATTCTATAGTCATATCGTTCTCGTTTTGCAATTGGCTTTCTTGATAAGGTTTACATTAGCGCGTCCATTCAAATTGCGTGGATTCGTGGGATTGTGTGAAAGATGATCATTGTTGTATACCGTAGTAAGCAAACATTGAGGTCTCATTACATGACGATTCCCATAAAGGCCCCACCAGCAAACCCGAAGGCTGCCATGCGTTCTTTTCTGAGAGCTGTTCGTACACCTTTCCGGAATTTGTCAGCCTCTCTCAAAACTCGGTTCTTTGCTGATTTTACATTCTCCACATTGTCATTGACAAAATCTGGCATATCTTCCATAAGACCTGATGCCGATAGCACTTCCGTACTAGTGATATGATGTGTGGCAAACAAAAAAGGTGGTTTGTAACGATACAGTGTTTCTCCGTACGTTGAAAATTGAAAACATGTTTTGTCGTACAACCACCAAAGTAAACGAACTTACGCAATAAATGTAGCCCCTGCAACCTTCGCGGCTCCAATAAATGTTTTCAGGGCTACCCGACTTCCAATAAACCCGCCAACACCAGCGACACCAAATTTGCCTATCGGTGGCAGTTCCTCATATTTGGCTTTCAATTCAGCTAGAGGTCTCTTGGATTTCTTTCGGATATCTGCATCATCTATTTGGGCGTTAACTGATGCCAGTGCTATGAGAAGAAGAAGGAGAAGAATGCGGCGAAACATGGTATCGTTGCTTTTGCTGAATCTATTGTTGGCTTTCCCTCGAATGATGTTTGTTGTCATCGATCGTTTACTCAAAAATATTGCGTAGTAGTACTACTACCGGCGTACCGTACGACTACAAACACCATGAAGAAGAAAAGCAAACTTTGAAAATCTCACTGTTTGCGATAGTGTTACACGTGGAGATGAGAAATTCCCGCGGGATTGACAAGAGGCTACTACTGTACTTACTTGTAGCTAGTAGCTACTGTAGTAGTCTAGTCTGCTACCTTGGCCTTTTAAAAGCTATCAAAAGAGCATTTTTCGCAGATTGCAGCCAAATGAATCTAGTAGACTAGTATTAGTAGTACTGTAGTACTGGTATTATTCGATCAAATGGAACTTTTTTTTCTTTGTTCGCTTTCGTTTGGGAGGCAGCTCCTTGGACTCTCCCACTTGAGCAAGCAATGACGCTAGTGCCGACCTCCCTTGGCCGGACACAGCACTTGCTGCAACAGACCCTTCCTCGTCGCCCAGGCTTGCTGGTTCTCCATTTACTTGGGCCAACAAATTTCCAATAGCCGCTCCATCTACTCCTATTGTACTTTCTGTTGTGGACTGCGCATCAATCTCTGGTTGCGTGGTTTTCTTTGCAGGCTGCCTTGGCTTTCTTACTGCGCTATTGTTTCTCGTTCCTAGTGCCCTTTTCCTTGTTGGTAGCGCTCGTTTTTGCCCAGACTGTGTTTTGCTGACATCTAGTAGTAGGTTCTGAATGGCAGCCTGTCCTTGACCTACAGAGCTCTCCGTAATTGACTGATCGTCCATTTCCGTTGATTTTCTCTTTGTTGATACTTGCTGAGGCTTTGACTGTGGTTTCTTGATTTGCGTAAGAAGCTTGTAAATGGCTGACTGCCCTTGACCTACAGAGCTCTCTGCAATAGACTGGCTCTCTACAATTGATTGGTCATCAATCTGACTTGCTATAGTAGCTTTTAGCGGTGGCTTGTTAGTGTCCTTCTGGTTCTTCTTGAATTCTGTTTGTGTTGCTCTCCTTCTGCTAGGCTGTGGGTTTTTCAAACAAGATTTTCGTTTGTGCCGTTCCTTTCTTGCTTCTGTAGCCAAATGATCATTAGTTGCTTGACGTTCACCGTCTGAGCCTTCGACTTCCGAGTGATCATTATTCTCAACAGCTGTGGTGAGCTCCATCAGTGAGTTATCTCCATTTGCTTTCTTGCTTCTCTTTTTTGGTTGCTTCTGGTTGACTTGAGTCAAGAGATCGTGAATTGCTGCATGGCCTTGACCCACAGAACTTCCCGAAACAGAGTAGTCATCTTTTTCTCTAGCTACCTCACTAGCTGGACGCCCAGACGCTTCAGAATTTGCTATTAGTTCACTTGGCTTGTTTGCCTGGTCTCCTTGTCTCAGTGTTGGTTTTCTCCATGCTGACGTTCTCTTCCCCGTTGCCTTCACTTGACCAACTTTAGTAAGTAGATTTCGTATTGCTTGTCCTCCTTGGCCAACAGAACTCTCTGCTATTGATTTGTCATCAAACTCATATACAGCTGCTTTGCGGCTCGAATCAGACTTGAAAGAGTCTGTGCCATTTCCGTGCAAAGAGGCGTTTGTCTTTACAAGGCCTAGAAGATTTTTGAGGGCCTTCTTACCGTGGCCTGTTTGGCTGCTGGCGCATGATTGTTCTTCTTCTCTGAATTCGCTTGGCTCTGTCGGTTGCTGCTGCGAGTGCAGACCATCTTGCCTTCTCTGTATTGTCGCTGTACGATTGGTATTCGTTTTCGCACTCCTCTGCTTTACATTCGACAGTAACGCTGCAAGTGCTTTCTGACCAACCAATGACACGGCATCATCCTCGATGTCCGATGTAGACAGATCACTGTCAGAATCAGCACCACCCATGACATTGTTGCCATTACTGTCGTCTGCATCTGCATCATCGTCGTTTTCCATTAGAAGGAAATCACTCTCAAGTCGCGAAACCTTCCTCCCGGCACTAGCTCCATCGTCTATTTTCGTATTAGATCTCCCAACTCTTGCCAACAAATGTCGCAATGCGATGCCTCCGTGGCCAGCAACCGTACTCGGTGCCATGGACACCCCACCAATTCCAATAGACGACATATCGTCGTGTTTTTCTTCCTGTTCTCGAGATTTGTTGCACACAGCAGCGACACTTTCGTCGACGTTTGACGGAAGAAAGATCGGTTGATCGCGATCGAAGATGTGTTCCAAGGCCGTTTGAATGCCCTGTTGTAGAGTTTCTGGCAACTCGTTAGGTAGCACTAGTTCATAAGACGTATCTTGCTGCACAACACTGCTTGGGACAGGCAGATTCCCATTTTCTTTTTTATCTGTTGTAAGGTTGCTTGCACTACTCGCGGAATCTATCTCTTCCCAGGTCACTCTTCGTCGACTTCGGAGCTGTCGTCTCGTCGTGGGGTCTTTTAGAATCTTTGTTTGTTCTGTATTGGGTCTTGGTGACTGTGACTTTTCCGAAGGTTTTCCCAAAGATTCAGTCAGCATCTTCGCCACGCCAGAATCACTTGAATGGAGCACAGGAGCCAGAGTATCCTGAACTTTCTTAATCTTTTGCTTGGAAATATCTGTGGGGATGCGCAAGGCTCGCAATCCTGTCTCATATCCCTGTAAATGAGCAAGAATAGAGTCCGATAGATCTGCTATATTCTCTTCGTGATTGCAGTCGGTTGAATTGAACTTCAGTAATTCCGAAATTTCGTCTTTCGACAATCGACCATTCTGTTGGAGCGTTCGTTTCCTTTCCGTCATCGCTTGTTGCTGTGCAGGAGTAGGTTTGATGCAAGGGTACGGATAATCCGCATGACCTGCGAGACCTTCAACACTGCACGGACCATCGTATTCACAATAATCCATATTGGAAGGCAACAAAAGTCTATCGATAATTTGAACAGCGTCCGTGGCCATTCCACAGCAACAACATGACCAACAGCAGCAGCAGCAGTTATTAATTGTTGTCGTGTGCGGTGATGTGGTGGCTGCTGCTGCTGTTGTTCCAGTATAGTAATGGGTATCATTATGATGATGATGATTATTTGTCATCATCATCATTTTCTTCGTTAGTTGTTCCTTCTTACAAGTCATTAACATTGTTTGACATTCGGCTTGCAACCACAAGGCTTCCTCTTTCAATTGGATCAAGCGAGCATAATTCCTCCGACTGACACGAATGGGAGTACGAAACGATCGTCGAAATAAGAGTTTCGGATTCTCGTCCGAATATAACCCCATAGTACAAAGCTCTAATTTTTCTTGATCTGTGGTGGGACATCGTGGCAGTGGATTGGTTTCGTACAGTGCATACAAACAAAAGACCGCGTACGCCTTTTGATTCAATAAGAATATTTTGGAGTTCTTGTCGTCGTCGTCGTCGCCGCCGTCCTGCTGATGTGTGGTACGAGTGGCAGTTGCAGTAGTTGTAGTATTGGTAGTAGTAGTAGTAGTAGTAGTATTGGGCCAACAGTAGGCTTGTTCCAGCATTGAAAAACACGCTGCATAAATAAGCTGCGAGTACTGTCCTGGATTGACTCGGTGTGGTGCTAATCGTGTATGGAGGAGAGCTACTTTGGCTTCCGCAAACGTCGTTTGAAAGATGGAAAAGACAGTTCCTTTGACATCGTGTTGTTGATGTTGTTGTTGTTGTTGTTGTTGTTGTTGTTGTTGTTGTTGTCTGTGTACTGCGAGCTGTTGAAAAAAGGTAGTTCGCAGCAACAAAAGATCCCTCTCAATAGCAACCTGAATTGGTCCACCTCCCTCCCACGGCAATCGAACGATTCCCTTCTTTTCCTCTTCCTTTTGTTGTTCGTTTTTTTCCTGTTTTTGTTTGGGACATCCATAAAAGGGAGGCCGTAATCGGTAGGGGAACATGATGATGATTGATTTTAATTTTTTTGTAGATGGATTGATGCAGGGAAGAGAAAGAAAAAAAAGAAGACAGAAAAAACATTCATACAAAACTGTGGTTGTTGTTGTTGTTGTTGCTGTTGCTGTTTGTGTCCGTGTTAAGAATTCTTTCCACTCCCTTCGCTTAATAGATCACTGAACATGCACATACACAACTGGTTCTGTACTTTCATTCTTCCGTCGCTTGTGTTTACAGTATATATGTCGTTGTTATTTGTCTCTTTGACTCTTCAACTCTTCAAATAATCATGTTCTTTTGCCAACGATTGTTTGTTGTTTGTGTGATCTTGGTTCATGTGGTTTTCGATTTCACTGAAACCCGTAGATTTAATTTTAAACACTGTTCAGCCATAATCGTTGGTTGATGACACCAGACATTCAATTCTCATCCAACAACAACAAACAACCCTACGCTACTACAGAGAAAGAGCGACGACAGGTACTATCCTCCATCACATTCAGATATTATTATTGTCTTGAAAGAAGAACAAAATGGAACGTCTATGCCAACTTCGTCAGTTTCTTGAACCAGACAATAACAAAACGGTAGTCACTTTGGCATTCCTTTACGGATCGTGGAATACTTTGCTTGCAGCAACAGCAACAGCAACAGCAACAGCAACAGCAACAGCAACAACCACACCATCACTGTTATTTCAACAAAGAAAATTTAGCCAGCAATTGGAAAAATTATTAACAACAGCGGTAGAAGCCTCATCCGTCAATAACGATGACATTCAGATACGGACCTGTGGTCCTATCATACGGATTGATGATTCTGACGATGACTGTATGGCACAATTCTTGGGAGATGATGATTACTACAACAACAACAACAACAAGTATTGCCATGAAAAAGAGGGGATGCCATGTCCACCGTCCCAATTACCTGTTCTAGTATTGGCACTGCAAAGTCCTGCACAAGAAAAGGCTCGCATTCATTACATTGATGATATATCACCTCATCAACTAATGTCTTGCGTCGTTGTTAACAACAACAAGGATATTGTTTTGGACGAAACGAATACAGCAGTACAAACTCTCATCACCGAATCTATAAAGGCTGTTGTAGAGGATGTAATGACCGAGAATGTCATTGCAAAATTACAAAATCAAAAGAATCAGAAAAAGAGATCCAATACCGACTCCCCAAACATGTCATCAGCAGGTGATGATGAGTCGTTGCGCATATTTATTGCCGGTGATCGGTCGTCGGTGGGAAAATCTAGTATCTGTCTCGGATTGCTGGGATCGTTCCTTCGACAAGGATACGATCCCTCGTCGTTGGCCTATATCAAACCAGCCACACAGTGCGAGGCACCACAGTTGGTTCAAGCCTACTGTGAATCCAAAGGCATTGCCTGTCATGCCGTTGGGCCACTGGTATATTACAAAGGATTTACCAGAGCCTTCCTCGCTGGAGAAACAGGACAAACGACTCAAGATTTATTGGAGGAATGTGGCAAAAGTGTGGATGACATTGCACAAGGCAAACGAGTCGTGTTGGTGGATGGTGTAGGCTTTCCAGCTGTGGGGTCTATTTGTGGTACCGATAACGCTTCTGTGGCCAAGGCCTGTGGGTATCCAAATGGCACGACCCACCGAAATCCACCCGGGGTCGTTCTAGTGGGTGGTAGTGGCGTTGGAGCTGCCGTCGATGCCTTTAATTTGAATGCTACCTATTTTGAAATGGCACAAGTTCCCGTCATGGGCGCTATATTCAACAAACTCAACACGGAGGGATATTATTCACTGGAAAACTGTAAAGAACAAGTCACGAGTTACTTTCGGCAAAACGAACACCAACAGTTACAAGGTCGGATCCCGTTTGGGTTTTTGCCAATGTATGAAAAGCTCGGAGCAGATGATGCCATAAATCACGTCGATGAATACATACAACTATTTTCCAATCATGTCGATGTTCAGGCTGTTCTCGACAGTGCTACTCGAGTCAAGCAACGGTACTCTAGTGATTCGATTGTTGCTACTACGATGGAAATTGATGCACCATCCTCTGCCAACAATTCAACACCTCCCACAAAACGAATGAGACTGAATGGACAACATAATGGCAGCAAGCGCAAAGCCGCAGCTGTTTTAACGCGAGCGGACGTTGAAAGGTTGGCATCTCAACAAGGTGCCGCAACCGCGTGACGCGCAAGGTAAGACTGCTAACTTTGCAGTCGATACCAGATGTGATGGGATGGACCAGAGAGGCCTGGTGAGAAGAAGAAGAAAAAAAGCTCCGCGTAGGAGCAATCTGCCGAATGACATGCTTTTCTCTAGGGTGGTGCCTGTTATTTATTTCAACGCCACGGAGACAGTATTGAACGAGCCTTTTTCCCAATGTTCATTTAATTTTTAAAACAAGCATACTTTGTGATTTCTCTAATTGCGGTGAACATACTTCGTCTGCGGAATAGGTTGTGGTGGTCCCCGCTGCTGCTGCTGCCTGGCTCTGTGTTCTATTATTCGTTCTTGGATTTCGGCCATAGATTCGTGGGTGTTTTCACTAACGGCACATTGAAACATATCTTCATTTACATTGGATTCTGTAAAGACATATCCGTTGCACTTGTCAACTCTCGCTAGTACTCTTCCCACACTCTCGGCATTGGTAATATCCAAAGGTACAAATCCCAACAGACCAAAGTCCTCTACAACCTCTGCCAGAGCTTCGTGCAACTTAATTCGTTTCTTGTGGAATTTAGATTGTCGCGTTTTTCGTCGAGCTTTTTGATACTCGGGATCATCGGTATAATCAAACTCATCCTCTAGTAGTATGTTGATATCACTTCCTCCTTCCTTTTTTGCTTGTTCAAAATCACCGGAATCCAAATAAGGAACCAAACGACCCAGCTCTTGGCAGTCTGTAAAGAAATCAAGGGCAAACGGCAGTTCCCCGAACTGATTCAGAAGATCCACCTTACTCAAGACGCTCACCATCGGAAGTTCCAATCGTATCATCGTAGTAGTCCCCAATAGAGCCGCCGATAGAAATTTGGTCGCATCGGCGCAATAGTGTGCATCGATCAATTGCACAGCCGTTAATCTCAAATCCAATACTTTGGATAGCTTGTGCAGAATGATTTGGACACACGTGGAGTGCGTGTACAATTCAACTTGACCAGGAAGATCAATAATGAGATAGGTTCGTTTGTTGTTGTCATCACCACTTTCCTCTTCCTCGGCCAGTACTCGTTCCCGAATCATTTCAATGATTTCATCGATGTGTGCTTCCAAGTACTCCATGCAGTACATGAGACCACCATTCGGTCCAAGACCAAGTTGCTCCATGACCGATGACAGATTCACAACTTCTTCGCAGACATCGAATATTGTTTCGTAGGGCAGTTGTGATTGTGATGCATCCTGCTTCGATTCTCCCGACGTCTCTGCCGCTAATACAGGGTGTGCCATGGATGGCTCACACTCCTCCTCCTCCTCCTCCTTGTCGTCTTGTCCAGGGGGGGGCAGCACTCGGCCAGCTTCATTGGCAGGATCCAAATTGATTACCAAAGCATTTCGTCCCAAAAGTTGTAAATACTGTTGCATTCCATTACAGTACGTGGTCTAGAGGTGAAAAGAAAAAATGAAGAAGAAAAAAGAAGGAGAGTATCTCTGTTATTAGAAGCATCGAGTGGAAACAACGAAAGAAGGGGTTTGAATTTTGAATATCATCGTTGGATGTGAGAGTTTTCATACCTTTCCACTTCCAGGAGGACCACAAACCACTTGACCGTACATAGGTGCCATTGTTTCGTCTCTCTGGTTGCTTTTAATTTCTCTCGCAAAAAAGCAAAACGAAGTTTGCGCAAAGTCGTTAATCTTATTTTATACAGTAGTTGCTGTGGTTGGTTGATCAGTCGACCTAATAATCGAGAAAAAAAATTGTGTTTGAATTCTGATTTTTTTACTCTCGCAAATTAAGCCCAGGTGGACTACGGCAGTTTACCTTGTCTCCTATGATAGGACTCAGGAGTTAGGTCTTACTCTATTAGGTCGTGTGCCTATGCTTGCTCTGTATCCACACACTAGTCTAGT
>Ga0100402_1000473_pt1 | contig 46764 bp, 28 predicted proteins | sample CryGeyme20150102_FD_80419 | JGI IMG/M metagenome (GOLD analysis project Ga0100402, IMG submission 80419) | Groundwater microbial communities from Crystal Geyser aquifers in Utah, USA - Crystal Geyser metaG 2015-0102 | ecosystem: Environmental > Aquatic > Deep subsurface > Groundwater | place... | reverse complement strand
CCGATTTCTCCCGATGTGTTCCTGTTTCTGAGTGGGAGACGGGATGGGGCATTTCGGGTCATTCCGGTGACGTCGGATTCGGGTCTCCTTGTCTCACGTTCCCTTCGGCTGGCTCTGACTACTACTAGTAGTAGCAGCGTAGTACTGTACCGAATAGAGTACTCCGAGTGACGACGAATTGCAGAAAGATATTCGGAGATGAATTTTGTAATCGAACAAAAAATCTGCAACAAGCAAGCAAGTAGACTACAAAAATAAGACGAGAACTATTAACAAGAGATTGCACATACGCTCCCGAGAAGGACGATCTTCATCCTGTTTTGATCCTAACAAGGTGCAGTTATCACCGAGCATCGATCTATTGATAAATATTTCCGAAGAGTAGAATTTCTTTCATTTACCATGACAACAGACCACGAGACAAAAAGTTATTGCACCCAATTCCTTCCAGAAGCAACTCTCGAAAAACTGGAGGCCGGCGCCTTCCAACAATTATGTGAGCATTTGCGACAACGCAGTGAAGAAGTTCAGAATATTGATCTCATGACAATTTCTGGATTTTGTCGTAACTGTCTGGCCAAATGGTTGGTCGTCGAAGCCCGTAAATTAAGTGATGAATTGAAAATTAGCAGTGCCAGCAGCAGCAGCAGTAGCAGCACTCAGGCTGACGCTGACACTATCCAGGCATTGGATGCCATGGGATATGACGAAGCGGCCGAATATGTGTATGGAATGGGCTATGATGATTGGAAGAAACGCTATGCCAAGAAAGCAACGGATGCTGTCATGGAGAAATATAACGCTAGCAAAAATCTACACGCAAAACACAATAAAGATTTTCTTGCTGCACGTGCTGACAAACCACCCACTCCTACAAATGCTTCTTCCGGCAGTACTCAAACAGGAACGATGATGTCGAAGGTTTGCTGTCAAGACCCAGAGTTATTAGCAGCAGCCGCCACAACGCAAACTTCTGCTCCTCCTTCCAAGAATACACGCGTGGCTGTTCCACAGGTTCCATCACCTCCTTCCAATATCAAATTTAGGGTTGGTATCCTAACTATTTCGGACCGAGCATCATCAGGCCAATACAAAACTGGAGATCTTTCCGGTCCTGCTGTTGCAGCTTCCTTGGAACTGAATGTGAAAAATATGACACAAAAGAAGGGTTCCCTGATGATAGACTACGTAGTAGCTGAAACGGCCATAGTGCCAGATGATGCCACCGTCATTCAATCCAAATTGAAGGAATGGTCATCAGTACCTGGTGCATTGCTGGATCTGATCTTGACGACAGGTGGTACTGGTTTTGCACCACGAGATGTGACACCTGAAGCTACTCGAGCTGTGTTGGATCGAGAATGTCATGGTTTCATGTCCTACATTTCCAGTGAATGTTCCAAATTGCAACCCCTGGCAGCCTTGTCGCGGGGAACATTCGGAGTTTGTGGCAGAACACTGATTGCCAATCTTCCAGGAAATCCACAGAGCGTTGATGAAATCATGCCACTCTTGCTGCCGCTCGCATTGCACGCCATTGCAGATTTGCAAAAGGCTTAGTCAATTTATTACGTACTATTTATTATAATAATATATCAACAAAACCTGCCTGTTCCAAGTTTTTTCTCTTTTTTTAGTTTTTTTTTTTTAGTGCAAAGGCGTGCTCGATTACATCTCGATCAAGTCCGAAGATTTGCCCGAGAATCTGCCGCCTCCGCGTTTCTTGGACCGCGAGTCCTACGCTACTTTTGTAGTAGACAGGAGGCAGGTTGGTGGTACTACAGTGGAGGCTTGGAAAATACTGTGTTTAACAGGAAGAGACGGTACTATCTACTTAGAGTAGTGTTTGAGGCAATACTCAAGTTTTCAATTAGGAAAGTTTAGAAAAATATTTATAAGAATTTTAGGAGAGTTTAATTAGGAGATTTTCTGAGACATAAGGAGAGTTTTTTTTTCAATTAGGAGAATTTTTTCTCAATTAGGAGAGTTTTTTTTTGTTAAGGTAGAGATGAACTAGAGGAATTAGGAGATTTTATTTTTCATTTAGGAGAGTTTTTTTAATAATTAGGAGAGTTTAGTCAACAGTACTAGGAGCGTTTCACCATAATTAGGAGAGTTTTAGGAGATTCATGAAAAAGAAATAGGAGACTTTTAAAGTCTCCTAATTAGGAGATTTTCAATTAAAGCTTCTTACTACCTGTTCTTCCAGTGTCCTTTAATGTGCTATACTACTATCACTATTTCAGTACATATTCTTGATGATATTGACCCCCTCAAAAACAATGTGCATCACTGTTCACCACTGTCCACCAATGTGCATCAGTGTCAACCAGTGCCAGTTGCCTGTTTTAACACTGCAAAAACAACTGTTCACCGCTGTATACCACTTTCCACCACTGTGTATGGTACCGACGTCTAGCTCTAGTCTAGTATGCTGCACCAGAGTCTTCTACTGTACTGTGATAGTACCTTGCATTGCTTAAGTTAATTAATGCTGAGGTTGTCTTACTGGTAGTCGTATAATGATTATCACTAAAAAGCATTATGAAATAGTGCTCTTTTCAAGTCTCCCCTGTAACAGCTCTCAACAAAGCATCAAGATATTGCTTTCTTCGAGAAAAAATGGGTCTACCGTACACTCCAGAAAAAGGCGAGAGACATGATATCACACAAAAAAAAAACCTACCAAACATCAAACATCAAACATCAGGTGATGTTGTAATACTTAGCCTCGATCAATTAACATCTACTATTTCTATCGTTTTGCAATCTCACAGAGGAAAGATTAAACAGACAAGTCTAGATACAAATATATTGTCTACGTGAGAATCTGCTCTCTACTACTATAGGAACATGAAGTACCTGACAAACGATGATAGTAGACGACGGTTGCTGTTCTGGTACATGTTGGCTATCCTGTTTTCGGCTATTTTATTATTATCGTCTATTATTGCGGCCGAGACGTCGCCCAGTAATAGACGCCTTAATAAATCGCGGATTGTTACAAGAAGACAGCATCATTCCTTGCAGTACCGTCCGAGATCCTGGTTTATGGTAGGAACCATGGACCATTGGATTCAACAACAACAACAACAACAACAACAACAACACCGACAGCTCCAGCAGGATGTAAAAACTGTTCAAATGGCAAGCAGCTCTCAGAAACTGTACAATCCTTACACTGCAGTGACAGAAAATGATATTGATAATGATAATGTTGGGACCATAATAGAATCGGACGAGGACTCTCCGCCGTCCTCAGTTGAATCTATTCCAGTACCACCATTGCCACAACCACAGCCCATGCCGCCGCCATCACCATCTGCTTCATCAATGGGCCACCAAAACCAGAACAAGTACAAGCAGGAGCCCAAAAATGCCCTGAACAAATTTTGGCCACCCTGGCCTTTTAATCTAAGAATGAAACAGCAGGATTCCTCGTCATCAACTGTTTCGATTGCTACTAGTACATCTCGACGACGTGGTCCAGCTCTGCATTTAGGTGGGACGATCTGGTCCTCGTTTGGACAACGAGCCAGAGTAGGCATTAAAGAAATGCAATATATTGGCAGTAGCCTCTGGTTTCATCTTCCACCCATGACACCACCATTGATTTTTCTGACCATATTACCACGACAACAGCAAACAGTGGCAGACGTTGTCGGCGAAGGCGTAGAAAAGATTGTGACCAAAAACGTCATTCCGCTTTTTTCCAATCCCCTGGCACGGTCTTTGGTATTGGGTGGCTTTGGTTTGAGTGTGTTGAGCTGGGCCCACTCGGAGCTGACCCGAATGAGAAAATTAACACCGTTGCCACTGAACGATGCATATCGAGATATTCATAGAGCTGTCTTGCCACATGTACTACCCGATGCAGTACCAGAACCATTCCTGTTGGAGGACGAGGATGAAGACGAAGATGAGGACGCTGGGGATGCAGTGGAGAACATCGAGAAAAAACCAGAGGACGGTTCAGCCAAAGACAAATCCTCTATTTCACAAAAACTCGCAGCCTCGGTGCCACCTCGGTTGCAAAAACATTTTCAGAGACAACTTGACAGTGACAAAAGCAAATCTAAGACGAAGAACAGACCTTGGTCGAGCATGCGACGAATGCGAAATGCAAGAAAAGCCGAAGCACAAAAGGTTCGGCGCATGGAAATATACGACGAACTAGTGGCTTTGCAAGCTATCAAGCGCAAGGCACAGCAAGAACAAAATGGGCAAAGAGCTGAATCCAAAAGTAAGGGAAGGCACAAGGAACCCACCGAGGACGAGCCGATGGGGTATGCATTAGTGACCGGTGCTTCCCGGGGGATCGGCAGAGCTCTTGCCGTAGAATTAGCTCGTTGGGAGATTCCCTTGATACTGGTAGCTAGAGATCTGCCACGTCTTACGTCTTTGGCGTATGATATCGAAGCTTGCTACGGCGTCAAGTGCTGCGTACTACAAGCTGACTTATCCCAACCACATGCTGCAGAGCAAATCCATGAAGCAACAAAAGAAGCAGGATTGACTGTAGACATTTTAGTCAATAATGCGGGTGTTTCATCCACCGGATTGGCGGTTGATATGTCCCTACAGGAGGTCAATCGTATGATGATAGTAAATGGGCTTTCCGTGGCTCAATTGGCGCATCTCTATGGTCGAGACATGAAGGAACGAAAACGTGGTCGTATACTTATGGTGAGCTCTGTGGTAGGGGCATGCCAAGCTGGCCCGACAGTAGCACTCTACGCCGCTACGAAAGGTTTCGAAAAGATCCTGGGCTTATCAATGGCCAAGGAGTTGGAGCCATATGGGGTAGGGGTTACGTGCTTGATGCCGGGTGCAGTTAGGGACACGGATTTTCGAGATAGTAGTGACACCAAAGAAGCACTTTGTTGGAAGCTCCCATATTATCCAAAATCCCCATCGACTGTAGCAAAAGCCGGAGTCCAATCGCTCCTTGCTGGACAGACTGAAATCACTCCCGGTTGGCAAAACCGAGTATTATTGAAAGTCGTAAAACCAGCCATTCCACAAAGGCTACACAACATAATGATAGAGATAGCTTGGAATCCACCACGAATGTCGCCTTTTCTAAAGTTTTGGAAGACTTCTGAAGGACGGGAAATGGAACGGAGGCTGCAGCTGGAGGGAAGAAGGAAGGAATATGCCGAAAACACAGAAAGGAAGGGCTCAATGATTTCGGACCAAGAGTGGCGACCAAGGTCCAACACCTATCTACCTCCTCCTTTTCTTTTGTCGGTTCCAGGGACGATCACCGATCCATCTTCGCCTATGCACGTCACGGAAACGGACAAAAAACCAGCTCGTGAAGCAACCTTGATTGGTCAAAATCCAGCTGCGTCAGCCAGCGACCCGGAGCCGACTTCATCACGAGAGGTAGGTGAGGCGAACCCCAAGGAACAAACAGAAATGCCCGAGGGTCGCAGCCACAATGAAAGCCAGTACGAAGATTTTTTGGACAAGCTTACCCTGGGTGGTGGCAGTGAAGGTGCGAGGACATCGGATAAGACCAACTCTTATGATACTGCTACATCTCCACACACATCGTCGGAACAGGTGACGCCATCGCATCCTTCTTCTCGACAACGCGAAACGGAACGAGAACTGCTGAAAATGCAGGAAGAAACTTTGAAATTACAGCAAAGATTGCAAGAGCAGGAGAGAAAGCAGTTTTTAGAGCAAATTGAATTTGATCGGCGGAAACGGGAATTAGAGACAGAGAGGAAGCAGTTTTTAGAGCACATTGAATTTGATCGACGGAAACGGGAATTCGAGTCAGAAAAGCGAGAAAGGGATTCGCTACGTGAGCAACGGGAGAACAGTGAATCCTCAAAGAATGAGCATGGATTGCAATGGCGCAAACGAAAAGCCAGATCATCTCAAAGCAACAGGGAGACGAACATCCCAAAACCAAAACTCTTGGTTCCACGAACTCCTAGACTGCCACCTCGAAAGTCTGGTCCAGATCTGATGGATGAGAGTTTAGAACATCCGTTGCTATCTCCATAGTTCGGCACAGAGCCATGTCTGCTACCAATAGCTACTAATAGAAAAGCAAAGTTGTTAAGAACTTTTAAGTATTTTGAAAGTGCAAAATTTACAAATCTTTTGTCCTTATGATCTTCAATTAAAAAATGTAGTTGGTTGCATCTCCATGCTGGTGGGATTTTCTGTTGTCTAACGCGGAGCTATTCAGAAAGTTTCATGTGGTGGAGGTGGTGCTTTCTCTGAAGTCGCTTGAACAAATTTTAAAAAGAGCCACTTCTATCATACATCGTTTGTAATTACAATACATAGAATTCCTGCAAGCATTTTTTGCCAACACTATCGCTGCCGAATGATAGCAACTGCTAGCATACTAGCCTGACATGGATGAAATTGGCATCTTGTAGTCATGATTTCCTTTTAAAGCATACTGATGCTTTCTCATATCTGAAGGAGCAAGGAAGAAAAGGCAACACTTGTCAGAAAACAGCCTCGTGCCACAACGGAAGAATGCAACCTTCATTGTCCGAACTCACAATTTCCGTATCCTCTACATTCCAAATATTACTTTCTACTGTCGATTCAGTCCTTTGGGTCTCATTTAATGTTCCACCGTAGCCCTTGGCGAATTCCTTTTCGAAAGCACCTCCGGTTGTCGCGTCAGCATACGCCTCATACGGGTGATCCAATAAAACGACCACCGGTTCAAAGTTGTCGTCTGCCGTTTCATGATCCACTTCATCAATCGATCTGCTTTGTGTTCCTCGTAGTACCAAAATATAAACGCCAATCATCAACGTGATAAGTCCGGCAGGATACATAATGTATTCGATCACCGTATCGAGATTCTCAAAGGTATGATAGTGGGCAGCACTCATGATACTCGCTGATACCACAAAGGATCCCACAAACATGGCGGCCGAGTACGTTGCATCGTAGCGTTTCATGGTGGCCGTCAAAAATAGCAACCCGCCAAAGCTAAAGGCAATCGCAAGAAAGACAAACAAGGGAAGGTACCAGGGCCAATGAAACAAACTGTCTGATTTTTTCAGAATCACCAGCGAATCCTTGATGAAACACTGAGCAATTCCCGTTACCGAACCACCGCTAGAACCCCAGGCAAATCGTTGCAGTGTTGAAGGCGTCGGTGAACGAATCCAATAAATCATCAAAAACATCCACAACGCCACACCCACAAAGTAGAGAATGAAGGAGAACTCTTTGTAGGAAGCTTCCAGACTGGCAAGAGTGACACCCTGATCATTTGTGTGGTCTCCAAAAATGGCCACCATAATCTCTCCCAAGATAATCAAACTAGACGCTACCTTTTGTAGCAAAGTGGGAGACTCTCCAATGAGTATTTCACTCAAAACAATCACCCACACCAAGGTCAGACCCGAAAACGGAGCCAAGATACTTGGACTGGCATAATTCATGGCGATGACACAAAAAGCTGGATTTACAAACGTCATTCCAAACATGCCAGCCAGTCTCAAAAGTCTGGCTACCGTACAGCAACAGCAGCATCGCGATTTTTCGTGGCTATCCGGCACCAACGGATCATCATCGCCCGCGGCAAGAGTTGTAACAGTAGTCGTTGATTGTGGACCATGACGAGTGTCAGGAAGAGCCGTATACATCCGTCCAGTCCTCCTGAAATCAGCGTTTCGGTTGTTGTTGGCGTTACCGACTGTCATGTCGACAACATCATCATCATCATCTGTAATAGGCTCGTCTGCTGGTAGAGGTTCGCATGATCCCCTTGGATTGCTCTCATCTGTAAATCCATCTTCTGGCGTTTCTAGTACTTTTGCTGTTACGACTGCTGTGAACGTATCTGTCTGTACAGGTACGTGAATACTACGATTGCTGTTGCTGCTGCTATTGCTCCTATTATTATTATTATTACGGCTACTACTGCCGCTGTTCCCAGTTTCTTCATTCCCCTCATCAATAGCTTCGACGCGATCTGAAAAGACAGCTTCTGCTGCTGCTTCTCGCTCGTGCTCCATGATCCATGATTTACGAATTGCTAACTTGGATGCTCCTCCGACCACAGAGGCAAGCACCGAGAAGAAAATCCCTTTCATCCAGTCCGAAGAGTCCATAGTAGTAGAACAATGAAGGATGATGTAGAATGCACGATCTTTTAGTATGATGGTTGCATGTGCAACCTGTCTTTATTACCAAACTGTGCTTTTTAGCAGTACTAGTAATGAAGAAGGGGGTGGATGCTATGCTACGGTACTATTTTTAGTCAGGTCGTGCGATGCATGCTGTACTAGACCTACTACTGCTACCATAGTAGTAGTAAAAAAAAAGACAAATTTGACAACCGAACGATTCTTTCGTTACCTTGCACTCTCTAGTACTCCGAGTACCTGGTAGCTACTAGTATCGGTACTCTACTACTAGTAGTAGAATACCAAACTGCTGGTACCTGGTACATATCAAAGATTCCTCTTACAGTATTACAGATTCCAGAATTCATCTTCTTTCGTTAGTGTATTATTATTGGCTTATTACAAACCGACCTTCGTTGCATGTCTCGCTTATTATTATTAAGTCTTGAAATACGACGGATTAATGTTAAAACTATATTATTATTTATTTTGGTTTCAGTGAACAAATTCCTCAAGGATTTGAACCAAGAATGGACAAACTTTCAACAAAAATATGCTGACGTTCCATTTCGTGCTCGCATTCTCAGACCTACTAGAGACTACTAGTACGGCACTGGGTACGCTGTAAGCCAGCAAGTCTTGTACTGATTCATTGGTTTGCACGGTAGTAGTCGCACCTTTGAATTTATATGAACAATCATTGCCTAAGTAATGAGAGAATTTGTTTTTAGGAAAGATCGAGAAACTGCACCGATGATAGAGAAGTATTATCTTTCAATCTAAATGTTACAAAGCTAGAACAATCCAAACCATGATTTCTTGTCGTCTTTAGGAGGTGGCTCATCGTTCTCTGCAATGGACGATGATTCCCTTTTCTCTGACACCATTTTTCGCAAAGATGTGGTTGGACGATCGTGAATCTCTCTTGATTCTGTCAAAACTTCCGCATGGATTGCATTACCATCCTGCTGAGTATTATCATTGGAATTGCAATCATCTTTTGTACCTGTTGCTAAAAAGTTTTGTGAAAAAGTTTCCTGCACCATTTTCGCGACTTGCGATAGACTCTTCCAGACAGAACCATCATCATCATCCGTACAGGTTTCCTTGTCCATTTCTTTGATCTTTTGGACCTCATCACGTTCCAAGGCTTGTTGGTGTCGCTGGGCCATGGCACGTTCACGGATGGGACTAATTTTTGACGACGATGATTGCTGTTGCACAGTTTTATGTTGATCTTGTTGTTGCAGACGCTGCTCTAATGTTTCCAATTTCTGTTTCAATTCTGCTAACAGTTTGGCATCCTCGTTCAGCTCAGACATTCCAAATGGCGAAGACTTCACCGTGACTTGAGTCGTCAATGGTGGCGCCGATTCTTTGCCTTTGGCTTCTGATGGTGGTGATGATAAAGATAATTCTTCTTTTTTATTTGTATCGGCAGGAGACTGTATTCGACTCACAGTATACGATGCCAGATCATATATGGCATTATATAATTTCGTTGAAAATGGTTCCGACCGAAGGGTTAAACGTGCCAATTCCTCGTCCTTGGATGGATCGTACGAGTTTCCCCATTTTCGCTTTTGTTCTTCTATGTGCATATGTCGATTGGCCTCTAGCATTTGCGCTCTTCCAATAAATTCACAGTACGCCGCAATGCACACGGCTGGCAGCAATGCAAAACATATATTCCAAAACCACCACTTGGCATCCATAAGGGGTCCTACACGGTCTGGGCGATGACTGTTGCTGCTGCTGCTGCTGCTGCTGCCTGTGCTAGTGGAGGCTTCGCTGCCCCGCCAAAAGTCAAAAATGCTTTTTCGCATCCACTGCAATCGTTCTTCGACAACTTCACCGACATCCTCAATACGTCGTTCAGCTTTTCGACGGCGATAATAGTTATCTGCTGCCAATGATTGATTGTGTTCTTGCAACCACCGGATCCGTTCTCGCGTTGTCCGTGGAGAAGTGTTGGTGTTACTCTGTTGTTTTCGTATTGTTCGTCGCTTCTTGCTCTTGGCGATGCTATTAGTGGTGATGTTATTGTCCATACTGCTGATGCCGCTGCTACTGCCGCTACTGCTGCTGAACCATCTTCTTGGTTGATATAAGAAGGTCTTCAATGGACGTTGTCTCATTGACAACAACTGCTGCGAAGCGCATCGATTCATAATGATTCACACGTGGCATGAATGGAAAGCTACCAACACAGCTTATTAAAAATTATACCGGGGTCTTTGTGCTGTGCATACAATGCTACGGTAAAAGCAAAGGGCACAGACAGGTTGATTTTAAGTTTTGTCGTACGGTGAGACGTCTAGGGCTTGTTCATTACTCCCGATTTTTGTTGTTGTTGTTGCTCATCGATCCTTTTTCCCTCTCTGTTTGGTTTCTTTTCATCGAGGTATTACACGTGTAACGTTTTGAGTTGATAATGAAAAGAGTCAAACACGAGTAATGCTGTTTTGGTGAGTCCTGCCAAATTCAACCGGTCAATATCTTTCTTCCCCTCCACTCGTACATTATTAATCTTTATTTTCGTCATTCGTTCGAAAACTAATGTACTTGATCAGGTGCACACGACAGAGTAGACTAGTCTACTAGCTAGACTAAAATAGTAGTAGTATTGGGAAGTAGGAGGAAGTATCGCATTCGTTGATTACAAAGGAGCCTGCTGAGCGTGTGCGTGATTAAAATAACAATATTATATTATTGTTTCAAAATAGCTGAAATCGTAGCAGTAGCAATAGCAGCCAGTAGCAACAACAACAGCAACAATAATGGGTGCAAACAACAGCAAAGACATAACTCAACCGCCGTCGTCGGCATCTTCTTCTCATTCTTCCTCCCCAAATAATGATACAAATAATAACAGCACGAAGAAGTGGAAATTAGCTGAACAAGCTGCCAACAATACCTCGGAACACCCTCACGATGTTTTCGATTTGGATACGGAAGTTGACATGAGAGAATTCACCACTGGAGCTTTGCGCGGTGTGGCAGCGGCTACACGCAAATTATTAATAGCCAAAGGCCCGGCCATGAAGCAATCCGTTCGAGCCGTGGGAGAAAATCGACACTTGGCATTCGCCAGTGAAGGAGCCGTGGCTGGTGAATCTATCATGCCAAAGGTGTTGTATTATGGTGCATGGGGCCTTAGTGCTACCGCCATTGCCGCTGATATCTATACCAAACAGCACGATGCTCCGCCTGATCTTCATGTAAACACGGCCATCTATTGGACCGCCTTTCACATTCCCGCTAGTCTTGTCGTGCCCGCTTTGATTATTCATCAAATTGTCCACCAGGTCGATCACATGGTACAAAATCCCAAAGGATTGGCAAAGGCTTGGCCACCACGAGCCAAGGTCATTGCACCCGTCGCAGCAGCTCTCTTGAGCATAATACCAGTGGTGCCGGTCGTAGATCATGCCGCAGAAGCCATTATGGAACCTACATTAGGAAAATATTTGGGTTTAAAATTTGAGCACCATCATCATCATCATCAGGTTGTAAAGGAAGAAAAGCAACAATAAGAAACATGTCCCCTCTAGTATGGTCATCATTTTTTAGCATCATCGCATAATTCCAAATTAAGGAAAGGTATGGTCCCACTCGTATCTTTTGATTAGAGCACAATATTAGCAGCCAGTTAAATTAAGCGCGGAATCTACTGGCTGCGTTGGACCTAAAGGTTCCATTTTGTCAATTGACCATACACGATTGTGCCAATTTTGGAGAACGACCTGGAAGACGAGGGATATTATAGTCGAGCGTGTATCTACGCCAATGAAATGCTTATAAAGTGAATATGTGAAGCCATAAATTCGGGAAAAAACGAACGCTTGTAGAGTAGTCAATTGCAATCAAGAAAATCGAGCAGCGAAATATCGTTCTCTTTTTGATTTGTCGCCAGCTGGCAATAAGTGACAACCGCCAGCGTGCAACTAACTTGAGAGGTTGGCTTGGCTGGCTAGCTAGCTACTCCGTACTTTTCTGTGGCCGGCTTCTCTCGATAAACATTCCCGGATGGCTGCGAAGTATATGATACAAGGCAGGGACTGTATCAAGATTAGAGTTTTGGATTTCTTGCAACACGTTCAACCGGTCACTGCAGCAGGTTTCTTCCACTTCCGCCCATCGCTTCATCCATTTCTGTTTTTTGGTCAAAGTTAAAATATCTAGCTGGATGTCATCGTTTTCAAACTTTACTTCGATCCTTCGTATCGTGGGATTGTTCTCCATTGCGAAACACGCCTTTGCTTTGGCTACATCGGAGACTGGGCTGTGTCCCACATAGCGAAAGGTCAAGAGATTGGCTTTCTTGAGACCCTCAAAGAGGTAGTTTGCCAAATTATCTTCCACGGCATCGTACCTGGTCGAACCAAAAAATCCTCGCGGTCGTCGAACGAACATGTACCGGATGGTCTTGTTGGTTTCCATGAGCTGTTGCATGGCCCGACACGAACGATCGCTCAGGCGTCGTAACGTGTCAGAAGCAGCAATCGACCACGAAACTGACGTGACTGCTTTGTTATCACGAAGACCCGCTGCCACCGCCTCGATGTTCTCACCAATCTCGACGTTACCCCGTATGTACACGTGAAAGCACGTCATGCCAGCATGATTCGCCAAAGCCAATGTGGCAGCCTCCCGAATTGCCGGATGAGTTTGAGATCCCGCGTAAAAGGTAATGTCTGATATAGATGGATCGTTTTCTAGTGCCTGCGCCAAATGCTCTAGCGAGTACACGGTAATGCTGCGTCCGCCCTGATCGGGTTCCAAAGATCTGGTATCCGACAAGGATACTCGCTTATCAAAGGCCACAAACTTGCCATCAATGTTGGAAGGTCCTCCGTGATTCTCTAAAAGACAACGATGACAAACATCATAATTTCGACGGAGCAAACTCTTGTAGCGGACGCCCACGATGGGATCCTCGCCACACTCGTCGCACTGGACCAGGTAGTGACTTGCCTCAACAGCAGCATCGTCGTTTTGTTCTGTAGAATGTACGGGGTTCCCATCGGGAAGGGGATCAGACGCCAGTGTGAAATACTACAAACGGGAATGCCTTGGTCCTTTCAATAAAAGAGAGTGGGAGAGACGATAACTAGTCTACTCGTACTTATCTATTAGTTCCGTATTGTTTGGAGTTTGGAGTATCGTGGTTCGTTTCAGGTTAAGGTAATACTGTAGGTCATATCACTGAAATAATTTTTGTCGAAGAATTCGAGTTTAAGCATTCGCAACGTCATCAAAAGCTTAGGGTTAGGGATACATTAGAAACCGAATGTAAAAGTTTAGACGCATCTCTGCTCGACAAACAAACCATCAGGAAATAAAAAATCGAATCTTAAGAAACTTGAAACGAAGTGATAGCGTAGTTTGCTTCCAAAACAAAACCAACAAGCCTGGAAATAGGTTGGCATCCATCGATCCATCCATCCATCCATCCATCCATCCATCCACCAAACCACCCGCCATCACAATACATTGGTGCTACTGGTCACATATTAATATAGTTGACACAACAACTACAATCGTGAAAAGAGGGCATGGTAGTGACGAGGAGAAAAAGAGAGAGACGATCAGAGGTGGTGGTGGAACCATTGAGCACTCTCCGTGACAATTGTGGCAACGTGGGTTTGGTGGTGAGCAGACTTGGTTGGAAATTTCCCATTCTTTTATTTGGACTTACAGGCTGCTGCTGGGTGTTGTTTCGAACAACGAGATCAAACACAATGCCACCCGTGATGGTTCAATGGGACCATGGTCTTTGGCATAACAACCAACCGAAGTGTCAAGCTACCAAAATCCAACCATTTCGAGAGGGATGTCCACTTTCGTGTCAAACGTACAGACCAAATCCCGTTATCAAAACAAATTATTCTCTAGGCGTTCGCGAACAAACGATCCCGCTCTATCATCTGAGTCTGTTTTGGACATTTGGAGAGCCGTATATAAGTGGAGGACTGGGGGACGAGCCTGCCAACAAGGCGTACGATGTTGGGATCAACTTTCAGTGCTCTGCAGAGTTTCGTAAGGCCTTCGAACACGCCGTAGAGCACGTTCGATACGAGGCCAGAGACAAAATACCGGGCATTAATGTTCGGGGTGTAAGGCGGATGCAGTTGGATCTGATGAATCTCTGTTGTTTGGAACAGTCTCAGGCTTTCTTGGCGCAGCAGCTGATACAAACCTGGCTGTACGAAAACTATCCCTTTGATGTGTCGCTTCAGTTTGATCACTTACAATGCTGGCGAACGGATATTTCTTCTGTATCAAATATAATCATGGCCAACGGCAAAACACAGCGTCACCTCATGACGATGAACCATGAACTGCGAAATTTGCTCAAGAGACACGGTATTCCACTGTGGATAGAACGGGAGGGCCAAATACCCTTTGGTATACCTATAGGGGACTTAGCGTGGACGAAGACTGATAAGGACTACGTGGACAGACTGCTAGCGTCCCTCTTTGACATTGTAGACCTAACGTCAAAGCAGATGGGAATGTCTTGGACAGGTAAAGGGAAACCAATGCGAATCACGCATCCTCCGCAAGTGTCCAAAACTCCAATCGCGCATGCATTGCACTAGTTGTTAACCCGTATAAATGGCTAGTTTTATTGTACGTGTACGGCATTGACAAAAAGTATACATTGATATGAATATCAGCACTTGACAGATCACAAATAAATACTTTGGGATCAGTCTGCACAAACACATATAAGCCACTCCCGAGTGACTGTCCAGTATCAAAATAAAATCAACTTTCCTCGGCTCCCTTGTCCCAGGAGACAAGTGTTGCGAACGATGCTGCTCCAGTAGCAAAGACACCTACCAGAACAACTCCATAGTTCATCCATCGAGTCAATAGGGAGGATTCTGTCACCAAAATGTTGTGCATCAAAGGAGGGACAATTAAGGCCAACGGAATTCCAAAGAGTGATCCTAGAATGCTCACAACGTTTCCAAGGTAATCAATCGCAAAGACAGCAAAGAGTCCCAAAACACAAATCACAACTGTCGACAGCACGTTGCGCTCCAAATTCCGGGCGGTTTTTGCGTCTTCTGACAATGGTTGACCAAGGAGGTTATTTTTGACGACTTCCATGGCCGGAAAGGCTTGCAATGGGAATGTCAAAACAACGGCCACGGAGTAGGCCCCCTGGATGGTGACCGCCAGGAGACCTTCCAAAGACGCCGTCATGGCGGTTTGGATTTTGTCACCAAAGGCAGCGCAGCAAATAACGGAGAAAGCAATATAAAAGAAAACAATACCGGCAGTTACATTTCGATTCATGGAGGCAAACTTGGACCGGTCTTCCTCTCGAATCACAGACTCTTGCAGTGGTACAAGTAGTGTAATCGAGCCTTCCATCATGAAAAAGCTGGTACCAACAAAGAGAAACCAGCTGTTGGTTATTGCTGGCAAGGCTTTGAGATTGTAAACGAACACCCTTGTTGGTACAATCTTATTGTTGCTGTAGTAGTCGTCCGCGTACTGCATTCCCTCGTAAAAGGCCATAACCAAGACGAACGAGAGCCCGTACGCAATCAGGACAGTTGCGATTACGTTGGGGCGTGTCAGTTTTCGAATATCTCGAATCCACGACAAGGGAATCTCTACCAAGAGCATGGCCAACAGAAAGTACTCCTTCTGAACCTCTACACCAAACAATTGCAGCGCACATTCGTACAAATTATGGGGAACGAAAATGAGGTAGGTCAAGCATACCCCAAATTGCAAGGAAGCAATGCCAATATCAACCAATCCCGAGAAAGAGCCAAAGGCACGTCGGGCCAGTTCGGGATACGTCAATAGCATAGGCATTGAGGGAGAGTGTAAGGTTGCTGCTGTCGTCGTGTCATTGTAGTGGCTCATTGGTTGTTCAATTTGCTGTTGGTGCTTTTTTGATTGGGATTGTACCAACACCAAGTCTCGATCATGTTCAGCTTTCCAACACGCTAACAGACGATCCGCATTGTAAATGTACATCACGGTGGCAAATAACATGGAAGGAATCGCCACAGCCCAACCAGAGAGTTGAAATCCTCGTGGTAAATAAAGAATGGCAGGTCCTACTGTGCCCTTGACAATGCCAAAGACAGCAGCTCCCAAGGATCCATTTTCAGGCATGAAATCATCAATAGACCCGAACGAGTCGAGAGATACAAAGGTCCCTTTACCCTCCACACCACAACTACGCGGAGAACTAACAGTTGCGTGGTCAACTGTCATTCGATCCTTGTCAAAACTGGAACTAAGATCTATGGATAGAGTACGTTGGCTTGTATGGACCGTATGCATGCGTGCATTGGTGAGAGTGTCACTTGTAAATTGCTTCCAGACGAGTTTCGGCTCAATTAACTTATGTCGACGTTTGCCCTTGGAAAGGATAGATGCCGGCTCTGTTTGATGTTGCTGGACCATTTCAATGCTAACGTCTTGTGGTGTCGGTGCAGATACGTATTCGTCACTAGAATTGTCATTGGTGAATGGTGCTACTGGTGGATTTGACATGCTGCTGCAATTAATATTCCTCGTTTTTGCCTGTTGCAAGTTAAATGGAGAAATGTTTTTGTGCTCTTTAAAACAACAGCATGGATGTGCTCTTTGTTTACTATTCTAGTCTACTCTATCTTTGAATTCTGCTTCCCGCCTTTTCATACAGCAGACCTAGTACATATCCAAAAAATGTTCTTCTGTACCAGGTAGCTACCGTAATTGAACAAGCAAAAAGATGGGCGAAAAAGTCCGTTAAGTTTGGTTCCAGAAAACTATTTATTTAGACGGGTTTTTAATTGGAATTTGTTAATAATGACCATGATCGTACCTCCTGATGTCATACGTAGCCACATAAATAGTGATTGTTATGTTTCGGAGCGCAGTATTGTACAGCGCAAGTAAGGTTGTGCTGCGTTTGGTGTCATTGCATTATGAATTATAGAATGACCATCAATATCTTCTGCTGTAAATTGATGTTCCGTATTGGGGGTTCTCACATTTCTCCAAAATAAAAACAACCTAAGTGCTCCTGTCCTTGGTCACTGTAGAAAACAGTTGTGTATTTTCCAAAGCCTCCTTTGCCATCTCAGCGAGATTTTCGGCATTCTCGTTAAGATCCGCCAATCCTTCCCCGTCACCGTCACCATTACTGTCTTCCAACATACTCGAGGTCACCTGATCATCGTGCAGAGCCCACAGCCAAGGATCATTGGCAGCTCTTCGCCGCTCTAAAAAGTTACGCTTCTTTCTGTCATCACTCATATAGGTACCACGGAATCCCTTCACACCGGAAATTTGGTCCCTTTCCCGTTCATCGTTCTCTGCTGACATGACTGCACCAGTCGTCTTGTCAATATTGTAGTAAAATGGAATGCCTGTTGGAATGTTGAGATCCTCAATGTCGCCCGCAGGAATATTATCAATATGCATGACCAATGCGCGCAACGTATTGGCGTGTGCAACTACCAGAGAGTGAGCCGAATGCGTATCATCTTCTGCTTCCATGGCGTCTTGTACAATTTCCTTCCAAGCTTCGACCACTCGTACTTGACAATCTTCCAGCGACTCGGCACGAGGTACGCTTTCTAGCTTTCGATAACGCGGATCATTGTTGATAATGTCAAAATGAGGATGCTCTTCCGTCATATCGGGAGGTGGTGCTTCGAAACTTCGTCTCCATTTCATGACTCTTTCACGACCCAACCGATCAGCGGTTCTCTCTTTGGAAAGGCCTTGAAGTGCTCCTAATGAAAGAACAACAATTTCCCAAGGAAATAATATGAGTATATTCTCTGTATGACTGGGTTGCAATGCAATTCGCTACAATAACATAATCGTATTTTCACACACTGTCTCAACAACAAACGTACCGTAATGCCGTTCATTCAGACGCCAGTCGTAGCTGATGGGAGTGTACGATACCCCACCTGCTTCCAGTGATCGATGTGCCGTTATAATGGACCGACTCAACATACTGCAGTAACATTGACGAAATGTTAAATGATGCGACAGAAAGACTTCGCCCGCTTCCGTAGCCTCGACTTCTCCTCGTGGCGTAAGAGCCACATCGCACCATCCAGTAAATATATTCGCATTGTTAAACTCAGATTCTCCGTGTCGCATCAAGACAATTCGATGCGCATTTTCTGGCACCGGAGGAAGACTAGTTGCAGGCCTACCGGATGGAGCTGGTTTTGACGTGTGGGGAGATTTTGTTGATTTTGCTGCCAACGATGATGATGATGATGACGATGACAGAGAAAAAGAACGAGTCCTTCCTACTACTCCAAGCTGGCAAAATAATGTTCTCGGTGCAAAAGCAAATCCTTTTTCCAGCATCATAGCTAAAAGCTGACAAAATAATAAAGTTGGTGCGAAGCTCTTGAATAGTATCATCGTGTCATGCCTTTTGAAACTTAGATTGTAATGATGAGAATCGGCATCAAGAATGTGATGATGCGTTGATGATGATATTCCTTGTTGTTGTTTTTCTCCATTTGTATTATCATCACAAGATCTACGCTTGTAGCTCTAGCCCTAAAATCACTATCTGGAGAAACGTACCACTACTATCTGCCTAGCTAGCTAGCTAGTAGAGTAGTCAGTCTAGTACTACTACTGTACTGTAGAGTACTCCAGCAGTAGCAAATAACGGAGTGCTCGAGTAGTATATTATTGTTGAGCGTAACCCAAGCATACAGTCGTGTGCTGTCATTACGTTTTTTTGTCCACCTTGACAGTGCACAACCACCAGTAAACAAAACGGAAAACGTGCTAGTAGGCGAGAAAAAGGTTTTGCTTGATTTTAGAGGCAGAAAGTTTCTAGGAGCTATGGTTTGTTGCGTTGGTGTGCATTCGCACATTCTTTGCACACCTCACAGACTATATACCAGCATTCAAACAAACACAGCCCCGAATTCCAGTCCTCGTCGTAGTGCAACAACAGAACCAAAATGCAACTGATTAGCACTGTATTTTCTATATCTTTACAAACTACCTTTAGCTACCTGTTCCAGAAGCATCTTCACCTTCCAGTTGGATGTTCTCTCCAAACATTCCAAAGAGACCACCACTTTTCTTCTGTTCCTCTTTCCTAGGAGCAGGAGCCGGAGATGATTTTTCTTTCTTCTTGCCATCACCACCCATCAATTTGGAAAATACTTTACCAACATCGATGCCCTCGCTGCTACTTTCCTCGACGAATTCTATCCTCACGGGCGATTCGTAGTTTTCATCCATAATCACTGCTTCACTGCCATCATCGTCGCCCGCCTGTAGATCTCGTTTATTCATAATGTTGTACAAATCTCTCACGTTTCCTCGGTACATTAACAGTTCCATTTTACTTGGAGATGCCTGCAAAACACCCATGCAAGAATCAAAGTTATCACCGATCACCACCAGGCCGTTGACCGCGAGGAGTTGATCGCCGATGCGAAGTCCTCCCGAAGCTCCTTGCGAATCTACTTCAATTTTGCCAACTTTTAGTCCAGAGTAAGGATCTGGATTCGCTTCAAAGATGGCACCCAGAGGCTTTTGGCAAGTAGTGTAGTATCCGAAATCTTCAATATCTTCCAATTCAATGGCAGCAATGGCAGAAGTACTTTTGAAATTTGTTGCTACACGGAAAGTGCCTGTAAAGGCATTGGTGCTCTGCAGGAACAGCAGACTGATTGTTACGAAAGCTATCATTCTGTTGCTGTCTTTTTGTGCGTGATAATTATATTTTTTTTAATTATGATCCGTATGTTTGAGTTGCTGTACTCGGGTCCAGTCAGATTAATAATATTATTATCATTCCAAATTAAGAAACATTGTAATATCTTTTTTCTTTTTTGATGCCACTTTTGCAAATGTTTCCAATAAGAAACGGGGCGACGTGTTGCCTTAACTCTACTGTGCCAAGTTCAGCTTGTTCGTGTCTCAAGATATCATCCATCAAAATAATACTACAGTACCTACTACTAGTAGTAAACTACAGTACTACCTACTACCTACTACTACTGCTCTAGCTAGTAGTAGACCTCTACTAGCTAGTAGTAGGTCTCTAGCTAGAGTAGACTTCCAGGGACTATGATCTGTGCTTGTGGCTGTATGGCTACTGCCCCCGCAGCTATCTAAATCTTTTTCCTGCTTACTCCTCTCTTTTTCTATTCTCCTTTCCCACTTACTCTGTCCCTGCAGCTGTCTCAAAGCCACAATGGCGGAAACAACTGCCTCATTTCGCCGGGGTCTTGTACCCACAAAACTCGGATTGATCCATTACACAGCTGTCGGTCCAACCAAGCCTAAACTCCTTCCCATCATCGGTTTTCACATGTCCCCCCGTTCCGTTGACGAATACTATGAAATCATGATCGAGTGCACCTCAACGACAACGTACGGCGACAATCAACCGCGACTCTTTGTCGCAATGGACGAATTTGGCTACGGTCAATCCAATAATCCACTCGAAAGCTGTACTTTAGACGATATCGCCGATTGCTTTTTGCAAGTCTTGGATCATTTGGAAGTATCAAAGTGCATCGTAGCAGGAAATTTGATGGGATGTTACATAGCACTGTCCTTGGCTAGTCGCTATCCAGATCGAGTGAAGGGTGTGGTCTGTTCCAATTTGTATCATTTTCAACCCGAGGCCCGAGAAAAGGCGTTGCGAGAAGAAGCAGAGCGACTGCAGGAAAAAGTACCATCTTTTCCTCCAGATTCGTGGGAGCTGAAGGATGATGGGTCTCACATTAATGAGATTTTTGGAAAACGTTCCAGTTGGTTGAGTACGGAATTGAATACTCGAGCTACCTTGGACAATCTAAACTATCTCGTCAAGAGGCGCAGTCGCTACTCCAGAGGCGTCCACATTCAGGACGGTGGTGCTTTTTTGCTACAAGACGCCTGTTTCAAAGTCAAGTGTCCTGTGATGTGCATTAATGGCGCTGGAGCAGTCAAGTTTTTCGACATGATTGGAATGGAAATGTCCAAGCAGTTTGACGAAGTGTGTGGATTCTTTCCTTCCAAACCCAAAGTTAGCGTTTTGGAACCACCTGGTGCTAGTATCAACATGCTGAATGAAAATGCGAAGGAATGGTATGGGATGGTGGTCAGTTTTGCCCAAGATATAGAAAGTACTATATAATGCTGTAACACTAGTGGAAATAATGGAACTTGTTCATTGCTATAATTGCAAAACTATGCCTCCATGCCAGGAAGCTTTTCTAATGTATTGCGATAATCCGGATCCAAAGGATCTTCATCACCAATGGGCATAAATACTTCATATCCCAAAACACCAGATCCATCAATGATATCACCTTCCACGTCTTCTCCTTCCAAACCATCCTGGCTGTAATCATAGGTGGGTAGAGGTGGTCGATCGAGAGATCCTTCCACCAGATCCGTATTCCACAGTGGCTTTTTGACGGCGTCACGAATCTCTACAAAGCTGCCCTTGTTGCCGGGCACGTGGCCCTTGACAAACAAGAGATTACGTCCACGATCAATCTTGACGAGCCTCAAATTTTGCACCGTAACACGATTCGATCCCATGCGACCAGCCATTTTCTTGCCCTTGAAAACCTTTCCGGGATCCTGACACTGACCTGTACTACCTAAGGCTCTGTGGGAAAGGGAGGTACCGTGCGAAGCGGGCATTCCACCAAAATTGTGCAACTTCATGGCACCCTGAAAACCCTTTCCTTTGGACGTACCAGCAATGTCCAAATTTTGACCAGGAACGAAATGACGAGCGTGAATGCGTGAATGAAGCGGGGGCAAGAGTCCTTCATCTGTTACTCTGAATTCTCGGATCAGGTAGGGTGGGTTCTCGGTAGGATCGTACTGTAAGAGTTCCTTGTATTGTCCCAAGACAGTCTTCTTAACATTTTTGCGTTTGCGTTGTCCGGCAGCTACCCGGACACCCCAATATCCATCCTTTTCCATCGTCTTATGACTTAGTACAACATTGGAATCGACAAACAGGACCGTCGTAGGAATGCGCTCACCCCATACAGGATCCCACACGGGCATCATGCCGACCTTGATAGCTAGTGCGCCACATCGCTTGTCACGCAGTGTCCACTTGGGCTCGAACCGTTCGGGAAACATTTCCCGCTCAAACTCGTCCAAGTGTCGTCCTACAACTAGTTTGCGCTTCCGCATTCCAGGTTTCCACTCGTCGGGAGGTACGGAAAATTTTTCATCTCGCTCCTCTTGCATGCGCTGCAATTCCTCGTCTACAATTGTATTGGCTTCGTCCTCTGTCAGTTCATCTCCGTGCAACATCTGGATACTATTGCCGGTACCAGTAATATCCTTGTTACTGTCATTCGTTTTCTTGTCGAGATTGGGAGCTGTCGTCGAGTATCCTTGAACTTGTTGAAACCACAAAAGAGGCCGCGACTGCAGTTGTAGTTGTTGTTGGGGAGATGATTTTGAGGATGATTGGCCGAGGAGAGATCTTGTGGCTGTCGCTCTCTTTAGTAAAGATCTTGAGTGAGCTGCCGCCGCCTTCACCAAGGAAGTTCTCGAAGACATCATCGTTAAAAGAAAAACTCTAGGTTTGAGCAGAGGGCTGTTGGACTCGATCAAGTGTTTGGTGTTGCTACTAGCTCCTGTAGCTTCTACTACTAGCTACGATTATTTAGTAGGGAGTAGATTTCTAGTAGTGGTGTGCAAGTGTGAGGTTATCCGTTGTTGTTTTCTTGTTGACTTGATACTCTACTCATTAAGAAGGTAGTTGGACGGAGGACAGACTTCATTCCGGTCATGCTCGTGATTGAGTTAACATACTCCCTAATAATAATATTATTATTATTTTTTGACACCGTACTACAGCAAAGTAGAATATCTCATAGAATTCAAAGTGAGCTCCATGCACAGAAAAGATTGGTCGATATTGTGCTTCACATCTCATCTCATTTGATTTCATCTGAAAGCAAAAAAGTCCCTTACATGTCACCTATTGTATGCCGTCGATAGTCGCTTATTCTCAGCCGAGACAAACGTACAATTGAAGCGGGCGATTGGCTGAGTTTTGGAATTTAACATTCAACAGAATTTCGCGCGTCTTTCCACATTTTCGACGTTACCATACCACCACATTCTTTTATTCAACTATGTGGCAGCAAGTTAGAAATCTCATCGGTCTTTCGGGTTCTTTCGAACCGAATTACCACACTACCAAGAAGCAAAGACTTCCACAACTCAGCTCGGAGCTTTACGATTTGGTGTTGGACATGAATTGGCCTCTAGTAATTCAACACTGCCAAGATCATCCCCAAGATGTTCTTTACCAAGACCCAGATACACGAGAAACACCACTGTATTTGGCCTGTCAATGGTCTCCTCCCTTGAATGTACTGCAAGCATTGATACAGGCCAATCCAATGGCATTGCAAATGACTGCCAAAGAGCATCGTGATTTACCACTTCACGTGCTGTGTCGGTACGGAAATTCGGTGAGCCTGGAAGCCTTGCAACTGCTTGCGCGAGAATATCCAGCTGGTGCCAGTCATCCGACAAAGCATGGCAAATCAACCTTGCAAATTTTGTGGGCCTTTGCAAGGCCCAATGCCCTGAAGGAAGAACAATCGGCTGCTTTGAGCAGCGAAGAAGCGGAAAAAGTTCAACAATTTTGGGACAAAATGCAAGTTCTGGTAGAAGCTGTGGCGACTAGTCGACAACAGTCTTGGCCCATTCGACCTAAATATTATGCTGATTCGAGTAGTGATGACGAGTCGCCCTTGTCAAATAACGGACAGAAACTCTACCATGTTCATGCAGTTGTGTCTCTGGGTGCTCTTGGTTGTCCCTGTCCAGTGTTGGAATACATCTGCAACCTCTACCCCAATCAGTTGTCGCAACGAGACGAATCGGGACAATTACCACTGCATTTAGCAGTCGGACCATCCCAATGGTCGTCCACGGGAGGGAAACGAATATACAAACCACGCGAACAAGATATTATTCGTGTCTTACTGGAACGATATCCACAAGCAGCTAATCAGCGCTTGTTTTCAGTGTGGGACTATTATGATCCGTCGAATGGCAAACAGCGTGCCAGTATTTTGACCTCAAATTCCAACACAACACAACTGTCTTCCGTCAAAATGGACCGCGAGGGTCGTTATCCACTTCATATTGCCTTGGCGCATCGGCATTCTTGGGAAAGCGGAGTCAAAGAGCTGTTTCAAAAGGCTCCCGACATATTGAGCATTCGAGACCCTGTAACGCAACTTTTACCCTTCCAACTCGCCGCCATTCCTGTTCGAGATAATCTTCCCGTGGATCTAACAACCATATTCCGTCTCTTGAGGCACCAGCCCGAATTGCTTGAAAGCGCAAACAATAGTACTGACGATACAATTCCAGGGAGCGAACCATCCAGGGAGCTCGGAATGTCTCCCTATGAACACAATTCGATTCTGCAGTTGAAAGAGACAGAGGAAAAGCAGAAGTTGGATTCTAGTTGGAGCATATCCGCGGCTGTTGGAAGGGGAATCTCGTGGTGGAAACCGCCTCGAAGCTCGAGTGCAAGTCAACCCGCTATAAAAGGATAAGCTTTTGCAAAATTGAAGTAAGTCAATAGCTGCCTCTTTTCTTTCATGGGCCTAGTAGTGATTTATTACGAGTAGGTGCAGGCTTGTGCGAAATTTTACTTTCCTACTCCGCTCCTACGAAATTAAGAATATCATATTCAGGGCAGGTTTCAACGAGTAGAATTTGAAATGTATTTGATTATTGTGTAAATTCAAAACTAGACGGGGCTACGTCTTGTAGCTAGCTGTAGAGTTCTTAGAATCTTACTCATGATAGTAGGAACTATTTTAAAACACCATTTGGCCAAGGCATACGTCCACATTTTTCCTCGAACCGTCTGGGAAAGGTTTCTGCAAACTGCAAGTGTCGCTTGTATTCCGTCGAATCTTTGGGGAAAATGGAAGCATGATATTCCGTCCAGAACTGTGTCCAAAAACAAATCTGATTTGTGTCGTCTGCCAAGAAGGCTTCAATAATATCCACTTCGGCGCCTTCAATGTCGGCCTTGAGATGGACAATATCTCCCGCCTGCAGCTCTAAACTTTTAAACCAGGCCAAAAAATCAACTGCTGGTACTTTAACTTCCTCACCAGCTCGTCCAGCATTACCGTAGATAGTGGAAGCTCCACTTGGATTGTATGGTGAATTAGGGTCGCAGTCGGCATTGGGGACGTTGTCTTTGTTGGTTCCTGATCCTTGGCCCTTGGTGAGAAAAAAGGAAATAGAACCGTTTTGGGTCGATGCCGCTTTGGGAATCAGTTCAACTTTTCTTCCTTCCGTAGTTTCCTTTTCAACCAAATCATTCAAATACCAATCAATCATTTGTGGATTGGCTTCCCATAAATATGTTTCCCAATCTGGACTGCTCAAAGTTGTGGAGCTGCCGATTTCTTTCCCGAGCTTGAATCGATAGTAGCTGTTGCCACAATTGACGCCAAGATCGATGTAGATTTTGCGCTGCTGACGGTGTTGAGTCATTGACCGCCTTAGATAAACCGCTGCCAAGGCTTCTTCGATGGCAGAATTGGATCGAGACACAGGCAAATCGTAGGATATGTTTCTCGTGGCAACATTCCAGCCTACCAGAAATCCAAAGGATAACAAGAAAACAGTTGAAGCAAGCTTGCTCACGTTTTGTTTCCGCAATATGCCTCTTCGTGCCATAGTTATTATTTGTTTGTGCAGATAGTATGAAATTGAAATTAACCATGGCTACTGCAGCTGGCAGTGTACGGTAGTGTAGCATGGGACTCGGCGGTTGAGTTTTGAGATTTTCACTTTTTTTTGTTTTGTTCTGAAAGTATCCTTAACGTTAGTGTTAGTATGAACAGATATCTCTAAACCTTAATAACGGCCCAAGGGCCACCAGTGCGCGGGAATAGGCAGGTCTCATACTCCTTCTACTGCTTAATTTAGATGTACAGAGGCTTTAGAGGGAATGATTCAAACGAGGGGGCTGAGGTGGGCGGATCTCTCGATAAACAGAAGACAAGTGCCAAGGATCAACGACATCCACATTTGCAGGATTTCGAGGGCATTGAGTTTCTTCGTGCTTCTCCGCCAACGCAATGGAGTCAAAACTTCGATAGCAATGCTGACAAACAGCTGTTGTCAAGGAGGAGTCTTTCAGATTGCTACTTTTTACCACCTTCTTTCCTGTTTTGACGTCGTTACCTTTGCTTTCTTTGTACTCAGATAGATCCACAAAGTTGTCTTCTTTGAATTCTTTGAAAACTTTCACGGTGGCTTCATTCAGCTTGTAATAAGGATTGACAGTCTCAACGACCACTGGACCAGTTGCGCCTAAGCGATGAGCTCGGCTGGTTATCTGTTCTAACAAAGCTGCGTCTTCCAACGGTTCGAGCAAAAAAATATGAGTGACAAAAGATAAGTCCAGACCATGCGCGAGCCCAGAATCCAAGGACAAAACAAACGCATCCTCTTGACGACTCTCGACTGGAACTTGTGCCAGAGTTGGCCCTGAATACCATCTAGAAGTATCGTGAAACCGGCTACAAGGTTGCCACTTGGTGAGAGTAACCTCCATGTGATTCATGTTTGAATACTCGTTTTCCTCAACCACAACGCGATCCCGATCACGTTCAGGCAATGGACCGAAAAACCAGTCCCTGCCCTCATAATCTTCCACCTGGGCTAGTTCGATGCATCTCGTTACACCATACTGTTGCCAGGTCTCCATACTCTGTCGTTTCCTAAGCAAGGGATGGTCTTGGTCTCGAATATCGACCTTTAAGATATCACCGACGCGCCAGCTTTTGCGAGACGACCGATATTCCTCTTGAGTCAAACCATTTAAACGTAGTTCCGTGACATTTCCTCCGTGCCACACCGGAACAGCGCATACAATTCGTTCTGGTTCGATCAGAAAGCGAATAGATGGATCTTCACGACTAGTTACTTCCAACAAAATGTTCTTGCATTGAAGAGATTTTTCCCGACGTTGACCAGTGAAAGCTTTTCCTGTGCAGTCACTGTGGTGACCACAGATGGGGCAGCAACGAAAATCCCTGTGGTTATGGCGAAAGCGAGAAAGTTCACCATTGCTGTTGAACTCTCGCTCGTCGTAAGCTTCTGCAATATTCTCGGGACTCAGCTTCGAATACAAAGCTTCTGTTACATCGCGGAGATTAAATTTGCTTGTCGAGTATACGACTGCTTTAATTGGACGGCGATCTTTTTGGATAACTGTTTCGCTGCTTTCGTTCATTTCCTCCTCCGACAGTATTCGCATCGGCGCCCTTGCTTCTGCTTTCCAGGGTCCACCACGTCTCTCCAACTCTTGCTTCGCGCTCTCAATTGCATTTATGATGTATTCAGCTTGAGCCTTGTCAACCAACGTTTGAAAATTATCCGACCGTAAATACTGTGACAAGAGAACCGTAGCACTTTTCGGATTCTTTCGAAGATTATCTTGGACGTCCACTGGGAGCGGAACATCGACTTCGATTTGACGAAAGATAGGTTTTGGAAGCCGAATGTCTTCCTTTCGGTGCAAGACCATTGTGTTTTTTAGAACATTTAACAATTCATGTCGCCCTTTCTTTTGCTTGTTTAAAAAAGGATATTTCACCTCGGTCTCCCAGAGATCTTTGGCCCACTTCTTTTGATCAGTTCCTTTATCCCTCCTTTGGTCACCATTGCTGTTATAGGCAATTCTTGGCATCGCATTACATAGATCAGGCATGCTCCCGTAAACCGGGTGTCGCAAAAACAAGAGGAGGCGCTGTAGTTGGTCCAAGGCTTTAGCAGAGAATTGCGTGTCATCCTCGTCTCCCGTCGTAGGCGTTCCACTCAGGACCCAGCGCCGTTCAGCTGCAAGTTGATGGATAAACCGAGTTAGATCACTGCCACCTTCATATGCTCCAAGCTCGTGTCCCTCATCCACAACGATTCGAAGCCAGCGCATAAGTAACAGGCTGGAAGACTGGCTTGACGCTGCTGCTGAAGCTTTGCCCACATGACCGTCAATCTCCTTTCTCTTTCCAGTATGTCGCAAGCTTTCTCGTTGATATTCACGTTCGCAACGAGAAAATGCAGTGACAACCATTAAATACTTGGATAGGTCCACAGGTTGAAGCATGGAAACTGCATTCAAATTAACGTCTCCAAGTGGCAAGGTTGCGTCGGCAATGTCCCCGACGCCATCAATATATACAACACCCCGTCCCAATTGATTATTTATAAAACTTCCTTTCGCGTGATCACTGCTCCCACTTTCTCTTTCATCGGCAAACAAGATGAGATTGATGTGCTGATGAATTTGCTGAAACCAATGTTCCAAGAGAGCATCCGGAACCACTAATAGAGTGGCACTAGTAACAATCAAGCTTCGTTCCCAATTCATACGCCGTCCTGCCTCACTCATGAGTACTTTACGGTGCGATTTGAGCAATCCTGCTTTCAAATGCACTAAATGCTGGCGAAAGAGCTCAAATTCGGTTCGTGTCGCGACGGTTTTCAGAAATCGTCGGACAAATCGTTCAAAATCGAGCAGGGTTGGAAATCGGTTGATTGGAAACGGTGGCAGCACTTGTTCTTCCAAACGTCGGTATAGATCTTTCGGTACTACACGGCTTTTACGAAATGGTTGAAGAACTTTCATGATGTCGTACCGAGCTCCTGCATTTTGTGTCAAGGTTTGCCAGCCTTCTTCCAGCTCAACAGGATTCCAAAATTCCTTGGGTGTTTGTGGTCGTTGCCCAGCTGTGGATACGATAAGCCCTAACATTGTAATTGTCTTGCCCAATCCTGGAGCATCTGCCAGCAAACCTCCACGCAACGCTCCATAATGAGACTCTCTTGTTTCTAGGCGATGCATGAGTCGGAGACTGGCCAATTGATGAGGGAAGAGTCCCTGTATATTTTCATTGTCACTCGACGATTCCAACAGCCCAGGAAAGCCAGGATAAGGCACATTGTAGATAAGGCCATCCTTGCAACGATGGTATTCAATATCTGACAAGTGCCGTCGGACTGTCTTGGAAACCAGTGGCAACTGCAGGCGATCTCGAACCGTCAAGTAGTCAAATGGCAAAGCTGGCGCTGAGCTGGTAATGCCAAGCAAGGACAGCAGCATGTAATCTTGCGAGGCCATTTTTCCCTGCTGATCCGTCATGTTTCCTCCTGCGTTGTGAGTGAAGTTACCCGATTATCGCATTGGTGGTACTTATGTTGGGATTTGGGATTGTGAATGAATGAAGACAAGTTCGACTTCAGAGAAAATTCGAGACGAAAATCATTATTTACGGAGTAGTAGACTAGATTACTGTACTACTGTACGTAACTGCTCGGTAGTAGTTGTAGCACCAGTAATGAAAAGAGCCTTGAAGGAAATGTTCACCTGGGCTATTAATTGTTTTCCAATGGGCTTACTACAGAACCGCATACTTGCTCCCAGGGTAACGATTACTCTAGCTAGAGCTACTAGCTAGAGAAGAAGTCTACTCAAGTACGAGTAGAGTCTACGAGTATTTTTTTGTTCGAAGGATCAGTGGAGAAAGAAACAAGTACAGCTGTAGTAGTCTCCTGTTTTCTCGTCTCTTTTACCCACCTCAACCTACTAGACTACCCTTTCTCGGGTTTATGCGCTCCCTTCCCCGAAGACAACAATGATTTATTTCTACTCTACTACGAGTGTTCTACTAGCTAGTCTAGAGTTGTTCGTTCTTGATCTGTTGTAGGAAACGTTGTTTTGTGGTGTGAAAAAATCAATATTAGGATGCATACTTGCTCGGATCGCAGTGGATAATTTCCTTCTTTCAGTTTGATAGTGCTGTGATTTGTGACTCATCATCATCGGCCTCGGTTCATACTTGTTCTGAAGGCCATAAAAACAAAAGCACCACCACTTGAAACTTCAATTATTATTATCGAAAACGTGAAAACGTAAACAGAATTGGAACGAAGAATGACAGTCCTTGGTAATCTGACAAAGTTTAGATTGAGCGCGCCAGTATTAAGACTATTGGTTAACTGGTACCCTCCACTGATAGGAGCTGGCATACGTGCCACAAAGTTAAGTCGAGATTTTCGATATGCCAAGGTCGCCATGCCCCTGAAATGGTACAACCGAAACTACGTTGGATGTCACTTTGGTGGTAGTTTATACTCCATGACAGATCCATGGTATATGTTGATGCTCTTAAACATTCTTGGTGACGACTTTGTGGTTTGGGACAAGGCGGCGAACATCCAGTACATTTCGCCCGGAAGACAGTGCGTCGAAGCCGAGTTTCACGTAAAGGATGAACTGGTAAAGTCTCTTCAAAGTATAAAGCCGGAAGAAAGGCGAATCTTTGATCTTCCTGTGGATGTCATGGATCAGTCAGGGAATATCGTAGCTCATGTCACCAAAACCTTGTACGTGAAACGGAAGAGCAACGGATTAGTGCAACTTCCCAAACCAGATTAGTTAATGTACTTCCGAAAGAGTAAAACATTTGACAAATGCTAATTTTTTCATGAACTGGGGGTAGCTTTTTCACGTTCATCATTACTATGTGAGCGTATTGAACAGTGCGCTCATCTTCTACTAGATCAATCAGTATACGATAAATTGATAATCTGAAAATACTTCTGTACTCTTAGCTTGCTTGGCACATGTTACAATGTATCTCATAAGCGTAACGTATCGTATCTTTATTGCTGATTCGCAATGGTAGATTCCTTTTTGCTACGACCCGGGATTGTCCTGTCTTGTAGTACCTTTTGAGATGACTGGCTAGACCCAGGCAACTCGGAAATGACCAAGTCCTTGTCTTTCGAATATATTCCTCGGTCCTCGGTACACACTCTAGTCATAGCTTTTCAAAAAACTGCAATTTTTCCAATTATCGTAGTCACCAAAGCATTACAACAATAGTGTCGGTTCCGGGGGATCCTCTCCCTCCTCTCCTTCCAATTCCGTGGAAATCAAGATTTGACTTGTTTCCGCATCCCCAGCTTCCTTTAAGGATGCTTCCCATCCATCTTGAATGTTGCCACCCGTCTGTTTCTTCACTTCTTGGTCCAAACCCTGCCATTCCTCGTCCGTCGCCATATGGTTGACTGACTCCAGTTTTTGTTCGGCCCGTTTCCGGGCTGCTGCCAAATAATCGGCTTCTGCGGTAGGATATTTGGATTTCATCTGATTTAACTGTTGGTTCATAACTTCGGAATCTAAAATCAAACGGGGCTCTTCGTCTTCTTCGGCATTGCTGCTGGTGCTGGTGCTGCTATCTTCGGTAGAATACAGCGCTGTGAAAGTGGATGGTTGTGTCCCGAAGGAATCCCTGATGCTGATGGATCCAAATGCAGGTTGGAAGCTGAAGGACGACACTGGGTCCAGGGAAACAGTGGCCAGTGCGACAACGGATAACACAATGTTAGTCATGGTAGTCAAAGTGGTATTTTGAGGGACAAGAGTATGGCTTTTTGCAGAAGTTTTAAATTAGTGTACTTGATGTACTGGTATGCTGCGACCAAATAATATTTAAAAAATGAAAGTAAATTATTCGAGTAGACTATTATTGTATTTATTTCAGAGCAGAAATTGATGGCTTCAAGAAAACAACGAATGCAAACAAGCATGTTGGCTGTTGTTGTGAAGTGCGTTGATTTTATCCATTTGCAGGCGAGTCACGTTTGTGACGTTGTAGTAACGTCAAGACCAGTGATTTTGTTGTGGCTCAAAAAACACCAAACATCACGACAACAGCAAGTAAGACATCATCAGAGTTTACCCGCCTCCTCGCCGCCAAAAGTATATCGCAATTCGCAAATCACACCGTGAACTTGCTCGAAGGTGAAGACAATGAAGCAACCATCCTTAATTTCCCTGGTGGCACAGATATCATCGGTAGGGTGGATCCTCTCAACTTCTTCCACATTATTTTATCGTGTGGATGGATTTGTTCCTAATTCTGCTTCCTCCGTGAGATCTCGAACCAATTATTATCTCAGCCACCCAATAATACGACAGCTACAGCAGTATCCAGTTTTGTCGTCGAGATATGTTGCCGTGGATCGTCATTTCTCTCTTGACATTGAAGATAAGCAATCCCCTCAACCGTTGAATCATGTCGAATCACTCTGGGTTTTCGTTCACAACTTGCAGCGAGAAAGAAGGCAGAATGTCGCCGTTGCACAGCAAAGCTCACAGCAAAGCTCACAGCATTCGGAAGCAGCGATGATGATAAATAATAAGGAAACTACAAAGGGGAAACGAAATTCTGCCAAGTCGTTGGTGAACTATTTAAAGAACAATAAATATCATCCGGGGGATTTCACTCGCTCACATACGAACGATGACAGTAACGTACCAGCTGCTGCCGCTCCCAAAGAAGAAGTGGAACCCTTTTCTCGTGCTATTGTACAAGCCATTCGTTTGGCCAGCGAATTGGGCGATTACAAACTTATTATTGCACTCATAGAGGCATCGGTGCAATTTTCCAATCAGCATCCCATCATCATGCCTCGTGTTTTTGGTGAAGCCATTGACGGGATATCCAGAACATCTGCGAACATTGCAAAAATAAAACAATTGTGGAATCTAGGAACATCCGAGCAATCTGTTCATTTCTTAACAGAGCCGATGGGAACGTATGAGCTAAACATTATGATCAAGGCCATTGCCTCGAGAGGAAAAATAAAAAGTGCTCTGAACTTATATGATGAATATACTCAGCCACAGGTGTTGTCGGATTCTGAAAACAGAGATCGGACTGAAGCACCACTGATTGATCCAGATCCCTATACACTCTCTTCTATGTTTGCTGCCTTGCAAGAATCAATATCGGACAATTCACAAATCAAAATTCAAAACAATACCCAATGGGGAGTAGCTCAATCTTTTCAGTGCTGGCAATGGAATAGTGCCATGAATATGCTCTCATCATACATGAACAGAAAAGTATATCGAACAAAGCCTCTAAACAATCATGTCTTTGCTAGTCTCCTCAAGCTCAACGAGAGAGTATCGGAGGTGTATCCGCCTTCGGCACACAACGGCCCTAGAATGGCACTATACCTTCTCAACACCATGTATCAGATGAATATTCCTCCAGATGTTGTCACCTGCACATTGATAATATCAAACCTTGGATATCAGTGGAAGCCAGCTGTCAACCTGCTCTACGCCATGAAAACCACACGTCATGAGAATACGGATGCTGGCGTGTGGAAGCTTCCTCGACCGAACGCTTACACCTACTCGGCTGCCATTACCATCTGCGCTCACTGTCACCAATATCAAACTGCGATGGAACTTTTACACGAAATGAAAGAGGACGACAGCTTGGATTCGCCAAACACTTGGGTTTACAATGCCGCTTTGCTAGCAACGACTAGAAGCGATTCTCTCCCGGTGGTAGATACGGACAGCCCTTCCTTCTTGTTGCAGAAGCTGCAGCGACAAAGATTAGGGGAGAAAAAGGCACCAAAGCAACGGCAAAGTCGAGAGCGGTTTACAATGGCGGTTAAGCTTTTAAGAGAAATGCAGCAAAATGATAACTTCAGTTGTCGTCCGGATACTGTCACGTATAACACGGTCCTGGCGACGTTGGATGGAATTGACAGTCCCCCAGAACTTGACGGTGACACCTTTTCGGGAGAAACAACAGTACACAGCCTCTTGGATGAGATGGAAAACCACAATATTCTACGCGATAGTATTACTTATCGTAACGCACTTCTTGCTGTGCGTGTATCCAGTGATACTCGTGCCTGTGTTTGGCGCATCTTGGACCGTGCCATGCTCGATAAAAAAGCTTTCGGAACAGTAACTCTCGGTCTCGATCAAAATCGGTTTAAGTCGAAACACCACCAGCAGATAGAACCTCCTGGTCGCCAGCCTGGCGGGAGGGCGGCAGATGGCGTGGTATTCGTTTTTGATGCAGCCATGACTGTACTCGCGTCTCACGGTGATGTAGAGGGAGTCTTACTCACATTCCAGAAAATGATTGATCAAGTAAAGCTAAAGAAGATTCGTTTGTCAATTGAGAAGATAACTGCTGCCCAGATTCACGTTATCCACGCCTTGGGCCGTACGTCGGCTACTGATAGTGAATTGATTCCTGTTTTTCTCAAGGCGCTGGGTGGGGACAAGGCTGCCAGATCGGCAATTGAAAAAGAATTCTCAATGATTGATGAAATTATCTTTTCAATGACCGCAGACAACGAGCCACTTTATTCCGCCGCAATATCGTCGTGCCTTGTTGCAAATGATATTGACAATGCTCGGAATGTACTAGCGATGATGAAAGACGAAGATTTGAAACCATCGGAACAATCGTTGCAAGAAATTGCCCGAACATATGCGAGACTGGCGATTATTGCGTTGGAAACTATTCCATCTGAGTCCATGAATGCTGCTAACGTAGATGCGCGTTCGGTCGAATGTATCACGCAGACTACGCTGGCCAAAGTGAGGGCAAAGAACGCTTTTAATATAGCAACAAAGGCTCTTTTGGTTCCACCTGCCGGTATGTTGTCGACAATTGCAAGGACATGCGCGAGTCTTGGTATGTGGAAGGAAGCTTCTACAGTGATGCGCATGCTACACCGGAGAATTCAAGGCGCATCCAACGATCTCTCGAATATTGGATTAGCTGTGGCGGCGCAGACAGTTTTACCCGGGGTACACAGAGCTCTCCTGCGCGCTGCGTCTATCCAAGGAAACGTGACGGCTGCTCTATGGTGTGTCGAGGATATCCAACAGCTCTCAAGGCACATGGAAGAGGCAGCGTCTAGCCAAAATGAGGAAGACAACCGTACGACAGCACATCCTGATGCGGAGCCCCCACATCCAAAACACCAGGTGTCCTTCCTATCAGCTGATATCTCGATCGAACCCTTTCGCATGCAAGGTGAAGACTGGAAACTTCTCATGATTGCTGCTTCTAAATGCGGTCACTGGCGAGTGTGCTTAAATACGCTTCAATTCCTACGCCCATTCTTGGAGGCGACGCACCCGTCGTCGCTAGGTAGTACTGTAGAAGAGAGAAGTAGAAGGTATGGACACCTGGCGCCCGCCTTGACAGTGGCTGTGAAATGCTTGGAAATTCGAAGTCAATATGGATGGGCTGTCCGAGCCATTGACGACTGGATTGAATGGTCGGGACGACGTCCACCTAAAGCTGCCGTTCTCGCTGCGATTCGTGTGTTGAGTGCTCGCGGTCGCGGCAGTGAAGTCCTTAGCCTGTTGGCACGATGCACTATCGACGGTGGCGCAGCTCTCGTATCGTACCCAATCGCGGACGAAAACTATGAAATGGTTCTTTACGTAGGTGCAATTACAGCTCTGCACAACGAAGGGCTTTACGATGAGGCCGATGATGCCTTCATTGCCGCGGTGACTGGCCATTTTTTGCCGTTCGACCTAAGCAGCAAAAAGTTAGACGACGGCAAACAGTATTTAATTCTTGATCTCCACGGAATGAATGTGCCAGTAGCACACTCTGCAGTCCGAGTTGCACTTCAACAAGAAGTTGAGACCGCAAGTTGGAGTACCAAAGAACATCTCAAGCGCACGAGTCCCTCACAAGCCAATGATACCTCGTTTTTATGGGATGATGACATGGTAATTGTAACAGGCAGAGGGCGTAATTCTGCGTTGAGAATGCGCCCAGTTCTTCGGCCAGAGGTCCAGCGAATGTTATTGGAAGAATTTTACCCCCCTCTGAGCACAACATCGATTCCAGGAAATATGGGGGCTGTGCGTATTCCTTCTACTGATATTTCTGCCTGGCTTTCCCACCAAAGACTTCAAAAAGGTTCCCGAATGTTGGCTGTTGCATCCGTCCTTCGCGGTGCTTCCATGGATCGAATTCGACAAAGCATTGCCCTTACGCTGCAGGCTGGAAAAGAGCCTCCTTGTACAAACGGGGATAGCCAGAAGAGCGAGTAAAGCAAAGCAAACCCATTCTCGTTCGTACGTCAACTCTTGACGTCTCTTGTTTGATAGCATCTTGAATAAATATTAACTTGAATTTAAACACTGCAGCAACATCTTTCAGACGTCAATTGAATTGTCGCCATTTTGAAAGAAATTCTGCAGGCATGTTTAATTTACTATTGAACGATTCACAGAAGCGCTAGCTACTCCGCCCTCTTTTTGGAAATGCAGACGTCTCAAATCATACTGAGGGTGTGTGCGATACTATCTAATTCTAAAATCCTTGCCTACGTCAAGTGACTTGGCTCACGTCCTGTTCGAAGTATTTGCTTTGGCACCTTGTAGTCGTAGGAAGTTATCTTGATACTTTTTCACTTTTTCAACCCTGGATGGTTCACGAGCATCGAAGCAGGGGAACTGGTGCAAATTGCAGAAAATGTGAGGTCCTGTGCTTGCATGCAGTTTTCTAACAAACTTGTATTCAAGTATGTTTCTTCCCATAGGCTTATCGAGATCCCTTTCTTCTGCATAGTACTAAATAGTAGTAACAATGGTACCTGGTACCCGGTACCAAATACCAGGTACAGTACCAGGTACCATTGTATCTTATTATTTGAGCTGTAAAAACCAAGATAGAGTTTCTAAAGTTAAAATGACCCATTAATTAAGTGTCAGGCTAATGTGCAATATAGATGCGAAAAAAATCCTCTGCAGCACAGAAGAATATGAACCTTATGAACAATGTCATTCTACGATTAGATACAGACACTCACAACTCATCGTTAAGATACTTCATCAAAGGTCTTCCAGTGGTTAAGTAAATTCCGGCTACAGTAGGCGGCTCTTTTGACTTTCACGAAGTGGTAATAATAATGAAACCAGGATATCTTTATCACGTGAAGGTTGTTGTCATCTGGTCCATTAAACGACTAGACCTACTACTCATGTAAAAAATCCCCTTCCTTTCTCCGAGAGGACGGGTAATGATTGTGACCTATTCCAAAATACTATAGTAGTTTGCTCGTGCGCTTGCAAACAAAAAACACTAGCGACAATCACTGTACCGATGAATCTTTTGCAGAACCTGGACTCACCACTGGTGATTGTCGAAGACAAATGTGCAATACCATCCCAATCCCTATTACGTCGAGTTCGGGCCCAAAAGATGAAGGAGCTATCGGCTCGAAGATGGGGGTCTACTACTTCTAATTCGACGACGAAGCCTTTCGGGCACGAACGAACGGTGGATAACGGTACTACGCAGAGCCCCTACCAGCGACCAAGAGTTCCTCGGCGACAAAAAAGCCACGACGGCTGTCTTTCCATGAAAGTAGAAAGTCCCCATGAAGGACCTAAAGTCCCTCGTCGGCAGCTTAGTCCTCCTGTCGAAAAACGAGAAGACTCTTTGATACCTGAAAAGAATTGCAGGCCGAGTTCGTCTGACCGAAACGAAAGTCCACATGCTCAGCAGCGACTACCGGAAAAAAGTGTTCGAACAGATAAAGGGCCACTCCAAGCGCAAGCATCAGGTTCTCGCATTTCTTCACTGGAGCTGAACCTTAGTCCTATGCTTCCTAGCAAGTCAGGCTGCAAGCATCACCAACCTAAAGTTCGAAAGCAAAAAAACAGCCTGCTGGCAGCTGCAAGAAAACAGACAGATATGCATTGTCTGTTGAAAAATGATTCTGAATCGGGAAAGAAGTATGCTCCAAACAGCCGGAGAACCTCAACAGCGAAACGAGATGGAACCCAACTTCAAAACGGAAACTATGAACCACAGCGAAGGCTTCATTCCTCCGGTGAGCGGTACAGTCAAGGAACTCATAAATCGAGTGTTGATGGATTGCGAGCGACAGATCCTCTCAGGCAACCTAAAAGTAGGATCCGACATGGAGTAGCGATCAGAATATCGTCGCCGCGTCGCCATAAATTCTCTATATATGATGAAATGAGCGCAACAAATAAAGTTGCCGAAGAGAAGGTTTCGAGTTGCGAGAGCACTCCTGCCAGTGCTAAACATCGGTTTCGTCGATTTTGGGGAGAATTTCGACCAAGTCGACTAGCTCGTTCGTCAAGTTTCGACAGCTCGACTCATCAAGTATCCAAAGAGAGGGCTATTGAGAAGGCAAGCATGACACCGGGACGGCAATCAAGCTTTTCCGGCTTGCGTTCCACCTTCCAGAATCTTTGAGGGAAGTCGACATCTACTGTAGCCGTGTAGCCAATATTTAAAATGGTATAAATCTTGCATACTGCTTTATTATTTTGACACACTCAACCGGGCAACAATGGTGTCTCAGCAGAGCTCTTCCCATAGTATTCCTTCAAGTGGGATACCAACAGAGGATTTTTCCTCTTGTGGAGCCAAGTGGGGGTGCTCACGCTTAATCAAATCCAAAAGGCCTGCATATACTTTACGGTTTCCTTTCTCGTTCAGATGCAATCCATCGCTTAGGTAAACGTTTGGCATTGTTTCACCCTCCAGGGCCTGCCATGAGTCCAATACTTTGCAATTGTGTTTCGCTCCAACTTCTTTAACTTTTTCTCCATAAGATTTAGCTACGTTATTTGCCCTACCGTCCACTGTCAATTCACGAAACTTTCTCCAGGCCGCGGCATCAAAAGGAGGTGGGGTTATGAGAATAATTGGCAATTGCTCTTTATCACCTGCGTTGGAGGTAGTTTCACTGTATAATTGAAATGTAAAGTGATTTTACGGCGAATGCGCGTGAGAAGGGACAACCCGGAATAGGAAAGTCAAGCTAGGGGCATGAGGGAAGACGATAAACATTACTTTACCGAATATTAGAAATAATAGTCTCTAGGTTCTTCCCGTAATCCTGAATGTCAACATGCTGCCGTTCTCCGGGAAGCGCAGCATCGTTCGCACCGAAAAAGACTGTAGCAAAGAGCACACCACTACCGCCGAGAGAGGAAGCATTAATAGGAAAGACGGAAGGCAGGAGATCAACACCCATTTTTGTGTTGTAGCCGCTGAATCCGCGGTTCAAGACGTCTGCACGACGGGAATAGTCACTAGCAAGCAACGATGCCCAACCCACATTACCGTCCATTCCAAATGCTTGTTGTGTAATGCTATCACCGAAGAGCACTATCGCAGGCCTCAGTCGTACTGCCACCATGATGAGTTGGATATTGGCTTCATTGTGACTTGTGAAGATTATTTCTGGAATAGTGTAGTAGTAGTCTACTGTACTCCCTACGTACCGTAGTACTTATTACTACTACTAGTACTACTCCGAGTAACTACTACTGCAGCAGCCTACTCTGCTAGTAGTAGCGCTAGCTAGAGCTGCTACTACTACTACTACTACAACTAGCTCTAGTAGTAGTAGTAGAGTAGTAGGCAGTAGCTAGTAGTAGTAGCTAGAGTCTAGCTACTACTAGTAGTAGTACTCCGAGTAGTAACAGAGTAGTACTGCTTACCTGGTACTACAGTATAAGATTTTCTTGAAAGAGCACATGTGCACCTACTATTAGTAGTCTAGTGCTACTAATACTACTTAGTAGCTAGCTACTACAGTACTAGCTAGCTAGCTACTTTAGTAGTAGCTAGTAGTAGTACTAGCAGAGCACTCTTCTGTACCTGCTACTACATACTAGCTAGCGGCTACTCTAGCGGCTACTAATAGTCTACTACCATACTAGACTAGTAGAGTATTGAATTATTAATTTTTAACCTAATAGACTCTACTCGAGGACTCCGTAGACTTCAATCAAGTAGCTCGCAACTGCACCGTCTTCCTTGTCAGACAAACTCGACTTTAAATTTCAACCAATCTAAAGTGCCTTGTACATTGAAAAGTAGATGCTCTTTGTCGTGCATTGTAACCAGATCTCAAGCACAAGAATAGTTTCTATTTCTATGCACCTCGTGGTTCATTGCCAAGGAAATTTGTCACTCCTTTGGCCATTCGGCCGACCCAGCTCTGGATCACTCCTGGAAAAGAGGGTTGGTCTTTGTTCTTGTATTCTAACAAAATTTGACTTGTAGTATCAGCTGCTACTAACATATCAAACAAACTATCTGCTGATACTTGATGCCACAGAGCATGGGGGGATATTCGATTGCACTTTTCGCCACCAGGATATTCAGCATCGCCATCGTAGGTACTCTCGTCATAGGCACCACTAGGGATACCTGACATAAGACCAAGAAGCCAATCATATGGTCTAGCAAGGAATGCACCAAGAGCTGTTGAATTGATGACTGGTCCTTCTCGATAAGGGAGATCAAAAGTTCGTTCTTGGAAGAGAAGAGCATAAATAAAACCAGCAGCAACACCAGACCATTGTCGGATGAGGGGGGCCCTTTGCCACAGCGGAACAGGAAAATTCTCTTGTCTTGCAACTCGTCTGAGCTCAGGCATATACTCATCCCGGAAAAAGGCTAGTGTTTCATTATCCAAAAAAATGGGAGCCACCTGATTTTGAATGATGCTTTCCACAAAGCTGAAGGGAAACATGGTAGCTGTAGCGAACGCAAACATGGGAGGGAGAATTATGTTTAAGTTAATGTTCAAGGCCGATCGCCCCAATGTTTGTCCCTTGATTTCACTTATGTATTCCAAGAGTTCCACAGTGGGATTCAGAGACAAGAAGGCAAAGTCGTTAGTCAACTTGACCGGATCGAGGGGTGCTGTAGCTTTATTGCTCATTGTCCGAAAGAGCAACGAATTCGATTCCACATGCTGAATCATCACTTGATAAGCATTGAAGACTGCGAGATCGTTGCTGTATCCATCCCATACCCCAGAGGTGGGGGATGGCATGCCGTGGAACCATGCGGAAGCGAGACCAATGGAAGCAAAGGATTTGACCATGGCGGCTTGAAGGTCTTCGTTCATGTTCCACTTATCATCATACTCACACACGCGCATAGCCAACGTGTAGTATGCAGCATTCTGCAAAAAAAAAACCGCATTGAATCATAGTGAGTTGGCCTCGGCTGATAAGGAAAGATGACCCCAATCAACTATGAAAATGAACATACCGATACGTAGTTACAAGGTTCCCATATCTTGTACACTCGTCCGTTCTCTTCGGATCCGAAAAAGTCAGCTCTGTTCGCTTCGCCTTCCAACCAAAGGTTTCTGTTGTTGATAAGTATTGGTCTAATTTTTTCAGGTTCATTTGAAGGGGCTTGTGGCTCTTGCTTTGCAGGAGTGTTCCAATCCGACTCAGATGTCAATGAGTCATTATTGTAAACCTTGTGAAAGAGACTCCAAGCAGCATCCTGCGCTTTGAGGAGAGAAACTTCACCTGTAGCACGAACCATAGCTTCAGGTTGGAAAGGCTCGTCCCACTTGTCAAAGCAGGCAACCAGATTGTCGTAGTAGTCCTCTGGCCATTGGCCATCGCCAAAATACAGAGCCATCTCGTTTAGCTGTTGCTTCAGCTCGCCTTGGGCAATCACAGCGGTTGGAAAGAGGCACAGGAAAAGACATAATAGAATTGCTCTCATATTGAGAATGCGAAAGGAGTGCAATAGGTCGGCCATCGCAGTAAAATTCTTGTGGATTCGGTTCCTTTGGAAATTCGCTGTACGAGTAGTAGAAATGGTTGCGTTTGGAACGTTGCAACAACTTTTTGTAGTCACGACCGAGCCTAGTCTAATTTGTAAAACTCGACGAGATCTTCCTCAATGTCTTGGACCTGAAATCGAGGATTAATGATTTTCTTTAGCCTTGCCTTTCAGCCGCTGTTTCGAAATATTGTGAGCCGGCTCCAGGTAGTAGTAGTAGTTGTTGTAGTAAAAGCAGCAGGCTGGATCCACTTGTGCGGCTGTTTTGGGGAATAATTTTTTTTCTCAAGAATCCAATAAATTCTAAAAGGCCATCGAATCTTCCCAAATGTACACAGTACACAGTAGTTGTACACACGTCATCATCATCATCATAATTAGGCGAGAATCGACGTTGCCCCTCAACAAATTTATTAGGGTTGATGTTTACCGGAAAGTTCTGGCAAACCAAAACTATTGGTAAGATTCCATCAGTTTGTCCAGTTGCAGACGCTTGATAGTAATGTGGTCGTTTGGGACATCTTTACTCATGGCCTGCCATTCTAATGCCACCTGCATTCGCTCGTCAAGTATCATTTCCGTCAATCGAATAGGATCTACCAAGGCTGAAAATCCATCTCCAGTGCTCATGCGAGGCGAGGAAAAGAGTAACTCCTCCAGAAAATCATCTGCACGGCCATATCGCTGGATGCCTGAAAAATGGCTTAAAATACGTTCCGCATAAAAATCAGAGAGATATTTTTGGTACATGCGTTGCTGATCTCCTGCAAGCTTCTCCTGCTGTGCGTTGTTGAGTATCCGAATAATGCTCTCTTGTGTAGCCAGCAGTACTAGGAGATCAAAATTGCCCTTGCGAAGGGGCGATGGTGTATAGCCATTCACCGGATCCAGTGCATAAGACAGAAATACCAGGTTGTGGGGAGGCAGTATCCTGGGAGCACCGTCTGCTCCGGAGGACATGGTTACCTCACTCTTCAAGTTTCCATCGAAGCCATTCGTGTCTATATTCCCACCAGCACCTAATTCTGCCGCCGCAGGCTTCTGTTCAGCCTCATTGTTGTAGTCATCTTGGTTAATTTTCTTTTGGCTGTCCATGTATTCCCAATAACTATCCATGATATGATATCCCATATTGTGAATGATTCCGAGATCATTGGCAAATTCTGCCGCGATTTGCTCTCGAACAGAAATCAAGCGGGTGCATAAGGACGCCGGATTGATTTCCACTTCGTAATCTTTGCTAAGTCCATTGTACGACTCCACGAGAAACGATTCAGAGGGTTGTTCGAGCAATGCCGAAAAATAGGAATCCCAGGTCGGATAGAGAGTAGTATTCATGACATGTAGCCCATGGTACATCAAAAGTTTCACGCCATCTCCATTGGGGTTGGCCACTTTCGCATCGCTTGTTATAGCATTCGTAGCTTCAGTGGTTCCTGTTAGACGCACATTCAAGCGTATGTTGTCGTCAAAGATTGGAGCAGTAAAGTTGTCCACCCAGCGTATAGTAACAGGATCACGGAGGGACCTCAAGACAATGAGAAAGGTTTGAACAGTGCATTGGTTTAAAAATTGCGGAAAATCGTTGTTGAGCTTCCATTTTTTGTTTTTGTCGCTGCTAGAAGAACCCATTGAATGACCGGATAAAGACAATGTTGAGCTCTGCCGCCGATGCACCCCAGGAAGGCTAGAAAAAGCAAAGGTGCAGCATCTTGTTGCGGACAGGATTATCGCTGTCAGTACTAGTACCAGTGCCAGCGAAAGGAATTCGGCTCGTGTTCTTTTCATGTTCGTGTATATCTTTCATTCAATTCTCAAATATTGATGTGAAGGTGGAATTAATGTAGTACTAGTATCAGTTAGCCTGGTGTCATGATTGATGAGATGGGTTGATGCTGTGGCGGTGCAGAACGACATCGCCTGCTGGCTGGGAATGACATGAAATTGAATGATAATAACAAGAATACTACTAAACATAAATAGTACGGAAAATAAAAGATCCTAATTTAGGGTTAGAGAGGGCATCTTATTTTGGAACACTACTAAGAAGTACGAGTACTGTAGACTCTCGAGTTCGCTACCAGTACGACTCTGTGGACAATACCAAGCTACTCGAGTATTTTTTAGAAACCGCCTTGCACACACTTGAAATTGATTTCTTCTTTCAGTATTTGACCCAATAAGATGTCTCCGAGTCGGGTGCACGAAGAGCCTCACAGGAATGCAGCTCCAAAACCTCGCCCTCCTTTGGATGATGATCAGTGGAAACACACTGAGTGTCAAAGTCCTTTTGACTGAGTTCAAATTTATCGCCATCACGGAAACTCCCGCTCGGGGCAAACCATACTTGAAGTGGATTGGTGCCGTCACAGGGTTGAAGGAAAATGCTCCGTCTACCGCCGTTCGGCGTATTTCCTCTCTCGAAACACAAATCTTCTCCAGTGCCAACTTGAATCATGACTTCGTCACTGGTTACTGGAATAAATACAAAGGCTTGCCTTTTATCATTAGTGCATCTCGTCAAATACAATTGGTCCGAGTTGCAGGTAGCTAATAGATCTCCGTACCAACAATAACCTTTGTCGTTTCCGTTGTAGTCTCTCGTCACACACCAAAAAAATTCCCGAGGATTATCTTGCCAAATGTAACCCTCCTGCCAATAAAGCCTCATTCGAAATGCTCCTGGAGTCATTTTTTGTTCCGCTGGTAGTGGTGCACAAAAATCTCTCCTGGAAGGCCTTGAGCCAAGAACGTCGCATCCAGGAACTGGGTCGTCACTCCTGCTCCTCTGGACACAATACAACCCCCAATCACAGTGACTGTCGACATCACAGTCTCCTTGACATTGTTGTAAAGGAAAAGCAGAGGAAGGAGATCCATTGTTTCCTACCACTTCTAGATATTTTGGTGCTTGTGCTGTGGGCTCCGATGTGGTAGGAAATTCTATAGGAGCAGGAGAGATGACAGGTTCCCCAGAATTGGATGGAACAGCTGTTGGACTGGACGTTTGTTGCGTACTGATCGTCTGTAAAACTGTCGGAGGATCTGTCACGAAGGGATCACGTATGCAAAAGTCAGTCCTGGCGTTGATCGTTAAACCGCCTTCACAGCCAGGAACATCCTCGTTGGGTTCGCGTTGAAAACAAATTAGTCCGAAATCGCAGTCATCATCACTGTCACAGTCTCCTTCACAGAACTGCAAAGGTAAACGATTTGGGTCAGGATCGCCGCCGTGGCCTGTCAAATCCTGCAACTGTCGCTGATGTTGGGTATCACTACCTGTTGTAGCGGGTTTATCGTTTGCATTCTCACTCCGCAAAAATTGGCCAGCAGCCTCCGGACACGAAAAGGTCATAGCAAATAGGAGGCATGCTACTAAAATTTCTTGCATTAAAGAGAAGCTCATCTTTGTGGTGTTGTTTATCCAGGTTAATAAGTTCTCTAATTGTAACGTTTAATACAACTTCAAAATAACCTGGGACTTGACTTCCATCATGCGCTTCTCACGCAGAAATTGCTTTTCTCGCTATCTATGAATCCTAACCCTAAATACTATTGTGATGCCGGCTCCTTCGGTGTGTGCAGTACTCCGTACAACGTACTACAACACACTATTACACTATTACTATTACTTCTTACAACACTACAACTCCATGTCGTAGCTTTCTTCGGGACCAACGAAGGACACCTTGTACCTGTGTTCCATTCGTTTGACCAGTTGAGGAAACTCGTGTTGATGATCTTGAAACAGCTTTTTAATCTGTCGGGATGACTTTTGTTCTTGCCGTGGTACCAAAGTTTCAAAAAAGTAGTGGAGCAGATTGAGTTTTTCGGAATCGGATTTCTTTGCCAGTGCCAAGGACCGATCCGAGTAGCAGGTACTGTTTTTGTTGACATAGTAGACAGCAGCTCTTCCACCTTGAATACATGTGAGATCACCATCGTCTTCGCCGCAGCACTCTCGAAAGTAGCAGTGTTCAAACTCCTTTGCACACTGCCTGGGAAGTGCTTCCCCGCGAGCAAAATGCTTCCTCTGGCCAAGGGCGAGCAGCATCATGATGAATGGAGTCGAATGTAGACGGATCATGTTTTGAATAACAGCGGACAAGATTCTGTTCAGAATGGTATCTCAGGAAAAGTTATGGTCGTTGAGGTGTTGATGGATAGTGGATAGGATTGTGTTTTATGAACACAAACTCCAATAATTTGTTGGTGGATCTTCTGGTTTTCCGAAACCTACTTGTAGGGTTGGGGTGGGGAACACAAAGCTGTCCCAGTAACAAAACTCCTCATACGATGTAGAAGCGAGAACTACTGGGAAGCTGAAGCGACGCAATATATACTACTAAAAAGAAACTTGTAAACATTGCTCATGACTTGCGAGGTGCGTGTAACGCAGTTTATGTTTAGTTTTCATGGCCTAACGGGAATCGTAACAATTGAATGACATGAAATCTACAATACAAACTTAATTAATAGTGCTACCCAGAACGAAATTTCAAGAAACGTAATGAAGTCGCCATCTCAATAAATAAAGATCGAAAACGAGCTTGCCACCGCAACAATTAAACTCCAGATTTTCTTTGCATCGACAGCTGCGACACATCCCGACTCAGCTCCGAGGTTGTCGGAAGCAGACTCTTCCACTGACGAAGAAGAACTCGAACCAGCAGCTGAACCTGCAGTTGACGAGGGAGTTTCCTGGCCCACTGAAGACTCAAGCGGGGGCTCTGTTCTCTCTGCAGTAAGACCCTCCTTGCCTGATGGACGGACGGTAAAGCTTTTACTGGTTGCTAGAACTCCGTTAGTCCCCTCAAGAAACAACACACACTTGAGGTTCATTCCTATCGGCCAGTCCACCAGAAGCTCAATGAAACCATCTTGCTCCATCGCACCTGTTTCATATACAGAATGCAGGTATCCATCTTCACTGCCATCAATCACAGAATATTCAGTAACATTTTCTGGGTAGACCCTGAGTGTGTCAAAGTACCGAAAACTGACATTATTGGCACTGGACAATGTGACAATCATAGTGTCTCCTTCAGAGTAAGTGTCTTGATCTAATGTAATTGTGTGATTGTCATTCAAGACCTGAAAGACTGGGCTGGTTGCCAGGACTCGATTTGTCCCCTCAAGAAACAACACACACTTGAGGT
>Ga0100402_1000461_pt1 | contig 47428 bp, 38 predicted proteins | sample CryGeyme20150102_FD_80419 | JGI IMG/M metagenome (GOLD analysis project Ga0100402, IMG submission 80419) | Groundwater microbial communities from Crystal Geyser aquifers in Utah, USA - Crystal Geyser metaG 2015-0102 | ecosystem: Environmental > Aquatic > Deep subsurface > Groundwater | place... | reverse complement strand
CCACATCAATTGGGCGTCGGCTGATTTTAGCCGAATCTGGCACTTAATTTACCCCGGCAGCTGGGAACGCAACGACTGGGTATGGGTTATCGATTTCGAGGTGATCCGCCAGAACGTAGACGACTATCTGAAAGCATTGGAGCACGCAGCGTGATCAAAAAATATTTTGTTTACTCCCCGGAAGAAGGCTTCGAAGAGTTCGATTCAATCGAAGAGCGCAACGAGTACGCCGAAGCCACCATCCAAAACTATCTGGATGATGACTGGGACGAATCAGTAACCAATCTCGTTTCTGGCGAAATCCATACCCGGGCCACAATGATCGACAAAAAAGAACGGCCGCCAGAAAGCGAAATTGACGAAGAAGGATGCGACCAGGACGGAGATATTTGGGCGCCAGAATGGAACTATCGCTGCAACTACACAATGAAGGCGATTGAATCTGGCGCTGCCACATATTACGTCCACCACGTCGGCCCTGATGACGTTCACGGCCCAATGACGGAACTCGAAGCTATGAGGCTGGCAAATGAATTAAATGCAGCATCAGCTTGGCACCGGGAAGATTCACCAAACCGTGATTTTCTGCCGTACAGCATGGCACTGGTTAAAACCGCAGAGCAGTTGAATGGGGGCGCGGAATGAGCCATCAAAACGATATTAAGATCGAAAAGATCAGCGACAAGCGCTTGAGCGGCTATGTAAACCGTACTCGCTCCGGATCGACGCAGGTTTTTTACACCGGAAACGACTCACGAGACTGGGACCGATACAAAGCCGAAGGTGGCGGCCGTCTGCGGAACATCACAATGCACGAAAAGCCAGACACCATCCGGCTGGAGCCGCCAGAAAAGCACTATTACGCAGAGCTCATTGACGGTGAATGGTGGTGGCTTAATGGCTGCGCAGAATGTAATGGACGCCAGCGCGACTGGATGACTTACATCGAATGCGAAAAACACAACGTCTGCCGCACCTGCTCAACTCCGCGCGCTCAATTAAAAGAGCCGCCATGGGCTGGAAAACATGGCTGGCAATGCAAACCATGCGCAGAAGCTGAGCATGAAGAAGAAAAAGCCGCTGCCCTGGCTGCCATGCCAGAGGAATATGACAAATGGGATTACCATCACGAAGATTCAGTCAAATGCCCTCACTGCAATTACAAATTCGAGGACTCAGGCGACGGCGAGTTTTACCAGGAAGGCACGAAGGATATTGACTGCCCGCGATGCGATAACACTTTTGAAGTTGAGGTATCCATTTCATTTAATTACACGATGAAGCGAAAGGAGCACGCAGCATGAGCCACAAACATAAACCGCTTTTCTCCTGCGTCGGATGCTCTGACATTCAAACCTTCCCCGCTGACGATCTGCGACAGCATGGTGATGACCCGTGGTGCGGCGACTGCTGGGATGGTTTCGATATGGATACTGAAACAGGCATCGAATACACGAGCCAGCCAGAGTTTATTCCGGAGGCTGACCAGAAAATAAAGGAGCTTACTGAAGCGCTGCAGATAATCGCCACACATGACCTGCAATTCAAACCGTCAACACAGAAACCGCATTATGAGCCGGAGCCGGATGCGGAATATCTGCTGCTGAACCCGTGCGACGGATTCCATATAGCGTATGGAAATTTTGATCACGACACGCAGGAGTTCGAAAGGTTCTCTAATTTTACAGGAGGTCAGACCTATGGGCCTGATCAATACATTGCATGGGCCAAGCTGCCGGATGCCGTGAAAATCATCGACAGCGCACAGGAGGCAGCAGCATGAACCAGCCATTGCACACCTGCCCCAACTGCGGCGCACCCGCAACAACGCAGGATGATATCGAGTTTTTAAGCTGGCACGGTCACTGCGCCGACTGCGCAATGCGGAAGCAAAAAACCTGCACTTACCCAAAATGCAACTGCCCGTTCGACGCACCCGACGATAATTTCCTGTGCGCCCGTGGCCTGAAAATGGAGCAACGCAATGGCAAAAACTAAACGCCGCAAGTACGACCCAAGCCGCACGCGCCAACAGCTGCAGGCCGACGTACTGACCAACACCTTTTTCTACCACGGCAGCATGATCGAATCCGTTGGCGCCCTGTGCGGTAACTTTAAATACCGGCTGACCGATGACTCTGCCGCCTGGATTCTGAGCCGGAAAAATACATGGTCAGGCGTCGCACTCGTTTTCTGCACCGACGCAAACGGCAACCCGTACACAAAACCCCGGTACTTTACTTACGAGAAGCCAATCACCCGCGCCGAACTCGACAAACGAATCGAGCAGGAACAGCTCGCACTGCTCAGCGAAAGAAACATGAACCAGGTATGCAGCACCGGCTATTTCATAATGCCCGACCACACCCTCGACATGACCGTAAACCGCGAAACAATCACACGGCTTTTTGAACGCGAAACCCCATACGACTACACCGTAACGGTACTCGCCGCAATGAGCCGCGAAGCCCAGTTAAACAAAGAAAATCAGGAGGCCGCATGATTATCACCGCCAACAACGCCGGATTAATCCTGCCCGAAGGCTGCGAACTGGCCGTTATTCAAAAAGGCGCAATCATCGACTCAGGCCAACACATAGCCGACCAGGTATTTAAAGCGACAGGTCAGGTATATCTGGATGCCATGGACAAGTACATTGATCAGAACCAGATTAAACAGATAGCAGATACTGCTTAAATGCTACCTCACGCCACGAGAGAACTCCGCAAGCAACCCGGCGGCGACCCTAAAAAAATGAACCGCCGCCCACAACAGAATAAATGAAGTCATTCCATCGTGAGCCTTAAGCGCGAAACCAATCAGAAGTAAGCAAGAGAAAATACTAAACAGAAGTATTGTATAGAAGCCGATCAATTCGGCATAAATACGGTGGCGTTTGATATTGATCTTCAAGGAATCCCCCCCGCCATCTATGGCGGATAATCATCCCTGATTTAGGTGAGCCAAAATGCTCGACAATCAGAATATACACCGAAAAAAAAACCTATCAAGTAGCAAAGCATTGCTGGTGTATATATAAAGCATCCTTAGCGCAGCCAAGGGAGACAAAACCAACCTTGCCGGAAGACAATTTGCCATCGGACATAACACAAACCTCACGGAATAAGGCCGCTGCCCTCGTTGATCACTCCACTGTTTTTATTGCGGCGCGGGGCAGCGTACCGGAAACAGAATTGGCGCGGATTGTACAGAAGTCGGCAGACAGAGTCATTGCAGAGACTGCGCTCAAACCTGCCTATTTCACTGCCTGTACCGCCCGTGAACCAACCGGAGTTCAGCCCAGGCGCTCATTCACCACCACCGAAGCGACCAGGTCGCCTTCGACATTCACAGCCGTACGCACAGTGTCGAGGATACGGTCAATCGGCAGCAGAATGGCGATGGCTTCGGCCGGTAACCCCACCGATTGCAACACCATCACCATGGTCACCATGCCGGCACTGGGATTCCCGGTGCGCCCATCGAGGCCACCATCGCGGTCAACATAACGATAATCTGCTGGCCGACGGATAAATCCACCCCCGCCAGATAGGCAATAAACAGCGCCGCCGAGGCTTCGTACAGTGCTGTACCGTCCATGTTCATGGTCGCCCCCACCGGCAGTACAAACCCGGCAACATCATTGCGTACGTGCAGCTGCTCTTCGGCACACTTAAGGCTGACCGGCAGCGTCGCCGCGCTGGAACTGGTGGCAAATGCCGTGACCAGCGCCTGACGCGTTCCGCGCCACAACCACAGCGGCGATTTACGCGTAAATACATACAGCAGGCCAGGCAGCACCACGACACCATGAATCAGCGTGATGGCGAAAATCAGCAGAATAAACTCACCCATGGTACGCAACAGCGCCATATCCTGGGTGGCCATCAGCTTGGTCAGCAAAGCAAAAACGCCCAGCGGGGCGAGGTACATTACCCACTGAATAATGAGCATCAGCAGCTCCAGCAATTCCTGCAACACACCCAGTACCTGTTGTTTACGCTCACCCGCTTTCACCATCGCAGCACCGAGAAACAGGGCAAACACCACCACGGGTAAAATTTTGCCATTGGCCATCGCCTGCAGCGGATTCAAAAACAGGCTGTGCAGAAACTGGGCAAGAAATTCCGGGCCACTGAGCTGAGTGATTTTGACGCTGGCCATGCTGTCGGCAAACATATCCAGCTGCAGCCCGTCGCCAGGTCTGACCCAGCCGGTGGCGACCAGCGCCAGAATCATTGCCAGCAGCATCGACAACACAAAAAAACCAAAGGTATAGCGCCACACCCGGCTGGCCTGGCGATGCGCCTGCAAGTGCGCGACTCCGGTAACGATGGAGGTAAAGATCAGCGGAATCAGCACCATTTTCAGCAGATCAATAAACACACCACCGGCCAGACCGGCGACGTACAGAATCTGATCACGGGTCTGTGGCGCGGCATTCTGGCCATTCAGCCAGTAGCCAAGCAGCAATCCGGCCGCGGCGGCAATCAGAATCTGGGCATTAATGCCCGGCCAATAGCTGCGTATGTTCCACCTATTTTGTTCTGTCACACCCTGCCCCTTCTGTGTTGACGGCCTGCTGTTCTTGTTGTGTGTTATGTGTTGTGTATTGCGCGCGTCGCTATTAAAGCATGCTTATCCCGGTTGCAAAGAGTTGCCGACGACCTCCAGGCCGGAATGCTTTGTCTCACTGATACAGCCAGAACAACAGAAGCAGAACCGGCAGGCAGGACAGACGCCTTCTCGGCGCCGTGATAAAATGCGGCCTCATTCTTTTTTGCAGTTCATCATGCGCCTCGATAAATTCCTAGCCGATACCACCGACCTGACCCGCTCACTGGCCACCAAAGCCGTTAAATCCGGCCGTGTACTGGTCAATGGCGTCAAACCCAAAAGTGCGGCGGCCAAAGTGGCCGACAGTGATGAGATTACCCTTGATGGCGAACGCTTAATTCTGCAAACAGGCTACCGCTATATTCTGCTGCACAAGCCGGCCGGCTATGTCTGTGCCAACCGTGGCAGCGCTCACCCGCTGGTGTTTGATTTACTCAAAGGCATCACCAACCGGCTGGACATGCACACCGTCGGTCGCCTTGATCTGGATACCACCGGCCTGCTACTGATCACCGACGATGGCCAGTGGTCGCACCATTTAACCTCACCACGTCACCACCAGCCGAAAGTGTACCGTGCCTGGCTGGCCGAAGACCTGTGTGCAGACGCTGAGCAACGCTGTGAGCGCGGTATTCTGCTCGATGATGATCCGGTGCCGACCAAACCTGCTCAGCTGCAACGCATCAGCGACCGCGAAGTACTGCTGACCATCCACGAAGGCCGCTACCACCAGGTACGGCGCATGTTTGCCGCCATGGGTAATCACGTCGAGCACCTGCATCGTGAACAGGTGGGTGAGTTTGTGCTCGACCCCAACCTGCCGGTGGGCGAGTTCCGTGACCTGACCGAGGCTGAAATTGCCCTGCTCGCCGGCAAACCTGTTAGCCAGTAAATAAGTCCGTAACGCTTCGATAAAACTACAAAATGTAACTGCGCTCCTTATGCCGTCTTCTAGACTGGAAGTATAAGGAGCACGCCATGCCCAAACTGAACCGCGCCAAAATCAATATCCTGTTGCTGGTGATTGTTCTGTTGCTGACCGGCAGCGCCGGCATTGCTTATCACTACTACCTGCAACTGCGCCACGAGGCCGGGCTGGACTCGAATTTCCCCCAGGTTGTGGGTTTACCTCCGGGGAGTCGGCTGGCCAATATGCCGCCTTATAACGGCCCGCATCCGGCACTGGCTGAACGCCCCGCAGAAACCTTTCCGTTTCCAATCGACTTTGGTGCCACCGGCCCCGATGAACCACTGTTTGCCGGGCCGAATCAGTATCCGTTTTTATGCCAGACCGAAGAGTCGCATCTGGGTCAGCCGCTGATCGATAACACCCGTGGCTGGGGTATCCCGGTGTACGCTGAAACCCTGAAAGGTCAGCGCTCGCAGTACGTGATTGGCTACAGCAAAGACTGCGGCCTGCCAACCCGGGTGCATTACCTGTATTACCGCAACCAACAGGAAAGTTTCCCACAGCGGGTAGATGACAACATCGACCCGGTGCCCGACGATCATCAGCTGCTGGTGCGCGCCGAAAGCGGCACCATTAACCGCTTTATGTACGTCCTACTACTGCCCACCAGCCGCGCCGACCAGCTCACTAAACCCGACCTGTCACGCTGGAACGGCAAGCTGATCTATTACTTCCGTGGCGGCATCAGTATTGGTTTCCAGCAGGGCAAACTCAGCCTCCAACGCCTGACGCGCGACATGCGCAAAGCGCTGGAGCAAGGCTATGCCGTGGCCTTTTCTACCGCCAACGAAACCGATAACACCTATAACATCCGACTGCAGGAAGACACCGCACTACGGGTAAAACGTCAGTTTGTCGCCCGTTACGGCGAACCGGCATTTACCATTGGTATCGGTGGTTCCGGCGGTGGGCTACAGCAGAACCTGTTTGCCCAAAACCAGCCGGGCATTATCGACGGCGGTGTCGCCCTGATTGCCTACCCGGATATGGTCACCCAGATTCACTACACCTTGGATTGTGAGCTGCTGGAGTACTATTTTGACCACCTTGCCAGCGATACCGGTTTCTGGCGTGATCCGGCTCACCGCCAGGCGGTATCCGGCCTGAGCGTCAACAATGAGCGTCGCCCACGTCTCAGCTGGCTGAGCGATATTGCCCAACTGTTGCGTCTGGAGTGGCCAGACCCGACGCCACCGGCCTCGGAATGCAACAGCGGCTGGCGCGGTTCGGTACCGCTGGTCAACAATCCGCATTTTCACAGTGACTACCACCGCTTTGCGCGCTCGGTTCGCGAACGCACTTACTGGACTCACTGGCAGGATAACCGCGATATCTATGGCACCGACGATAGCGGCCGTGCACCGTCACCCTGGAGTAACGACGGCGTGCAATATGGTCTGCAGGCGCTGAAAAACGACACCATCAGCATGGCGCAATTTCTGGAACTGAACCGCCGCGTCGGCTCCTGGCTGCCAGCACAGGACATGACCGAAGAACGTTACTGGCACGTCAGCGGCGATTCGCGGCTGTATCGTTTCACCCCCTACGGCGAGCACAATATGACCCATCATGGTGTTAACAGCACCTCCCCGGAACAGCCTGCACCGCGCTTTAACGGCAGTACCGCCGCCGCAACGGCGGCCTATCAATCGGGCAATGTGTTTATGGGGAAACTAAACATTCCGGTGATGGACGTGCGCATGTACCTCGATCATCAACTGAATATCCACCATACCTGGGCGGCCTTATCGACCCGTCAGCGGCTGCTGAACGCCGGCACCGATATCCGCCTGCAACCGATCTGGATTTCACAAAAACCCTATAACCCGATGTGGGATGCCATTGCTGTGATGGACCAGTGGCTTACCCGCGCAGCGCTCAGCAACGGTGATCTGATCAGCGCCCGACCACCAGCTGCCACCGACCGCTGCCTGAGCAGTGAAGGCGATGTGATCTACGAAGGCGAACAGGTCTGGGATGGTCGCTGGAACCAGCAACCCGACGGCAACTGTACGCGGCTGATGCCGTTTAATCAGGGCAGCCGGCAGATTGCCGGAGAATCCATTGCCGGTAATACCTTTCAGTGTGCATTGATTCCGGTTGAGCAGGCCATTATTGAAGGCTTTTACGGTGATATCGACGCCTCCCCCTACCGCCAGCAACTGCAGACCATTTTCCCCAACGGCGTTTGTGATTACCGCCAGCCAGATCGTGCATTGCCTCCGGAACTGGTGCAGGAGCTGAAAACAGCGACGAGCCAGAACATACCGGCGCAATAAAAAAGGCATCTGTCGGCGCAATAAAAAAGCACCTCTCGGCGCAATGAAAAATTGGCATTCGCGCGCCGGCACCTTATCCTCCATTCAGTACTTTCTTCCGAAGCGCGCTGGCGAAAGCGGCTCTCCGCGAGCCGTTCTCCGCAAGCAGCAATCCGCAAGCAACCCAGGCGCGCTGTCAGGATACCGTTCTATAAGGATATAACGATGCGCACGCCGCTTATTGCCCGCCCGATTCACACTGTTTCCCCAACGCCAAAGCGGCGCCAGCAACAAGCTTTCGCTCTGCCGCGCTTTGTGAAAATTCTGCTGATTCTGGGTGTTCTGATCACGCTGCTGGTAACCGCTGGCTGGTACTGGGCAACCGCTTATATCAGTGACAAGCTGGATCTGAACCCGGCCGAACCACCGGTACTGAGCACACCACCGGGAAGCAAAGTCGCCAACTGGCCGGCTTATCATGGTGCCCATCCGAAAGATCTGATCCGCCCGGCGGAAACCTTCGCGTTTCCGATCCAATGGGGGCAAACCGGTCCGGCCGAAGCCTTATTTGCCGGCCCTAAACAATACCCTTTTATGTGCCAGACGCTGGATTCTGAACTGGGCCAGCCGCTGGTTGATAATCAGCTCGGTTATGGCACCGCCGTCAGCGATAACAGCGGCAATATTGTCGGTTACAGCCAGGACTGTGGACTGCCGACCCGACTGCATTATCTCGGTTACCGTGACGGCGAGTTTTTCCGCAGCGACGAACAACTCCCCCCGGCCGCCGACAATGAAGAGCTGTTAATCCGGGCCGAAAGCGGAACCATTAATCGCTTTATTTATGTGCTGCTGATGCCCACCAGCCATAACGATCAGCGCGACCAGCCGGATGTATCACGCTGGAACGGCAAAGCGATTTATCATTTTAAAGGCGCCATCGGTATTGGTTTTCAGCAAGGCCAGGCGCGCTTTAAACGCTTATTAAAAGACATGCGCCCGGCGCTGGAGCAAGGCTATGCGGTGCTCTATTCCACCGGCACAGAGACCGACAACCACTACAATATCTGGCTGCAGGAAGACACCGCCCTGCGCGTTAAGCAGCAATTTATTGCCCGTTTTGGCGAACCGCAATACACCATCGGTATGGGTGATTCCGGTGGCGGCCTGCAACAATATTTAATCAGCCAGAACCATCCGCAGGTGGATAACGACCAGGGCAAAAAGCAACGTATTATCGACGGCGGCGTGGCGATCATTCCCTACCCGGACATGGTGACGCAGATTACCTACGGCCTCGATTGCGAGCTGCTGGAATATTATTTTGACCATTTATCTGCCGACCGTACGTTCTGGCAAAAAGCCGAACGCCGCAGCTGGATTGAAGGGCTGGCCTACAACACCGAATTCAAACCGCGACTGGATATTCTTGCCGATATTGCAAGCGTGTTACGGCTGGAAAAGCCACCGGTTCATCAGGGTGCTACCGAATGCAGCTACAGCTGGCGCGGTTCTGCCCAGCTGGTGAATAACCCGACCTTTAACAGCCATTACCCGCGTTACAGCGAACAGGTTAACCGCGAAAACTTCTGGACCCACTGGCAGGACAACCGCGACTTTTACGGCACCGACCGCTTTGGCCGCGCCGAAGTACCGGCCAGTAACGTGGGTGTGCAATACGGTTTAAATGCCTGGAAAGAAGGCAATATCAGCGCCGCACAATTCCTTGATCTGAACGCTAAAGTCGGCAGCTGGAACGCACAAAAAGACATGCAGCCGGAACATTACTGGCTGATCAGCGGCGACGATTCCCTGCGCAAATACAGCCCCTATGGTGAACAGAATATGAGCCATAACGGCAAGGCAGAAAAACTGGCAGCGCGCATTCCCGGCAGTTTAGCCGCCGCCAAAGGAGCGTATCAGTCGGGCAATGTGTTCCTCGGCAAACTGGATATTCCGATTATTGATGTGCGCCCGTATAAAGATCCGATTCTGGACATCCATCACAGCTGGTCGGCGATATCCAGCCGCGCGCGGATTCTGGATTTTAATCAGGGTAAAAACCCCAACCAGAGCATCTGGATCAGCGGCGCACAATACGATGCACGCTGGGATGCCTTTGATGCCATGGTGCGCTGGCTCGATGCCCGCGCCACAGGAGTCATACCAGGTAATGAGGCACCTGAAAGTATTGTGGCTGCGGAGTTTGCCAGCGACCGCTGTCTGGATAATAACGGCAACATCATTGCCAGTGGGCACGGCGTCTGGGATGGACGCTGGAATGGCAAAGACGATGGTCGCTGTACGCAGCAATATCCGTTCTTTCAGAGCAGCCGTCAGGCCGCCGGTGATAACAGCACGGCCAGCGTTTTATTCTGCCATCTGGTCAGCGTAAAAGACGCCATCGAATCCGGTGTCTACGCGCCGCTGGATGCCAGCCCTTATCAGACGCAGCTGGAAACCCTATTCCCCGATGGCGTCTGTGATTACCGCCAAGGCGACATGGCCAAAACCTGGTAAAAAAGAAACCGGCTAAAAAAGAAATTCCGCATGTTAAGACAATAAAAAACGCCGCGTCTGATAGTCAGACGCGGCGTTTTTTATGTGTCGCTTTTATCTGCTGTTTTTATCTGCCGTTGTTAAAACCGATCAGAAAAAATCAGGCTTTAACCTTCGGCAGACGCTCCAGCGCAGCATCGATTTCCGACTGCGGATAATCGTAGTCTTCCAGCTGCTGCGTAAAGTACTTGTCGTACGACACCATATCGAAGTGGCCATGACCTGACAGGTTAAAGAACAGGGTTTTGGCTTCGCCGGATTCTTTGCAGCGCAGGGCTTCATCGATACAGGCACGGATAGCATGGTTGGATTCCGGTGCCGGAATAATGCCTTCAGCGCGGGCAAACTGCACACCGGCTTCGAAGGTCGCGATCTGCGGTACCGATACGGCTTCAATCAGCTTCTCATGGTACATCTGCGAGACCAGAGCCGAGGCGCCGTGGTAACGCAGACCACCGGCATGAATGCCCGGCGGCATAAAGTCATGGCCCAGGGTGTACTGCAATGTCATTGGCGTATGACCGGCAGTGTCGCCGAAATCGTAGGCGTAATGACCCTTGGTCAGACTCGGACAGGAGCTTGGCTCAACCGCCACCAGACGCACCGCTTTGCCGCCTGCCGCTTCATCGGCGTAGAACGGGAAGGCCACACCACCGAAGTTAGAACCACCACCACAAGGTGCAAAGATCATATCCGGGTAATCGCCGACCATTTCAAACTGCTTTTTCGCTTCCAGACCAATCACGGTCTGGTGCAGCAGAACGTGGTTCAGCACCGAGCCCAGCGAGTATTTGGTGTCGTCGCGGCTTGCTGCTTCTTCCACCGCCTCGGAAATCGCGATACCCAGTGAGCCCTGATTATCCGGATCTTCGGCCAGAATACGGCGACCGGTTTCGGTCAGATTGGTCGGGCTGGCCAGCACTTCCCCCCCCCAGGTCTGCATCATCGAACGGCGGAATGGCTTCTGGTTGTAGCTCACCTTCACCATATAAACGCGCACATCGATGCCGAACATCTGACCGGCCAGTGACAGCGACGAGCCCCACTGGCCCGCACCGGTTTCGGTGGTCAGGCGGTTAATACCGGCAACCTTGTTGTAGTACGCCTGCGGAATCGCGGAGTTCAGTTTGTGTGAACCGGCCGCACTCACCCCTTCGTACTTGTAGTAAATTTTGCACGGTGTACCCAGCGCTTCTTCCAGACGGTGAGCGCGGAACATCGGCGTCGGACGCCATTGCTGGTAAATCTCACGCACCGGCTCCGGAATTTCGATCCAGCGCTGGGCAGACACTTCCTGCTCAATGATGTTGTCAGCAAAAATGGCCGACATAGCCGATGGGTCCATCGGCAAACCGTCCGGGCCCATAGGCGGCGCCGGAGGATTCTTCAGGTCAGCGACCACGTTGTACCAGTGCTTCGGAATCTCGGTTTCCGGCAACAGAATTTTGGTTTGTTTCATTATTGTTGTCTCTGGATGTCTGTCTCTGGGCCTGCACTCATCAGATAAGTGCGGCCGGTTAGCGGCGAATACGTTTTTTGTCAGGACCCCGCATGTGCGGGAAAAACCACAGCCTGACAAAAAACTCAGCAAAACGCGGACTCTAGCCGATTACCGCCCCGGCCTCAATGACGCAGCTCAGGCCAGAACGAAAAGAGCGTTCAGCCAGCCACCACCGACCAGCAACAGTAACCAGAGTATCAGCCCAAGCAAAACGGGTTTCATGCCTGCCGCCACCATGCCCTGCCAGCGGGTATTCAGTCCCAGCGCCACCATCGCCAGCATCAGACACCAGACGGAGGCTTTTGCGGCCAGCTCCGTCAGCCAGAGCGGCAATGGCAGCACGCTGTTAAGCACAATCACCGCGACAAAGCCCAGCACAAATCCGGGAACCGGCAGCCGTTTTGGCGCTGCAGCAGTCTGCGGCTGAAGGTTCTTCTCCGTATCCGCGACAGGCCGGCGCAGCAACCACTGCCCGAGCAGTAATAATGTCGGTGCCAGCAGCGCCACCCGTAACAGCTTCACGATCAATGCATTCTGCTGGGTGGCCGGGTCGAGAACATCGGTCGCCGCCACCGCCTGAGCGACTTCATGCACGGTACTGCCGATGTACAGGCCGGCGCTGTTGCTGTCCAGCCCGAACCACTGACACAGCAGCGGATACAACAGCACACTTAAGGTACCGAATAACGCGACCAGCGCGACGGCTATCGCCAGCTGCTGTTCTGCGCTGTGTTCTGTGCCCTGCCCTGTGCCTTCAACGGCATCCGCTTGTGTTCGTTCACCTAACAGAGGAGCAGTAGCCATAATGGCCGCCGCACCACAGACCGCACTGCCAATCGCAATCAGAATACTCAGCCGCAGCGGCAGCTTCAGCCAGCACTGGCCCAGCCAGATTCCTATACTCAACACAGCGGCAATGGTGACAACATCCACCAGCAACGCCTGCCAGCCCACCCCCCACAACTGTTCCAGTGTCAGCTGAAAACCAAACAGCACGATGCCTGTTTTCAGTAACACCTGCTGACTGAAACGGCGGACTTTCAGCCCCCCTTTGGCATATTCCTGAGTGGCGTTGCCCAGGAAACGCGGCGCCAGCGTACTGGCAATCAGTATCCCCAGCAGAATACTCAGCGGCAGACTGCCAATCCCCCAGTGTTTCAGCTGCGGCAGACCTGCCAGCCACTGACATACCAGTGCCAGAAGCAATATCAGCATCAGGGTAGGAAAGGCTCCCTGCCAGTGTCCCTTGTTTGCTACAGCGCCGTAAGCGCGTGGAAAACGTCTGGCTGCAGCCGCCAGTGGCATGTCACCTGCTCTCATCTTTCTGCCCTGCCTTACTTATTTCGTATTAGCATAAGCTTATGCACTTATTTCTTTACTGAGAAACTGATAAAACCGCAATAACTATCCTGATTTACCGAACAAGACACAGAGATGCATATTCGTTGTATCACCCAGCCTTGAAAAGCTGCAGCTGCCCCCCACATTTGCACCATAAGCCGAACAGTTAAGGGTCGATATGAGCGACGAAAATCACGAATTTATCAGCAGAGAAGAAGGCGCAGGGGCATTAGCACTGGCCGATGATGTGCTGCCGGAAACATTGCACATTCTGCCGGTTAATGGCCGTCCGTTTTTCCCGGCACAGGTACAGCCGGTCATCGTCGATGAGAAAGTCTGGGGCGCAACCCTGAAACGCGTTGCCGATTCCCAACATAAATTACTGGGCCTGTCGTTTGTCGACGACAAAGCCGTTGATGAAGTACCTGCACCGGAGCGCATCCCGGATATCGGTTGTGTGGTGCGTATTCACCGCATTCAGGCCGAAGACGGCCGCATTCAGTTTATTGCCCAGGGAATCCGCCGCTTCCGTATCCGCGAATGGCTCAGCACAAGTGTGCCGATGCAGGCACGGGTTCAATATCCGCAACGCAGCACGGATTTCACTGATGAAATCAAGGCCTACGCCATGGCCATTATTAATGCCATTAAAGAGCTGGTGGCGATTAATCCGCTGTACTCCGAAGAGCTGAAAAACTACCTCAACCATTTCAGCCCGAATGACCCGTCCCCGCTAACCGATTTTGCGGCCGCCATTACCACCGCCGAAGGCAAGGCCTTACAAAGTGTGCTGGCGACCCTGCCCCTGCAGAAACGCATGGAAAAAACCCTGGTGCTGCTGAAAAAAGAAGTGGAAGTGGCGCGCCTGCAGGCTGAAATTAATAAGACCGTTAACGAAGATATCAGCAAACACCAGCGTGATTTTTTCCTGAAACAACAGTTAAAAACCATCCAGAAAGAACTGGGGCTGGCAAAGGACGATAAAACCGCTGAAATTGATGAATTTGTGCAACGACTGGAAGGCAAAGACATTCCGGCGGCGGCGCGCAAACGCATTGATGAAGAACTGCACAAGCTGAAAATGCTTGAGACCGGCTCGCCGGAATACAGCGTGACCCGTAATTATCTCGACTGGGCAACGTCGGTGCCATGGGGTGTGTATTCCACCGATGCGTTCGATCTGAGCCACGCCCGCGAAGTGCTGGATGCGCACCACGCCGGACTGGATGACGTTAAACAGCGCATTATGGAATTTCTGGCGGTTGGTACGTTTAAGCAGGAAATATCCGGCTCCATTATGTTGCTGGCAGGCCCACCGGGAGTGGGTAAAACCTCTATTGGCCGTTCGGTGGCCGACGCGCTGGGGAGGAAGTTTTATCGTTTCAGTGTTGGCGGCATGCGCGATGAGGCCGAAATTAAAGGCCACCGCCGCACCTATATCGGTGCCTTGCCGGGTAAATTAATTCAGGCCTTAAAAGATGTCGAAGTGGCTAACCCGGTGATTATGCTCGATGAAATCGACAAGCTGGGAGCGTCGTATCAGGGTGATCCGGCCTCTGCCCTGCTGGAAGTACTGGACCCGGAGCAGAATAAAGAATTCCTCGACCATTACCTCGATCTGCGTGTGGATTTATCCAAAGTGCTGTTTATCTGTACCGCCAACCAGCTGGATACCATTCCGGCACCGTTGCTCGACCGTATGGATACCATTCGCTTATCGGGTTATATCGCCGAAGAAAAACTCGCCATTGCCAAGAGCCATTTATGGCCCCGTGTACTGGAACGCCATGGCCTGAAAAAAACCCAGGTCAAAATCAGTGACAGTACGCTGAAAAGCATTATTGAAGGGTATGCCCGCGAATCCGGCGTGCGTAATCTGGAAAAGCTGCTGCAGCAGATCGCGCGTAAAGCGGTGGTACAATTACTGGAAAACCCCAAAGCTAAAATTTCGGTAACCAATAAAGACCTGAGTGATTACCTCGGCGCTCCGGCCTTCCGTGCCGAACGTATTTTAAGCGGTGTCGGCGTCGTAACCGGTCTGGCCTGGACGTCGATGGGAGGCGCAACACTGCCTATTGAAGCCGCCGTTGTGCACCAGCAGAACCGTGGTTTTAAACTCACCGGTAAGCTTGGCGATGTGATGAAAGAGTCCGCCGAAATCGCCTACAGCTATACCGCAGGCCATGCGGCTGACTTTGGCGGTGATCCGGATTTCTTTAATGAACGCTTTTTGCACCTGCACGTACCGGAAGGCGCAACACCAAAAGACGGCCCCAGTGCCGGGGTTACCATGACCACGGCATTAATGTCGTTAATGCTGAATAAACGCATCAAACGCAATCTGGCCATGACCGGAGAATTAACCCTGACCGGACAGGTATTACCGGTCGGTGGTATCCGCGAAAAAGTCATTGCCGCGCGCCGCTCTAAAATCATGGAAGTGATTTTACCGGAAGCCAACCGCCGCGATTATGAAGAGTTACCGGAACATATCCGTAAAGGTATGACCGCACACTTCGCAGAGAAATACGCCGATGTATTTGAGGTTGTGTTTGGTTAAAACAGAGAAACGTTAAATCAGCAAGATTTTACAACAGGGTATTTCGGTTCGCGGGCATGGCCCGCTCCTACGAATGCGCTCCGATTATTCAAAGAATATTCTACGAACATGCCTATATAACCCGTAGGAGCGGGCCATGCCGCGATGATGTAAATATTCCAAAAAATCGGTTGATGTACGTGAAAGTGTCAATGTCCCGTAGGAGCAGGCCATGCCCACGATGATGTAAATATTCCAAAGAAGCGGTTCATGTCCGTGAAAGGGAAAATGTCCCGTAGGAGCAGGCCATGCCCGCGATGATGTAAATATTACAAAGAAGCGGTTCATGTCCGAGAAAGTGTCCCGTAGGAGCGGGCCATGCCCGCGATATTTTTTGTTGCTTTTTCGTTATTTAATCAACTGAATCAGTTGTTTAAATACCGGCCCTTCAGCCTGTTTCTGCAATTCAAACAACGCCATTTCGACGGAGGTTAATTGTGCACCCATGCTGTGCATTTTGCGGATGGCCAGTTCTTTATTGGCTTGTGTGCGCGAGCTGACGCCATCGGTTACCAGGTGCACGCCATATTTCTGCGCTAATAAATCCCCAACGGTCTGATAAACACACACATGAGCTTCCAGCCCGGCCACCAGCCACTGGCTGATTTTCTGCTCTTTCACCGCTTTGGCGATGGTCGGTTCCTGCATGCCGCTGAAGGTTGATTTAACCAGCGCCTCTCCTGGCAACACTTCGCGCAATTCCGGACGTGTTGTACCCAGTTTATCCGGCAGCTGTTCCATCCAGATTATGGGTAATTCAAGCAGATTTGCGCCCTGAATCAGCAACCGTAACTGGGCAAATAACGCACTGCTTTCATGCATTTGTTCAGATAATTTACCCTGTACATCGACGATCATTAAGCCGGTTGTTTCTTTATTCAGCATCGGATGCCTCCAGTAAAACCGCCGCTACATCAGCGGCGGATAAGCAAAGCGTTAAGGTCGGACTGCGATGGCATAAACCAGTAAGCACCGGTTAAGGCCGTCGAGTATTTCATCAGATGATCACTGTAACCATCGCCACTGTTCCCCAACATACGTTCAAGCTGCACGCTGATACGGCGCAGGTTGCAGGCGAAGGCGAGAAAATACAGGCCATGTTCTTCCGCGCCACCGTAAGGCGTACTGCGGCGATAGATTTTCTGCCCGACACCGTCAATTTTGACATCGGTACGGCTGACATGGGAGGTGGGTGGCATAGCATCGCCTTCCAGCTCCACATTGTCTTGCTTCGTGCGGCCAATCACCTGCTCCTGCTCATGCACACTGAGTTGGTTAAATGCCTGTAAATGATGACGCCATTTTTGTGAAAACACATACGAGCCACCGGCGCCTGTTTCGCCCTCAGGAATCACCGCAGCATCCAGACGCTTGTCGCCTTTTGGGTTGGCAGTACCATCAACAAAGCCCGTCAGATCGCGCGCCTCACGATTTTTAAAACCGTTTAAATCCAATAACGTTGCGGCAACATCACGCATGGCCTCATGCACCTGTAAAACCGCATTCATGACTTCGCCCTGATCTTCACCATGAATCCAGAAAAACACATCGCGCTGAGTGGCCGGCATGGTGTAACTGTTATTGCCGCGTAATTCGCCGAAAGACTGTAAATCCACTGGATGCCACGCGGGCTGCAGACGCTGCCAGGCATCGGCGCCAAAGGCTACGGCAATATAAACCTCCGGCCGCGACTGGCGGGCACGATCCAATGCGGCGCAGATTTCGGCGGCATCAGCATCCGGATGCAGGTTCATTTCCAGATAATGTGCGCTGCGGCCAGGTTCGGCCAACAGGCCAGGCTGTGGAATCAATGATTGTGAGTGAGTTGACGATGACACTGAGATAATCCATGACAAAGTGAATTGTCACTATAACAAAGCGTCTGGCGGATAAGAAATGCTGCTTAAGCAATGCCCTGAGCGGTTCTCTCTGATCTGACCGGTTCTTTGATTTAATCGGCCAGGTCTGATTTATGCGCACTGGCGGAGTTTATTCGAGCATCGCCCTGATATCCGTCTGCTGCAGCCAATCAGCCATAAGCTCCGGCCGCATCGGCCGACTGAACAAATACCCCTGAATACAACAGCAACCGAGCTCCCGCAACATCTCCAGCTGATCGTGATTTTCCACACCTTCGGCGGTTACACGCAGATGAAGCACCTGACATAACGCCATAATTGCGCGACAGATTTCGATGTCATTGGCATCCTGTGGCAAATCACGGACAAATGAACGGTCAATTTTCACCCGGTCAAACGGCAGCTCTTTCAGGCGGCTGAGCGAAGAGTAACCCGTACCAAAATCATCAATCGCCAAACCCACGCCGGACTTACGGATATGCTCCAGTTGGCGCAATACATGATCATTGGCCTGCAAAGCGGTTTCGGTAATTTCCAGCTCAATCTGTGCCGCAGGAATATTAAATTCCGTCAGAGTTGCCGTCAGAAGTTCACTGAAGCTGCTGTCGGTCAGCTGACGGGCGGAGACATTAACCGAGACCACCAGCTCCGGGACACCGGCGTCCATCCAACGACGCAATTCACGGCAGCTTTCGCGCAACACCCAGGCGCCAATATCAACAATGGCGTCGCTTTGTTCAGCGATCGGAATAAAACGATCGGGAGGAATCATGCCCAGTTCATCGTGATACCAGCGGCACAATGCTTCAACGCCATAAACCCGGGCACTGTGCAGGTCAACCAATGGTTGAAACTCCACCGCCAGCTCGCCCTTACGGATGGCCTGTTTAAGATTGCGTTCAATCCGCAGGCGTTCGTTAAATTCCATTGCCAGGGCAAAATCATAAATGCAGTAGCGGTTTTTACCCCGCCGCTTGGCTTCAAACAGTGCCGTATCCGCGGCTTTTAATAATTCTTCATATTCCTGTACCGATGGCCGTGACATGACGATGCCGATACTGGCAGAAACCTCGACTTTTTCCCGACTTAATGTCACCGGCTCCTGCACCGCCAACAGCAATTTTTCAGCCACCACTTTCAGGTTATCTTCATGCTCTACGCCGGTCAGAACGATCACAAATTCATCACCGCCGATGCGCACCACCGTATCTTCTTCACGGATGGATTGTTTAAAGCGGTCAGCCATCACACGCAGTAATAAATCACCTTCTGAATGACCCAGGGTATCGTTAATTAATTTAAAGCCGTCCAGATCCAGATAGAGGACGCCGACATTACCCTGCGCTTCGGTTCTGTCGGCCAGCGCCTCCCGCACAACCTGTTCCAGACGCACACGATTACCCACGCCGGTCAGAGCATCCATATACGCCAGCGTTGCAAGATTTTTTTCTGCCCGGCGCAGTTCAGCGATATCAGAAAAAGTGATCACAAAGTTCTGTAATTCGCCGTCATCATTTAAAACGGTACAGACATGTTCCCAGGCGGGGAAAAACTCACCGCTTTTGCGCTGACAGGCTATTTCCCCACTCCAGTGCCCCTGCGCATCGCTGACCAGTCGCGGATAAAACTGATCACTGTGACGGCGCGCATGGAGAAATTCGTCCGGATTTTTGCCGCGAACATCTTCCTGTGAGTAGCCAGTGATATGACTGAATGCCGGATTTACATTCAGTACCCGTCGTTGGCTATCCGTAATCAGAATGCCTTCCGAGGTGGAATTAAATACCGCATTTGCCTGGCGCAATTGCTCGTCGGCCAAATACCGTTCATGCACATCATGCAACACACCAATGACGCGCCGATCGCCGTTTTCCCAGCGGAATAAGCTGGCAAATAATTCAACCCAACGGTACTCATTGCCTTCATGTTTACTGAAACGTACCGGCTGCTGAAAACGATGATGGCTGGTTATCTGCTGGCGGATTTTATCGCGATCATCCGGATGAATGTTGACCAATAAATCGTCCAGATTTTCTGAAATAAGCTGCGGTGGGTTATGTTGCACGGCCACCTGTAATTCAATATCAGTCTCGGGTGTCCACTCCCAGATACTCATTCTGGCCGCTTCAAGTGCAAGGCGCAGACGCTCTTCAGAGCGCTTTAATTCCAGATCGGCATGATGACGTGTCAGGGCAATACGAATCGCAGCATCGACTTCGCGTTTTTCAAAGGGCTTAACCATATAGCCGTAAGGCAGGCTGTCGCTGGCCTCTTCCAGTGTCTGGTCATCGGTATAAGCAGAAAGGAATAACACCGGAATGCCAAAACGCTGCATGATAATTTTGGCCGCTTCAGTACCCAGCATGGCGGTGTCGAGGTGAATATCCATCAGAATCAGATCAATATCCTGATCCTCTGCTGCGGCAATGGCCGCTTCGCCGTTGCCGACACAGGCCATCACGGTATAGCCCAGATCTTCCAGCGTCAGTTTCAGATCCAGTGCGGTGACTTTCTCGTCTTCAACAATCAGTATCCGGTAAGAGCGCAGAGTGCTATGGCTGTTCATCTGACAATCCTGTGTCACTTATTATTAGTTGAAATACGGCCCCCTCAGTATCCACAACCTCAAGCGTTGCGTGCATCTGCTCGACCAGTCCTGGAATCAATTGAAAACCGAGTGAGTTGGATGCTCCGGGCCTTATGCCTTCAGGTAAGCCGACGCCGTTATCGGCAATGATTAATTGTTTTTGCTGTGGCCCTTCGCTCAGCGTCAGGCGGATCTCTCCGCTGTCGCGATCGGGAAATGCGTGTTTAATCGCATTGGTCACCAGTTCGTTAATCAGCAAACCAAAGGGCAGAGCTACATCCAGGGTCAGATAGCTTTTCTCCTGCTCAGACTCAATCACTAGCTGCACATTACGCATGGCTGAAAAATAACTGCGGCGCAACAGGTCACCCAGCCGGCGCATATAAGAAACCGCCTCTATACGGTCAAAATTTTTCTGCTCGTATAACAGCTGATGAATCAGTGCCATGGCTTTTATCCGCCCCTGGCTTTCAGCAAAATAAGTACGTAATTCCTGTGGCGCACTGCGGGCCTGCAGACTGAGTAAGCTGGATACCACCTGCAGGTTATTTTTTACCCGGTGATGGACTTCGTTTAGTAACGCGGTTTTTTCATTCAGGCTGCGAATAAGATTCTGCTGGATTTGTTTCTGTACGGAGATATCGACAATAGTCGCCAAAATGCGATGACCCTCGGGAAAATCCAGTGGTGTCAGGCCAATTTCAACCGGAAATAAACTGCCATCGTGGCGCCGTGCGTTGAGTTCGCGCATAGCCGCCATTGGCCGAGATTGAGGATCTTTCAGATAACCGCGGCGCAGATCTTCATGAACGCTTTTGACACTGTCGGGCACCAGATCCTCAACCGTCAGCTGCAACAGCTGTTCACTGTCGTAGCCGAACATTTCCGTACTGCGGCGGTTAACCAGATGAATACAGCCTTTTTCATCGACCAGGATCAATCCGTCCTGGGTACTTTCGACCACCCGGCGGAAGCGTTCTTCGCTGTACTTGAGCATATTATCGCCGGCAACCCGCGCGGTAATATCAATGGCCGAAGGAATCAGATAAACAATATCGCCCTGAGCATTTTTCAGTGGTACGAGCATAAAGTCGATGATCATGCGGCTGTCATCGGCGGTACGGATCACCACATCGTAACGAACGGTTTCGCCCTTAACTGCAACCGCCACAGCATCACGCAGTTGCTGCTGAACCTCCGGATCGTAAGACCACCAGAAACAGTCCCAGAATTTTTTACCCAACACGTCGTCCAGCTGAATGCCCGCCGCATCCAGCGGGGCTTTATTGGCATCGATCAGGGTGCCGTCGGGCTCCATAATGCCAACAAAAGACATCAGGCTGTCGATCACGCTGCGCACCAGCGTCGCGGCCTCTTCTTTGGCGCGTTGCAATTCCAGTTCAACGGTATGGTTAACAGCAATGGCCAGAACTCCCAGAACCTGTCCGTCGGCGGCTTTAATCGGACGGTAGGTTGCCAGCCAGTCCGCGCGGCGACCTGGGGTACTGGGGGTTTCTGCGAATATTTCGAGATTGGAGATTTCTTTGCCGTCGCGGATCACCGACAACAGCATCGGCTCCACAACGGAAGCGAGGTTGGGGAAAACCTCACTGACACTGCGTCCCAAATGGGCTTCAACACTCAATCCGTTAAAGCGCGCCAGGATACTGTTGATGGCGCGATAACGCAGGTCACAGTCCAGAATGGCCAGACCAAGCTCAGAATGGCCGAGCAGCGAATCGAGGGCACCTGCTTTAAGGTTCAACAGGGCGAGATCGTCAGTATCTAATGCAGTCGGGGTTGTATCCATACACACCACTATTCTGAGGCCTTATCTCCTGAGCTTAGCGAATTCCGACGCCTTTAATAAGGTTTATTTACTGCATTACTTACAAAAACTTCACTCAATAACCCCGATATTCACGCAGTGAACGCTGCACGGTTTGCCTGCCCTGACGGGCCGTTTCTCACCTCAACTCAGCCGATCCAACAGGTAAAACAGCGAGTGGTAAGGGATTTCCCCGTGGCGGCTGAGGCCAATTTCACAGGTGCGGCTGGTCGAAATGCCCTCCACACAGTGCTCAACCTGAGCTTTCAGCGGCGCCAGCGCCGAGGCGTTCAGTTCCGGCAGCATAAAGCCCTTATCACCGGCAAAGCCGCAGCAGGTAATATCCGCCGGAACCACCACCTGAGTGGAGCATTGCCGTGCCAGCGCAATCAGCTCTTCGCCCAAACCCTGCTTGGTGGTTGAGCAGGTCACGTGCACCGCCACCGGTTCATGGGTCGGCCGGATATCCAGATTCGGCACCAGAAAGCGGTTGGCAAAACGGATCGGATCAAGCAGCTGAATGCGCTCATCCAGCTGTTGTTGCAGGCGGAATACGCAGGGGCTGGTGTCAATCAGTACCGGCAGGCGGCCATTATCGGAGGCTTGCAGCAGCGCCGCGTTAAGCGCCGCGCGCATGGCATCGGCCTGGTCAAAATGGCCTTTGCTTTCCAGCGGCATGCCGCAGCAATGCTGGTCCTGATCCGGCAGCATGGCCAGATGCACCCCGGCTTTCTGCGCCAGATCGAGGGTTACCTGCATCAGGCTGCGCTGGTCATCCTCTTTGGCTCCCGGCCCCATGGTGCGGCTGGCACAACTGGGGAAATACACCACCTGAGTCAGCTCATTCACGCCGTATTCGCACGGATTGAGCTTATCGGCGGCGGTCGGCATGGCATCGTGCCACAACGGTGTGGCACCCAGCGTCAGGGTATTCACCCCTTTCGCCACGGTACTGATCACGCCGTCACCGACCAGATCACGGGTTATGTCCATTAACTGCAACGCGCCACGGCTGGTTTTGCTGACTCCGGCAAAATGCTCCGCCACCCATTGCGCCTTACCGGCGTGTTTTTGATTGCGTTCATGGCGCAGTTTGCGACTTAAATCGCCGGTATTAATGCCGACCGGACAGGCCATGCTGCACAAACCATCGGCGGCGCAGGTATCCACGCCCTGATACTGATAATCATCCAGCAGGGTTTTATAGGCCGGATTTTTACCGTCGCGCTCCTGGCGTTTAAGTTCGCGCATAATCACAATGCGCTGGCGTGGCGTCAGGGTTAAGTTGCGTGATGGACAGACCGGCTCGCAGAAGCCGCATTCGATGCAACGATCAATCAGATCATCCGCTTCGGGAATGGGTTTTAAGTTCTCAATATGGGTGCGCAGGTTGCGGGTTAAAATCACATCCGGATTTAACAGGCCGGCCGGGTCAAAGGCCTGTTTGATCGCCCACATCAGCTCATAAGCCTGACCGCCCCATTCCATCTCAACAAAGGGCGCCATATTGCGTCCGGTGCCGTGTTCGGCTTTGAGCGAGCCATCGTAACGGCCAACCACCAGCACACAGACTTCGTCCATAAAATCGGCATAACGCTGGACTTCCGCCGGATCGGTAAAATTCTGGGTAAAGACAAAATGCAGATTACCGGCCAGCGCGTGGCCAAAAATAATGGCCTCGTCGTAGTGGTATTTTTTAAACAGCGCCTGCAACTCCAGCACCGCAGGCGCCAGATTCTCAACCGGAAAGGCAATATCTTCGATAATGACGGTGGTGCCTTTGGCACGCACCGCACCGACCGCCGGAAATAATCCCTTGCGGATATTCCAGTACAGCTGACAGGTGTTTTTATCGGTGGTAAAGGTTTTCGGCTGCAGGGTATCAAAAGCCTGCAAAGCGGCAGTGGTTTCGCTCAGGCGTTGTTGCAGTTCAGCATCGCTGCCAGCACGTACCTCCACCAGCAAGGCGGCGGCCTGCTCATCAAGGGTGCGTAAGTAGTCCGGCATGCCGGGTTTATCTTCCACGCAGCGCAGACCTGCACGGTCTATTAATTCAACTGCGGCAACCGGTGCCGAGGAAAGAGCGGTCACTGCCTTACTGGTCTGTTCGATGTTGGCAAACAGCAGTAAGGCAGACGCTTTATAAGCGTGCTCTTCGACCGTGTGATAAATCACTTGCGATACAAACCCCAGGGTGCCTTCTGAGCCCACCAGGAGGTGCTGCATAATATCGATCGGATCAGAAAAATCCACCAAAGCGTTAAGACTGTAGCCGGTGGTATTCTTAATTCTGAATTTCTTCACAATGCGTTCATGCAAAGCCGGGGTTGCCAGCACCTGTGTGCGTAAATCAGCCAGCTGTTGCAACAGGCTGGCATGGCTTTGGCGGAATGCATTTTTCGAGGCTTCATCGGCGGTATCCAGCACCGTACCATCGGCCAGAATCAGACGCATAGAGGCCAGTGTCTGATAAGAATTCTGCGCCGTACCACAACACATACCGGAAGCGTTATTGGCGATAATTCCACCAATTTTGCAGGTATTGATCGACGCCGGGTCTGGGCCGATTTTACGCGCAAAAGGCGCCAGCAACTGATTGGCACGGGCACCAATAACCCCCGGCTCCACCTGCAACTGCGCACCATTATTTAATACTGCGGCTTTATTCCAGCCATTGCCCAAACGCACCAGCACACCATCGGTCACGGCCTGACCGGACAGACTGGTGCCCGCCGCACGAAAGGTTAAATGCACTTTATATTTGTGCGCCAGCTCCAGTACCTTCTGTACCTCCTGCTCATTAATAACCGTGACGACCAGTTTGGGAATCAGGCGATAAAAGCTGGCGTCGGTACCAAAGGCCAGAGTGCGTAACGGATCGGAAATAATGCGTTCGTCGGCAATAAAAGGCGCCAGATCCTGCGCAAAGTGGTGAAAAGCGTCGTTCATATCAGGCATCCGTTAACAGCAAGACAATCAATTCTTTTGGTCCGTGGGCACCATAAGCCAGGGTCTGCTGAATATCGGCGGTCTTACTTGGCCCGGAAATCAACAACACATTAGTCGGCAACTGCGCCGGTAATTTCTGTGCCTGCACCAGGGTTAAAAAACTCGCCGTAATCGCCGAGGCATTGAGCAGAATAATATTCAGCGGTGGTACCAGCGACAGCGCCCGTGGTTCCTGCGGACCGGTTTCGACCAGCAGCGAACCGGTTTCCGCCAGACCCGCCGACGCCACACTGAAGCCTGCGTCCGCAGCGGTAAACAACTCCTCTTTGCTTAACGGCTCGGTCAGCAGTGATGCATCAACCGCAGCGGCCTGATGTTCTGCCAACGCATTAAGCAATACTTGGCCCTGCTCATGCTCACCGCTGAGCAGGCGTTTAACACCGCGCGCTGTCAGTTGTTGTGCAAGCTCTGTGGCCCAGCTGGCCGTTGTGGTTTCAATGACTTCGGCATGGTTATCCAGTAAGTTCTGTTTAAAGCTGGCCAGCCATTCGCTTTGTGCCAGTTGTGTCCAGCCGGCGGCATGCTCCGCCTGAATACCTGTGGTTTGGCTTCTATTTCCAGGCTTCTGGCCAGGGTTTTGGGCCGGCGTCTGGCTGGCATACAGCCGCTGTAAAATACGCTCACGACTGTTCATGCATTATCTCCGCGTTTATCGGCAGTGTTGTTCTGATACTGGCCAGCCACACCCCGGGCTTTGGCTAATTCGTGCAGGCTGCGGCGCGCCGGTTGTGGCGTGCTGCGCGAATCGGTCCAGGGGGATAACAGTGCCGCAGCGGCTTTGCTGCGGAACAGGCCGCGACCGCGGGTCATCGCTGTGGTCATGATGCGGTACAGCGGCGCAAAACGATGGGTCAGCGCCCAGCCGCGCCAGATTAAACTTTCGCCCAGCGTACGCTTGGCACCCCGCCCCATCACTTCCTGTACGGCAGTGGCAGTGGCAGTGGAAACCGCGGCGGCATCGGTAAATTGCGGACTGACGGCTTCCGCGCGCAATTCACGGATTAATTCCGGCAAAGGAATGCGTACCGGACAGGCCTCACCACAGGCGCCATTTAATGAGCAGGCGCTGAGCATATCGCCGTGTTTTTCTAATCCGGCAATCTGCGGTGTCACCACCTGACCAATCGGCCCCGGATACGTCGAGCCGTAAGCATGGCCGCCAACCCGCGCATAAACCGGGCAATGATTCATACAGGCACCACAGCGAATACACTGCAGCGTCGGTTTTAACACCGGATGGCTGAAAATACGCGAGCGGCCATTATCCACCAGTACCAGATGCACCTGTTCCGGGCCGTCCAGCTCACCGGCTTTTTTCGGCCCGGAAATCATATTGAAATAGGTGCTGATTTTTTGTCCGGTTGCCGAGCGGGTTAACAGTGTCAGTAATTCCGGCACATGGGAAAAATCTTCCACCACTTTTTCAATACCGGTGACGGCAATGTGCAGCTTCGGCATGGTGGTGGTCATACGGCCATTGCCTTCGTTTTCCACCAGACACAGCGTGCCGGTATTGGCCACGGCCATATTCACGCCGGAAATACCGGCATCGGCGCGCATAAATTTATCGCGCAGAATAGCGCGGGCATTGCCGATTAATTCGTCAACGTCTTCGGTATAAGGCACCTGCGAACCATCGCTGGTCTGGGCACGGGCGTGCATCAGCCTGGCAATCTGTGCCTTATTTTTATGGATGGCCGGCATAATAATATGCGATGGCGTTTCACCCGCCAGCTGCACCAGATATTCGCCCATATCACTTTCCAGACACTCAATACCCCGTGCCTCAAGAAAATGATTGAGTTCTATTTCTTCCGTCACCATGGATTTACCTTTCACCACGGTGCGGGCGTTATTCGCCGTTAAAATATCGTGAATAATAGTGCAGGCTTCATCAGCGGTTTCGGCCCAGTGCACCTGAACACCATTGGCGGTCAGATTTTTTTCCAGCCGCTCCAGTAACTCCGGCAAATTGGCCAGACTGTGCTGACGAATGGCTTCGCCACGGTCACGTAACGCAGACAACGCGCCTTCATCGGGAAACACGGCTTTGCGTTTGCCCATTAAAAAATCGGAAGCACCGCGAAAGCTTTTACGTAAGGCTTCGTTTTCCAGTGCCATTTTGGCACGTACTTTAAAATGACGTTGCTGCAGCTCGTTAAATTCGCGCTGCTCGACGTTCAACTCCTGCTGCAACTGTTCGATATTGATATGCATGCTGTCGGAGGCAATTTTCTGGCTCATGCTTTATCTCCGCTTTTCTTGTTGTATTGCTGGCTGCGCTTCTGGCCAACCTGAAAGGGATCATTACCATTCAGGCGCGTATACAACAGCGAGGCCAGATGCTGAACCGGCAACGCCCTCTCCTGCCTATCAAGAGTGCCACTGATGTTCATCAGGCAACCACAGTCACCACTGACCAGCCGCTGACAACCGGTGGCGGCAATCGCATTGGCTTTATCCGCCGCCATCGCCGCTGAAATATCGCCCTGCTTCACCGCAAAGGTGCCGCCAAAACCGCAGCATTCTGCCACCCGTTCCGGCTCAACGACCTGTACACCGGGCAGGTTTTCCACCAGCGCTTTATGCTCCGCCGCCACACCCATGCCACGACGGGCCGAACAGGAGGTATGCAGCGCCACGGTTAGCGGCGACTGATCTTCTGCCTGCGCCAGCTGTTGCTCCAGCTGCAGAACGTTCACCATAAATTCACTGAACTCATAACTGCGTGCCGCCAGCGCAATGGCAGCCGCCTCTTCCGGCTGACCGGCAAACAGCTTCGGATATTCTTTGTGCACCATGCCGGCACAGGAGCCCATCATCACCACCACAGGAATATCGGCGGCAAAGGCCTGCAGCTGAGTGCGGGCGACAGCACGCGCCTGCTCGTCGTAGCCGGAGTTATACGCCGGCTGGCCGCAACAGCTCTGGCTTTGCGGAAATATCACCTCGATACCGGCATGCTGCAGCAGCGCAATCGCATCCATTCCGGCTTCAGGATAAAAGCTGTCGACCAGACAAGTGCCCAGCAGATAAACCGCTTCTGGTTTAGGCGGATACACCCGCTGATGGCGGCTGGCTGCCACTGTTGTGTTGTGTTGTGTCATTGCGCTATCACCGCTGTCGGCTGTGAAGGTGGGCTGATGGGCATTATCAATTCTTTCAAATTGGTATTACCAATTACCCACTTATAGTTAGTCGCAATAAATTACCGCCGCCCCCGCTCAGGGTCAAACCCTTTATGTCGTATATAGCCCTTTGTAATATCGACATTGGTCGCATAAAAAAACAGACCAATTTCCCGCATCAGGCCTGACAAGCAGTGTAACCTTCAGATAGAATTGGCCTTACCTTTTAACAAGCTAAAAAAATCCAGTGGGTATTCCATGAGTGACGAACCGATCCGCGCCAGCAAGATTTCCGACATTATTGCCAAGCGTCTGGAAGCCATGATTCTGGAAGGCAGCCTGGTGCCCGGCCAGAAAATGCCGCCGGAGCGCGAACTGGCACAGCAGTTTGAAGTGTCGCGGCCATCACTGCGCGAAGCTCTGCATAAACTCGAAGCCAAAGGTCTGGTCACCCGTAAACAGGGCGGCGGCACCTTTGTTTCAGCCGAAATCGGCTTGTCCTTTGTTGATCCGCTGATGCAGTTATTTCAGACCCACAGCGAATTTAATTACGACCTGCTGGAGTTCCGCCACGCGCTGGAAGAAGTTGCGGCCCACTACGCCGCCCTGCGCGCCACGGAGACGGACCGGGAAATTATTGAACGGCGCTATAACGAATGGCTCGACGGCCATGTGCAGCGCATTGGCCATAAAGAAGAAGCGGAACTCGACTGGCGTTTTCACCTCGCCATTGCCGAAGCATCGCATAACGCGGTACTGCTGCACTCCATGCGCGCCCTGTTCAACTTATTCAAGATGACCATCGCCACCAACCTGGAATACCTGTACACCAAAGAAGACCGGCGTGATGAAATCCTGCGCCAGCACAGCGCGATTAAAGACGCAGTATTAAGCCGTGATCCGAAAGCCGCCCAGCAGGCGGTGAATGATCATCTGGCCTTTGTTGAAGAAACTCTGCAGCAAAGCAGCCGTTTTGAAAGCCACTCCAAGCGCTCCCTGCGCCGCATTGGCCTGATGCGCTAACGCTGGCGCAGAAACCAGGCCTCAAGAAAGTCGATACACTGAAGCACCCTGGCCGGCACAAAGTGTCTGGCCGGGTACAGCGCATACAGCGTCAGCTCTGGCTTGCGCGCCGCTGGCAGAACCTCGACCAGCTCACCACGGGCAAGCGCCTCGCGGCATAAAAACTCAGGCACCAGCCCAAGCCCCAGACCGGATTTAATCGCCGTCAGCATAAAGATCACACTGTTGACCCGCAGCGTACCGCCAATACGCACACCGTCATCCAGCGGCCAGACATTCCTGCCCTTGAAATAACTGTATTCAAAGCAGTTATGGCTGCGCAGATCATCAACCGACACAATCGGTTCATGCTGCTGCAGGTACTGCGGCGCAGCACAGACGTGATAGCCAAAGCGTGTCAGTGGCCGGCCGACATAGGCCAGATCCAGCGGCTGACTGGAGGCACGAAAACCCAGATCAAAGCCCTGCTCCACCAGATCCACATCTTCGTCACCCAAATGAATATCCAGCTCAATATCCGGATAGGCACGCATAAAATCGGCAAACATGCGCGACAACTCGGTGATTCCCAACGCCATCGGTGCATTGATTTTCAGCCGTCCACGCGGCGCCTGTTGCAGATCCTGCACAAAGCTGTCGGCTGCCTCCAGCTGCGCCAGTATCTCCCGCGCCCGCTGCAGATACCCTTCCCCGGCATGAGTTAACTGCACATTGCGCGTAGTGCGGTGCAACAGCCGGACTCCCAGATCCTCTTCCAGGCGGCTGACTTCCTTACTGATAACCGATTTCGATGTATTCAGCTGCTCCGCCACCCGGGTAAAGCTGCCAAGCTCTGCCAGCCTTACAAACAGCTGTATTGCCCGAAGTTTGTTCATGCCTTCTCCGCCAAACTGTTTCCAATTTGAAAACAACAGGTTCGCATTGTAGCTATATATCCAACAACACCGAAACCCTAATCTGTTTTCAGGTTGTGCGGCACAGCGCTCACACCCCGAACTGACAAACCCAATATTGAAGACCAACCACTGAAAAAACGGAGAAGACTATGTACACACTCTATTTTCTGCCTGACGCCTGCTCACTCGCCACCCAGGTGGTATTGCGCGAACTGGGCCAGGAAGTGAACCTGATTCACAAGCAGCAGGTCAGCGATTTCAGCCGCATCAACCCGGTCGGCACCGTCCCTGTTCTGCACGATCCGGATAACGGCCAGACTCTGCGTGAAGGTGCTGCCATCATGATTCACCTGCTGGAAAAGCACCCCAACCCGATGTTCCCGCACAACGATGCCGACGCGCGCCTGCAGGCCATCCGCAACATCATGTTCGCCAACGCCACCATGCACCCGGCCTACAGCCGCTTATTTTTTGCCAGCTCAGCCATTCATTATGCCGACGCCCGCCAGGCCTTCTTTGCCAGCGCCGCCGACGCCATCAATGCCTTGTGGCAAGTGGTGGAGAATCAGCTGCAGGAGCAGCCATTTCTGGGCGGTGAACAACCTTCTGCCGCCGACATCATGCTCAGCGTCTATTCACGCTGGGGCGCGGCCTTTCCGGTCAATATTCAGATTGGTGAAAAAACCAGCGCCATGATCGACCGCGTGCTGGCGATGGACAGCTTTAAGCAAGCATTAAAAGCTGAACAACAAGCGGCCGATGCCCTGCGCCAATAAAAACGGATAAGAGAAGCGGATAACAGAAGCGCAAGATGGAGACCTACGATGAATACGGATGCAATAACCACTCAGGATTTCGATCAGGTCTGCGCTTTGGTACAGGACTATTTCGACGGCCTGCACCAGGGCGACACACAAAAACTACGGCATATTTTTCATGCCGATGCGGTGCTCAAAGCGCCGGGTTTACGCCGCAATCTGGAAGACTGGCTGAGTCTGGTCGCTCAGCGCGAAGTGCCGGCACAGCGAGGTGACGCCTTCGGCTACCGGCTTCTGGCGGTAGACCTGCTCGGTGAGCAAGCCATGGTTAAGGTGTTGTGCCCACTACTGGGTCGCACCTATATCGATTTTCTCGGGCTGTTAAAAGAAAACAACCAATGGCTCATCGTTAACAAAATGTACGCCGATGCCTGAACGGAGATAACTATGCCTTACATTAATATCCGGATTACCGACGAGAACGTCAGTAACGAACAGAAACAGGCACTGATACGCGGTGCCACACAACTGATGGCCGATATTCTGAATAAGCCACCACATGTCACCTTTGTGGTGATTGATGAAGTCCCGACAGATAACTGGGGGATCGGTTTTGATCAGGTAACGGAGATCAGAAAAGCGCAGTCTCAACAGTAAACACAGCGGCTGGTAAATGATTATTTACCAGCCGCTGTTACTGCACAGAATTTATGCCCGAAACGTCCAGGCAATAAAGCGGCTGACCTTCTGCCCCTGCGCCATCGGCACGGTTTTAATATCCGTCGCACCCAGTTTACGCAGCAGCTGTTTCAGTGCCGGAAGATGGTCATGGGCTGATACCAGACTACTGAACCAACCAACCTGAGCTGAAAACTCCACACTTTCGTGGATCATGCGCTTAATAAACACCAGCTCCCCGCCTTCACACCAGAGTTCATTTCCCTGTCCGCCAAAATTGCGCTTAACGGAGGCTTTATCACCTTTTAAATTACGCCACTTACGCCGCGCCTGCGCTTCAGCTTCTTTCTGTGAGGCAAAAAACGGCGGATTGCACAGGGTTAAATCAAAATAATCATCTGGGCGGATCATACCGCCAAATAATTTCTCACTGTTTCGCTGCATCAGAATATTAATACTCTGCAGCGCTGGATTAGCGGAAATAATCGCATGGGCATTGCGGATGGCCGTGGCATCCACATCAGTCGCGGTAAATTGCCAGCCATAGGCACTGGTGCCGATAATCGGATAGATCAGGTTCGCGCCGGTGCCAATATCCAGTACCCGCGGTGTGGCATTAACGGAAGGTTTAGCCGACTCCGTCAGCAGATCCGCCAGATAGTGCACATAATCGGCACGTCCCGGAATCGGCGGGCATAAAAACCCGGCCGGAATACTCCACTGCTGCACGCCATAATGGTGTTTCAGCAAGGCTTTATTCAGACAGACAACGGCATTGTTATCGCTGAAGTCGATGGTCTGTTCACCGCGCGGATTGGCCTGCAGAAAATACTCAAGCTCCGGCACCGCGGCCACCAGCGCTGCCATATCGTAACGGCCCTGATGCACATTACGCGGATGCAGCCCCTCGGGCTTTACTTCGCCATAGAGCGCTGAGGTTGTTTTTTCATTATCGCGGCGGGCGGGCGGTTTTTTGCTCTTCTGACCATAGGGCGCCTTAGCTGCGGCGTCTTTTCCTGAGGAAGGCTTGCCGGAAGATGGTTTGCCGGAAGAAGGCTTACGACTGCCGGATCTGTCAGAAGCGGACGCGCCGGATTCAGCATTACGGCCTTTATAAGGCGCTTTTTTCGGCTCACGACTGGGCGCAGAGGATGTATCCGGACGGGCTTTCCCCGTTCCATTAGCGGAGGATGCATCCGGGCGGGCTTTGCCGCTAGCAGACCCAGAACCATAAAGAGAAGCGCCGGATACTTTTTTCGGCGCAGAGTCAGATGCAGCAGAATCAACAGGTTTGGTCACAGGAATCATCACAGAAATAACAACAGATAGCCGTGCATATTAGCACGGAGCGCTGCATTCAGCGGCAAACTCCATTATCCTGCTACTTTCTGTGGCCACGACGCCACATCAGCAACCGGCCTGCCTCTTCCGACCGGAACCGTTCCGGCAGCCAGGCCCATACAGTTCCGGAGCCTTATGAGCGAACTGATCGCCACTTTTATCTTCTTTTTTGCCGTGATCGACCCTATCGGCACCATTCCGGTGTTTATTGCGGTCACCGCTCTGCATAACGAAGCGACACGGCGCAAAATTGCCCTGCAGGCGACGTTATTCTCCGGCGCGATCCTGCTGTTTTTTGTGGTCGCTGGCGAAATCATTCTGACCGCCATCAATATTCCGCTGTCGGCGTTTCAGATTGCCGGCGGTATCGTGCTGTTCCTGTTTGCCCTGACCATGATCTTTGGCGAAGGCAAACCGGCTGAAGAAAAACGCATCGCCCGCGACGGTAAAGAAACCGCTATTTTTCCGCTGGCCGTGCCGTCTATTGCCAGCCCTGGCGCCATGCTTGGTGCGGTACTGATGACCGAAAACAACCGTTACAGCCTGCTCGAACAGTCGCAGACCACGCTGGTGATGCTGTCGGTTCTGGGGGTGGTTTTTGTCCTGCTACTGCTGGCCAGCCGGGTTCACCGGCTTATCGGTGATGGTGGCGCCAGTATTATCAGCCGGGTGATGGGGCTGATTCTGGCCTCTGTCGCCGTGAATAATATTCTGTCCGGCATCAAGACCTACTTTTTGCTTTAACATGGCGCTGGCAGCATAGGCATTTATAAAATGCTACCGGCTCCTGCATTAACTAAGTGCCGGCGACACCTGCATTGACCAGGCGCCGCCGGGCGCTCTGAATTAACAAACAGGATGTTTATGTCGTCTCAATCCAGAACCCTGCATAACCCGTTGTACTGGCTGCACCCGAAACAGATCTGGTCCCACGTCAGCGCTATTGATGAGCAGGCAGAAAAAGAGCGGCAGAATGTCAGCCCGGCAACCTTAAAAAACCGCGCCTGGATTGTGATTGCCGTTGCCTGCGTTTGCTTGCTGATGCTGCATTACCTGAAATACTCGAGCAACCTGCGTACTGCAATCCCGCTACTGGAAAACCTGTTTGCCATTGATAACCACCAGTGGCTGATCAGCTATCAGCGCAGCCAGTACCGCGAATTACTGGGTTATGTCTGGTGGGGTCTCTGGCATTTGCTGACCTTTATTATTATCCCGATGCTCACCATCCGATACGTGCTGAAGCAATCTGTACGGGATTACGGCTGGCAATGGGGCGAGGTGCATAAGCACTGGTTAGGTTATTGCCTGCTGGCTACACCGATTGTGTTCTTTGCCATTATGGCCAGCTTCCGCGACGACTTCGCCAACCACTACCCCTTTTATAATCTGGCCCATAAAAGCTGGCTTGACCTGTTGCTCTGGGAGTGTATTTACATCACCCAGTTTATTGCCGTGGAGTTTTTCTTCCGCGGATTTATTGTGAATGGTCTGCGGCCACAGTTTGGCAGTTTGTCGGTCGCGGTGATGTGCCTGCCCTATCTGATGCTGCATTTCCCAAAGCTGTGGCTGGAGTCGACCGGCGCGATTTTATTCGGCTTTTTTCTTGGCATTCTGGCGTTAAAGTCACGCTCAATCTGGGGTGGTGTTGCCGTGCATGTGGCAATTGCACTGGCCATGGATTTTGCCGCGATGATTCAGACCAAAGGCCTGCCTGAGCAGTGGCTGCGCTGAGAGGAATATATCTTTAAGGCTACAGGTATTCGCGGGCATGGCCCGCTCCTGTGAAAAATCGGCGTCTTTTAAAAGAAGCAGATTTGGGCAGGAACGGGCCATGCCCGCGATAACACGCCTGGTTATAAAATCAGCCGACGCACATCCGACAACAACGCCACCAGCGTGGTGAAGAAGCGGCCACAGTCGGCACCGTTAATCGCCCGGTGATCGTAAGAGACCGCCAGCGGCAGCATATTACGCGGCACAAATTCTTTGCCGTTCCACTGTGGTTTTATCTGCGCCTTGGATACGCCCATAATCGCCACTTCCGGTGCATTCACAATCGGCGTAAAACCGGTACCACCCATCGCCCCCAGACTGGAAATGGTAAAGCAGCCACCCGGCATTTCGTTAGGTTTGAGCTTACCGTTACGGGCCTTTTCAATCAGCTCGCTGGCTTCACGGGCGATCTGATAAATGCCTTTTTTATCGGCATCACGCAGCACCGGCACCATCAGTCCATTCGGCGTATCGCAGGCGATACCGATATGCACATAGTGTTTCTGCACCATATGTTCGCCATCGTGATGCAACGACACATTAAAACTCGGTTCCAGCGTCAGGGCACTGGCCGCTGCCTTAATTAAAAACGGCAATGGTGTGAGTTTAACGCCCTGCTTTTCTGCTTCCGCTTTCATTGAGGCGCGGAAAGCATCCAGGTCGGTAATATCCGCCTCATCAAACTGCGTAACATGCGGCACATTCAGCCAGTTACGGCTCATATTCGCCGCAGTGACCTTTTTAATTTTGCTCATCGGTTGCAGTTCAATCTCACCGAACTGTGCAAAATCAACCGCCGGAACCGCAGGAATAGCACTGCCAGAAGTCACCGCAGCAACGCCACTTTCAGCCTGTTTTACCAGCGCTTTAACGTAGTCACGGATATCGTCTTTGGTAATACGGCTGCGGTCGCCCGTGCCTTTTACCTTGGTTAAATCGACACCCAGCTGTCGCGCCAGACGACGGGAAGACGGACCGGCGTAGACATTATGAATATCGGCTTTTTCTGCACTGCTCGTCGTTTCAGACACGGCAGCTACAGGCGTAGCAGCGACAGGCACCGCAGAAACAGCAGCCGCTGTTGGCGCTGGTGCATTTTCCACCGCTTTATTTAACGCTGGCTGAGCCGATGCCTGTTGAGCTGTCGCTGCAGAGTCCGGTTGCGTCTGTGTCAGCAGCCTGCCATACACCTGCCCTTCTTTTACTTTGTCGCCAATATTAATCAGCAACTCTTTTAAGGTGCCGCCCTGTGGTGCAGGAATATCCATGCTGGCTTTATCGCTTTCCAGTACGATCAGCGAATCATCAGCACTGAGGGTATCGCCGGGCTGCGCACAGAGCTCAATGACGGTGACTTCACTGGCGCCACCCAGATCAGGCACCACCAGATCGATCAGGCTTTCTACACTATCTGCTACTGAGCTATCTGTTGCTGAAGCATCTGCTGCGCCGGCGTTTATTTCTGCCGCCTGTACAGGCGCTTGCGCAGCAGCCAATGGTTCTGCGCTTTTTTGCTCAGCATCCGCAGACTCTGTGGAATCTGAAGATTCCAGCTCCAGAATAGCCGAGCCTTCAGAGACTTTATCGCCAACTTTAACCAGCAACGCCAGAATTTTACCGGCCTGCGGGCACGGAATTTCCATCGTTGCTTTATCGGTTTCCAGTACCAGTAAATCCTGATCGGCGTTTACGCTGTCGCCCACCGCGACATTAATTTCAATAATTTCCACATTCTCTGCACCACCGATATCGGGCACAGTCACAGTCAGTTTACTCATGATGGCCTCCTTCTCAGCACAGGGTCGGGTCGTTTTTGTCAGCCGCAATGCCTAAAGCTTTGCGCGCTTTCAACAGATCATCTTTAGTGAAGTGCTTACCTTCTTCGGCCAGGCTGCTGAGTGCGGCCAGTACGATAAATTCACGGCTGACTTCAAAGAAATGACGCAGTTTTTTACGTGTATCACTGCGGCCAAAACCATCGGTTCCCAGCACCTTAAAGCCTGCGGCACCGCCACAGTTTTGCGGAATAAAGGCACGCAACTGCTCGCCATACGACTTGATATAATCCGTTGCTAATACCGCCGGGCCTTTTTTATCAGCCAGTACCTGAGTGAGATACGGCACAGAGGCTTCAGCATCCGGTTTAAGCAGATTTTCACGCTGACAGCGCTGACCATCACGTGCCAGTTCGTTCACCGAGGTTACGCTCCAGATATCCGACTCAACGCCGTAATCGTTACGCAGAATATCCGCCGCGGCTTCCACTTCACGCAAAATAGAACCAGCACCCATCAGCTGCACCCGGGGTTCAGTCGCTTTGGTTTTTTTACCGCCTTTCAGCAGATAAATACCTTTGATAATGCCTTCTTCGGCACCCTGTGGCATATCCGGATGGGCGTAGTTTTCATTCATGGTGGTGATGTAGTAGAAGCAGTTTTCCTGCTGCTCATACATGCGCTTTAAACCATCCTGAATAATGACCGCCAGTTCAAAACCATAGGTCGGGTCGTAGGATTTACAGTTAGGAATAGTGTGCGCCATTAAATGACTGTGACCATCCTGATGCTGCAGGCCCTCACCGTTTAAGGTGGTACGGCCAGAGGTCGCGCCGATTAAAAAGCCGCGCGCCTGAATATCGCCAGCAGCCCAGGCCAGATCGCCGATACGCTGAAAACCGAACATCGAATAAAACACATAGAACGGAATCATCGGGCAATGGCTGTTGCTGTAGGCCGTCGCTGCTGCAATCCAGGCCGACATCGCACCGGCTTCGTTGATGCCCTCTTCCAGAATCTGGCCCTTTTTATCTTCCTTGTAATACATGATCTGATTGGAATCATGCGGGGTATATTTCTGCCCGGCGGAGGAATAAATACCCAGCTGGCGGAACATGCCTTCCATGCCAAAGGTACGGGCTTCATCCGGCACAATAGGCACGACCCGCTGACCAATATTTTTGTCTTTAACCAGTTGCGATAACACCCGCACAAAACTCATGGTCGAGGATAATTCACGTTCGCCACTGCCACTGAGCTGGCTCTGGAAGGCTTCCAGTACCGGGATATTTAAAGGCTCAAAATCCGGACGGCGTGATGGCACAAAACCGTGCAACTGCTCGCGACGTTCGCGCATGTATTTCATTTCTGGGCTGTCCGGCGCCGGACGGTAATACGGCACGTCATCCAGCTGGTCATCGGTCAACGGAATGGCAAAGCGGTCACGGAATTGTTTCAGCGCTTCTTTATCGAGTTTTTTCACCGAGTGGGTAATATTGGCCGATTCGCCGGCATCACCCAGACCATAGCCTTTTACGGTTTGCGCCAGCACCACAGTTGGCTGGCCTTTATGGGCAACGGCTTCCGCATAAGCGGCATAGACTTTAAACGGATCATGACCACCGCGGTTCAGTTTGCGGATATCGTCATCGGTCAGTTCATCCGCCAGTTCTTTTAATTCCGGATAAGCGCCAAAGAAATGCTCGCGGGTATAGGCCGGACCATTGGCTTTGTAATTCTGCAGATCACCGTCGCAGACTTCGTCCATACGTTTCTGCAGCATGCCGGATTTATCTTTTTCCAGCAGAATATCCCAGTGCCGTCCCCATACCACTTTAATCACATTCCAGCCGGCGCCACGAAATACGCCTTCGAGTTCCTGCATGATTTTGCCGTTACCACGTACCGGTCCATCCAGACGCTGCAGGTTGCAGTTAACGACAAAAATCAGGTTTTCCAGCTGCTCGCGCCCGGCCAGAGAAATCGCGCCCAGAGTTTCCGGCTCGTCACATTCACCGTCACCCAGAAAGGCCCAGACTTTACGGTCGCCACGGGCAACCAGATCACGGGCGGATAAATAACGCATCACGTGCGCCTGATAAATCGCCTGAATTGGCCCCAGCCCCATGGATACCGTCGGAAACTGCCAGTAATCGGGCATCAGCCATGGGTGCGGATAAGACGACAAACCGTTACCATCCACTTCGCGGCGGAAGCTGTCGAGCTGCTGCTCGTCAAAGCGCCCTTCCAGATAAGAGCGCGCATAAATACCCGGTGCCGAATGGCCCTGAAAATAAATCAGATCACCCAGATGACCATCATCGTTGCCACGGAAAAAATAATTAAAAGCAACGTCATATAAAGTCGCGGCCGACGAGAAAGAAGCAATATGGCCGCCCAGGCCTTCGTCGTTATCATTAGCACGCATCACCATCGCCAGCGCGTTCCAGCGAATTAACGAGCGGATACGGCGCTCCATAAATAAATCGCCGGGCATGCGCTTTTCTTTTTCAGTGGCAATGGTGTTGCGATAAGGTGTGGTAATAGCCGGCGGTAAAGCAACGCCTTTGGCCATGGCATGATCGAAGAGTTTTTTCAGTAAGAAGGCAGCCCGCTCAGGGCCAGCGTGACGAATGGTGGCATGTAATGAATCCAGCCATTCCTGGGTTTCGTAAACATCGACATCGTGTGTCATGTGAACTCCGGTCTCCTGATTGTACGTGCCGCAACCGATTAGTCCGGCACTGAGTCCGCTGCAGCCTTGTGAGCTGCAACACCGTCTAAATTGGTCTTACCTATTATCCTTTTCTTTAAAAATGATCATAGATAAGACCTTTTAGGTAGTTTTACCAAGGTTATTTCGTAGTACTTTTACAGAATAAAAGCCCATAAAACCTTGACAAAACCCAGTCTGCACTTAAGAACGCTTATTGACAATGCGTTCTTGTAGTTTTTTTACAGAATGACCAATTTTTACCACCAAGGTCTTAGAAGAGAAGCTGCATAAGAGTAACGGGCCAGCTGAATGCCTCCTACAAGGCGAACGGCAAGCCCGGAAAAACACTGGTGAAACTGCGTCAGTAAAGGCTACCACGCAGAGCGTGGGAGCCAGATGCAGACACTCTCCAGATAAGCAGTACCGTTCATCCTGAGCAGCGATTTATATCTACACCTTTCACCCTGAGCCGCGAGGCACGAGCGTGTCGAAGGGCCAAATAATCACGTTCATACTTCGACTGCTTCGCGCTCAGCACGAACGGTAAAGTTGGATCCGTCCATCCTGAACCGCGATTAATATCTACACCGTTCGTCCTGAGCCGCGAGGTACGAGCGTGTCGAAGGGCCGAATAATAACGTTCATACTTCGACTGCTTCGCGCTCAGCACGAACGATAAAGTTGGATCCGTTCATCCTGAGCAGCGATTTATATCTACACCATTCACCCTGAGCAGCGAGGTATGAGCGTGTCGAAGGGCCAAACAATCACGTTCATACTTCGACTGCTTCGCGCTCAGCACGAACGGTAAAGTTGGATCCGTTCATCCTGAGCCGCGATTTATATCTACACCGTTCACCCTGAGCAGCGAGGTACGAGCGTGTCGAAGGGCCGGATACCAAGCTCCGTGTGGGAATGCAACTGCGCCAGCAAAGGCTACCACGCAGAGCGTGGGAGCCAGATAAGAGCGTGGGAGCCAGATGTTTTTCAAACAGCCTGTTTCAGCTGCTGAACAACTTGGCCCGCACTTTTTTGCGGTATTCCGCTGGGGTCTGTCCAGCCAGGCGGCGGAAAATCCGGGTAAAATAACCACCGTCGTTATACCCCACAGCGGCGGCGATATCGGCCACACTCAGATTCGAGTTCTGCAGTAAGTCGCGGGCATTGTCACAGCGTAATTTCTGCAGATATTGCGTCGGTGTGGTGCCGGTAACTGCACGAAAGCGCCGGTCAAACTGGCGCTCACTTAATCCGGCATCAGCCGCCAGCTGACTTAACAATAAGGGTTTCTGCACATTTTGCTGCAGCCAGGTTTGCGCTAAAGCGATGACTTCATCGGGGTGCTGATGCGCCTGATCGGCGTAAAAGACTTTTTTCTCGAACGGGTTACGAACCTCCGGTGAAAACTGCTGCTCTACCTGCAACGCCAGCTCACGGCCATATTGCAGGCCAATAAAATGCACCATTAAATCGGCACCGGAATTCACACTGGCTGCACAATACAACCGGCCATCCTGTGTCAGCAGATGCTGACGCTGTAATTTTACCTTGGGGTAATCGCGCGCGAACTGATCCAGATAATGCCAGTGCGTGGTGGCCGGCTTGCCATCCAGCAGTCCGGCCTCTGCCAGCAAACAAACGCCGGTACCAATGGCAATAATACTGGCACCGGCGCGATACTGACGCGCCAGCCAGGCAATGGTATCGGCCTGCTGCGCCAGTTGCGGTTTTGGGTTACGCCACAGTGCCGGCACCACAATTAAATCGGTATGTTCAACTTCATCCAGAATTTTGCCCGGGCGGATCTGAAACCCACCCAGCATGGTCAGCGGCTGTAATTGCTGCGCCACTACGTCTACCTGAAACACCGCACGCGGATCGCGCGCCAGGCGTAATCTTGCCCGTGTGGCCTCCAGCATTTCCAGCGGAATAGCAACACTGGAACTGAGCATCTGGCCCATGGCCAGCAGGGTGACATGGCGGATCATTCCGGCTCCTTAAACGGCTCCTTAAACGGCAAGGGCAACGTTCACTTAACAGAGGCTGCAACACTGCTGTGCCCTTTGCTCTGCAATAACGTCTTTTTTATCACCATATTTGTCCAGACTATCCTAATAGCTAAGCAGAATGCACTCCTACAATGGCCTTATTCCCCCATTTGTCCGCCCGGCCAGACGTTAACCTGCCGGGCCTGCGTTATCAGGAGAGCAATCATGAGAAAACTGGCCGTTATTACCTCCTTTGGTGGCATTAACGCTGCGGGCCGCAGTTCGGCACACCATGCTTACCAGCGCTTGGTTCTGAATGAACTGAATAGCCAGCAGCAACAGAATACCCTCAATGCTCTGGCACAAAGCATGAACCTGCCACTGAACGGCGATGCTGCCTGGCGTGAACAGATCATCAACGGCACTCTGGTACGCGGCTGGGACAATATGGACTGGGATGCCAGCGCGGTACCTTTTCACCAGCCATTTACCGACAGCGATGGCACGCCCTGCTGGCGCTTAAGCCATAAACGCCTGGCGGTGCAAAGCGCCGGACAAACTCCCAAAGGCTTTGACCCGGCGTTACTTTACCCATCGCGTCATCATCCCCGTGGACTGCAGATGGCGGTATATGCCGCCTCCGACGCTCTGGGCCAGCTGGGCATGGACTGGGATGCTATCCGCCAGCGTTTACAGCCTGACGAAATCGCTGTGTATGCCGGTTCTGCCATGGGCCAGCTCGACGGCAATGGCCACGGTGGCATGCTGCAGTCTTCCCTGCTGGGCAAGCGCACCAGTTCCAAACAATGTGCGCTGGGCCTGAGCGAAATGCCCGCCGATTTTATTAATGCCTATGTACTGGGTAATGTCGGCGCCACCGGCAGTATGGTCGGTGCCTGCGCGACCTTTTTATACAATTTAAAAGTCGCACTGGATGATATTCAGAGTGGCCGCCGCCGGTTGGTGATTGTCGGTAACAGCGAAGCGCCACTGGTACCGGAGGTCATTGAAGGTTACAGCGCCATGACGGCGTTAATTACCGAACAAAAATTGCGCGACTTAGACGGTTTAAGTGCAGAGCAGACGCCGGATTTCCGCCGCGCCAGCCGCCCGTTTGGCCACAACGGTGGTTTTACCATCGCCGAATCTGCACAATTTTTTGTGCTCTGTGATGATGAATTAGCACTGGAATTAGGCCTGACCATTCATGCCGCGGTAGGTGATGTATTTGTAAATGCCGACGGTTATAAAAAATCCATATCCAACCCCGGTGTCGGCAACTACCTGACCATGGGCAAAGCCATGGCCGAAGCCCGCCGCTGGCTGGGTGAAGATGCCCTGCGTCATGGCTCTTTTGTTCAGGCCCACGGCAGCAGTACGCCAGCGAACCGTACAACAGAGTCGCATATTTTCAGCGAACTGGCCGGCGCCTTTAATATCCAGAACTGGCCGGTAACCGCCGTTAAAGCACACCTCGGCCACTCCATTGCCGCCGCCTCCGCCGACCAGTTATTGATGAGCCTCGGCAGCTGGGCTAACCATATGATTCCCGGCATTACCACGACCACCGAAATTGCCGATGATGTACACCAGCAGGGGCTGAATATTCTGCTGCAGCACCAGCCGATTAATGCGGATAAAATGCCGTTAGCCTTTATTAATGCCAAAGGTTTTGGCGGTAATAACGCCTCCGGATTTTTTGTCAGCCCGCAGCAAACGCATAAATTACTGGCACATAAGTACGGTCCGCAGCGCTGGAAAGACTATCTGTCACGCAATGAATTTGTTCAGCAACAGGCGCAGGATTACGATCAGAATATGACCGCCGGAAAAATCAAACCGCGCTACTGCTTTGGTGAAAATGTGCTGGAACCGCAAGACCTGCAGATTTCTGACAGCGAAATCCGTATTAAAGGCTGGGAGCAGGCCGTGGCACTTTAAAGCTATAGCCCTTTAAATCTGAGATGCAGTGTACAAGCGTGCCTCCACACCGTTCACTATGAGCAGGAGGCATGAGCGTATTCCCAAACTGTTCACCATGAGCGTATTCCCAAACCGTTCACCCTGAGCCGCGAGGTACGAGCGTGTCGAAGGGCAAATACTAAAACATCCGTTTATGCTTCGACTGCTTCGCGCTCAGTACGAACGGAAAATAAGCACAGGTAAAATCAGCCTCAAATAAAACTCGTTCCCCCTGAGCAGCGAGGCACGAGCGTGTCGAAGGGCAAATGCCACAATCTCCGCTCATACTTCGACTGCTGCGCGCTCAGTACGAACGGATAATCAGCACGAGGCAAAGTCAGCCTCAAATCAAACCCGTCCATCCTGAGCGGCGAGGTACGAGCGTGTCGAAGGGTAAATACCGCTATCTCCGCTCATACTTCGACTGCTTCGCGCTCAGCACGAACGGATAATCAGCACGAGGCAAAGTCAGCCTCAAATAAAACCCGTTCATCCTGAGCAGCGAGGTACGAACGTGTCGAAGGGTAAATACCACAATCTCCGCTCATACTTCGACTGCTGCGCGCTCAGTACGAACGGAAAATAAGCACAGGTAAAATCAGCCTCAAATAAAACTCGTTCACCCTGAGCCGCGAGGCACAAGCGTAACCCCAAACCATTCATCCTGAACCGCGAGGCATGAGCGTATTCCCAAACCGTTCATCCTGAGCAGCGAGGTACGAACGTGTCGAAGGGTAAATACCGCTATCTCCGCTCATACCTCGACGGCTTCGCGCTCAGCACTAACGGCGATAAACATCCGAAAGAATAGAGCCACGAAGCACGAAGGACTATAGATATTTCGAAAGAAAAACCGCTCACCGCTGCTCATTAAAAATCAGGTAGCGATGGGCCGCTACCCGTTAAATATTAAATAGCGATGAGCCCCCACTCCGGCCATCACACCGGATGCGGAAGCCAGCGTGGCATTATGCATTGGCATTGCCGAATCACCGGCGGCAAACACACCCGGCACGCTGGTCTGGCGCATGGCATCGGCGCTGATCATTTGCCCGGTGGGGGCCTCTTCGGTAGCAAGCCCCAATTGCTCAACCAGTGACTGCGCAATCTGAGTTTGCGGCGCAACATAAACCGCGCCGACCGCAATACGGCGACCATCGGCCAGACGCACCGCCGATACCGCATCGCCTTCCCCTCCACCTTCGCCTTCAATGGCCACAATCGGTATGCGCTCAATGGTTACGCCACGCCGTGTCAGAACCGGCAGAAGGTCATCGTCCGGCTCGAAATCGCCCTGCGTGAAATACGTAGTCGGCCCCCAGTCCGGCAACATCGCGGCCTGCATCGCCGAATGCGCTGAACCAGCGAGAACGGCAATCGGCTGACCACGCAGCTCATAACCGTGGCAATACGGGCAATGAATGACCGTTTTGCCCCAGCGCTCTTTCAGACCCGGAATATCCGGCAGCTGATCGGCCACACCAGTCGCCAGTATTAAGGTTCGCCCTTTTACCTCCTGGCCATCGTCACTTTGCAGCACAAAGCCCTCTTCGCTCTTGCGTGCCGCTGTGACGCGGGTCTGACGCAGGCTGACCGTTGGGTAGGCCAGCAAGGGTTCAAGCGCGCGCTGGCGTACCTCGGCCGGAGAGACACCATCGAGGGTGAAAAACCCGTGGGATGCTTCGGCAAAGCGGTTGCGTGTTTCCCCGGCATCAAGAATCAGCACCTGGCGCTGGCCACGGGCCAGTTGCAGCGCCGCCGATAAACCGGCAAAACTGCCGCCGATGATCAGGCAGTCATAGATGTCCGGCGTACGGGTCTGAATGTTAAAGGTATGGCTGTTTTGTGGGTGAGTTGCGTGTGTCATGACATTTCCTCCGTCTTATTCACTCACGAAACAATATAAGTTACTTAAGATGAGAAAATCAACTCATGATACTTTTAATGTGTCATGATAAAACCGCGTAGAATATGCGCCATCAGCCATCGCCACTCACATCACGGATACATCATGAGAAAAGACAGCCGCCTGTCTCGCATGCTGCACGTACTGGTTCATATGCATTACCAGACCGCTCCGCTGACATCGGACCAGATTGCGCAGATGCTGCACACCAACCCGGTGGTGGTAAGGCGCACCATGGCGATTCTGAAAGCCGCGGGCTATGTAAGCTCGGGCAAAGGCCACGGTGGTGGCTGGCAACTGGCCACACCGCTGGCTGACATTACGCTGCAGGATATTCACCGCGCACTGAAAGAAAGCTCGTTGTTTACCATCGGCCTGACCGATGAGCACACGGCCTGCCCGATAGAACAGGCGGTAAATGGCGCTATTACAGATGTATTGCAGGAAGCCGAAGCGCTGGTACTGGAGCGCTTCAGCCAGGTGACACTGGATCAGCTGGCCGTGGGTTATTCGCCCGACGGCCGCCTGCCCGGAACTAGCCATGAGTCTGAGCAATAAGCCGGAAAGTATTTAAACGGCCTGCTCCTAAAAGGTTTGACCCTAAGCAGCCTTAGCCGGCAGTTTTGCCCAGACCTTACCGCGGTGTTCGGCGTAGATATCACGCACCCACTGCAGCGCCGCACTGTCAGCCCATTGCTGCGCCGGGCCGGCCATTTTGGCGCGGAATTCTGCTTCGCCGTAAATAGGATGTTCAGGTGGACACGCCAGCGGCGCCAGAATAGAGGCTGCAGCAATATCGGCAAACGAAAACGCATCGCCCACCAGATAACGACATTTCCTTTCCTTCTCCAGCTGCTGCAAGCGCTGCTCCAGCCAGCGGATTTCAGCGTCAATCAACTGCTCTGCCTGCGTCACCGCACGCGGATAAATACGCAATTTAATTCTGAATGCCGGTTTAATCAGCGGGTATGCCAGCGTAATAAAGCGCCGCTCCCAGGGCTTTGCAAACTGCGTCCAGATGGTGCGGATTAAAGCATCATGGGCAAAACCCGGCAGGTATAAATAACGCGCAATGGGCTTACCAATGGCATCAAAACGCTGCTGCACCGCCAGTATTTCCTGCTGTTTTTCGCTGGGCATACTGTCGAGCGGGCTGTGATGCCCGGCCAGCCAGCTCACAATGCGTGGGCTGTCCTGAATGCAGGTTTTACCGCTTTGCAGTAACGGCACCGTGGTTTGTGCGCGCCGCCCTTTAAACCACATCGGCAGAGTATGCAGCGCCGGCGTCAGCGCAACTTCCTGATAGGGAATCTCTTCATAATCGAGCAGCCAGCGGATTTTCTCACTGTAGTGCGACATATTAATGGTGAATAACGTCAGCGCCCTGTTTGCCATACAACCACTCCGGCATAAAAAAGCGCCTATTGTGCGTACGCATAACCGCCGGGGTAAGGTTCAAAGCAGAGAGAATAATGGCCGGGAAACCCCTGCCGGTGGCGTAATTGGCATACGCCTGACAGCAAACAGGCAATGCATGGCCAATAGTAAGAAACAAAAAAGCACAGCCAAATGGCTGCGCTTTTTGATATGCGTTTATTCAGCGGAAAGCCGATACTCAGAAAGGCACATCATCATCGTAGTTCGGCATGGTCTGCGCAAACTGATCATAATCGCCCCCAGCCGACGGCGCAGAACCTTCTGCACCGGCACGCTCAATACGCCAGGCCTGCAGGCTGGTAAAGCATTTTTCCGGGTTACCCGGCTTGGCCCACAGGCGTCCGGACAGATTGAAATGCACCACCACTTCTTCGCCAACACGGTAAGCATCCATCAGCGCACACTTGTCTTTCAGAAGCTCCAGCGCGACGTAATTAGGGTACTCCGGCTTCTCGCCATCGCCGGTCAGTTTGATCACAAACTCACGCTTGGTAAAACCATTGGCGCCGTAAGAACGGGTTTCGTCGATGGAATGGATGATTCCCTGAGCTTCGAAGTTTTTGGACATAGCGTTGATACCTGATGATTCCTGTAACGTTAGCCACGAAGGATAACACCGAACACGCAGACATAAAAAACGCCGCTTAACGCGGCGTCTTGTTTTTGATCATAACGACCGTCTGCGTCTCAGCAGTAAACCGCCCAGTAAAACAAACCAAAAACCCGTATGACCACCTGATGAATCGTCAGAATTACCATCAGATTCTCCCGAAGGATCAGTTGGATCGGTTGGATCAGTTGGATCAGTTGGATCAGTTGGATCAGTTGGATCAGTTGGATCAGTTGGATCAGTTGGATCAGTTGGATCAGTTGGATCAGTTGGATCAGTTGGATCAGTTGGATCAGTTGGATCAGT
>Ga0100402_1000456_pt1 | contig 47668 bp, 50 predicted proteins | sample CryGeyme20150102_FD_80419 | JGI IMG/M metagenome (GOLD analysis project Ga0100402, IMG submission 80419) | Groundwater microbial communities from Crystal Geyser aquifers in Utah, USA - Crystal Geyser metaG 2015-0102 | ecosystem: Environmental > Aquatic > Deep subsurface > Groundwater | place... | reverse complement strand
TTTTTTTTCTTATGATTGATTCATTGTAGACCAGCTTCTTGAGATCAAAGTTGTCGCCCTTTATTTAGTTTTTGTCAAATTTGACCAAACTAAAACCTTTTTCCAGACTGACAGCATACAAGTCAGCATCGAGTCTAAAAACATCCACGATTGTGCCATATTGCAGAGGATACTCTACCTTCTGATTTTATGGAGTCTGCTGCAGATTGGCAATCGACATGAACTCAATCAGCTGATTCGAATAAATACTGATACACCAGTCCTAATCACATCTCATTTTCAGCAGATGCCCCGATCGATTGTCATTGACTATAGGATCCAGCAAAGATGTGTTGATTTGACAAAGATAGCTCTTAGACTTTAGCTCGTCTGTCGTCAGAAATAGTAAAGTGTCTGATACAAATTTTATGGATTTTATGAGGAGATCCAGCTGAAGCATGTATACTTGCTCGTAATCACGTAAATTCCAGATTCTTACAGTGCTGTCGAGTGATGCTGAATAGAGAAGGTAGGGGTTATTGGCTGGAACGAGCAAAGTTGTACAGGCAGTTTGATGTCCTTTAAGATCAAGGATGTACTTTCTACTTTGATCAAGCCTAAATATTTTTATGACTCCTGATTCAAAACCCACAGCCAAGGTTGTCGAAGGCAAGGAAATTTCATACTCCAAGGACAAATTTTCTCTTTTTGAAATTTTGTTGTAAATGTACAATCTTTGGAATTTTTATTCCCAATTGCGAGGGGTCTTGTAAATCCAGGTTTCCTTGGAATTCCACAAGATAAGCATTGAGACTTATGGAAGGTACTTGGCATGCTAAACAAATTCTGGCGACTAGAACATTTCGGTTTGTTCAACTTCCAGACCCATATCGTAAATTCCTTTCGATTTAATCATCTGTCTCTCGTAGAAAACCTTGGCAGTTGCTGTGTACAGATAGTCACTCTTGACGTATATCACTAAGTCATCTCGGTGGTTGGGTTATCCTTTATATCCATCGTCCATCGAAATGACAAAAAAAAATTGTGATCCCACAAGTGTCTAATTCGTTATTTTTTTGATTAACTAGCCTTGGTCATTGACAAACAAGATGTGCTTTTATGTGAGGAGACAGTATACTTCCAGAGCGGGATGATATGCAACATGAATTACTTTTCCATCTTCAATATTGGAGTAGACTAAAGTTTGGGAAGCAGTATCGAGGCGTATGATTTGCCTTTTGGTTTTGAGAAGCAGTTGTGTCGGCGTAGAGTAGACCAGATGGCTGTGAGGGATGAGCTTAAGCCGACTGCCAATAAAACCTTACTCTTATTACTAAATCATATTATACACTTTAAGCACTTTTACATGACTTAAATGTTTTAGCTGCCAACATTGAGCTGAATGGTAAGATAAGAAATTATCAGATGGTAGTCATTATAAAAATGTATTGACTTCTTGTTGGAAACATAATAAAAAATGCAGGCAGATCCAATTCTAATGTGGGTGGGATCCACTCAAGTTGGCAAATCTTCGGCTATCAAGCTTCTGACAGGAGATCAAAGCATCGTTTGTGGATAGTATGGATTTGGAGCATCCACCACTTATCAGATGAAGATTCATAGTGAAAAGACTCACAAACTCGGCAAAAGCTACCTTCACATGGACACCATCGGCCTTGGGGACAACCGACTGAAATACGATGACAATGAAATCATGAACCAGATCTAGATCTAGATCCTGAAAAAATCAGACTCTCTGAAGATCAAAGAAGTGCCAGCTATCATAGCTACTGAGAGCTTCCAAGCTGATGCATACAGACTTCCACAAGTTTTCCTGCAACTCCGTAAAATGTTCAATTTCTTCCCTTCAGAGTCAATCATAGTGCTTGCAACAAAAAGAAATACAGCTCAGACAAGAAGACTATATGAACGAAGACAGGAACAACTTAAAAACTTGATGAGGCAGTACCATATTCCTGAGAACCGTTATCTGGAGTTTGACACCCCCTGTGAAGATGCTGACTTCCCTCTGGATAGAATTCAAGACACTCAGTATTCCCAGCTAGCTGCCCTCATCAAGCAGTGTAAACCTCTTAAACTGGACAGCATCAAGAAGAAGCAGTAGATTCTCAAGAAAAGGGCAGAATAAATCATGAAGAAACTCACTAAGGTTGAAAAATTTTAATTTTCCACTGACAAAGTAACAATGAGAACAGAAACAAAGACTCAACAAATCGATGTTCCTGAAATCAAACCTTCCAGAGGGCTTGGAGGCATAATTGGAGCACTCCTTGGTGGACCCATAGGTTAGTAAATAGGATCCTTATTCGACAAACCTAAAAAAGCTACAAAGAAGTCGGAATTTTCCTATCAAGTAGAGGTTCCAGAAATCCAGCAGCAAAAGCAGACCCATAATTTTGAGAACAAGCCAGCATTCGACTATTGCTACCAGTTAGCCCTTGAGGAATTTTAAAAGCAGAGCAGAAGTGAAATGATAGCACAAAGGTGATCGGAAAAGATAAGATATGATAATGTTATAACACTGCGACTGTTTATACTTTATCAATAAAAAAATCTTGAAGGTATACCAAACATGAAGTTCCTGCTGTGGTTCGGAATGAGTCAGACTGGAAAGTCTAGCGCTATCAAGCTCCTGACTGGGGACCAGACCATCAAGTGCGGGTAGTATGGAGTGGGAGCATCGACAACTTCTGAGGTGAGAGTCTATAAAGACATCAAGCCCAAGCTCTCTCAAAAATACTACTATGTCGACACCATTGGACTGGGAGACAACAGGTTGCAGTACAACGACGCTGAGATCAGAAATCATATCTAGAAGGAAATCATCAGAGTTGCACAGCAACACAATGTGACAGCAATTGATGCTATAGTGGTCACAGAATCCTTCAGCAATCAGGTCCTGAGCTTACCTATCATCTTCCAACAAATAAAAAATATCCTTGGTCACTTCCCAGCTACCTCCATTGTGGCTCTGGGTACAAAAAAGAATGACTGCAAAAGGAAGTTTCTGGAAAACAGAACTGCATAAATTCACAAAGCACTTGCAAAATTTGGTGTTCCTGCTAATAAATTTCTGGAGTTTAGTACTCCTTGCCCCGATGCTGACTTCTAATAATAATAAATAGATAATTCTCAATATGGAGCTCTCTAGAAACTGCTGGCTTCTTGTAAAAGCGTGCAGCTCCGGTCTATTGCTCAAAAACAGAAGCAGATCAGCAACAGAGCAGCTCAGATACAAAAGGAGAAGACCACAATCAAAGTACAGCATTCAACAAGGGAGTAAGTTAAATACAAGAAGGAGAAAAAAATCTCTACGGTCAAGGTAGAGTACAAGCAAAGAGCAGGAGGTTTGAAAGGCTTACTTGGGAAGACAAACACTCGATTCAAAGATCAACAAGTTTAGACAGAAGTTGATGTTCCCTATAAGGTGCAGGTGCCAGTACAGATCAGTGTTCCTGTGGTTCCAGCATACGACTACTGCTATCATTTGGCTCTGGCTGAATTTGAGAAGCAATTCATCGGGCCCTTAGCCAAACAAAAATGATCCTGAACTTTTAATTCCTATAAATTTCATATTCTTATAATATATGCTATATTTTGTCATATAATTAATACTTAAAACTCACCCAGATGAAGTTAGTGCTGTGATTCGAAAACAGACTATTCACATTGATATTTAAGTTCCCTACACTGTTCAGGTTCCCATTCAAAGATGAATTCAAGTCGTTCCAAATTATGAATATTGCTATGACTTGGTCCTCATCGAGTTCGAAAAACAGCTGTTTCTATCTTACATATGCACTCTTAATTTCTTAAAATTTACTTTGAAATCACTTTCAATAGATAAAATAGATTAATATAATACACTTGAAAACAATCAACTTAAGGATCCTTAATCACTTGAATCGATAGTTGACTTTGAAATATAGTTATGCCTCGTTGTCCTTGTTCAAGCTGATTGCCACCTCCTCTCCGTTCACCAGCTCAAATGATTATTCTTATACTTTGATCCATTTTGATGGAATGTGCTTGTACAAACACCTCTTTTCCTTCTACAGCACTACCACTCCATTCGATATCTCCTCAGGAGAACAGCCCTCAGGCACTGAAAAAAACTGTTCTCCTTCTTCTTTTTTCTGAGAAAGTGCCTAAACTTTGACCTCAGATTGCTTCATAGACACGTCGTTAGTCAAAGCATTATCAATATTTTTGTTGCCTTCCTCAACGTTAGTGACTATGTGTCTTTTCCAAAAGATTTTAAAATGTCCAAAACGTGAGATTTTACCAATATCAGGAAAGACTCCAGTGAGAGCTTTATATTCCTTTTTGAAATTCATTCTTCCTAGCTGAAACAGTTCTACCATCTCCTATTTGCTGGCTCTCTCCAGAGTCTTTTCAATTACAACCTGTTTGTTTTCTGGCAAGAGAAGGTCCAAGATTTGCTGTGGTCCCATTGCCTCAATTTTCAACTAAATTGTATGATTTTTTGCAAACTACATTGCAAAATCTAGTCCATTGTTTTCCTGAATGGTGGGTGCCATTTCGTACATCTATTCAATTTCCCTATCGAGGTTCTGTTCAGCTGGAGGTTTTTATATTCTTTGTTTGTTATCTGATTGCGGAAGCTGATTGTTAAGGACTTCTTCAGTGGCCTGTCTTAAATCTTCGATAGTCCCGACTATTTTATCCTTTTCGTTGTTGAAAGGTAGCGATAGCTTAAGTTTGTCTTTGCTGGGTTAGTTCAAATGTACAAAGATATGCTTTGTTTGTCTTGGCTGTTGGAGGATGATGAGAGCAGTACCTCAAGCTCGGAGAGTCTTTAGTTGGCGTCTCGGAGTCTGCCTTATAGATTTTAGCCGATGAAAGTCAGTTTGCGATTGGATTTTTTGAAGACGGAAAGAGCAGTTTCTCCTTTTTTGATGTGGAAGGTCAATTTTTAGCGGAGGATGCGGAATTCACGATCGGTTTATGTAACATTTTTAGAGAAGTTGATGATAGTAGAGATGAACTCCATTGGTATTACGATTGTAAAATAATAATGACCGCCCAATAGCCTCTCTAACAATGACAAATAAATCAATCTCAAGTCAACCGAACGAATGATACTACTTTATTTCAATCAAGATTGTCCACTCCTATTGCAGCTGTTTGAGAACTAGCATCAATTTAAGAGGTTCAATCAATATATTCACAATCTAATATGATTGTTACGAGTTGCAGTTGTATTTCTTTAAGGAGGTTGACTGGTGAAATATTTCTACATTCTACAATTTATCTGAATGAGATTAAATGAGCCAACAAGTCAATTGATTTATGTTCTATTAATTATTCTATGAGTTTTGGAATCGATACACGCAAACTCAAAAAACTTATCGATCTTTATCGACCCAACAACCATGCCGAATAAATGAAATATCTGCTCATTCTCAAAGGCGAACAGGATCTGTTCATCAGTATGCATTCTTTTATTCAGACCTCGAAACTTGTCCATTCCAAGGGATATCAGTCAACTCCATCTAAGACAGAAGGACCATCTTTGGCATCAACCAGCTCAGCCATCACACAGAGTCGGCACTGGCACCTCTTAAGCATAGTTTTTCTCACAACTTTGTTTTTCTCTCGGTCATCATGGCATTTATCTGCTTTATTATCGAAGTCAACGGAATTGGCAATTTGGGAGTGAGTTCGATAGTTATAGTGCTCGTAGCATTGTTAAATTGGATTTTGTGGAGTTGCTAAAAATTTTGGTTCGAGCGTCGTCGATAGAAAATTCATCATTTTTTGGAATAGAACATGGTGACTGTTGTTCGATAAAACAAACAGTAGAAAATACCCTCAAGTCAAATAGTCGTCGGAGACATGTTGTAAATCAAATAAGGAGACACCATCCCTGCCGATGGCTGGCTCATCGAAGGAAAGGATATCATTGTTGAGGAGTCCCATATTACCAGTCGGCTCGAAACCAGAAAAAATACATTCAGGGAATGTTTACTCGAAATGAAATCTAAACTAGAGAGAAGTAACATCAGCGGGGAAGATTTGATAAGCGAGTGCTCTCCTGCTTTAATTGGTGGTAGTTTGGTTCAATCTGGGTATGGACGAATGATAGTGCTGTGTGTGGGAGAGTTGAGTCGAGAAGGGACTCTTTTACAGAATTCTCAACTAAAATATCAAACAAATATTTACATGACCAAAATAGAGGACATGCTCAACAGTATATGCTCTCTTGTAATCCTGATCAACATCAAGTTCGTAATAATAGAAGTAGTAAAAACAGCACTCTCAGTCTATTCAGATGGGTTGTAATCTATCAGCAGCAAGGATGAATGGGAGTAATACATCTCTGTCTTGTGGCTGTTGGTGATAGGACTACCTCAGGGATTGCAGTTAGGTATCATGATAGGTCTCTGGATATTGAAGGCAAAAGCATACATGAAGGATAAAATATGGATTGATTACTGTGAAGATATCACTAAAATGGCCAATGTCAATCTCAGCTGTTTTGACAGGGCATTCGAAAGAGGGAAGATCATCTATCGAGAGTGGTGGAATGAATAAAATCATCTTTTCTATAAAGAAACAGCAGAAGACTAGAAAGGTCTGGAGACAGAAGAAGGTGAGCTCGAACTGCAAGATGATGTCTGTGACGAGTTCAGGTCTTACTTCGAGAAGGCAGCTATTTTCAGAGAATGCAAGCAACCACATCAAGTGTATCTATCAGGTTCTCAAACTTACTACAGTGAGAGCGAGTTGAACAATTGGAGCATTTATGAAGAAAGAGTCGCATCTGAGAAGGTGAAGTATGTCTGCTAACATGGGAAAATCAAATATGTGTTGTTGGATTTTAATAACGATGGGGAAAAAATTCATTTGGTATTGGGAGATGTGAAAGATGTATTGCCAGGCTGTGTTTCAATGATGTCCAAAACTACAGGAGCAGTCAACCATCTTAACCAAACTCTTTCAGAATAAATCACCTTCACTGTTGATTCAATGAACCGAAGATTCATGGCCACCTCAATTATTGCTTGTTTTACCTCAAACACTTAAACTTGTATGGGAGAGGAAGTTAAGCTACTCACTACTGCTCCCCTGACCTTTTTATGCCTGGTGGGGGCGAGTGCCATCAAAGAACACAGCTAGTACCAGATAGCTCATAGAGTCAAGGAAGCTGGAATCAAATTGATGCTGGTCAGTGATTGTGAACTTGAAGAAGCAACTCTTAGGTCAAAGTACATCGGAATCAACTCACCAGAGCAGGAAACCCTAGCTTTGACTGGTTCATAATATTTCAAGCTTATCGGAGACGTCCAGTGTTCAGATTGCAAAAGATCCATTTGTGTCTGTTAAGTCAAATTTAAAGAGCCAAGAGTCAAAAACATGGCTCAATTAAGGCACGTATAGAAGTCATTCAGAGTAGTCGGAGAGGCAAGTCCAAGCAACAAGTATGCTCTAATGGTCGGAATGAAAAACATTGACAAAATTGTGGCATTCATGGGCGATGGATAAAAAGACTGGCCTGCTTTGGCTCATTGCTATCTGCCAATAACAGCTGGCACTGGCACTGCAGAAGGATATGCAGTTTATTTTGAGAAGAGCAACATCAAAAACCTCTCTAGGCTGATTATTTGGAGTAGATTTTCTCATGAGTTCATCAGAAGATACGTTCAGTTGATGATGCCTGCCAGTATCCTAGGAATCATTATAGTAGTGCTTGGAGTCTCAGTAAATCACCAACTACTTGTAGGCATGCTTCCTCTGACTTGGGTTTGTGCTGTGGTGTGCCCATTGTTGGCTGTAGCTCTCAGTTGGTAAACCCCTTCTTAAAATTTGATGAGAGAATGTACGACAAAATACGAAAAAGACTGTTCTTTGATATCGGGTTGCATGATGAAACAAATTATCAGTCAGGTAACCTGGCAGCTTTTTGTTTTGATAGCTGTCATGTTGACAGGACATCTTTGGATTCCTGAAACTGTTGATCAGATGGATTCGATTATTGGTTCAGACTGGTCAGCTAAGTATTCTGATTCTCAGAGAACATTAATAGCAAATGGATTATTCAGCAACCCTCTCATTCATAGTCTCTCCTATTCAACCGCCTACCTTCAATATGGCATCCATTCAAGGCATCTCACCATCGTCTTCAATATCTTCGCCTTGATGCAAATCTTCAATTGTCTCAATTGCAGGAAAACAAAAGATAGACTCATCAACATTCTGGAAGGAATCTAAATACAAACTGCTATTATTTTGGCTCTAGTGTTTCTGGGCCATTTAATGTTCGTTCACTTTGCGGGATAAACTGTCAAAATATATCCCTATGGACTCTCAATCATTCAATGGTTTATCTCGATTGGAATTGCTGTGTCTGTATGGTTGATCAGTTTCCTCGTCAAGTTGCTCCCTGAGCCTCCTAACTCGAGAGTGACCCATAAACTGTGGGTCAATAGATCTGTGAACTTGGGAGTAAAGCTGGTAGCAAAGAAATCCAAGCTGACAGAATTCGAGATTGAGGAGGAAATTCAGCTCAAAATTCAATGATTATATAGACTAATATTATTTCAAATAAGGCGTACGGGGTCAGAATGTTGAGTTTGATTGTTTACTTAGCAGATAGATATTAATTCGAAAAGTTATAAGTCATTTTTTTTGAATTAAATGACTGTGTATTGATAGGTTCAACAATCCAACATCAGAAGCATTTTTTGATCTTTTTGCTTTTCTTTGAGTCAATATCTCTTTTCGAAGGCTCTTCCTTCTTCTCTGCCTGAGATTTTTACTTTGGTACATCCTATCTCGAGTTTGCTGACTTTCCCTTTTCGATGTTTGAGTGTCCTGATGTGGCTGGTTCTGGATTTCGTTCTTCTTGGTTGCCAGGGTTCACCAGTTTTTCTTTCGTTAATTTTTTCGGTTTTAACTTATGTCGATGTAGTCCTTAGAAACCAAGTCCTTATTTTTTGTTGTTTCCTCTGTTACTCTTGTTCTGTGATGACATTTATTCTAAAAATCAATTATCAAAAGGTATTAGTCATAAGAAATCGAAGGGCCTTCTGATAACAATAAAGCCTCAGAAATGTTACTTCAAATATAGCAAATTGATGAGGTCTAAAGCAACATCTCAAAGACCAGCGGATCGAGTCTATAATAAATGAAAAGTCATTGTTTTATGTGTTTTATGTATAATTATTAAATGTCGCAATAAAAGAAAGGCCCTTGCATCCTAAGCATCAATAATTGTTAAGAATAGTTTCATTCGAGGGATAAAAGATAAAAGAGCATCTCCAGCGTTCGATCCAAGTAAACATTCTTATTAAAACCAAAACTGCTAGCCCAATCTGAAAATGCCCTCAGAAGCAAAAAGTACACTTCCAGTTTGGTTGCCACATCAAAATAGGTACTCTTTGACTCACTGGACATCTATTAATGGAGATTCCAAACAGAATACCCTGTAGTTAGAGCTACCTGGAATGGAGTACTCAGTAATAAAACTTACCCGATCATTCGAGATAAAAAAATGCTAGAAAGCATAGTTTTGAAGACTCAAGGCAAAATACACAACCTATATATCGAAGTACAGACGGAGAAGGTTGAGCCATTAAGACGATACGGACCTCTGACATTTCCATCATTTGCATACGCATTCAAATAATCATTGATTGGCCTCGAAAGATTGTTCGCTCTCTTCGGGCCCTTCTTAATCGACTCAAAAAACATATGGGTCAATTTGGATGGCCAAGTAAAGGTGTGGTTCTCTTCTAACTACGAGCAAAATTCAAAACAATAGCTACTAAAACTGTCATAATAAACAGACCCCGAATAAATCATGATAAACCAGCTCAAGCAAGTATTTACAGAGTTGTCTCAAAACACATCGATTTTCAGATAATTTTTCAAAAAGATATAAGGAGTCTCATCATTTTTGTCGATGCTCAGAATTTTAGAGGATTTTGTAGCAAAGAAGAAAACATTAGTGACTAAAAAACTTAGAATGCCTAATAGCCAGGTCAGAAGAGCTGTCTCACCGATTATCAGAATAAACTTTACATAAAAGGGATCTCCCACAGTGAGTCCCTCCAAAAGATAAGAAATATTGAAGCAGTACTCAACTAAAGCTGGAAAATATTCGACCTTTACGAGCAGCCAAATGTCAGGTAGTTCTCTGAGACCAAAAACATCTTTTCCCGTTTCTTTTCACAATATCAAGGGTAAGAATTCAAGGGAAGGCCACAGTTTCCTAGATAACCTCAAAAAATCCAAAGAGCTAGTCAAGAGAAGTTTTGAGAATAAGATTCAACATGAAAGTTTGATCCCATTTTCGAATGACTCAACTCCTTCTTCGATCATCAGTCTTACAGATGAATCATTTAAAAATTGCAAGGAGGACTGCCTCAAGTAAGATTTAGACAATCTTTTCCAAGACGAGAGTTGGCTTGAAGATGGGCACTAAAGCATCAAAGGTTTGAATGCCTTTGGAAGAGATATCAATGGAAGTTTCTATGAGGAGAGAAGCTATGTTGAATAATGAATATCTATTATTTTTTGCCTTATTTCACTATGACTCTCCAAGGTTGAGATTGATCTGATTTTTGGGCGGCAATATAGACAATTATACTAATCAAGAAGTAAGATGCAAAACAAGCTCACTGTTGAATCGACCGACATCGAGTAGTACATTGACAACAACGTGACTGAGCAGGACTCGGTTCTGTTTCCAGTCAGAAAGTTCAATAGTTCAATAACATCTTCGGCTTTGAGTGATAGTTTCATGAGACAACTTGAGATATTGCTAAGTTGTCCTCTATGTTCTTGCAGAATGGAAGATCCAGTCTACTTGAGATGCTCTCATAGGTTCTGTCGAGTTTGTCTTTCAAAATATCTAAACGAGAAGAGGAAAAAGTATTGCCCTGCATGCGAAATGGAAAGGCCAATATCTGCATGTCGAAGAGACATGAAAGCTGATAATATAGCGGATCAACTCATTCACAAGCTAAACACAACTTGCTAAGTCGACTTGAGTTAACACCCATCACTTGTTTCGCACAAAAGACTGAACTTTCCTTCTAGCTAGCAATAGTAAATTGAAATTTCAAAGAAAAAGTTCAGAAGCAACAAATATAGAGGCCCTAAGCCTTCAAAGGTGGTAAATTTGCTGACCCCGGATAAATTTAACGATGAGTCTTATAGTTCAACCTAACTGAACTCTGAGCCAAAAAACTAAACTCTTCTGAGAATTTCATGGTAAGAAACAAGAAATGACAAAAGCATCACGATTGAGTCAAAATAAGAAAAAAAGAACCAACCAAAACTAACTTCCCAAAAATAATTGAGTTCAGATACATCCTTAAATCAAGCATTTGAGGTTAGCTATGAACCATCTCATTAAGTTCGGAAAAAGGATCCTATCCATCAAGCTTTTAATCATTTTAACTCAAGGTTTCGTTAGAGACAGCTACAGATGGGGCAATTTTCAAAAAACCTATCCTTAGATTTGAACTATTCCTACTTTGCTGAAGAAAAGCACAGTTACATCAAAATCATGCTAAAAAAACATCCAGAGGAGTATCTATCGCCTCCGCTTAACTTCTCAGAAATCGTCCTGTCAAGCAATCAAACAGTTGAATTAATCAGCCAGTTGATAGCTGATTAGCTCAATATCAAAAAGAAAAAAGTGAAACTCTACTTGTTCAACCCAACTAACAAAAAATGTACTTTCATTCCTTCAAATTCTTCACTTTCCAGCTTCCCTTCCATAAACTTCAATCCAATTTTTTAATCCGACCTCAGTGACCTTTTGGAGCAATTTCAAATAGAGAACAGTAGTCTATTGACGTAAAGATTCAGCTACCAGATATACTACAGGGTGCTGCTGTGACTACAATGATGATATCTCTTTATTTTGATGTTCTAATGAGTCTGTTATTTACCCTCTAAAAATAGTGTACATATTGCAAAGTAACTGTGCCATCGATGGCTACTGACCTGTAAATTTCAACATATCCAGAGGTCAGATGGAGCATGATGATACTTCACAGCTGCCAAAGAGGAAAATAGGCCGATCAAGGGAGGATAAAGAGGAGCCCAAGGAGGAAGAAATACCCAAGCCATCCTATCAGGTGAAGAGAATGTTTAGGAGTATCAAATATCCATATCATGAGAATCAATTAGAAATTATGGACCTTCTGGTGGTGGATCAATAAGGCAACTAAAAAATTATTTCTTACAAAGAATTGAAGAAGGTAGACCCATATGGAACCCTGAAAATGTTTTAAGATAGGATGAGTTTAAGGCCAATGAAGCATATGGATGAGGCTAATTTAGATCCATAAGATTATGTTGTCTCAAGCAAAATTCAGGAGAACAGGGATATTTAGAGCTCTTCAATAAGATCAAACTATGGTTTAGTAGATTTGGATGAATACATGGGCTAATTCAATGGTTAATTGAGCTTCCAGAAAGTTATCTTAGAATATGTGCCTAACAAGGAAAACTACCCTTTGTTAGTAGACTTCGAAAATAAAGTGAATTAAATCATTCATCCTTTTTAATAGAAAGAAGAAGAAGCTGTTCATCCAGCTTTTATCTAACTCAAGGAAATTTGTAGATCGAGGCCTCAATGCATCAAGAGAAGTGGTTGCTATGATATCTAATTCAGCGTCTCTCAGACCTCCTTGACCTCCAACATGTAGTATCGAAATGTCGACTAGTTGTTCGATGATATCAACTTCAAACCTTCAGAGAGCAAAACATACTTTGAATAAATCCGTTTTGATGAAGAAGATGTTAAAAAGCTAGAATCAGACTTCAACCTTGCCATGAATTTTTCACCCAAAGACAAAAAGAAAATGTAGGAACGTTATTTACACTGATCTGAAAATCATTCATGGACAATTCATTTTTTCTGTATTTTTGCTCTTGGTCCTTTCTTTCTCATCAAGGCTTCATTTCCGTAAATAGCTCTCAACCTGTTCATTTCCTTGTGGTACTCTTCTCTCGATATTTTGGCTTCTTACATGTAGGGCTTCTTTTATTCATCAGCTAGCTTGTTCCAGACCTCGGATGCGAGTTTAATGAGCTTTGGACCCAAAGATATGCTTAACTTTTAGGACAGTTATTTTGATTTGTCTCCGTAGAAAAGGAAAAAACTGGAAATAGGAGCTTTTGGTCTTACGAAATTTTATGAGCTGCTCTTTTTCTCTTCTGTTTTTGTATAGTCAGTATGCTCTGCTTTGACCTTATCACTTGGCTTAGATTTCCCTAAGTTATCCTAAGGCTTATAGCTTTCGCTAGAAGATGGGCTGGCTTTGTTTTCAGAATCCAGATAGTTTATCATAGCTTCTATGTCCATCCCATCCAATTACTTATCTGCTTCCAAGCTTGCAGGTTGTGATATTTGATTCGTTTGTGAGGTGGGTTCATTTGGGGATTGTGCATTTTTCGGGTTTGTTCGCTCAACTGACTCCAAACTATTGCTCAGTTCATCTTCCATCAGCGATCCTTCTGAACTAGCTGACTCCAGTTCTTGATGTTCCTCCCCTTCATATTTCATTTCGTCAATTTTTCTTTACTATGGATCGATAGTTTTGTTGAATTATTCGAGTCCAAGTTTTTACTGTTCCTCCTTTCTTTTATTTTTGGCGTGTTTTTTATCCTTCTTAAGCTTAGCAAATTCTCCAGGATAACGATTTTTGAACTAGGCCATCTCGGATTCATATTGTGATCTGGCTACTCGTGCTTTGGCTTCGTAGGGCTCTTTTTCCTAGTTGCTCATGTTTTTCCAGAGTTAAGCTACAAATTTGGCGACTTTTGAGCCAACAGTCAGTCCCTTTTCCTGAGCCAAAATCTGACCTTTATCTTTGTAGTAGACAAAAAAACTGGAAACAGGATGTTTTGGTTTAATAGCTTTTTAGTTTCTATTTGTTAACCTTTCTAGTTATTTCTGCTCATAGTATTTCTTTATCTTAACACCCTCACTCTCCATAATTTATTTTTTACTCTCCTCCATCCTTCGCTTGACCTCGGCTATCTTATAATCCAGTTGCTCATGGTTAGTAGTTAAACTTTCTTTCTATGAAGCCTCCTGAATTTTTTGTTAGATGTTTGCGAGGTATGACTTGAGGACTTCCATCTCTTGGTGGATCTTTTTGAAGCTTTAACCCGAGCAAGCTTCCATCCAGTCGATAGCTATAGCTAGGTAATTTTTGGCTGTCCTGCAGTAGAGGGTTATCGTTTTAGAGGGAGTGCAGCCAGCCGAAGTCATTTATTTGAGTAAATTTCTTTCTGTGTGCTCCATTAGCTATTATTTTCTCTTGAGATGAAGATGATGCTATCCAAATGATATGGGTACTGTATTATATAGAAATCAAATTTGAAGACAGCAAATAGCTACAATGATGATATCCAATATGAAATGACAATCGGATCTATTGATATTTTCTTTTATTCAATTACAAAACCCCATCTGAATTTATCCTAATAAAAAATCATACCTGATTATTTCACATAAAAAATGGAAAATAAAGGGTGGACAATGACCACTGACTGATAGTTGTTGCTGACTGGCTTATTTGTCATTTTTGAGAAGAAAAGGACGTAGGCTAATTGATATTAATGTCAGATGTTGCCACCTGGCATTTGTAATAATTCTACAGAATTGAGCATGCAACTACAGCCACTCCCTAGACTGCCCCGAACCACTTTCGAAATGATGAAACAGTCCATCCCTTTCAAGATATGTTTCGCCCTCGCCATTGCCTCCGTTGTGACCGTCTTAGCCCTGACACCTGCTTCAACTATTGCTACCTGTTCAAAATACAGATCTTGCAGCTGGTGGTACGGCAGCAACTATTATTAATGCCAATACTATAGCAGCACTTATTGCTGTAATAACTCATACTCCACCTCTTGCGGTGGTTCTTACTGCTACTACAAGCCATCTTCTTATGAGCCTTGCTGGGGAATCTTCATCACAATGTGGGTCTGCTCAGCCCTGGCCTTTTTCCTATCCATTGCTGTGATCATTATGTGGTGCAACTTTAAACGTCGCGCTTAGAACCCTTTCTTCAATCCTGGAGCAAACTATGTTCAAGTTATCGATCCCCGCCAATACAACGAACAGCCCTTCTACTCCTACAACAATGTCAACAACCCAGTCTGATCTAGTCAATACCTCATATACTATATTCCTTCCTCAAATATTCAATCAAACCATCCCTTTTCCTCCCATTGTTCTAGATGTATTTGATATATAATTCTGATGGGTCAATAAAGTGAAGGTTGGGTAGTTGCAATATAATTGATATATTTAATAAGATGAAAGTAGTCCTGCTGGTGCTGCTGCTCTCGATGGCACATTCGCATATCTACTCCTCACCACCCACTATCACTTATAACTATGATGGGCACCCTTACTACTATTCGCTTTACATGTCTCTCTAAACCGGCATTGGAGCATCCGATTATCTAAGATTCATCTGGCCCGAGCAAATCCACAACTCTCTCAAAACATAAATAACTGTCAAGCTCATCATCTTCTCCAATCACCTCCAAGTGGCCACTGCGACCTGCGTCAATGAGAATGTAGTGAACTCGTTTACCTATCATGTTAATTTACGCTATGCCATGCAGCCGAATACTTGGTATGAAGTGCAGGTCTACCCTAGCAGAAATCCTACCAATATGCCAAGCGATATTCTAGTGCAGGTAATGGCTGTTAGTGACTATATCAGCAACAACATCATATACGATTCTAATATGGCTTTCGGGTATCTGGATATCTTGACACCACTAACATCCACTAATACGCTAGCTGTTGTTTGCAATTCAACCAGTACGAAAGCTACTGTCCCTGCTGCCATATACTCATATGACATTTACTTGACACCTACGGTCGGTAGCAGCACAGGAGGTAATTTCACACTGTTCATCTACTATAACAGTGGAGATCCAATAATGGCAACAGGGACCTCCATTATTGATTTTTCATTCATGGGTCTCTGCCAATCTGCGGCAACCAACACTGGAAGTGCTGCTGTTTTGTTGGCCTGTAGCATATCTTCTGACCTTTCAGAAATCACCTTCTCGATGGCCTCGGTGACAGCTGGTCAGGCTATTAGGATCTCGACATCTATATCCAATCCTGTGTACCATTCTATTCGAGGAATCAAGGCATATTGGACGGAGTTTATATCTGGGAGGGTGCTGGAAAATGGTTTTCAGAATGATGCTTTGACAGTGAGCAAAATAAATATCGATACGGTAACACCAAGAGTGCTGCTCTTCTGGGGAATCGATAGTACATACACTGATGGCAGCATCACTACAGCTCTACCACTTTTCAAGGCTCAAAGTTCAACCCCTAATATATTACCCTACAACTCATTCAACATCGGCTTTTCTTTTGCCCAGACCTCCCCCATTACAGGCCAATATATCGTATACGTGACTCTTGGAGCGACAGGGGTAGCCGAAGGAACAATAGCTCATAACTTACCAGCCTACACAGGGACAGAAGTATACTGCTCCTACGATACCAGCAACAAGCGGATAGTCTGCAAAAATGTTGGAGCCTTCATCAATACAAGTTTCAGATACTTCATATCAGGAAAAGCATTTTTTGACTCAAATACAATTTCTCCAATCAGCACTTTTGCTAGTGTGTCGGTGACTCCTGTTGTATATGATCGCTCAGGTGTGCAAATACTGACGCCAGTGCTGTACACGGATCTAGCTGGGCAGTCGACCAACGTGGAGGTCAGTAAGGAACTGCTTGACACCGCAGGTTATCATAACACTGGATCGTATTCAATTGGCAATGCTCAGGTCGTATCATACTATGATGACAAAACATTGTCTTCAACTGCCAATGCAGCTCAAGGGTTCCTCCAAGGCAACAATGCTTCAGTTGGTATAATTCCTGATTTAGGAGTCTCTCAGCAGCTCATTTTCCTGCTCAAAACATCAAATTCTGACATTGCAGCAGGTGGAAATGCAGCAACAGACTATACGATATAACTGATGTTCAATAGCTATGTGATAGGTTTCGAGTCAACAGGCGCCGGTCGTGGCCTGGATTTTGTGGGTTACCTCACCAGCAGCACAGCTTGGAGTATTTCTGGTAGTCCATGCTACTACTCAACTGTCATTTGCTAAAAATACAACAACGACACACCCACCTACAACACCAAATCGATAGTGTCGGCAACAAACAACATCAACTGGTATGGAAAGTACAACTTCAGATGTGGAACCAGTTACTCTCCTTCACCTTCTCCTGCGTGTTCCAGTAATTGTGCCAGTGAGTGCAACATGTTCACGGGATACAGTTTGTCTAATCAAGGAGCTGCCGTCATGGCGATGAGAGAGGTGGTGCTACCTACCGGCTATCACAGCCCACTCTATGCTGACAAAAATTTGTTGGACTTTTTGTTTGTGTTCAAACATGGGTCTTCAGTTGTATCCTACTGTCTGGTCAATGGATTTACGATGACAGGGGCCAAAATGCAGAACATCAAAGCTGCCTATGTCAATTACTATGATTCCAGCAGCAATCCCTTTCCTTTTAACAAGGGTGTGCGAATCCCCATGATGGTTAGAATTGGTGGTGGTGTTCTTCCCAGTTAAAGCAATGGAGCCACAGCAATAGGAATATTTTTTGATGACAATGTTGACGCCAGCACTTTTTACACAAATACAGGAAATTCATGGGCAGTTGGTTGTTCGACGGGTATTTGCACCTACAGCCCCAATATGGCTCTATCCAACGCCAGGATGGATAACTGGTTGGTCAGCAGGCATGTAAAGGTCTACAACTTACCACCCATTCAGAACGAGTTCAACATTTTGGTGCCAGTGACTCCTTCTCTAACTAGTAGAAACCCTCCTAAATACTTAACTATAGCTTTCTTCAGTCAGAATTACTCGGTCAACACAACATCTAATTTACTGCAGACCTTGGCAGTATATAGATTGTTTGGTCCGGTCGTCACCGGTTCAGTTAGTGGTGCCCTTTCCAACATAAATGGACTAGCAAGAACCGGTACCACTTCTTTCAACATGTAGATGTCGTCTAGTTCTGCAAATACATCCCCCGCATTCAGTTTCTCTGTCTCACTCAATACTTCCAACATGTACAGCAACCCAACCAACAACACTTTCACCTTCGGTAATACCGACAGCACTACTTTTGGCTCAACATACGGAGCGGGATATACGATTACCTGTTTTCAATATAACATATTTTCTTCAGCTACTCTGAAGTGGGCATCGCCGCCTGCCAACACAGCCACTACTTGCACTGTGTTCGGGTATGTATACAACTAAATCGAGAGCTTGGGCAGCAATGCTTACAAGAATGGGCAGTGGATGTATGTGGCTTTTTGCCCCATTGATTCCACCTTCAGTATCAATACTGCTAGTGCCAACATTGACTTCCTCAATCCTCAGTATCCTCTGGTGTTCACAAATAATTTTGCTTTGAGAGGTGTACTCACCATAGCCTACAGCAATCAAGTTGGATACCTGAGAGCTTATAGACATTAGACTAACCCCATCGCTTCTCTTCTTAGGACCTGTACTACATCCAAGTTGCAGCCTTATAATCCTTCATCTTCAGGCAAGCAAAGATCGACCTTCACCTTGACTGTTCCTGCTATCACTATGAGTTCCAACGGTTATGGCGGATATCCGAATTTCCAGGTCTACATCGATATTCCTATCTCAACAGTCAGTGGTAGCAGCATATCTATGTCAAATGTCTGTTAGACAAGTAATACCTTGCTCACTTGTCAGGTCACCTTAACCTCTTCGACTCAATATCGAATGCAATTTAATTATGTGGGGACAGGCCTCTCCACCATTACTTACCTCTAAATAAATGTCTATGCGACAGTGGGAGGTAATTTCGGAAATGCAGCTGATTACACTGTTACTGTGTATTTGCCTCAATGGGTCAGTGCCATCGGGTCCTATGCTCCTTTTGGTGACAGTTATAGTTCTCAGTCAACTTACTGCTCATGTTCTAGCAGCTTCACAGTTGGAATCACAGCTTATGGGGCTGTGGCCAACCTCAACACTTTAACATTTAATTCTGCTCAAAACAGCGTCAGGAGCAATTTATCCTTCATATTTGGAGCCAATAGCTACAGAGACGCCTTCTTCTCTAGTTCACAATATTTGTTCAATTATGGTTTCCTCAATACTCCCAACTATAGTCCTTACCAGACAAGATCCAACTTCAGATGTATGGTCTACGAAGGCACCAATTCGTCAGTTATGACCCTGTCCAGCGCATGGTCGACACTAACTCTCAGCAACTTCGCCTCAGTGACTCTCACTCCCAAAGCTGAAATATCTAATCCTTCTAGCATTGTATATAAAATGCAGTGTTATGGAGGTGGCATACCCACAGGGTCAAATACTACAGCTATGAGCTTATCATGGAGGGATGCGGGGAATACTGTTCAATCTGCTAGCAATATTGCCTATAGCAGTCTAACATTAGCTTCCTCGCCTGCAACAACTGCTACCCTCTCTTTCAATGCCAGAAGGTTCAAGACTCAAGGAATGAAGGCACTCTATTCTTTCTAACTGAGCTCACCTGTTGCACTAACCTTCTCAGCTCGTTTCTACTTCGACTTCCACATGAACCTATCTCCCTACCTCGACCACGAGGGTACTGTCTAGTGCTACATCCGTACAGTTTCATCTATGACTGACTCTGCAGCACAATACACTTACTGCACTTTCACCACCTGGTGGCAGTTGATAGTTTGGAACAACCTCAACTCAATCACAGCAGGCACAACATTCTACGTGGATATTTATAACATCGATCAACCGACAAATTCCAACATTGGAGGCAACCAGCAGATAATGGTGACCATTGACACTGATAATATCTACAGCAATGGTGTGGTAGCAACCAGAGAGTTAACGGATGTGTCACCAAGTGCTACTGTACCGACTGATTTTGTTGTCTTGAGTACGGTTGTCAGCAACAGTTACATACTTGATTTGCAGACCGTGGACATCAGTGTTGATATGCTTGTGCCGACCATTTTTAGCAGTGCGACTTCTCTTTATGTGCTGTTTCCGGCCAGCTATGCACAGTGGATCACCAGATCCTATCCCATACCTGTAGCCTATCCTGCTGACCCAACTACTGGACAGGTTTGTGAGTTCAACGAGACCTCTTTAACAACCAACTATGCAACAACTTGCACTTTCATTTCTCAAAGGATTCTCAAAATTGATCTCAATCCAGTTACTGCTAGGTATTTTACGTTAAGACTAATGAACATACATACCCCTGCTGCAGTTCCTAACGGTAAATTCAATCAATATCGTTTCAAATTATTCTTAGCAGGTGCCAGTGAACAGACAGTCTCGCATTATTCCTTCACCGATTATAGTCATCATCTTACCTTGACAACAAATCCTGCACTGATTGCACTCAGTTGGAGGTACCACTCTTTGTCGGTGAGCAATTCCCTCTTCACACTAACTGCATTAGGCAACGAGGTGATCACTGTTCAGCAGGGATACTACAGCAAAGTAGTTGAACTGAGGCAGAGCATATATCCCAGCAATTTCAAGGCTACACTTGATCTGGCGGTGAGCAACTACCCAACTGAGTTTGTGCCTCTGACTCCCCTGACTGTCACTCTTGGAAAACCGACGGCTTACTTCAGATTGGCAGCTAAGGATGCCACCACTGCTCCAGGACTGTATACACTTCAATTTTCCAAAATGGGCGACACCAACAATGCATATACGAACATTCCTCCTCTGACTCTTGTGGTTCAAAACATCCAATGCTCTCTGAAAACAGCAGCAAATACCTACACATTGCCCATAGGTGGTATGACCTTACCGATAGTCATCGATGCCACCAACTGTATTCCTATTGACTCCATCAACTTCACAATGACCTTTGTGGGGACAGGATACACTCAATTTTCAGTCAATACTGACCTATCTAACATGGTGCTTTTTAGCACTTCAGCTGATGGAAAATTATACTTTGTGGTCAGACATTCAATCCCTGCTTCTGGATCTCTGGTGGCTGGAAACTCAGTCATTGCCACAATCTCAATCACAGGGGTCAATAGTGCTTTCTATGCAGCTATTCCCACCTTTACTCTAACCCTTGTTGATGCAACCACCTTCCAGACCTTCCCAACAGGTAATGCCCTATCAGCTCCAACACTCTCCACTAATACTGCCACATTCCAGTTGCAGTGCAGTCAGGCTAGTCGCATTTACTGGGGCATTGGTATATATCCCTCTATCCTCAACAACCATCAAGTAGACTTTTAGGCTCGTATAATCTCAGCAGGTATCGGTCTGCACACCAACTTCAGCTAAACTGATGACTACTACGGTCGCGTTTACGGCATGATGCAAGGCACAACAATGCAGGTCATAACCCGCAGGCTCTACAACCTTCAATCGAACGTCAACTACATATTTAAATATTTTTGTGTGAATCAGCTGGGTCACGTTTCTGACAGTCAGAGCATCAACTTCACTTCTTTGAATTATGGAGCCTATCTGATGAAAGTAGAAATCACGTTCAGAGGTGCAATCAATTATGAGCAGTATAACAATCTGGCATGCTCACTTGCCTAAAACTTCATCATACCATATACTAGAGTCATCACTGAGGCTATCTCCTATTGTGGCAATACTCCCTACATTTTTTACAACAACGGTACAGCGGCCATCCTCAATGAGCCTGACTCCAATGGTTGGTACATATACGGCTTCTACATCTAGCCTGACTTCACTATTTCGTCAGACACAACAAACACGAACATCCGCAATCAATTGTCTCTTAACACTGAAGCAACAAACATCATCACCTCTACAGCTAATTATATCACCTTACCTTCCCTTGTGCAAATGCAGACGTATAAATGTTGTTATTTAGGACTGATATTCAGATTTACACTTAGCCTGTAATGAGCATATCCTCGCCTTTGTCTGGTCTAACGTCGGTGGTTATCACGGCTAGCATTACTAACATGAATGGTTTCATCATTATCGGTGCGATGGAGGGAGCATTTGATGCAGCGACCATGACAGTACCATCAACAACCAGCATCAAAAATGGATAATTTTCACAAAGTCTTAACCTGACGGCAGTGAAAATGATCCATACCACTCAGAATTATAACACTACCTTCCAGTTCAACGGATTGAGCGCTAACACTCTCTACACTTTCTTCTACTTCTGCACAGTAGAAGATCCAGCCATTACTGCTCTGTCTTCATCTGTGGGAACTATGTCTGCTCAAACTTTGCAAATGCTGATCATCGACATCAACTGGTAGCCCTCTCTGACCTATCTGTGGGGACTGGCCTTGCTACTACTTATGCTCCTCTTCTGATCATAATAAGCCAATTCATTATTCATAAGTACTATGACAGATCAGCCTTTATTGCGCATGTGTTTGATTTTTTTCTTCTTGCTGTCCCTCCCTTGTTTCTTTGAGACTGATTAATCGATACTTTCGTCTAGATCGTCGTTGTCTCCACTATCGTTATCATCATCGTCGCCTTAGTCGTTCATGAGAGTCTTGCCTCCTCCTTTGGTCTTGCCAGTTCTGAATCTGTTGCGTTTTGAAGCTGCAGCGAGGTCTGCCTTGGGAATCGGGTCAGTTCCAATACTTTCCTCCAGAATTTGACTTGTTTTACTGATGTATGAGCTCAATGAGAAGAGTCGCTAGTAGTTTTCTACTTTTTGCTTCTTTTGTCCTGCCTGAATTTTTGATGTTTTCATGGAGACATAGGTTTCGAACCCTCTCAGCAAATTTCCCTGAATCTAAACTAACTTACAGCTTATTTGGTGTCTTAGAGGTAGTAAGTTTCGAGCTACAGGATTTGGTGGTCCAAATCAAGAATTTCTCGCCGCATTTGTTATTTTGCTTAGTTGAGTTACTTCTGCGATAGCATGATTTAATTATAAAGCCAAGCGGTTCATCGATGAATTTAAATGCGAAAAGATGTTTAAATTTATTGATAGAGTTATGATATAGATAGACCTTATTTTTTGTTATACTTTATAATTGCTAAATCATGCTCAACCCATTCGCCATAGAAAGGTAATCCATGCTCAAGATGATTGCCATCCAAGAGGCAGCTGTTGCCTTGAGGATCAAAGTGAGCCAATCTATTCTGGCTAATGAAAATGGAAGCTTGAATCCAAAGCTGAGAACTGAGCTCAAAGGATATGTTTCCCAAAGCATTCCTTAACCAAACAAATACGAGTGCAAAGTGTGTCATATGAGCTTCAATGAGGGAAGAAAACTAGGAGGACACGTCTCTCGGGCCCACAAGGAAAAGAACCAAAATACGGAAGGAGTTGATAATTTGGAAGAAGAGGTTCAGGCAGATATTAAAAAAACCTGCAGACGAAAAACCGCAAGGAGATCCAAAATGATTACTCAAGAGATTGACCCTGAGGACCCTGAGGTGGAGATCAAAATGGAGGAGATGGAAGTTAACGATATTTATGAAGATAGCCCTTGATTTTGTTCAAATTATACTGGCTAGTGTATACACATAACAAAGTCCGCTAAATAAGCATTTACAATTAATATTCAAAATGGACTCAGGACCAGAGAAATCCACCTCTGTTCTTTGCGAGCAGTGCAGCACTCAAATCAACAGGCATTTTATAGATATTCACCGAAGAAGGTGCATCGCTATTAAGAGGGCCAATGAAAAAAGAAAATAAAGTTAGTCGAATGGCGATAGAGAAAGCAGAGCTGAGAAGAAAGATGAGGATGTGTTTATTTGCTACCTATGTGGGGAAGAGCAGCCGGTCAATGGACTCGATGCTCACATTCAAAACTGCAAAAATAAATAGATTGAGTGTGACAGATGTGGGTAGAGCCTAGCGGGTGATAAATTTTAAGATCATCGGCTCTATTGCGAAGGACCACCTTAGGAACCTGTTTATGTTGAACGACCAAACGAAAGAGAAGAAAGGGCGATTAGGGAAGAAGCCAATGTTGCAAGAGAAAGACTTTTGCCACTTCCTGAGCCTAAAAATTATGAATAATGTCAAGCCATGCTTAGTGCGATGGCTCGAAAGAATTATTAGCTCATAAACTTAGGCCTGAGAGCATACTATCACGAAAAGCATGAACAGTTCCTAACTCGAATAAGAAACGAATGGGACTTAATTCAAACTGCCATCAGAGCAGCAGCTACTGAAGCAGACACACCGAAACAAGGAGGACTGACGACAGACCAAATTGATTCTATACTTGAGAAACGTTACAGATACGATGGAAGGCATAAGGATAACTGCAAGATATGTTTCACTGACATATGTGATGAGGAGGCAATCAGAGTGCTCGATTGCAGACATTGGTTTCATGGGATTTGTCTTTATCAGTGGTTGCTCATGAACAAGAGTTGTCCAACTTGCAGGAAGGTTATTGTTCCCCAGAAAAGTTATTCCATCTTTCCCTCCTAGAAATAGTGGCAGCTGGGCTAAAAATAAAAAAAGGTGATTTTATGGAGTAATCTCTAGTTGTATTTTTTTCAAAGTGACCACCATATGAAGATGTTCTTATATTTTTTAACTTATGAGTTATTAAACATAAATGTCAGACATCCATCTACAGGCACAGCAGCAACAACAGCCCTTTCAACAAACTCCATATCAACCGAACCCTTACAACCAACAACCCAATCCATTTAATTAACCTCAGACATATCCATACGATCCAGCACCCCAAGTCAACAACGGTGCTTTTGCAGCTTGCAACTAGGGACTAGCGAATGGCTTCGGGGAAATGTTCTTTAATATCAGAGATCCTAACTTTACTCAGAAAAATGAGCCAATTAAGCAGGGGGCTTCTTGGCATTTGGCAGTAGTTATATTTAATCTGGTTTTTATTGGATGGCTGGTAACAGGAATGATCGGACTCAATAATTTCCTTAGCCTGGGTTTAGTCATTGGCTTGATTTGCGGTCTCTACGTGTTGTATCTGATAATTGGCTGTTGTTGCAGCGACATCAAGGAATACATCCACAACATGAAGAAGTTCGATCAGTATCAAGAGACCTACGATCAAATGGTCAAAGGAAGAGGTTACTTCAGTTTCTGGATCGAGTGTTATCACTACCAAACTTATAGAGATTCAAAGGGAAGAACTCATAGGAGGAAGGTGGTTACACATACTGCCAGGTAAAATTTTTAGGTGAGTGAGTGCTTTGACGAAAGTGGAGAGGTGCAGGGAATCATGGACATCTCAAGCCATATATTTGTGGAGTACCTCAAAAGATATTACTTCACTGACGATGCTAGCCAAGGCAGGTTTGTGGCTGCTTTCAACAGTTTTGTGAGCAGGAACACAAGAGATACCCATCAGAATTACACACACACCTTCATGATCAATGAATTTGAGCCCTATGTCGCATTTTCTGCCCTCGGGGACGGGTCAAAAAGTGTGACTCTATTTTACGTGACTCTTCTATTAGGATTGGCCTTTGCATATGCTTGCATTTTCGAAAGGACGGTTTCGAGATACCAGATTGGAATTTTGAAGAGATTAACCATAAATTGATAACTATCTCATTGATTTATGTTAATCGACTTGAAGCGACAATAAGTATAATATTTTTTATGAAGCCAAATCCCCAGTCACTTATCACAGTGTGCTAGCATTGCCATAGAGAAATTTCTACAGCTCAGTTTGCCCTCCACTCAGCACGATGCATCCCCAGCGATCTAGCAGTCACCAGGGATAAATGCAAAAGGTATCGTTAGGATCATTCAGATCTGAGAATAAGAGCCAAAAGGCTGAAACTAGGTCATAGCCTCAAAGAAATTGGGCAGCAGAAGAAAAATTTGCTTGTTACCTATGCAACGAGCAGTTTCCCGTTGGCTAGTTGGACTCACATATGTAGCAATGCAGCAATCGGGAAGTCAAGTGCTAACAGTGTCATCAGATGGTCCCAAGACCTCATCTTCAATAACATAGAGATCAATGTGATGGTATGGTAGAACCTCCTGCTTGGGCCCCTAATGAAGCCAATAGTGAAATTGCGGGAGCTTCCTCATCCAGTTCCCAAGTTTCTCTCGATTAATAAGAAGAATAATTTATCCTTGGTCATGAGCACGGACTCCTCACAAGGACTGTTGTCGTGCTACCTAACCTGCACCCTCTTCCGATTATGAGTTTGCTACAAACTTCTCTTTTCGATAATATGATAGGAGAGCTTGCTAATGGGAACATCACAGCTGCTTCACGAAGAATCACATACCTTAACATAGTTGAGAGAATGATCAGAGAGTTGGCAGCAGAGGCAGACATAGAAAGGAGAGGTGGACTCACGTAAGCTCAGTTCAATGGCATTCCCAACAAAGTTTACAATTTTGATGGAAGGAACAAAATTGACTGTGGCATTTGCATTAATGAGCTCACTCCAGGACAAGAGGTCAAAGCCCTAGATTGTAATCACATGTTCCACATCGCCTGCCTTAAAGAATGGCTTTTTATGAACAAAACATGTCCGATGTGCAGGAGAATTGTGTTTGAAATACCCTAAGAAGAAAGAAGACGAAGAAATGTCTTCGATGGCTATTCTGGTACAGCTCAAGCCAGACCTGCTCCTTCTGCAGATAGGCATCCTTGACTTTGATTGCCAGATTCATAACTATTTTTGTGACTGTTTGAAGTAATATTTTTTTGATATGGAGCCAAATCCAAATTCTAACTTCACAACCTGTGAGCACTGCAATCGTGTAATTCGCACAGACTACTTTGCTATCCACTCAGCTCGATGCCTTCCCAAGGATATCGCAGCCAACAAACCCAAGAAGTACTCCTAAGTTGACACAGGAATACAAGAAGACAACAAATACAGTAATTAAAATAAGAGGAGTAAATTGAGAGCAATTGGAGAGAGGAGGAGAAGTTTGCTTGCTACCTCTGTCGATAATAATTTTCAGTCAGTTCTCTAGATGCTCATATGCAGGAATGTCCAAATCGCTAAATCGAATGTTAGAACTGTGGAGAGATGGTTCCTCGTCGATAATTATTAGCGCACCAATAAGAATGTGCTTAGTAGTCTTAACTCCCTTCTTGGCTGGAAGAAGACACTTCAATAACAGCTTCAGAAGACCGGCCTGGCACTTAGTACTCGATATTACCATTAAATACCGAAAGAACTTCATAAATATCGTCTTTGAGATCATTGGAACATCTTTTGGAATAAGGCATTGTTCGTTCAATGTTGATGGGTGATCTGATTCAAATGGAAAGAAGAATAATGTATCTATATTTACTGAGGCTTTAAATCAGAGTGTTGGCAACTTCAGTCAGATAGCCAAATGGCAGTGGATTAACATAAGCTCAAATCATGTCGATTCCAAACAAAACATATCTATTTGATGGCAGAAATAAAGATGACTGTGCTATCTGCTGCACTGAACTCGCACATAGATAGGAAATTAAATCATTGGAGTGTAAACATTTGTTTCACACTTAATGTCTTAAGCAGTGGCTCCTCATCAATAAAATTTGCCCTTTGTGTAAAAGATAAATAAAACATCCTCTCGCTCCGGAAGCATCCAACAGGAACCGGTAAGAAAATTCACATGCAAACAGGCCAGGAGACAATTGATCATGTGTTTCCTGCTTTTATCAGCTTTGATCGATAAAATAAGAAAATAAGTTTAGATGTTGTGGACAGCCAAGTGTTTTTGTTTGCTCTTATCAAATGTTTTGTTTAATGAATTTCAATGTCAGTCAATAGTTTCGCTGGAGTCTTATAAAGTAATTATATATGGACCCATCCCGCCACAGCCGTCTGGAAAAATGCCAATATTGTCACACGGAAGTCCCTCGCAGTTTCTTCGAAATCCACGTACGTCGTTGTCTGGCTGTTGTCTCAAAATCCACCAACGAAGTGTACAGTATACTTAATGCAGTCAAGCTTTGATGAAAAAGACAGATGAGAGGCCGAAGAAGGAGCCAGCAAGAAGGAGAATGTGGGAAGAGGAATAGACTTTTCAATGTTATCTTTGTGGAAAAATGCAGACTATCAGTTAATTGGACGATCACATTGAAGTGTGCCCTAATCGATAAATAGAGTGTTAGGACTGCAATTTGAAATTTCCCAGAAATTTGTTAGCATAGCACAGAGCTGTATGCGAAGGTCATGAATCTGAAGACGATCATTTCAACTCCGAATCGAATATAAATCGTAGTTCACAATCTTCCTTGGGCTCTATCGATGATAGCAATATCGATTCCTCAGAATTGGAAGATTCAGGTAATTGTGTGTTTATTTAGATCTGAGGGATTTCATTGATGACGATGAAGAGGGATAATTTAGTGATGACGAGGGCTCCATATAAATATCTGAGGACAGTTAGATTCACCACAGAAGGGAGAATTTATAAAGAAGGCTCAGAGAATAATTTGCTAGAACTCACGTGAACCACAGAAAAATCGAATAAATTCAAACTTAAATCGAAGACCTTCGCAGGTAGATCCAAAGAAGGGCCAGAAGTGCTGATGTTCGTCGAAAGGGAGGAATGAGTAAAAATTAAATAGAAAAATTGCCAAGCTTTAAATATAAGCTTGATGGAAGAAACAAAGAGGCGTGTTCAGTTTGTTACACTGATTTTAGTAATGGCTAGGTCGTCAAAGATCTGGAGTGTAAGCATCTGTTTCATACTGACTGCATTACTCCTTGGTTGCTGAGGAACAAGACTTGTCCTAATTGTAAGCAAGTGGTGAAAGCCAACACCAAGCCCAGAACAAAGATGGAATCTAAAAGCAGCAGAAATAATAAGCCTGGTCCTTCAAAAATCTAGCCCAAGGTTGAAACCGCAAGATCTTCAACTTTTTCATAGAGAGTGATGGCCACAGTCATAGCATTATTCAAGGACTCAAGCATTTAAAATGAGCATAATAATTGATGTGCATTCTATTAGGTTCTTTAAGTTGAAAAATAAAAGAACAATCATTATTTACCTTTCCCGAGGTCAGCTATATTTTTAATCAGGTTGTTGTCTTGACCCAAACCAAGTATCATCTGCTCGATGTTACTGAGCCTATCCTGTGAGTGAATGACGGCTTACATTTTTTGCTACAGCTCATGATGTCTCTGGGCCATTTCTCTCAGATCTTCCTATTTGTACTGAAGTTGTTTCTTCAAATTTTCAAGTTAACCTTCAAGCTTTCTGACTTCTTCTGCATAGTATTTTTTCAGTTTGGACTCAATTTATTTCTTCTCAGTGTTGTGTCTGGTCAAAATAATCTTTTATTCTTCCTGACGATCGCCCATCATAGTTTATTACTTTTGCTTCAAAGAGGCAATCTCATTTCGGAGGTTCTTTTCGATAGCTTTCAGACGATTGATTTAGACCTCGAGTTTGTTGATTTGGCTTGACATATCTTGGACTGTATCGTCATATTGTTTTTTGAACTTGTTCCTCTGAGTGTTTATCTCTTCATCATGAAATTGCTTCTCGCTCTTGAGGGCAGCATCTTTTTTCTTCACCTATCCATCATAGAAGCATTTTTATTTACGTAGCTCTAACTCTAGATCTTCATTGTGCTTCTTGACGATCTATATTTGGGCATTTTTCTGTGCGATTTCTCGAGAATAATTGTCTCGCATTATTTTGATCTTTTCGTTCAGTTCCTATATTTCTCTATCTTTGGCATTGATCAGTTCTTGTAATTTTTTCTTTTCTTCCTCGTTTGTCAAATTTCCCTTCTCTTTTTCAGTGGTCTGTCTCAGCAGTTTAAGGTTAGTCATGCCAACGACTGCATTCAAAGCTGTTGACTACTCCTTCTTGGTCATTTTCAACTCGTTGACCTGTAGTTACAGTTCTGATATTCTTGTGTTCAATCTTAGAGTTTATAGATCGAATCGCTTTCTCATTTAATTTTTGTCCTGGAGTTCTTGATGTAGCTTTTCTCTGTTACTATCGGCTAACTTGGTCTTTTATAGGAGCTGATACTGTAAAGCTTATATTTCTCTCTCATAAAAAGTTTTCAAAGCTTGTACGTCTGCTTGACTGAGCTGAGCCCATTTGACTTTCAGAGCTTACAATTCATCTCCGAATTACTTCTCCTACTTTCTCATCTTTAATTTTAGTTCTTCAACCACATTTTATAAATCTTTAATAGAATCGGCTGACTGTTTCCTTTGAGAGGATATCTCTGCATAAAGTTTATTCAGCTCATCTTTCTTTGCCTGATTAATTTAGAGTAACTTTTCAATTTCATTTTTCAAGTTGTTGTTGATGGCCTAGTTACCAGTGGCGATAGTTTTTAGTTACTCTTTGGTGAGGGTTTTCAGCAGTTGAACATCGTCATGAGCTTTCTGACGATAAAATTCTTACAATTATTTGATCTAGCTTTCCAGTTGGTCTCTTTTCCGGGAAAGTTCAATTTATCGGGCACTTGCTTCAATATTTTAGATTCGATTTAATTCACAAAGCTTGCTATTTTATATTTATTTGTTGGCCAGTTGTTTCTCCAATTTTTTCAACAGCAGGTCATATTCTATCATAGACAGCTCCTTCGATTTATCGTTCTACCTGTTGAGTTTATCGATCAGATCCTCAAACATGACTTTCTGATCAGAAAGTTCAATCTTTTTGAGGTGGGCCATATGAACAAGTTCATTGTTCAGGTCAATGATCTCATTCTTGAGCTTCTAGACTGTGCGATCATGTTCAAGTCTGGTCTCTTCCAGCTGGTTGTTTTTCATCTTGAGGAGATGTTGGGTCTTTCGGAGTTAGTAGTCTGATTATTCACGAGCACTCATTTGTAGGCTTGCCATGTTTTGCATTTTTGCCAGTTGCTATTTAGTGAGTGTGTCCTTGATGAGGTCGATTTCGTGAGCTTTGATCATATTTTGTTGATCTTTGTCTTCTTTCAGGAAATAATTTTCTTTGATAAGGCTTTCAATCTTTATTTAGTATTATTTGAATTTTCTCTGGGAGTCTTTAATAAACTTATTTTTTTCTTGTTCGATGATATCCAAGGTTTGAACTTCCCTTGCTATCTGATCTTCCAATTTTTCCTACAAAGCAGTCACTATTTTTCCTCTTTCTTTCAGCATCACATACAGCTCAGCATTCTCCTTTGACAGTGCTCGATTCTTTTCTAAAAGACCTTCTGCGTCCATACTGCCTTGAGTTTTCTTTTAGGTCATTCTGTATCCGATTTCATGGGGTTGGTTTCTGGTCTTGGTATATGTGGACTGCTTGTGTTTGTAGTCAGTTTGAGGAGGGTATTTGTCATTGTAGGAGGTGTTGTCATAATTATAGCTCAGGGGTGACACTTATCGCTTGTAGGGCTGATTTTTTGTTAGAGGGGATTTGCGGGACATATGAGCGTTACTTATCACTAAACTTATTATTAAAAACTATTAATAATATCATTCGTCCGAATTGATCCTACCCAGGAAAATTCATACAAACGACGAAGCAATATGAAACAGGCCTCAAGTGGGAGAATTTCCAACGATTTTGTAAATGTAATAAAATCGAAAGTATAGAAATAGAATGTCGGAGAAGGAGCCCTTATAAGCAAAAATACAACTACTTGGCTACTTCACTCATAAACTCAACGATAATCATCACATCAAGATGCAGACTGAGGATGTGGTTAACGACAGTCTCAGATAAACATCTCGACAGTATAAATAAAGCACTTTCACGCCAGTCCACATACTTGTTGAGACGAACTGCATTGCCATTATCGACAGTATATCTGATTTCATGTAGAGTAGAACAAAGGATGGCTTATCACTGATTTCCTGTCAGAACCTATTTGCGTCTCGGAACTGCTGAGGGTCAGGATATATGGAATTGCTCTTGGATACAATCAACTCATAGTTAACACCAGAGCAGGATGTTTATTGCTCAGCTGGGGTCATAAAAAGGCAATCAAAGATAGTCAACTGATGTAAATTCCTATTAGAAACTCCAGACATAGGTACAGTCATCTATTTGAGGTTTTTCAAATATCAGAGACTCACAAGTTAGATACTTTTTGCTTCTCCACTCTCAAAAAGGCAGCAGACAAACACTCTCTTTTTGTGATTTCTCATAGGAAACCCTCCAGTATCATAATTTATCCAGAAATGAAAAAAATTGGCCTCAAATGTAAACTGTTAGGCTTGTCTGTGGGGAAATACCATATGATGTGCTGGGACGATCAGGGTCAACTTTATAGCTGGGGATGCAAGTCTTTAGCCTTAGGCCATGAAAATTTGCCAGAATAAGTATTCTTTTTGAGATTTAGGAATATGTGGATGTCCCTCAACCTGTGTACCGAATCAAGGGATTCGTGCTGAAGGCTTATGCTGGAGTAAACTACTCTTTGGCTATCACTCTTGAAGGCAAATTGTATGAATGGGGCATGTATTAAATCATTAATGTAGTCAAAAAACATCGGACAAAGGTGAGGAGCTTGTCTTTGAGCCTCGATAAATCCTCTTAGATAGAGACGAGAAGCTGATCGATTTGAAAGGTCGAGGATAGAGATATGGAGCTCTGACTCTTTCAGGGGGGCTGTATTTATGGGGAAAAAAGATGTAGCAACATTTTAGAAATCCATAAGAGCACTTATCATAGACTGAGAGTAATGTTGGGAGGCCAAAGTACTACAATTATCCCAATGGACATATCGTTGATTTTTCAATCTCAGAAGCAATTATTGGTCTGGTGATTTCAGCAAAGCCGATAGTCAACATTTCAGAATGTCAAAACACTTACTGGAAAAATCTTAAAAGAAAGGTAGGCAACAACTTAAAATACTGTCAGGGAAGAATTTTATCAGATTATAGTTAATAAAAATAATACAACAGCCGGTCCTTGCTTCGAAGCTGCAAATCTTTGAGAAAATACAATGATCCGATCGAATTAGCCTGGCACAGCAAATTGTCCAAAAATAATTATATCAGTGCATCAAGCAGAGATAATGAGGTTATGAATTTTATCGTAAAACCTCAATAAAAGTCCATCTACAGAATCAGGCACAATACCGAAAGAAGTGTCGGACATCACTAGACAAAAACTATGTTGAAAAAGTCTAAATGGACCTCAAAGCGAGTAGAAACAGATATGGGGGAACTGATGAAATAATTCCAAAAAAGAAAGGAAAATATCACGCTGTTGTAATCAGGCGTGTTTGCACTTCAAAGTAAACCCAAGGAAAAATTTTACCGAACTGCTAAGAGTGGCAATAACGAGAAGTAGTAAATAAAATTTATTTTCAACAAACCTCTTGAAAAGAATTACTAGCAAAAATTATAGCTGGTTCTTCGAAAGAAGAAGTAACTTGAGCAGTCGAACATTGAAAAAAATGTGAAAATGTTGGAAAATAGTTCATTCTAGTTCAGAATGAGAAGCCGGATTTAAAAGGAAGAGCTGAGAAAGAAGAGCAAAGAGGTGGAGTGTTGTCGATCGTCTCTGCAGTAAACTCTCATCAAGATGTATCTAGTCAAGCTTCTAACGAAGCCTATCGCTGAAGGTCGATAGCTGAAAATAGGGAATTTCGCGACAAACCTCAGATTGAAGAGGTTATAAAACGACATTCGAGGTGTCTTTGTCAAAAATCGTATCAAAATCAAAATGAGACATTTTGCTCAGAATAGGATCGTCAGGTATGCTATTTTATTCACGACCTTCAGGAGATACGTCAGAAAATTCAGGCAGAGAAAATTTGTCAATCAACGCAAATATGTTACTCAGAAATTATTCAAAAACGTCATCAAATCAAAAATGAAATTGGGCATCGCAGCAAATATTTTTAATGTGAGGAAACTACAGAAATTCAGAGAATGGGTCTCGATGGTGAAGGCTGAGAGGAAAAAATGTCTGAAGTACATGTGGAAAGTTTATCTTTTGTCAAACATGAAGATCAATCCCAATCATTAGATTTCAACAGTTTCCAACTTGCCGAAGAATGCCTAGGATCTTTCAGTGGAAGTTTTGTACCGATAAAAGGTAGCGATGAACCCGCTCTTGAAGCTGGCTAATTTTCTGAATAAATACTCCATTTTCAAGATCAAGGCAACCTACTTTCACAGTCTGGTAACTCTTTTTACACTAGACAGCAAAAAGATCAAATAAACAAGAATCATCAGTTCTTTTCAGAGAACTAAGAGGTTCAGGATAAAGTTCTACGAATAGGATGAAGTTCAGGATAGATACAATCTGATGCAGAACGACATTTTGCCATTTTCTATTCATTACAATCAGCTGATTCATCCTAAAAATTACGACATCATGATTCCTGAAATCATGAAGCAGAATGAGAAATGGGTCAAAGAGGAGAGGAAATAGTTTTAGAAACATATCGAGCTTATTTTGAAATAAAATTCGATGGTCTATCGAGATAAAAGGAGGGACTATGATGCCGATTTAGCAGTGTTCATTCGGAGAAATTGGGACTCGTTATCTGAAAAAAGATGGAAGTACATCATCGAGTACAATAAGACCTAAAAGACTGTGGACAAAGAAAAGAAGTAAAGGGAGCTCAGGAGGTTGTTGAGATTAGTAAATGCTGAATCAAAACTGGATGAAGATTGTCTTCCCGAGAAGCACCTACTTCTTGAATAAGCCCTCAGAAGGCACGACTGTCCCAAGCCACCAAACAGCAACATTATTTTCACACTGGGTGATTTCAGAAAACATTTCAAGCCTTACTTTGAATCTCTATTGAGTAAGGTGAGGTAGATGAGAAGATCTTTTTTCTGAATGATAATTTTAATTACTTGTATTGTGTGATAAGCATAATATACATCATAACAAATCTTCACTGACGGAGCCAAATAAATTATTTATCTCTTCAACATATTTCAAAAAAGTTTAATGGCAGAGGGTCCATTCAGCCAGAGAGAAAGATTCAGCTTCCATGGGTATATTCTGGCTCACAGGTTTTTACTTGGTTTCCTGTTCTGTGGGAAGAATTTACTCGGTCTGGACCATGTTTTACTTATATTCATTGTTCCTTTTAGGCTTATAGCCATCATTATACGATATTTTACTGGTAATCATTGACTTGCATTTCACTGGAGCATAATCAATTTTTGCTACCTTTCCTCCATCCCTTTCATGACACATTGAGGACCTTTTGGTCAGTGGGGGAAGTTAGGAATGCGAAATGCAAGTTTTATCAGTTTTTATATCATAGTGTTGATGTTGTCTGGAGGCTGAGAGTTATTTAATGAGACAGTTGGAAACATTGATGAGAGCCTCTTAATAGTAGCTTTTCCAGTGTTTGAATTGGCGGATGTTGGCCTTGAAGGAGTTAATAATCAGCTCAGGCTCCTTGAACTATTTCAGCAATTTTTTGTGATAAATGCGGCACTGGTTGGCATTTTTGGTCTGAACAAATATTGACACCTTTCTCCAAAAGCTCCATTGCTGTTGTCTGTTTTGAACCAACGTTTTATAGTCTTCCCGATAAAAATCAAGGAAGACAGCAAAACGGATTCTTTCATGGGCATCCCAGATGTATGGCCTGATGTACTAGTGGCAATGAGCGGGGAAGTGCTCAAAAGTAAAAGGTAGTAAATATTATGCCATGTGTTTAAATTATCAAATAGAATTTTCCATAGTATATGAACTTAATGATTTCCAGTTATGTTAATTCTTATAGCACGGAATTTACCCGAAAAAAGGGGTCATTTGGTATATCAGGAGTTATCAAGGATAAATCGATAGTAGGATAGTAATATCAACTGGTCTAGTCCACTGAAGCTGTGCTGAGTTGAATTATCAAGGCTTACTGCTCACGCAAAAGATCCTTGATTGACAACAGCTCTTGCTGCAAAGCTTCATTGTGGCTCTATAAATTCTTTAGTTTGGTGCTATTTTGGGCCGTCGACTGTTGGTAAAAATTTTCTTTTTCTTTTATCTTCTCTTCCAACTCAAATACCTATTTATTCTTCTCGGCCAGCTCACTATCTTTATGGTCGATAGTACTTTTTAGCTTGCTGTTTTCTTCCCTTAATCTCATCATTTGCTCTCTGAGCCGGCTGACTTCATCAGTAGAAAATTGCTGTTCGAAGGTTTTTGAGTACCTTTGCTGATTTAGTTGTTGAGGTGTTGCTGAGGATGCTTGGGAGCACAAATTATAGCGTTTGACGAGTTTGTTCATGAGGTGGTTGACTGTAGAATTGCTCATCGAAGTGATTTTCGATTTAAAAATAATCAGAAATGTTATAAAAATACCATCTGAATGCCGAACAAACTTCAGAGCGATAGAACAGTACCAGAGGTTATAGGAGTCACTAAGTTATTTGAAATATACGATAGTTGAATTATGGTATGTGTTAACGAGGCTAATGATTTTATTAATAAAATCATACCATGGACTGGAATGGATACACTTCTGACACATTCGATTACTCAGAAAGCTTCAATAACTCTCGATACTCTTTCAAAATCCCTCTACCTCTCACTAAGCCCTTTAAGCAAGCTCAAATATATGAAAAGTCCACCTAGTCAGGACGGTCATCTCTTGTCTATATCTAGGATGGAGAGCAGGAGCCTTCTTACTCATTCGGAATGGTCAGACACGGGTAACATAATGAAATGAGATAATGTCAGCCTATCGACGGGGATTCTTTAGAAAAATATGAGAGGAGAAACAAAGGTGACTTTTAGCAGAAGCTTAGATCAATCGGGTCAATCATGTCATGTTTAAAGCTCCTGAAAGACGAATAAGAGTCAAAGAGGCTAAGAAAGGAGCTATCTTCGGCTGAGAACATTCTTCTTGCTTTGGAGAGGGAGATACTCACCGAATGAAGAATTGATCAAAAAAAGCTAAGTATTTCTCTATTTTCAATCATTAACTAACCTCTTGAGCTGTAAAAAACTTGAAAAACATGATATTGTTTTCGGATTTGAGCCTGGAACAAAGTTCATTTTATTGCGTTTCTGTTGAGTTTATATAACTAATAACGAAATATGTAGCGATGCGCAATCTGCCAGAAGGATACCGACAAGTGCTGCAGTCTTTGTAACAGGGTCTTCTACTGCTCCCAGTAGCACCAGGAAGTCCATTGGCATATGAATCACAAATTCAACTGCTAAGGCAAACACCGCAGCATGGAGTCAGACCATGAATAATTTAAGATCTACGCTTCAAGTCAGTTGAAATCAGCGTATCAGACCAGGTTATATGAAGAAGAGGCTAAGGCTTTTATCGAAGTGTTTGAGAGCAGATTGGCAGCTAGAACTGACGTGATCAACAGATACAATGTAGCTAAGTAAACCGGAACTCCTCCTATCTTGATGAAGGAAATGGTGAGAGAGGCAGGCTAGCTAGTGAAGTTGTCAAGAAAAGTGAGCGAAAATTACAAGGCGGGCCTAGGTGAGCACTTGGACTAAGTCTATGGTCTGATAACTAACTCTTTTATAGTAAAGGTAGATGAAATTCTGGACAGAGTACTTCAAGCCAGATGCTATCAGTTAGCCTGTATGACCCGTTAGCTCAAGTAAACTCTCCTCTTGATTTCCAGCTAAGTAGACCCTTATCCTGACCATTTTGGCGACGAATTCAAACGCACCTATCAGCATTTGCTCTGGTCGGTGATCGACATAAGTGAGAGTGTAAGTTTGGACAAGATAAGCTAAAAAATGTTTGGCTACTACATCAAAGTAGTCTAGAGGTTCTAAGGCATTTGGGAGCAGATCTATGCCTACTTCAGCATGGGAACTTGGTATGCCAATAAAACTTATTATCAGAAGGCTATAAAATGCTACTCATATGCTGCTTAAATGGCCTCCAAACATAACATCAACTAAGGAGCAGGATTGTTGATAGCTGATGCTACCTTCAACATTGCCTTATGCAGATACTCCCTCAAGGAAATAATCAAGGCTACGGATGATATGCAAGAGGCATATCGACTGAGATGTCAATGTATGGGTAAATCTTCCTTAGAGGCCAGTGAGGCACTTTTGGTGCTATCTAGATGGCTGTTGAAGGAAAAGAAATACGAGAGCTGTTTGCAGTTTGTGATGGAATGTCTCAGAATCAGACGAACCAACATTTCCTTCGAGAAGGAACTTCAAGAGGTGAACCAGCTCATTTACGAAATATACGAAACAATTAAGGCTGAGAAGGAAGAAAGTTAGCAGATAGGCACTCCATCTAACACAAAATACTATGAACGTCTACTCTAGAGCTAGCGATCTTACAACGAGGATGAGGCATAAAAGCGTGAATCTTTCACTAAACGATTCCTAGAATAAGAGAAATAAATAGTGGTCTTCAAGTTGGTAGTCACCCCTGAGCTAGCAGAGACTCTGAATTCTCAGCAGTGGTCGAAAATAGGGGAGTTAATAGAAATGCAGGACAAGAAAATGTAGAAGGAGGAGGCCATCCGGATCATATTTGAAAGCGATTTTTCACAGTCTTTAAACGAGGAGCAACGGATGGAGTTCATAAAGCTAAACAAACTATCCTGATAGTTCTGCCTCTAAGTAATATGAGTCGATACAATTCAATCATTCTTTGGTCTCTTTCACATCAGCCTTCCCTTCTTCTTTCTTTTCAGCTTCTTTTTATTTCTCTTCTGTGGGAGCAGGAGGAACAATTTTTCCTTCGATAACATCTTTGATCTTGCTTTTTAGATCCTTTCCATTCTCAGTAGTGTCCAGTTGTAGTTTGACTTTGTTGAGCTCCATCTTCTTTTCTTTGTTGATGGCGAATGCTGATATTTCCAGGTTTTGTTCATTGGAGTTGAGAACCCTCACTTCACTTTTGTCTTTCAAAATGAACCCTGTGAAAATTGGATTTTTGGTAGCTGCCAATCTGACGATCAAGAAGAAGGTGTCATTTTTCTCATCATGTTGGAGGACAACCTCGACTCCTTCCATCAAATCTCCATTATTTCTCTTGAATTTGCGAACAGAGCCTGAGAATAACACTTTCACTTGCTCCTCGTAATCGTACTTAGCTTTGCTCTTGCTGCGGTCGATTTCCATTTGCTGAGCTTTTTCGAGGTCTTCACTGTCACCAGAGTCGCTGTTAACTTATCCACTGCGGACTGGGGGAATATTAGAGGGTGTTGAGAAGTTGAAAATGGAAGATTTGTTCTATACACCTGTCTTGAAACCTGAAAACAGAGAGCCGCTGCTACTGTTATTGCCAGCTCCACTGAAGCCATTACCAGTAAATAGGCTACCAGATGCAAGATTGATTTTTGGTGCTTCTTTGCCTGCTTCCTTGGCATTTGAGAAGGGACCGATACCCGAGAAGAGACCAACTCCTGCATTTCCGTTGGCGAATATATTGCTGAAAATGGATGGCTTGTTTTCTTGAGATTTTGCGGTTTCCTATTGATTTTCGGCAGGTTGGGCTTTTTTGACTGTGACGATGCTAGATGGGATGGGCTTTACTTTCTTTTGGATGTGTCTTCTTAGGCGGGGTGGGAGTCGGATTTGGGCTATACATACTCGAGTGTTTTTGGGTCGATTTCTCCAGGAGGTCCTCTTTTTTAGGCCATGTGTTGTTGATACTTGACTAATAATATTGATATCGATTCGCATTAATTCTCAATTAAGTTACTATATCATCAACCATCTATTCACCTATGTCCATAGGAACATTTCTATATGAATCATATTGACAACTCTATCTACCGTAAATGTTTGACATGATCGATGGAATTTTATAACTAGGCTTGATAATTTAAAAATTGGAATACAAAGAATGTCACAGAAAGATCTCTTGCTTGTCACTCTGCTCCTGATCATTGTAAGGGTCGCTCCTCAGTGTTCGGTCTAACGCTGTTGCTATGCCTCGCCATGTTCAAATACATATTGCCAGCAAAAAAATTCGTAGACATGGGTATCAACCGAAAACTTTGCAAATTACGGCTACACAAAATTAGTCTAATCTAACTCTTCCTGCCTGCCTTGCCCTTACAATTGCAAAAGTTGTAGCACATAGACTACCTGTTCTACCTGCGCGAGTGGTTTCTACATGTCAAATGGGACCTGCTTGGTCTGTGATTACATGTGCGCTAGTTGTGTGATGGTCAATGGCATATCCAAATGTAGTACATGCTCTGGTAGCACCTATCTGGATAGCACGACAGCTACCTGCAAAAATTGTCCGAATGGGGCTTCAGTGTGTTCCAGTTCGACAGTGATCTCGTCATGCCAGACTGGCTATCATCTGACTTCGAACTCGCTTTTCTGTCTTGCATGCCCTTCGAATTGTCTGAGTTGTCCCTCTTCTAATTCAGTTTGCACCTCCTGTTTAACCGGCTATTACCTAAATTCTTCACTTTGTTATGCCTGTACAAAATCAAACTGTGCCTCATGCGTTTTCTTCTCATCGTCCCAATACTGTGTAGGTTGTAATACAGGCTACTATGCAACTGGAGGCAGTTGCTACGCTTGTCCCTCTAATTGTAACGCCTGCTCGGGAGCAACATGCAATACTTGTGCTACAGGATACTATGTCAGTAGCGGCAGTTGTTTGGCCATTGGGACTTCTGTGGATAACTGCAACACTTATTCGTCTTCAACTACTTGTAGTGCCTGTTCAAGTGGGTATTATTTGAGCAGCAATCAATGTTTAGCATGCTCGATTCTGTGCACAACCTGCACCGGACTGCATTTCGGAGCATGTTCAGCTTGCACCACTAACACTAATTTATTCAATCAGATATGCCTCCCCACTTCCGATCTTTCCAGCACTTCTTATCAACTGTATTATTCTTTTCCGTCAGCTCAGAGTTACATCTCTGCTGGAAGTCAAGACTGCAATCACTACATGTATTCGGGGGCAACAGTTACACTGAACATGAACGAGTTAGCGGGTAGTCAGGTGGTACTGAAGTGGCGAGTATTTTCTAAATCTCAAAGCAGTTCTTATACTGTCGATTGGACTAATACTGATGGAACAGTCAGCAATAGCTTCACCACCTCTAGTTCATCAGGTCAGTCATTTCCTTTATGTTCTTCCTCTCCTTCAACTCTTTACCATCTTAGCATTGGTGCTGCCATCATCACTTCAGTCAAAATATCAAATACCTTATCTTTTACATCCACTACGACCCTTGCCCTCCAATAGATTTTGGTGGTGATAACTAAATGCAATGATTTGTGCACAGAATGCACAGATGTGCTATGTACTCAATGTCAAATGACTAATTTGTACACTCAGGATGCCAGCTGTGTCTACTCCTGCAGCAGTGGCTACTATATCTACACTAATGCCACATCAGGACAGAACAGTTGTGTCCAGACTTGTCCCACTGGCTCTTATGCCCTAAGCACCAATTTGAGCTGTGCGACTTGCACATCTCCTTGTCTGACATGTATCAACCAGAATCAGTGCCTTTCGTGTGTGACGAACTACTATTTGACTTCTGAAAATACTTGCCTACAGACTTGCCCTTATCAGTATTACGGCTAGGCCCTCACTCAGAGTTGCCAGAAATGTGTCGGTAGATGCAACTAATGCTTGGACCAAACTAGATGTCTGAGTTGTCAATCTGGTTTTTACTACGCTTCGAATAACAGTTGTCTGGATAGCTGTGACACTACAGTTGGATTGGCAGGGATGTATGCTAATCTGACAACTTTGTCATGTTCCACTTGCTCCTCTAGCTGCTTGAATTGCATATACGAAAGCACATACTGCACACAATGCCAAAACGGTTCAGTATTCTACAACAACAGTTGCCCAGCCTCATGTCCGACTGGCTATTACTCGAACACATCCTCATACTGTCTGGTCTGTGCCTACCCCTGTGAAACTTGCTCAATGGATTCAACAAATTGTACCGCTTGCAGTGATAGCTATCTGCTCAATAATAGCTGTTTGGCGGACTGTCCAGTGGGATATTTCTAAGATAACACGGGCTTAGTGTGTACAGTTTGTGATGCCAGTTGTAGTCAGTGCATTTAATCTTCCACAAATTGCCAATCCTGCAACACAGGATACTATCTTTTCAACAGCACCTGTCTTTCTTCCTGTCCTGGAACATATTATCCCAATACAACTAGTCTGGTCTGTCTCTCCTGTGTCGGCAGTTGCCATACTTGCAGTAATGATATTGTATGCCTCTCCTGCAGCAGCAACTTCCTCTACAACGGTTCGTGTGTGAACAGCAAAAGTTGTCCAACTGGATACTACGCCGATATAGCGACTTTAACATGTATGACATGCGACAGCAACTGTTTGACTTGTTAGTACAGTGCAACCAGATGTACCAGTTGCTACAATAATGGGACGCTGACCCTTTTGGATAAATATAGCTGTGTTAGCTCATGTACTAATAGTTCGACTTATGCGAGTGGACAGACTTGTGTGGCTTGCAATTCACCGTGCTTGACTTGCAGTTCAGCGACTGCCTGTCTTTCTTGTGTTGATGGGTACATGCTCTCAGGGGCATCCTGTTCAACCTCATGCTCAGCAGGATACTACTTCTCAACTACAACATCAAACTGCTAAGCTTGCTCAGCATCCTGTCTAGTCTGCACCAGTTCCTCATTTTGCCAAAAGTGCCAGAATTCCTTCTACTTGAAATCTCTCAGCTCTTCAGTCAACGAATGCGTCTCTTCTTGTGGGAGTCAGATGTACGTAAACTTAGTGGCTGGCAGTTGCAGTGTTTGTATCTATCCATGTTTGGATTGTCTTTCGAAGGTGGAGTGCAGCAGTTGTCAGGAGGGGGTGCTCTATCAAGGGAGATGTGTGACTGTATGTCCAGATACGACCTATCTGGATAGTGGCAATGGAGTTTGCAGCAGCTGTGGAAGTAACTGTTTGACTTGCACCACCTCAGCCACTCATTGTCTCACATGTCAAACGAGTTACTTCTTGTCGACAATTGATAACACTTGCTCTTTGAGCTGTCCTTCTGGCACTTACTCCTAAAATATTACTCAACAGTGCCTATAATGCTCTTCGACATGCTCAGCCTGCACCAATTCTACTTATTGTACAGCTTGCATTGCAAACCGTACTTATCTGTACACAATTACATACGTCTGCTTATCAGATTGTCCTTTAGGGTTTTTTGCTAACACCACAGCTACCACTTGCGATTCATGTGACTCGAAATGTCTCACCTGCTCGGGAATGGCCTCCAACTGCCAAAGTTGTTCAACGGGATACTACCTTGTAAGATTGACAGTTAGCAGCTACGATTGTGTGGCCAGTTGTCCCAGTGGATACTATCAATAATCATCTAATTGCTAGGCTTGTATTTTTCCTTGCTTGACATGCACAACAGCCACAGCATGTACTACATGTGTTACTGGAACATATTTCTACAGCAACACTTCAGCCTGCTTGTTGACCTGTCCTTCCAATTCATTCTTAAACACTACTGCCCAAACTTGCACCCTATGTACTTCGCCATGTGCCTCATGTCGTAGCTCAACTTATTGTCTTTCCTGTATCAGCGGACTCTACCTTTCTTCTGGTTCCTGTGTGGCCACCTGTCCTTCAAGTTACTATTCTGACACCACCCAAATCTGCACTCAATGCACAGGCCTATGCAAAACATGTTCCTCAAAATACTTCTGCTTGAGTTGTTTGACAGGATATCTCAGCAATGGATATTGTTACAGCAGTTGTCCAGCTGGTACTTATGCAAATTTGAATATTTCAGCATGCGAAACGTGCCTATCACCATGTTTGGAGTGCACATTTTCGACGAGTTACTGCACTAGATGTACAGGCGGGTTAGTCCAATATCAGGGTAGTTGCAGTGCTAGTTGCCCAACTGGAACATATCTATCTGATGGATCCTGCTTGTCATGCCAATTTCCCTGTATAAGTTGCAGCAGTTCTTCGAGTTGTTCTGAGTGTTTGGGTGGCTATCTTTTATACAATAGTCTCACCTGCATCAATGATACCATATACTGTCCCAATGACCTCTATAAAATGGATGGAAAATACTGTATACATAAGGCTTCCTGTCCTTCCACATACTACACAGATACACAGCTTAAGACGTGCTCCTCTAGCTGTTCAGCCTCCAAGTATCTGTCAACCTCCAATCAGTCATGCGAGTATTCATGCCAAAGTAGTCAGTGGGTGGGAGTGGGAATGGTGTGCAAAGATTGGGCAGTAGAGCAACCAATTTCACTGATGACGATGAAAGCTGTGAGTTTCATAGCCAGTAACATCATGAATATCGTGGTTAGCTTCAATTAGAGTTAGACTTGGATGAGCGGAGCAACCAATTTGTACACGGTAGAGTCCACCACAACTGCAAGATTGTTGACTACAACTACAGGTCTACAGTATAACATGGAGACAGCAGCTCCTACCCATCTTATTCTCAAAGTGGCCAGCATGCCCAACAAGGTGTCTTTCCAACTGCCAGCAAACTATGTTTTGTCTTCAAGCACCAGCTACCCTCTTCAAAATCCCAATATCACACTCTAGCTCCCAGCCTACGTCGGCTACGAATACAGTGCCATTTATCAGGGCATGCTGGCTAGCCAATTCGGTTCAGGACTAGGCTGGTTCATTCTGTTGCTAACAGCCATCTATCTATTCAAGAATAGGATATCACATTTGTACACTCTTTGGGATACTGTTCAGTTGCTGTATGTGATTGTGCTTTTAGAGATACAGTATCCACCTGCATTGAATTAATTTTTGAAAGGATTGAGGAGTACTATGTTTTTGGGAGGACCCAACATGTTCAGCCAAGGATCAGAAAGAACAGTATCTTCTCGACCTTTCTATGCCTACACGCATGACAACAATTTCTTGAGAAATGCAGGGCCATCGCTTACCTTGGGAATCATCGTCTTCATCATTTATCTGTTCTTCAAGTTTGTGGCTGAGCTCAACAAGCGAACATAAAAAATCAAGGAATGCATGAATAATTATCCAAAAATCAAGAGATTTGTCTACTAGACCCTCCTTAGATATAGATGGCACTACGCCAGTGATGTATTCTTCCTGACCTACCTCTCAGTCTTCCTCTTTGCGGCTGCTTAAATTTATAACATGGAACACAACCCTGGCCGAGCTATTTCAAATGCAGCCTGTGTGATTTCCCTCATTCTCTACCTCATATTCCCCATCTTCGCAGGAGTCAAATTACACAGGCATTTCCCCAATATCAGAAGAGGCAAACATTCTGAGAATTTGAGGTGTTTCTATAGGGGAATTGACAAGACCAGCCAATTTGGAGTATTTCTGATAATGATCAGATACTTCAGAAAGATTGTCTATGCACTGGTCATCGGAATTTTTTCATCACGGCCTATGTATGCCCTTCCTATTCTTATGTTCACCTCTGTGCTGATGGCATTGTTTATTTTTCTCAACTTGCCCTTCAAAAAACGACTGTCAAATATTGTTGAGATTATCAATGAATGCTCAATAGCTCTTCTCTTCCTGATGCTGGCCCTCATAAATTTCAACAATCAACAAAATTATACCGGCTTTAATATCGCTCTTGGCTACTTCTGCACGGGTTTGCTCATCTTCATACTTCTGCTGTTGGTCTTCTAGGTGTTTGTTCGGTCCTTGTTTAAGCTAAAAAGTTAGGAGGAGATCAGGAAAGAACAAGAGCAAGGCTTGGAGGGACTGTCGGAAAGTCAGATCAGAAAGAAAGCAGGATAGTTCTTTGACTTTATGTTCCCAAGGTTGAGAAATACATTCGGGCTAGGCGAAGAATCAGAATAATAGAGTTTCAACTATGAGGAAGGTGACAGTCAGGACTCCGAAAATAACATGAGAAGATAGTAAGAATGGGGCATCAACTCTGAGTAGGAGCATCATTCTGACTAATTTAGACACTACGGCAGTGAGACATCCGAGGCGACTGAGGCCAAAAAGAACAATGCACCAGATTATCTTATCCGCTGCGTCAAATAAATCTGAACATGATCGTGATTATTTTGTACACTATCATTCAGTTGATCGCTTTACAATAATTAATTTAATCAGTCCTCATGAGCACTTCCAGACGTCGTCACACGGTCAAGATCGAACCACTCAGGAAGGAAAGTAGAAATAGCAAGGGAAAGTTGCTGGTTAGGTTCAGGATAAACGATTTTATGTCGGCCAACAGGATTAGCAGCTTCAGCACAGCTTAAGAGTTTTTCTAAACACATAACAATAGCTTCATGCCTCTCAATACTCTGTATGCTCCCTAAGTATCTGCTCATCAACAAAAATTCAAAACACACAAATGGCATGCCGAGATCGAAAAAGATTTGCATAAATTTGTAAATGAGAATAAGTTCAAAAAAACGGTCATGAGGGAAGCTTTTCACCTTTATGCCAAGCAAAATAGTAGTACCGTACTTAAGGCTAGCTCACTGTCTCCTTCTCCCATAAAGTTAGACACTGCTCGTTCAGGCACTGAAGCAACTGCTCCAGCAGACAACAAGTACAAAACAATTACATCCAATTTATACGGGAAAACTGTCTGCAGAAAGTAGCCTAATAAAAACTATCGAAAGCGTATATACAGGAATCACTCTCAGTTGCAAAAACATTAGAAAATACAGGAGCAAAGTATCACGGGGTGGAATTCTGGTTTAGGATGGGATAATGAGAACGAGGGACTTTGATTGGTTTTAATCTTATTCTTTCAAAATGAGCCGATAAGTTATTAAGTTAGTTTACATAAATTATGAGCTTTTTCGTGAAGGGAGACTTCAAGACAAGAGAGGAATGGCTCAAGAAGCAAAAAAGGGATATGATGAAGAAATAATCCCTAAAATATCATGAGTTCAACAAAGCAGCACAGCCACATCAAACACCAAAGCTAAAGCAACCTATAATCGATGAAAAGCATACTCTGAAAAATATTTTGGCAACTTAAGATACTGAGGCGATCAGTCAGGCTCCAGAGTCTGAGATTGTTCATGAAGGAAAGCATAACTTTAAGAGCATTAAAGATAGTGAGTTGTATCAGTCGATGGCTGGAAGGGTGACGGCTCAGCAAGCAGTAGTTACTGAGCAAAGACAGTAGATCAAGGTAAGGATTTATCGATGTAGTTACTGGACAGATAAATTCAGCAAATCAAATCATAAAATGCCATTCTGAAAGGTGTATACGACGATGCGACCGATCTCTATAAGCAAAAAAGCTAAATATAATCATAAAATATCAAACTGAAGCAACTATATACATAAATGAAACAATACCTCAATTCTAATGGAGCCTTTTGGTAAGGAGGACAACTTTCTGGGTAGATAAATATTGCAAAAATAAAGAAGGACATTAAAGATGCAAAGACTAACTATCGAACTCCAAACACCTTTGAGTTCTAGCTACTGGTCAAAAGAATAGAGTAACTCAACGAATCCCTTTTGGCAGAGTACGGTAGCAAGAAGTTTGTGCCTGTTGGTGGAGTTCATAAATTGTGTGAATTATAGAACATGAATGTGATTTTCTACAGAAATGGAGTGAAGTTTGGCTCTCTGAAGTTTATTGAGTATTCGTCAAAAGAAGGTAAAAGAGTGTTGGGAGACCTGACAGATGGCTACTATCCATTTTTGCTGCAGAAGGGCTACCCGGATGGGGTGCTGATGAAAATTCAGAACAGTCTAAGCGAATCTTATGGAGAAGAAGAGGCCAGCATGGAGAAGATGGCCCCTCAAGCTCAGTGGTTTTCTGGCCAAGGATATTCACTCGATTGAAACACAAAGCCAATTTTGAT